>JADEYI010000702.1_pt1 | contig 38409 bp, 38 predicted proteins | sample 8542331 | NCBI WGS metagenome assembly JADEYI01 (sample SAMN16510988, study PRJNA670497) | mine drainage metagenome | isolation source: biofilm near Copperflume 1 | place: Germany: Marsberg coppermine Kilianstollen | collected 2018-02 | reverse complement strand
TCAGCCGCTGGTCAGCGGAACCTTCACCCCATAAGACACCAGCCACCTAGAGCGATTGAGCCGGGGTTGGCGGAGGACGATTCGGACGCTCGGGTCACTGGGCGACCTGGCTCGGGGATTTCTGCTCGCATTGATTGGGGCCTATCTCATCACGACAGCAGCGAGTGGCAACCCTTCGCAGGCCAAGAGCATCGACCAAGCCCTGAAGGCGCTCATACACCATTCGTACGGAGCGATTTTGATTGGGGCTGTGGCGCTGGGACTCCTGTGCTTTGGCATGTACTCCTTCTTCGAAGCAACTATCCGGAGACTCTGAGGTTTGCCGGATGGGTACCCTTCGTTCTGACCTCGAATCCATTCAGGTTGGGCAGCGGTGCAACGTGCCGCTCTGGGTGTGCCGCAGCTTGGGCTCCTCACAGATGTCGACATTCGAGTCGCTCGGTTCGCAGGTCAGAATTAATTCTGGCCCTCAGTCCTTTGACGACCCGCCATCTCCCAAAATGAGGGGGGGGGAGGACCCGTCCCGAGCGCTAGCGGGTGCGCGCCGATCGCCCAGGTGAGTCAGAGGTTTCTCAGAGCCCCTCCGGACGCTGACAGCGCTGACGAGTGGACAATCGTTGCAGGGCCCCGATCCCTAATCGGTGCGGTTATGAGCTGGAGCGGCGTACAACTCCTCGACTTGCGCCCCTTCTACCCAAGCGGGCCGAGCGCCGCCGGGTGCGACGTGGTGACCGTCCGGCGGGCGTTGGGGTACTCCAAGGCCAGTACGACGCTGGACACCCATTCGGACCTCTGGCCCACCGCCTAGGACCAGACACGGGCCGCCGCAGAGGCGACGTTGGCTGAGGGTCGGCGACCGGAGCGCCGATTCTCGTGGACCAAGTGGGGACTACGGCTGAGTCATAGTCGCTCGAACTGGACTTATGACCGTCGTCACACGTTGAAGCGGAACTCCACGACGTCGCCGTCCCGCATCACATAGTCCTTGCCCTCGACCCGGGCCTTGCCGGCGGCCCGCACCGCCGCCATCGATCCCGCCTCGACCAGATCGTCGTAGCTGACGATCTCCGCCTTGATGAATCCCCGCTCGAAGTCGGTGTGGATGGTCCCCGCCGCCTGGGGCGCGGTGGCACCGATCGGGATGGTCCAGGCTCGTGACTCCTTCGGACCGGCGGTCAGGAAGGTCTGGAGCCCGAGGGTCCGAAAGCCGACCTTCACCAGCTGTACCAACCCCGATTGGTCCTGGCCGTAGCCGGACAGGAGCTCGGCCGCGTCGTCGGGGTCGAGGGTGGCCACCTCGGCCTCGATCTGGGCGCACACGACGACCGCCTCGGCCGGAGACACGAGGTCGGCGAGCTGCGACCGGAGGGCGTCGTCCCCGAGCACGCCTTCGTCGACGTTGAACACATAGATGAACGGTTTGGCGCTCAACAGGTGCAGATCGGCGAGCAGCCGGGGGTCGACCTGGCCGGCGGCAGCGGCGGCGGCGATGGTCTGCCCGGCGTCGAGGATCGTACGTGCCTGCTCCGCCGCCCGCAGCACCGGGACGAGCTCGGGCTGTTTGCGGGACTCCTTGGCCAACTTGACCAGCCGGTTCTCCACCGTCTGGAGGTCGGCCAGGATCAGTTCGGTGTTGATGGTCTCGATGTCGTCACCCGGTGAGATCCTTCCGTCCATGTGGATCACGTCAGGGTCGGTGAACACCCGGACCACCTGGCAGATGGCGTCGCTCTCGCGGATGGCAGCCAGGAATTTGTTCCCCAGTCCCTCGCCCTCCGAGGCACCTTTGACGATGCCGGCGATGTCCACGAAGGTGACCATGGCCGGCACGATCTCCTTGCTCTCGAACAGACCGGCCAGTCGGTCGAGTCGGGCATCGGGGACGGCCACCACGCCGATGTTGGGCTCGATGGTGGCGAATGGGTAGTTGGCCGACAGGACCTGGTTGCGGGTGAGAGCGTTGAACAGGGTCGACTTCCCGACGTTGGGGAGACCGACGATGCCGATGGACAGTCCCACGAGTGCTTCCTCCGATGTCGCGGCGGGCGGGGCCCCAAAGGGCGGCGGCCGACGAACGAGACTAGTTGACCGTCCCGCACCCAGACGGCGCCCCACCGCGCCGTAAGCAGCTCAGGCTAACGACCTGACCAGGTATTCACTCATGGTGGAGCTGCGGAGCCGGTTGAGGTCGAGACAGGCCCCGACGCTGGCCATCATCCGGGCCACGTTGGCTTGCAGTTCCTCGGTCGAACGGGCAGTGAAGAAGAGCATGGGGTCGGTGACGTGGCCGGCGGAGGGCCAACCCTCCTCGACGATGCCGTCGACCTCCGGTGCTCCCTCGGACAGGGCGCGGACCACCTCGTTGCGCACATACCGGGTGCGGGGCTGCAACTCGGCCGACACCGGCGACTGGGTCTCGTGCCAGCGCTGGATCCACTCGCGGTAGTCGAGGCCTTCCGGGCGGTGGATCAGGGCCACCGTGAGCACCCCCGGCGAGCGGACCCCGTCCTCCCAGTGGCGGGCTCCGGCATGGGGCGTGGAGCCGTAGTCGTCGTAGAGCGACTCGACCACCAGGTACCCGGCCCACCGGAGCCCGAGGTCGGCGATGGCCGCCTCCACCGGGCCCCTCCGCTGGTAGGTGTCCAGCCACAACGACACCTGCGCCGCATGGGGGTCTTCTCCGTCGGGGGGAGGAGCGGGCGACGGCGCCTCGGCCGCGTCGGCGTCGTGGACATTGATCCCGAGACCCAGGACCCCGGCAGCCAGGAGGCGCGGCGCGGTCACCTCGAGCAGTCGGTCTCGCAGGGCGTCCCCCGATTCGGAGCTGCCGTCACTCCACAGCAGGTAGATCAGCTTCTCCACGGGTGGTCCGACTCAGGCTGGGCGCGACACCGGAGCCGGCACCCGGCAGCCGCCGTCGATGTCGAAGACCTGGTTGAACCGGCCCAGGGCCAGCCACGACCCCACACAGAGGGCGAGGTCGACCAGCTCGTCATCGCTGAAGTGGTCGTGGAGGCGGTCCCAGAATGCGTTATCCATGCCCAGATGGTCCAGGGCGTACCGCTCGGAGAACTCCGCCGCCAACCGTTCCCGCTCGTCGAGCCCTTCCAGATTTCCGTGCACGCCCACGGCGTCGTAGAAGGACTCGGGGATCTCGTCCGGGTCGTCCGACCGGCCCGGCACGTCCCTGGCCGTGCGCCAACCGATGCAGATGGCACACCGGTTGATGCGGGCCATGGTGATGCGGGCGGCCTCGAACTCTCGCAGCGAGAGCGACGACTTCTCGTATACCGCGCTGCTGTACTGGCCGGCCACCTCGGTCAACGGCGGCGCCAGCTCCGTCCACACATAGATCAGCGGGTCCTTCTCAACCGGCACGGTGATGCGTGGCATCGATTCCCCTCTTTTGACGGCGGTTGACGGCCGACCGGGCTCGCAATCGCCGATGAGCAGCCGTCACGACCGGCTGGGGGCCGGAAGCCGACGGACAACCCGCCCGGCCAGGCCGCTCAGGAACTGGATCCACTGGCGCTCCCCCATCAACCAGAGCCACAGTTCCCGTTTGTCGGCGATGACAATGTCGACGAACTCCTCCCGGCTCATGCCGCTGGGCTCCAGTGCCGGTTGCCACCGGCCCCACACCCAGAGCCCGATGCAGATGTCATCGCTGAAGCCCTTCCGCCAATCCTGGCCGTCGAGCAGCGCATCGCGCAGTCCCACCTTGAGGTCCAGAGGCTCGTCGGGAAGTTCCAGTCGGGGACCACCCTCCACCTCGAACACCGTCATGAAGGCCACCCTATCCACATCGCTCGGGGTCCGGGGTAGGGGCCAAGTCGACCTTCAGGACCAGGGACGATGGGAGCGGGACGGGCCCAGAGCCTGGGTTCGAGTCGACCGGCACGTCGGCCCTCAGTGGTCAGCGACGACCGGGGCCCGATCGCTGCCCTCATAGGCCGACACGTGATCGGCGTAGTCGATGAACAGGGGCGCGTCCGGGTCGAAGGGGCGGCGGAGGCTGTCGAAGGCGATGCGCTTGTCGAAGGCGTCCAGCTTGACCAGGGCCTCGGGGTTGTCGAGCTCACGGAAGTCGAGCCGCCCGCGGGCATTGTCGAGGGCCCTCCGTCCTCGCTCCGTGCGGACCAGCACGCTGCTCCAGCCGTCCATGGCCCCGACGCTGCCGACCGAGAGGTCGGCGCTGCGCCCCAGAAAGTCGGCGCACTCGTCGCATCCCTTGAGAGCGGCTCCATGGAAGTTCTTGATGGGCTCATCGACGGCCACCTCACCGTCGCGGTACTCCACGATCATGCGGCCCCTGATCACGTCCACCTTGCTGACCCGCTCGATGTCGATGCCCCGGTCGTCCCGCAGCAGCTGGAGCATCAGGCCCTGGTAGTCGAAGCTCTTGGTGCAGAGCAGGGCGATGGTGAGGACCACGGCGTCGATGCGGTGGGCGCCGGTGGGCCAGCGCCTCGACTGCATGGCCCGGATGCCCTGGATCTCACACGGCGTGCCGACCACGGCGATCCGCGGCTTGGCCGGCAGGTCGTACTTCGAGAGGTCCAGCTCGGCCAGGGCCATGGTCTGGTTGTAGTAACTGCCGGCGGCCTCAATGATCTCCCGGGCCGTGGTGGCCAGGTGGGCCACGCCCTTCCACGGCTCGTCGGGATCGTCGCTCGGCCTGGTCACCAGGGCGCCGTCGATCTCGCCGCCGGCCAGGGCGGCAATGAGCAGGGCGGTCACCACGCCGCCGTCCTGGGCGTGGTCGGGGCGGGCGCCGGCCCGTACGGAGTAGGAGTCCATCACCGCTCCCAGGCCGTCGCCCGGGGGACCGCCGGTGATCTTCCAGTAGTTGTCGGAGGCGTCGGCCCGCACGATGGCGCCGTCGGTCGTCCCCTCCCCTTCGAGGGTCGCCGGAGGCCACAGGGCCTCGTAGCGGAGACCGCCCCTCGGGCAGAAGTCCCAGCACAGGGAGCAGCCGGTGCACATCTTGACCAGCTCGGGAAGCTCGGTGTCCTCGTCGACGCCGATGGAGTTGGACGGACACACGGCCACGCACGTACCGCACTGGATGCACCGATCGGCGTCGATGACCCCGGCCTGCAGCTCCCAGAACCACGTCTTGCCCGGGGGCTCTTCGACCCCGTTCATCTCGTCGCGGATGCGGTAGGCCTTCACCGGGCCGGCTCCCCCTGCTTCGAAGTGATGGTCACCGGGGTGCCGGTCCCCTCGGCAGCCAGGGTCAGGCGCAGGTCGTCGTTGGGCACCCGCCGCGCCCAGTTGTAGAAGGGCTCGTCCGGCCGGCGCTCGGACTGGTAGCGGCGGACCACCCGCAACAGGGCGTCGGGGACGTCGTTGACCGGCCGGGCGTGCTCGATCCAGTCGATGAAGCCGGAGTCGGCCCCCAGCGAGCCGCCCATGCCGATGTCGACCGCCTCCGCCAGGTGGTTGCCGACGTGAGCCACCTCGCCGCGGAACCCGATGTCGGCGATCTGGGGCTGGGCGCAGCTGGCCGAGCAGCCCGAGAAGTGCATGCGGATGATGCCGGCATCCTCGCGGGGGCCCGAGCGCCCTCCCGGAGCCGGCGACGCCCCCACCGGCTCGCCGGCCAGTTGCTCGTCGAGGAACCGCGCCCACTTGACGGCCCGCTCCTTCGTCTCCACGATGGCGTAGCGGCAGAACTCGCTGCCGGTGCAGGCCACCACCCCTCGGGTGAACGGGCCGGGATAGGGCGAGTACTTCTGCATCAGGTCCTCGGACAACATGGCATCGATGCGGCCCTCGGGCACCCCGGTCAGGGTGATGTTCTGGTCGGTGCCGATGCGCACGGTGCCGTCGCCGTAGGCCTCGGCCAGGCGGGCCACCTCGACCAGCTCGAGGCCGTTCATCCGGCCCACCGGGACCGAGCAGCCCACGTAGAACAGCCCGGCCTCCTTCTGGGGATGCACGCCGACGTGGTCGCCCCGGTACCGGCGGGTCAGGTCCTCCCCCGCCGGGACCAGCTCGAAGCGGGCACGCGACGCCAGCTCGGTGCGGAAGCCCTCGGGCCCCAGCTCCTGGACCAGGTAGCGCATGCGGGCCAAACCGCGGTTCTCGCGATTGCCCAACTCCCCGAACAGCTGGGCGATGGCCCGGGTGACCTCGACCGCCTGGTCCTGGCGGACGAACACATCGATGTCCGAAGCCATCCGCTCGCCGTCGGACAGCCCACCCCCGGCCAGCAGGTTGAAGCCGAGGGTGCCGTCCTCGGCCCGGGCCGGCCACAGACCGATGTCGTTGATCTCCGCCTGGGCACAGTCCTCGACGCAGCCGGTCACGGAGATCTTGAACTTGCGGGGCAGGTTGGCGTACTCGCGGTTGCCGGTGAAGAAGCCCGAGACCGCCCGGGCGATGGGCAGGGCGTCGAATGCCTCGTCGGCGTCCACCCCGGAGACCGGGCAGCTCAGCACATTGCGGGAGGAATCGCCACAGGCCTGGACGGTGGTCAGGCCCACGGCGGCCAGCCGGCGCCAGACCCGGGGGATGTCCTCGATGCGGAGCCAGTGGATCTGCACCGTCTGGCGGGTGGTCAAGTCGGCGTAGCGCGACCCGAACACCCGGCTCTCGGTCCCGTCGGGCCCCTCGCCGAAGGCGTCGGCCACCACGCCGATGGCGCGGATCTGGGGCGCGGTGAGGAAGCCTCCCGGGATCTTGATCCTCATCATGAAGGAGTCGCCGCCCTGCTTCTGCGGGTAGATGCCGGCCCACTTCAGCCGCTCGACCTCCCCCGGCACCTTGGCGATGCCGGCCGGTCCCTCCTTGGAGTAGGTGTCGATGATGGCGTCAGCGATCTCCAGTGGATGCCGCTCGAGCTTCCACTGCTCGATCTCGTTGAGCTCGCCCTTGGTCCGGTAGGGATTGATGAAGGGCATGGGACGCTCGGTTCCACGGATGTGGAGCCCGTAGAGCTCGTCCCGGTCCTTGGTCATCTCAAACGTGCAACCCGCACTCGACCTTGTCCGAGTCGGACCAGCGGCCGGAGCGGGGACCCTCGCCGATCTGCACCGGCCTGGTGGTCGGGGCGCAGCCGATCGAGAGGTAGCCCCGGGACAGCAACGGGTGCTGGGGGATCCCATGATCAGCTCCGTAACCGGCGACGTCCTGCTCCGTCCACGTGGCCAACGGGTTGACCTTGACCATGCCCCAGTTCTCGTCGTAGGACACGATGGGCGCGTCACGCCGGGTGGGCGCGTCGACCCGCTTGAGGCCGGTCACCCAGGCCTCTTTTCCGGCCAGGGCCTGCTTGAGCGGGCGCACCTTGCGGAACTCGCAGCACTGGGCCGTCCCGCACGGCCACTGCTCGGCTCCGGGCGCCGGCTTGGTCACTGTCAGGTTCAGGTCGTAGCGGGCCCGGATGGTCTCGACGTACTCCAGCGTCTCGGGGAAGTGGGAGCCGGTGTCCAAGAACACGACCTCGATGGTGGGGTCCACGTTGACAGCGATGTCGATGAGCACGGCGTCCTGGAAGGATGCCGCCATGGCCAGCTTCGGGCCGAAGCGTTCAGCGGCCCAGGCGACGATCAATCCGGCGGGCGCGGACTCGAAGGCGGACGCCTGCTCCTCCATCTCCTCGCACAATTGGGTCAACTCAGACTTGCTGGCCACGATGCTCACTTTCACGACCCTCTCTCTGCTCGCTTCCAGCGGGCTGGGAGTGGGCCCGTCCGGTCCCGCCTCCCGGACCGCAGTCCATGTCCCATCCATCCCGGTCCCCGATCACCACCAGTGAACCCTTGTCACTCCATTCCCATTCCCGGACGACGCCCGATCGGTGGCGACCACACCGCTACCGGCCCTGCGTGTCCGGGTGCTGAACTGCCTGCATGCGATGACCGTCCGTCGCTCGACACAGTCCGACTTCCTTCTCCCAGACTATACATGACTAATCAGATCAAGTTTTAGAACAATCCCGGTCGGAGGTGCAGGAAACCCCCTCGTGGGCCTGGGCGGGCCACAATGGCCACCTGCCTGGCCAGCCCAGATCCCATGAACACGACCCCGGATCCCCAGCCGGACGACCGGCCCCTCGACTACCCCGTCGTGCTCCGCGTGGCCGGTCGGCGGTGCCTGGTCGTGGGCGGGGGCCCGGTGGCCGCCCGCCGGGCATCGGCCCTGGTGGAGGCCGGAGCCCGGGTGACGGTGGTGGCACCCCAGGTCGTCGACACCATCGAGCGGCTGTCCAGGCGGAGGCCCGGCATCGATCGGCGGACCCAGGATCAGCCCGACCCCTCTGCATCGCTCGAGATCGAGCGCCGGCCGTACGAGGCCGGCGAAGCGGGCCGCTACGGCCTGGTGGTCACCGCCACCGGCCGGGCGGAGATCGATGGCCAGGTCGTGGCCGACGCCGTGGCCGCCGGGGTGTTGGTCAACAGCGCCGACGGCCACAGCCCGGGCTCCCTCCAGCTCCCCGCCGTCCATCGCGACGGACCCATCACCGTGGCCGTCTCGACCGGCGGCGCCAGCCCAGCGCTGGCCCGGTGGATCCGCGATCGCATCGTCGCCTCGATCCCAGCCGGGGCTGCCACCATGGCCACGCTGCTCGACGAGGCCCGTCTGGCCATGCGCCAGGGGGGTCGGCCCACCGGGTCCGTCGACTGGGACACCGTCCTCGACCGACAGGTGGCCCCGCTGATCGCCGAGGGCAAGGTCGATGAGGCGCGCTCGGCGCTGTTCCAGGCCTGCCTTCTGCCGGCGCCCGAGTCGCCGCCGGCGCCCGAGTAGCGGCGGGACGTCGGCCTCCCCGGCTCACCGGATCCGCCCCTCGACCGGTCAGGGCTTGGCCACCATGACCACGGTGGCCACGATCAGCACCACGGACAGCACGGACGCCAAGGCCTCCACCCGGAGACACCGGGTCCGCTGATCGGCGTCGACCGACGGATCGGCCACCGCGGCCTGGATTCTCCGCTCCTCGGGCCACAGCGCCATCTCCGCCACGACGGCGACGACGGCCCACAGCGCCAGGCCGATGTTGATCCATCCGTCGGAGAACGACCAGTCGCCGTGGCTCATGGCCATCAGCACGACCCCGAGCACCGGCACCAGAAACAGGGCGCGACCGACCCAGTTCACCCCCGGCCGGTAGTAGCGGCGCACCGATTCGGACGCCGGTCCCGCCCGGCTGAGGGCCCAGGCGTAGGCGCCGGCCACCGCCACCGCACCGAGACCCACGAGGGCGGCCAAGACGTGAGCCAACAGGACGAGGTCATAGGCCGCACCTCTGGCGTGCTCGGCTAGCAGAGAGGCGGGGAGGACGGAGGCCATCGCGGTGATTCTGGCATCCGGCCGAAATGACCGCCCTGGCACCAGTCGGCGTCCCGACATTGCTACGTTGGGGACCGGGCATTCTCCCTCCCTGGGCCATCCGGGTGAGCGGCGGCGTCGAAGACCGGATAGAGGTGGCGACCACTGTGGGTAGACGAAGCAGAGTACGACATAGGGGCAACGCGCACTTCTGATGAATCAGCTCCGACTTGATCCCCTCACCGGCCGCTGGGTGGTGGTCAGCACCGACCGGGCCGTCCGGCCCAAGGCCTTCACGCCGAGGATGGAATCCATCCAGGCCGACACCTCCCGACCCTGTCCCTTCTGTCCCGGCAACGAGGAGACCAACTCCCCGACGCTCGAGACGCTGGCGCCCGATGGCACGTGGCTGGTCCGGGTGGTCCCGAACCTCTATCCCGCTTTCGAGGGCAATGCCCCGTTCGTGGTGACGAATCGGGGCCCCGTCTTCACCCAGGCCACGGCGGGCGGCATCCACGAGGTCGTCGTGCTCTCCCCGGACCACCAGAACTCGTGGTCGATGCTCAGCGACGAGCAGACCACCGTGGTGATGACCGCCATCCGCGATCGGATCGAGGAGCACTCGTCGATCCCCGGGCTGCGCTACAGCCAGGCCATCGTCAATGCCGGGCGCGAGGCGGGTGCCTCCATCGAGCATCCCCACGGCCAGCTGCTCGGCATGTCCTTCGTTCCGAGGGAGCTGGTCGAGGAGCAGGCCGGGTTCGCCCGGTTCGCCGGGCGGTGCCTGCTGTGCACCACCGTGGATGCGGAAGAGAACGTCAACCACCGGGTCGTCTACGCCGACGAGCGCGTCCTGGTGATTTGCCCGTTCTGGAGCGGGGCGCCCTACGAGATGCTGGTGATCCCGCGGGCCCACGGGCCTCACCTCCACCACAGCCCCCAGACCGACATCGTGGCGGTGGGCAAGGCACTGAAGGTGGCACTGGGCAGTCTGCGCGACGTGGTGGGCGACGTCGCCTACAACCTGGTCTTCCATTCGGCGCCGTATCGCGCCCCTGAGCCCTATCACTGGCATGTGCACGTGGTGCCCAAGATCACCACCGTGGCCGGCTTCGAACTCGGGACCGGTGTGCTCATCAACATCGTGAACCCCGAGCAGGCCGCCGAGGAGTTGGTGGTGCGGGTACCGGTCTCCCGCGCCGTCTGACCACTCTCCGGCCGCCCTCGATCATGGCGCCGCCGGCTCGCCGCCCGTCCTCACCCGGGCCGATCGGACCCGTTCAGGCCAGCTCGAAGCACAGGGAGCCGTACGAAGCCACCGTGGCCGGGTAGGGGTCGGCGCCGATCAACGGGAAGGCCACCCGCCCCAGCAGCTCGATGGGCTGGCGCCCCACCCACCGCTCCACGTGCAGCTCAGCCGGCTGGGCCAGGCGGCTGAGGTTGTGCACGCACAGCACCGGGTTGACCGGCCCCCGGCTGGCGTGGTCCGGGGCTGAACGCACGAAGGCCAGCACCGACGGGTTGGCGGAGGGGATGACCTCCAGTTCCCCTGTGCCCAGGACGGGGAACTCGCGGCGCACGGCCAGGATTCGCCGCATCCAATGGAGGAACGAGCTCGGGTTGCGCTGTTGGGCCTCGACGTTGACGGCGGCATAGCCGTAGACCGGGTCCATCAGGGGCGGCAGGTACAACTGGGCGAAATCGGCCCGGCTGAACCCGCCGTTGCGGTCGGGGGTCCATTGCATGGGGGTGCGCACCGAGTCGCGGTCGCCCAGGTAGAGGTTGTCACCCATCTGGATCTCGTCTCCGTAGTACAGGACGGGGCTTCCCGGCAGGGTGAACAACAGGTAGTAGAGGAGCTCGGACAGCCGACGGTCGCGATCGAGCAGGGGGGCGAGACGCCGCCCGATTCCCATGTGCCTCTTCATGCGCGGGTCCTTGGCGTACTCGGCGAAGAGGTAGTCGCGCTCCTCCTCCGTGACCATCTCGAGGGTCAGCTCATCGTGGTTGCGCAAGAAGATGGCCCACTGGCTGGATCCGGGTGCCTCGGGGGTCTGGGCCAGGATCTCGGTGATGGGATAGCTCTGCTCTCGGCGGACGGCCATGAACAGCCGGGGCATCAGGGGGAAATTGAAGCAGAGATGGCACTCGTCATCGTCCCCGAAGTAGTCGGCCACGTCGGAGGGCCACCCGTTGGCTTCGGCCAGAAGGATGCGGCCGGGGTAGTTGGCATCCAACTCGGCCCGCACCCGTCGGATGAAGGCGTGGGTCTCCGGGAGGTTCTCCCCCGGCGTGCCGTCCCGCTGGTAGAGGAAGGGGACGGCATCGAGTCGGAACCCGTCCAGCCCGAGGTCGAGCCAGAAGCGGACCACATCGAGCATGGCGTCGGCCACTTCGGGGTTCTCGTAGTTGAGGTCGGGCTGGTGCGAGTAGAACCGGTGCCAGTAGTACTGATTGCGCTCCTGGTCGTAGGACCAGTTGGAGCGTTCGACATCGACGAAGACCACGCGTGCCTCCGGCCACCGCTGGTCGTCGTCGTTCCACACGTACCAGTCGGCCTTGGGATTGTCACGACTCTGCCGCGACTCCACGAACCAGGGATGCTCATCGCTGGTGTGGTTGATGACCAGGTCGGCGATGACCCGGATCCCCCGGGCGTGGGCCTCGTCGAGCAGCCTCCGCAGGTCCTCGACGGTGCCGCTCTCCGGGTGCACCGAATAGAAGTCGCTGATGTCATAACCGCCGTCTCGGAGTGGGGATGGATAGAACGGGAGCAGCCACAGGCAGTCGACACCCAACCACTGGAGATACTCGAGCTTGGCGATGAGCCCGGGGATGTCGCCGACGCCGTCGTTGTTGCCGTCGAAGAAGCCCCGGATCAGAACCTCATAGAAGACAGCCCGCTGGAACCAGAGAGGATCCTCTTCGGGCCGAAGCAACGGGGCCTGGCGGATACCGAGTTTGGCCAGGCTCCCGAGCGGGGAGAACGGCAAGGACACTCCGGGTAGGCCCGGGTCGGATTCAACAGCCACGTGCGCACGCTACCTGAGCGCCCTGCTTCCGAAGTGCACGCTCGGGATCAGATCAGGAACCGGGTCGGTCGCGGAGCACCTCGGCCAGCAGCCGGTCCGCGGCTTGGTAGGGGTCGATGTCGCCCGCCACCATCGCCGAGTTGATGTCGGCGAAGTGGTCGGTGTCGGCCATGGCATCGATCCGCTCGCCGACCCGGGCCGCAACGATCTGGTGGAACTCGAGCTCGAGTCGGCGTCGTCGCATCCGATCGAGCGTGCCGTGTTCGATCTGGTGGGCCCGGTGCTCGCCGACGGCCGTCCACAGCGCCTCGATCCCCTCCCCCTTCGAAGCCACCGTCTCCACAATCGGCGGACGATACGCTCCCAGCTCGGTGAGGTCCAACATGAGCTCGAGGTCCCGCCGGGTCTGGGCCGTACCCGGGCGGTCGGCCTTGTTGATGACGAACAGGTCTGCGATCTCCAACAGTCCTGCCTTGTTGGCCTGGATGGCATCGCCCCAACCGGGGTTGACCACCACGATGGTGGTGTCGGTGGCCGCCGCCACCTCGACCTCTTGTTGGCCGACACCTACGGTCTCCACCAGGACCAGTGGCATCCCCACCGCCGAGAGCACCCGCACCGCGTCCGGGACCGCCACCGACAGCCCTCCCATGTGGCCGCGTGTGGCCATCGACCGGATGAAGACGCCGTCGTCGAGGGCGTGGCTCTGCATGCGGACCCGATCGCCGAGGATCGCCCCGCCGGAGAACGGAGACGACGGGTCGACGGCCAGCACGGCCACCTTGCCGGCCCCGTCCACTCCCTGTTCCCTCCCGATGGTGATGAGCTGATCGGTCAGGGTCGACTTGCCGGCACCGGGCGCACCGGTGATCCCTACCGAGTAGGTGTCCCCGGGGGTCTTGAAGGCCAGCCCGGCCACCGTTCGGGACGGGTCGCCGCCGCGCTCGACCAACGACAGCAGGCGGGCCAGCGCCACCCGGTCTCCGCCCCGGGCCGCCTCGAACAGCGCTGACGGGTCGGACGTACGGGGGGCGGGCATGGAGTGACGAGCGTAGACGGGAGGGACCGGGGCGTCAGACTCGTGAGACGTGGGCACCGAGCGAGACCAGCTTCCCGTCCAGGTCCTCGTAGCCGCGGTCGACGTGGTGGGCATCGGTGATGAGGGTCTCACCGTCAGCGACCAGGCCGGCCAGCACCAGGGCGGCCCCGGCCCGCACGTCGAAGGCCCGGACCGGTGCGCCGGAGAGCCGGCCCACCCCCCGCACGACCGCATGGTGGCCCTCGGTCCGGATGTCGGCGCCCATCCGGCGCAGCTCCTCGACGTAGCGGAACCGGCCGAAGAACAGGTTCTCGGTCACGATGCCCACACCGTGGGCCACGGTCAGGAGGGTGACCAGCAACGGCTTGTAGTCGGTGGCGAACCCGGGATACGGGAGCGTGGCCACATCGACCGCCTGCAGCGGCTGGGAGCGGTCCCTCACGGCGCGCAGGCCCTCAGGCTCCATCGTGATGTCGATGCCCGAGGCCCCCAGTTTGCGGATCAGCATGTCCATGTGCTCGGGCCGACCGTCCTCGACCACGACTTCACCTCCGGCCAGCCCGGCGGCGACCAGGAAGGTGGCCACCACGAGCCGGTCGGGGATGACGGCGTGGGTGGCGGGGGACAACACGTCGACGCCCTCGACCTCGATGCGCGACGTCCCGGCGCCGGTGATCCTGGCCCCCATCGAGTTGAGGAACTCGGCCAGGTCCTTCACCTCCGGCTCGCGGGCGGCGTTCTCGATGATCGTCGTCCCCTTGGCCAACGTCGCCGCCATCAACACGTTGTCGGTGCCGGTGTGGCTGGGGTACTCGAGGACGACCCGGTTGCCCACCAGCCGTGGCACGGACCCCACCGTCGTCTCCACCCGTCCCTCGACGTAGCCGTGTGACGATTGGAACACGGCACCCATCGACCCGAGGGCGTGCAGATGCATGTCGATGGGTCGGGGCCCGAAATCGTCACCACCGGGCATCGACACCTTGGCGTAGCCGTTGCGAGCCAGCAGCGGTCCGAGCACCACCACCGAGGCCCGCATCTTCTCGACCAACTCGTAGGGCGCCTCGGGGTTCACCGTGGCCGGGGTGGTCACCACCAGTTCGTCCGGTGTCCGTCCCCGCCTCACGTCGACGCCCATGGCGCCCAGCACTTCGCCCATGATGTCCACGTCGGTGATCTGGGGAACATTGGTGAGCACGTGGCGGCCCTCGGCCAGCAGGCAGGCCGCCATCAGCTTCAACACGGAATTCTTCGCCCCACCGGCCCGGACGGTCCCCGAGAGGGGCCCGTTGGGTGTCACGAGGAACCGATTCACCCCTCCAGTATGGTCCCTGCGACACCCCCGCCCCGCTGATGGTGGCGGTCCGCACATGGCTGCCGTGCGCCCGGTGAGCGCCCAACGGCGCCGGAATCGGGGCGGCGATCGGCTGGTGGCTGCGGACCGCCCCGCCGGGTCAGGATCACGGCTCGCTCAAGCCCTCCCTCGTTGTGGCCGGTGCCTCAGCCGCTATCGTCGTGCTCCGTGACCTCTGCACCGCAGGCCCCTGATCGCAACCTGGCCATGGAGCTCGTCCGGGTCACCGAGGCGGCGGCGCTGGCGGCGTCGCGGTGGATGGGACGGGGCGACAAGGAGGGCGCCGACGGGGCCGCGGTCAACGCCATGCGGATCGTGCTCTCGAGCATCGCCATGGACGGGGTGGTGGTGATCGGCGAGGGTGAGAAGGACAATGCCCCCATGCTCTACAACGGGGAGCGCATCGGGGACGGCAGCCCGCCCAAGGCCGACATCGCCGTGGACCCGATCGACGGGACCACCCCCACCGCCCTCGGCCGCGGCGGTGCCCTGGCCGTGATCGCCGTGTCCGAGGAGGGCACCATGTTCGACCCGGGGCCGTGCGTGTACATGGAGAAGCTGGCGGTCGGGCCGCGTGCGGTGGGGACGATCGACATCACCAGGTCGATCGAGGACAACCTGATGGCGGTGGCCAAGGCCAAGGGGACCTCGGTGCGGGACCTGGCCGTGGCCATTCTCGACCGGCCCCGCCACAGTGAGCTCATCGCATCGGTGCGCAGTGCCGGGGCACGGATCCGGCTGATCACCGACGGCGACGTGGCCGGCGCCATCGCCACCTCGTGGCCCGACACCGGCGTGGACATGCTGGTGGGCATCGGCGGGACCCCCGAGGGGGTCATCGCCGCCGCTGCCCTCAAGTCCATGGGTGGGGAGATGCAGGGTCGGCTGTGGCCCCGCGACGACGGTGAACGAGGGGCAGCGGTCGACGCCGGCTACGACGTCGACGCCGTGCTCACCACCGACGACCTGGTCCGGGGGGACAACTGCTTCTTCGCCGCCACCGGCATCACCGACGGCGAGTTGCTCCACGGCGTCCGCTACGACGAGTTCGGCGCCACCAGCCAGTCCCTGGTGACGCGGTCCAAGTCGGGCACCGTCCGACTCATCGAAGCCCGCCACCCCCTACACAAACTTGCCGAGTACAGCGCCATCGAATTCGCCTGACGCCCACGCACCCCGATCAGATGCAGCGCTGAGGGGTCGGGCAGCTGAAGGACCTGTGACCTGCTGCATCGGGATGACCAGGGCGGACTGACCGTCAGGCGCTGGCCGCCGAGGTGGCGTCGACCGTCTCGAGGCGGACCTGAGCCCGGAGGAGAGCGGCTTCGGCGTCGATCAGCTCGGCGTCCGGCTCCTCGTCGTCGGGGGTCCCGGGGCCGCGTCCTCCCGACCCGGTGAGCTCGGCCACCCGGGCCTCGGCCGCGTCCAGCGCGGCCCGGGCCCGCTCGGTGTCGATCTCCTCGGCCAGCTCGGCCACGCCGATCAACAGGGTGACCCGGGTGCCCGACGCGCTCTCCCCGGCCCCGTCGGCGTCGCCCATGGGGACGTGCTGCTCGACCTGGACGAACCCTCCGTGGGCCGCCACCCGCTCCTCGTCGCCCTCGGCGCGCACCACCCTGACCACGCCGGCCTCGACGGATCCGACCAAGGGGGCGTGACCGGCGAGGAAGGTCACGTCTCCCTCGCCCGTCCGCAGGATCACTTCGGCCGCCAGCCCCGAGAGCAGGATGCGCTCCGGAGTGACCAGATCGATGGTGAAGAGGTTGCTGTCAGCCACGGCTCGAGGTGCTCCCGCTCACTCGTTCTCGAGGGCGTGGGCCTTGGCCAGCACCGACTCCGCCCCGCCGACGTTGAGGAACGCCTGCTCGGGAACCTCGTCGAGCTCGCCGTCGACCAGCGCCTCGAACGACTGCACGGTTTCCTCCACGGGAACGGTCACACCCTTGAGCCCGGTGAACACCTCGCCCACGTTGAAGGGCTGGGAGAGGAAGCGCTGGATCTTCCGGGCCCTGGTCACCGTGACCCGGTCCTCCTCCGAGAGCTCGTCGAGACCGAGGATGGCGATGATGTCCTGCAGCTCCTTGTAGCGCTGGAGCACACCCTGCACCCGCCGGGCCACGTCGTAGTGGCGCTCGCCCACGATTTCGGGGGCCAGGATGTTGGAGGTCGAGGACAGCGGGTCCACCGCCGGGTAGATGCCCAGCGACGCGATGTCGCGGGAGAGCTCGGTGGTGGCGTCCAGGTGGGTGAAGGTGGTGAACGGGGCCGGGTCGGTGTAGTCGTCGGCGGGGACGTAGACCGCCTGCAGGGAGGTGATCGACCGGCCGCGGGTGGAGGTGATCCGCTCCTGCAGCTGGCCCATCTCGTCGGCCAGTGTGGGCTGGTAGCCGACGGCCGACGGCATCCTCCCGAGGAGGGTGGACACCTCCGACCCGGCCTGGACGAAGCGGAAGATGTTGTCCACGAACAGCAGCACGTCCTGGTTTTTCACGTCCCGGAAGTACTCGGCCATGGTCAGGGCGGCCAGGGCCACCCGCAACCGGACACCGGGAGGCTCGTCCATCTGGCCGTAGACCAGGGCGGCCTTCTCGATGACCCCCGACTCCTGCATCTCGATCCACAGGTCGGTCCCCTCACGGGTCCGCTCGCCGACGCCGGCGAACACCGAGACGCCGCCGTGGTTGGTGGCGACCCGGTTGATCATCTCCTGGATGAGCACGGTCTTGCCCACGCCGGCCCCGCCGAACAGGCCGATCTTGCCGCCCTGGACGTAGGGCTCGAGGAGGTCGATCACCTTGATGCCGGTCTCGAACATGTTCGCCCGGGGCTCGAGGGTGTCGAAGGCGGGCGCCGGCCGGTGGATCTCCCAGTGGTCCTCGGCCTCCCCGATGGTGTCGGTGTCGAGCGGTTGACCCAGGACATTGAAGACATGGCCGAGCACGGCGTCCCCCACCGGGACCTGCAGGCCGCGCCCGAGATTGCGGACCTCGGCGCCGCGGGTCAGGCCGTCGGTGGCCTTGAGGCAGATGCACCGCACCCGGCCGTCGCCGATCTGCTGGGCGACCTCGGCCACGATCACCTGCTTCTTCCCCTCGAGGTCCACGTCGACCTCGACGGCGCCGTTGATCTCGGGCAGGGCGTGCGGAGGGAACTCCACGTCGATGACGGGCCCGGCGATGGCCACCACCCGACCGGAGGGGAGGGTGTCGGCCTTGGTGGGCGGGGTGGCGGTGGTGGTCATCTGCGTCAGGCTCCCTTGGGTTGTTCAGATATGGCGTGCATGGCCTCGATGATCAGGCCGCCCTCGTCCACTTCGGACCCGGCCCGGAGGGCCTCGGCGCCCCCGACGATCTCCATGATCTCGGTGGTGATGGTGTCCTGGCGGGCCCGGTTCATGATGCGCGAGTACTTCTTGATGAGCTCGCCGGCGTTGTCGGTGGCGGCAGCCATGGCCCGCTGGCGGGCGGTCAGCTCCGAGGCGGAGGCCTCGAGCAGGGCGCCGAAGATCTCCGTCTCGGCGGCTCGCGGGGCCAGCGACTCCAGAAGGATGGCGGCGTCCGGCTCGAACTCGGTGTACCCGGCGGGCCGGTCCGTCTCGCCGGTCGTGGGCGGCGCGGTCGCGACCGGCTCGGCCTCGGGGGCTTCGGCCTCCCGGGGATCGATCAGCGGGAGCAGCTGGCGGACCTCGACGTGCTGGGTCCCCGCCGAGATGAACCGGGTCGACACGATCAACACCTGGTCCACCTCGCCGGAGACGAACGGGGTGAGGACGGCGGCCGCCACCTCCCGGGCGTCGGTGAAGGTCGGGCGTTCGCTCATCCCGAGGAACGACTGCTCGACCGCCTGGCCGCGGTAGCGGAAGTAGCTCTGGGCCTTCTTGCCCACCGAGAACAGTCGGCACTCGTGGCCGGCGTCGGCCTCGCCGACCAGCAGCCGCTCCGTGGCCCGGAGCACCGAGCTGTTGTAGCCACCGCACAGCCCGCGGTCGGCCACCACGGACAGGACGGCAATCTTGGCCACCGACTCGGGGGTGCCGAGCAGACGACCCGCCGCCTCGGGGTCGCCCAGTGCCGTCTCGAGCACGATGCGGGCCATGCCCTGCTGGTAGGGCCGGGCGGCGGCGATGCGGCCCTGGGCGCGCACGATCTGCGACGCGGCGATGAGCTCCATCGCCTTGGTGATCTTCTTCGTCGACTGGATGCTCTTGATCCGCCGACGAAGGATGCGCTCTTGACCGCCGGCCACGGATCAGTCGACCTTGCCGGTGTCGAATGCGTCGGTGAACGACCGCAGCGCCGTCTCCAACTTGTCGCCCTCGGGGAGCTTCCCCGAGGTGCGGATGCCGTCGAGGATGTCGGAGTGGTTGGCCCGGAAGAAGGCCCGGACCTCGGACTCGAACCGCTGCACCTCCGGCACGGGGACATCGTCCACGTAGCCCTCGGAGCCGGCGAAGATCACCAGCACCTGCTCCTCCACCGGGACGGGGGCGTTGAGGCCCTGCTTCAGCAGCTCGGTGAGGCGGTACCCCCGGTCCAGCTGGGCCTGGGACACCTTGTCGAGCTCGGAGCCGAAGGTGGCGAAGGCCTCGAGCTCGCGGAACTGGGCCAGGTCGATCTTGAGGGTGCCGGCCACCGACTTCATGGCCTTGACCTGGGCCGCGCTGCCCACACGGCTGACCGAGATGCCCACGTTGATGGCCGGGCGCACCCCGGCGTAGAAGAGCTCGCTCTCCAAGAAGATCTGGCCGTCGGTGATGGAGATCACGTTGGTCGGGATGTAGGCGGAGATGTCCCCGGCCTTGGTCTCGATGATCGGCAGTGCGGTGAGGGACCCTCCCCCGGCCGCATCGGACAGCTTGGCGGCCCGCTCCAGCAGCCGGCTGTGCAGATAGAAGACGTCGCCGGGATACGCCTCGCGACCCGGGGGACGACGGAGCAGCAGCGACATCTGACGGTAGGCCTCGGCCTGCTTCGAGAGGTCGTCGTAGACGATGAGCGCATGCTCGCCCGCATCCATCCAGTGCTGGCCCATGGCGCAGCCGGCGTAGGGAGCCAGGTACTTGAACGGGGCCGGGGTGCCGGCTCCGGCCAGCACCACCACCGTGTACTCCAGGGCCCCGTACCGCTCGAGGGTGGCCACCGTCTGGGCCACCGACGACTCCTTCTGTCCGATGGCCACGTAGATGCACTTCACCCCCAGGCCCTTCTGGTTGAGGATGGTGTCGACCGCCACCGTGGTCTTGCCGGTCTTGCGGTCGCCGATGATCAGCTCGCGCTGGCCCCGCCCGATGGGCGTCATGGCATCGATGGCCTTGATGCCTGTCTGCAGCGGCTCGCTCACCGGCTGGCGGCGCACGATGCCCGGGGCCTGGACCTCGAGGCGACGGGTCTCGTCGGTGGCGATCGGGCCCTTCCCGTCGAGCGGCTCACCCAGGGCGTCGACCACCCGGCCCAGGAGGGCATCGCCGACCCTGACCGAGAGGATCCGTCCGGTGGCCTTGACCAACTGCTCTTCCTCGAGCCCGTTGTCGTCACCGAGGATCACGGCGCCGATGGTCTCCTCGTCGAGGTTGAGCGCCAGGCCCTCGGTGCCGTCCTCGAACTCCAGGATCTCGTTGACGGCGGCCCCCGGCAAACCGGTGATGCGGGCGATCCCGTCGCCGACCTCGACGATGCGACCGACCTGCTCGGTCCCGACCTCGGGGGTGTACGCCTCGACATGCCGGCGCAGGGCTGCGGTGATCTCGTCGGCGTTGATGGTCAATTCAGCCATCGGCTGGTTCCCTTCCCTCTGGAATGCGGTAGGCGGCCTCGGAAACGAGGACGTGCTCCTTCAATTCGTTCAACCGGTGCCGGGCGGTGCCGTCGACGAGGAGATCGCCGACCTGCACCACCACCCCGCCCAGCAGCTGCGGGTTGATGGTCACCTGCAACTCGACCGGGCCCCCGGTCAGGCGGCCCAGGGCCTGGCCCAGGCTCTCCCGCTGCGCGTCGTCGACCCGGTCGGCCGACTGCACCCGGGCCACCCGCCACCCGCGGGCCCGGGCGGCGTCCTCCACCAGGGCGTCGAGGGTGGGGACGATGTCGCGGGCCCGACCGCCGCGCACGGCGTAGGCCGCCAGTCGACCGGTGGCCGGCAGCACCTGGTCCCCCAGGAGGTCGGCGATCACCTGCTGGCGGAGTGACACGGGGAGGTCCCGGTCACCCAGCGCACTGCGGAGGGCACGATTGCTCTCCACCGTGCGGGCGAACCGGAACAGCTGGTCCTCGATCTCCTCCAGCTCGGGCGTGGTCACGGTCTCGAACACGGCGGCGGCATACCCGGACACCCGGTTCCGCGACCCCAACCGGCCGAGCACCGGCTGATCGTCGGAGTCGCCTGTCCCGTCCGCCCTGGCCGGGCTCCGCTCGGCGGCGATGGCCACCTGGGAGGCGAGCCAGTGGAACGAGGCTTCCACCTCGGAGGCGGGCACCACGGTGACCGCCTGGTGGACGAGCCTCGAGACCTCGGGGCGGACCTTGCCGGCCAGGAGGTCGTCGAGCACCGCCCGCCGCGACGCCACGGGCACCGACCCGTCGTTGACGGCCAGGGTGAGCTCGTTGTTGGCGTCGACCAGCTCGGCCACGGCGCGCAGCCCGGCGGCGGCGTCCCCGAGCGCGCCCGCCCCGGCCAGCGACTCCTCGACGGCGGCCAGATAGCCCTGGAGGGCAGGGTTCACCGACGGCCTCCGGCGGCACCGGCCGCCGCCCCGCTGGTGGTCTCGGCCCGCACGGCGGCGATGGCCTCGTCGATCAGGTCCTGGTGGTCGGCGGCCCGGATCTCGCGACCGACCACCCGCTCGGCCGCGGCCAGCACGATCTCCCCCACCCGGGCGGTGACCTCCTCGACGGCGGCCTGGCGGGCGATGGCCACCTCGGCGTCGGCGGCCTGCATGATGCGGTCGGCGGCCTCTTGGGCGCGTCCTTCCGCCTGGGTCACCGTCCGCTCGGCGGTGAGGGTGGCCTGGGCCACGATCTCACGCGCATGGGCGCGGGCCTCCTCGAGGGCGGCCCGGCGCTGGGCATCGGCCTCCTCGGCGTCGGCCTTGGCCCGGTCCGCCGCCTCCAGCTCGCCCCGGATCTGCTCCTGGCGCTCGGTCAGGAGATTGTTCAGGTACGGCACCACGCTCCTGCCGATGAACCCGAGAACCAGGATGAAGGCGATGAGCACAACGATGAAGGTCCCGTTGGGGATGAGGAAGTTGTTGTTGGCCGCAATGAGCATGGCCGTCATCCTTTGGTCGTCGGTTGGCAGCTACCGGGAGACCCGCAACGGGTCGACCCGTACGAGTGGCCGGTCGTCCTGCGCCCTGCCGGCAGCATGACCGGGCCTACTTCTTGTAGAGCGAGAAGATGAACAGGGCGGTGAAGGCCAGATTGATGAAGTACGCGGCCTCAGCCAGTCCGACCGTCAGGAACATGATCGTGGTCAGCCGACCCTGCGCCTCCGGTTGACGCGCCACACCGGCAATGGTCTGGCTCCCGGCCAGACCGTCACCGATGGCGGCGCCGACCGCGCCCCCACCCAGTGCCAATCCGCCGCCGATCATGGCGCCGGCAATTCTCACTGCGCCAGCAACCGAGGGGTCTACTGCCATTGGTGCTTCTCCTTTGTGAGGTTGTTGATGAGACTTTCAGTGGGCACCGATGCCGCCGCCGGTCATCAGTGGGCCTCTTCCGGGGCCATGGCCGTGTCGAAGTAGAGGATGGTCAACAGGGCGAAGATGAAGGCCTGAATGGCCCCGATGGCCATGTCGAAGAGCTTCCAGACGATGGTTAAGGGGATCGCCAGCACGCCGCCGACGGGAACCGGCCCCAGCCTCCAGATGACCAACGCGGCCAGGAGCGAGAGCATGAGCCCCCCGGCGAACAGGTTGCCGAAGAGCCGGAGGGTGAGGGTCAGCGGCTTGATGATCTCCTCGATGCCGTTCATGAACAGGTTGATCGGGAACAGCTTGGGAGAGAAGGGCTGCTTCAGATAGTGGGCGACGTAGCCGCCCACCCCGCGGTTCCTGATGGCGGCGGCGTTGGTCAGGACGAAGACGTAGAGCGCCATGGCCAACGGGAGGTTGATGTCGCTGGTGGGTGCGGGCAGGAATTCGAACCGGCTCCCGATGCCCAGGACTACGAACAGGTTGCAGGTGAAGATGAAGACGAACAGGGTCAGGGCCAGCGGCACCACCTTGGCGCCCCGGGGCCCGATGGACTCGTCCACCTGCTTCTGGACCGCTCCCACCACCAGCTCCCAGAGGAGCTGGAACTTGCTGGGAACGCCACTGGTGGCCCTTGATCGCAGGAGCATCCCCAGTGCCACCACGACCAGGCCGGCGATGATGGTGGCCCACACGATGTCCACGTTGACCGTGAGACCCAACACCTTGGCCTGGGGGTGCTCCCCCACCGAGATGTCCGAGGCCAACAGCGGCGCGCTGAGCAGGTGGCTGCCGAGGCCGATCACCTCACTCACCTCCCCGGGACTCGTCGGGCGGGTGAAGCGCCGGATGCGCTTCCTTCCGGACGATGTTGTCCTCGACCACATTGGCGTTGATCACGTCGTCCACCGAGGTCATCGGCCCCGCCTTGGCCATGGACCGGGCCACGTTGGCCAGGAGCACCACCTGGAAGACGGCCAGCCCGCCCAGGACGCCGAACCCCAGGCTGGTCGAGACGAACAGCAACCCGATGGTGACCACGGTGATGATCCCCATCCGGCCCAGGGTGTTGAGGGCCAGGGGTCGGCGCTTGTTCTCCTCCTGGCGGGCGCTCACCCGCGCCACCGAGTTGCCGATCATCCGGAAATTGAAGGTGCCGAGGGCCAGGCCGATGCAGGCGCCGACGCCCAGGAGCGGCTGCCCGAAGGAGACGCAGGCGACCAGCGCGGCCACCCCCAAGATCAGGGCCGTCGAAACGGTGCGGCGGGCCACGTCAGGCACGTTGGGCAGGGAGAAGTGGGCGAACACGATGACCCCTACCCCTCCCGCCGGCCGGCACTGCCGAGTGGCAGCCGGTGACGGGTCACAGATACTTGCGGACCCGGGCGACCGTCATAAGCACGGCCACCAGCACACCGAAGGCCAGGCCCAGGAGGGTGAACAGGGGGCTGGTGCCCACCCAGCGGTCGACCAGGTACCCGATGGCACCCCCGGCCACCAGGGCCGCGGCCCCGGCGATGCCCAGGGTCAGGAAGGCGATGGCCCCGGCCCCGAGCGACGGCGGATCCGGTGGGGGCGACCCGTCGTCCGGATCGGGTGGGGGGGTGGTTTCGTCCATGGTCGGGCCGGGCTGCGTCAGGGCGTTTGGGGAGTCGGAGCTTCACGAGTTGTTCCTGAAATCACGCAGTGGTTCGGCTGCGACAGCCGGTCGAGCTGCTGCCCGGATTGATGCCCTGCACAGGGGCGAGGGGCCTGCAATTCACGGCCTGCATCATCGCACCTACCAACCCGTGGCGGCAAAACGTAGGAAACACTCCGTTTACAGTTTGCCGGTGGGGAAGGCCCGGCGGGCCGGGATGCCCGCGGCCGGGGTGACCTCCCCCGCCTCGGCCATGACCCCGCCGGCCTGCACCGGTGTCGCGCCGGGTCGGTCCGGCTCATTGTCGACCGGGCCGTCGGCTGGCAACTCCCCTTCCACCTCGGGCTCGGCCTGCCGCCGGAGGGAGGGGTGGAACAAGGTGTACAGCACCACGCCGAGGGCGAGGGCGCCGAAGGGGATGATGGCGTTCACACTCGAGATATACAGCGGGAACAGGATGAAGCCGGACAACAGGACGGTCCACGCCCACAGGATGAGGACGCTCCGACGATGGCCGTGGCCCAGGCGCAGCAGTCGGTGGTGGAGGTGGCTCTTGTCCGGGGTGGAGAACCCGGTGCGGTTGGCGGTACGGCGCACGAAGGCGAACGCCATGTCGACGATGGGGACGCCGAGGATGAAGAAGGGGATGAACAGGGGGGCGAAGAAGAAGTAGGTCTGGCCGCTCCGGCCGGCCACCCCGCCGACACCCGTCCCCACCGCTCCGCCGACAGCGGCGGCGGAGGACCGGCCTCCGATCAGCATGGTCGACGCCGCCATGAGCAGGCCCAGCAACAGCGCGCCGGCATCCCCCATGAAGATCTTGGCCGGATGGAAGTTGTGCGGGAGGAACCCGAGGCAGATGCCGCAGGTCACCACGGCGATGAGCGGCCCGATGTTGTCGGTGGGCAGGTTGCCCAGGTGCTGGAGGTGCAGCCCGTACACGGCCAGCGCTCCTGAGGCGATGGCCACCACCCCCGCGGCCAGGCCGTCCAGCCCGTCGATGAGGTTCACGGCGTTGGTGATGGCGATGACCCACAGGGCGGTGAGCAGCGGCGTCCATTCGGGGGACAGCTGCACCAACCCGGCCAACGGGACCTTGAACTGGAACCAGGTGACCCCGAGGAAGTACAGGATGGTGGCGGCCAGGACCTCGCCGGCCACCTTGGCCGGGGCGGACATGTCCCGGAAGTCGTCGATGATCCCCACCACGAAGATGGCCGCGGCCCCCAGGATCAGCCCGAGCGGCTCCGACGATCCGCGGAACAGCGGCGACAGGCCTGGGATCGATGCCGCCACCGCCCAGGTGACCAGCATGGCCACGAACATGGCCGCCCCACCCGCCTCAGGGGTGACCCGCTGGTGCACCTTCCGGTCGTCGGGCTGGGCCACATAGCCGATCTGCACGGCGATCCGGCGGGCGGGAAAGGTGAGCACCCAGGCCGAGACCGCCGCCACCGCCAGCACGACCGCATACCAGTTGAGCGGGACCACCGAGCTCACTCGAACCCCGTCGCCCCGCGGGTCACGCTCCGGCCAGCGACGGGTACGGCGGGAAGCCGGAGCACAGTTCGTGGACTTCGGCGCGCACCCGGGCGATGGCGCCGTCGTCATCGCGGCTGCGCAAAGTCCTGCCGATCAGGGCGCCGACCGTCCGCATCTCCGCCGGCCCCATGCCCGCCGTGGTCTGGGCGGCGGAGCCCAGTCGGAGGCCCGAGGTGATGAACGGTGACCGGGGATCGTCGGGGATGGTGTTCCGATTGCAGGTGATGCCGGCCCGATCGAGCACCTCCTGGGCCACCTTGCCGGTGAGCTCGGCGTCGAACGTGCGCAGGTCCACGAGGACCTGGTGGTTCTCGGTGCCGCCGGACACCATGCGGATGCCGGTCTCCTCGAGGGCTTCGCCCAGGGCGGCGGCGTTGGCCACCACCTGGGCGGCGTAGTGGCGGAATTCGGGCCGGGCCGCCTCGGCGAACGCCACCGCCTTGGCCGCGATCACGTGCTCGAGCGGTCCGCCCTGCAGTCCCGGGAACACGGCGCTGTCGACGGCCTTGGCGAACTGGTCCTGGCACACGATGGCGCCGCCCCGGGGCCCGCGCAGCGTCTTGTGGGTGGTGAAGGTCACCACGTCGGCCACCCCGACGGGCGAGGGATGGACGCCGCCGGCGATGAGCCCGGCGGGATGGGCGGCATCGAACATGAACAAGGCGCCCACCGAGTCGGCGATCTCCCGGAACGGGAGGGGGTCGATGATCCGGGAGTAGGCGGTGGACCCGGCCACGACGAGTTTGGGGCGCTCGCGCCGCGCCACGTCGGCCACCTGGTCGAAGTCGATGACCTCGCCGGGCTTGTCCGGGTCTCCGGTGGCCTGCGACACGCCGTAGGAGACGAACCGCCAAATCTTGGACGTGATGCTGGCCGGCGAGCCATGGGTCAGATGGCCGCCGTGGTCGAGGCGCATGGCCAGGATGGTGTCACCCGGCTCCAGCAGGGCCTGGTAGACGGCGAGATTGGCATTGGCCCCGGCGTGGGGTTGGACGTTGGCGTGCTCCGCCCCGAACAAGGCCTTCAACCGGTCGCGGGCCAGGTCCTCGACCTCGTCGATGACCTGGTTCCCGCCGTAGTAGCGCCGGCCGGGATAGCCCTCCGCGTACTTGTTGGTGAGGATCGATCCCGATGCCGCCAGCACCGCCGGCGACGTGAAGTTCTCGGAGGCGATGAGCTGCAGCGTGGTGGATTGACGCTCGGCCTCCTCCCCTAGCAGGCGGCTGACCTCGGAGTCGCCGGCCAGCCACAGGTCGAAGGGGGAAGCGGCGAAGGGGTTGCTCATGGTCTCGACTACCGCCTCTCTCTGTCTGTCTTGCCGTCGGTGAAAACGCCGTCCGCGGGAACGCCGAGGCCGGCTCCGACCGCCCTTCCCGTCGATTCGAACTCGGAGATCTCGTCCAGCCGGTGTTGGTGGCGCCCCCCCTCGAACTCGGTGGAGAGGAAGGTGTCGACCGCATCGATGGCCTCGAGGGCCCCGGTGGTCCTGCCCCCGAGGCAGATGATGTTGGCGTCGTTGTGCCGCCGGGCCAGCCCGGCGGTGGTCACGTCGTAGACCAGGGCGGCGCGTACCCCGACGACCTTGTTGGCGGCGATCCCGATGCCGATGCCGGTCCCGCAGACGCAGATCCCCCGGTCGGCGCGCCCCTCGGCCACCGCCCGGCCCACGGCCAGTCCGTACCCGGGGTAGTCGACGGGGACGTCGGGCGAGCCCGTCCCCAGGTCGGTGACCTGGTGGCCGGCGTCGGCCACGTGGGCGGCCAGGGCGGCCTTGAGCTCGAACCCCGCGTGATCCGAGCCCACCGCGATGCGCACCATACCCCGAGTGTACCGACGGGGAATCGGCGCCGAGGGCCCCACGGTACCCTGGAGCCGCCTTATGCCTCTCGACCCCGCTACCCCAGTCCTGGTGGGCGCCGGCCAGGTGACCAACCGACCGGGCACCGAGGGTGGCGGCCCGTTGACCGACCGCCCCGAGCCGATCGGGCTGATGGTCGAGGCCGTGCGGGCGGCGCTCGAGGACTGCGACGGGGCACCGGTCGGCGGCGCGGCCCCGGCGGGGCGCACGTTGGTGGGCCGCACCCAGTCGTTGCGGGTCGTCAACCCGCTGAGTTGGGAGTACGTGAACCCCGGGGACCTGGTGGCCGAAGCGTTGGGAATCGAGCCGGCCGAGACGCTCGTGACCTCGGTGGGCGGCAACAACCCCCAGAGCATGGTCAGTGCCACCGCCCTGGCCATCGGCCGGGGCGAGCTCGAGGTGGCGGTACTGGTCGGCGCAGACTGCGTCTACACCCGGACCGCGGCCCGGCGGCACCCGGACCGCCCGGTGCTGTCCTGGACGGTGCAGCCGGCGGACACGGAGCGCCCGGTCATGTTCGGAAACGACCGACGGGGCACGACCGACGCCGAAGAGGAGCGGGGGCTCGACCTGCCCATCCACGTCTACCCGCTGTTCGAGAATGCGCTCCGCTCGGAGGCCGGACGCTCACCCGACGAGCACCGCCGGCACATCGGGCAGCTGTGGTCGCGATTCTCCGAGGTGGCCGGGGCCAATCCGCACGCATGGCTCCGCAGCGCCCGCTTCCCTGAGGAGATCACCGCCGTCTCCGACTCCAACCGGATGATCGCCTACCCCTATACCAAGCTCCTGACGGCCAACATGCAGGTGGACCAGGGTGCCGCCCTCATCATGTGCTCGGCCGGCGCGGCCCGGGCCGCCGGGGTCCCGCAGGACCGGTGGATCTTCCCCCTGGCCGGTTCGGACGCCGACGACCATTGGTTCCTGTCGCACCGTGCCGACTTCCACTCCTCGCCAGCCATCCGGCTCGCCGGTGCCTCGGCCTTGACCCTGGCCGGCACGGCCGTGGACGAGATCGCCCACCTCGACCTCTACTCGTGCTTTCCCTCGGCGGTCGAGATCGCCGCCGCCGAGCTCGGCGTGTCACCGGACGACTCGGATCGACCGCTGACCCTGACCGGCGGGCTCACCTTCGGCGGGGGCCCCGGGAGCAACTACGGCACCCACGCGGTGGCCTCGATGGTGGCCGCCCTCCGCGCCGACCCCGGGTCACGCGGCCTGGTGACCGGCCTCGGTTGGTACCTGACCAAGCACAGCGTCGGGGTGTACGGGACCGAGCCGCAGTCCGGGCCGGCGCCGCCCGGCAGCGGTCGCTCGCTGCCCGAAGGAACCGTGGTCGCCGGGGCGGGTGGTTTCGTCTGGGCGGACCCCCAGGCCGCGGTCGGCTCGCTCCCCCAGTGCTCGCCGGACACCGACGCCCAGGGAGAGGTCACCGTCGAGACGTACTCCGTGTCCTACGACCGGGGCGGGTCGCCCGACCGGGCCGTGGTGGCGTGCCGCACCCCCGAGGGACGGCGGGCATGGGCCAAGGTCACCGATCCCGGCTACCTCGATCTCCTGGTCGCCGAGGAGGGGTGCGGTCGGCTGGGCAAGGTCCGACCCGACGGCGAGGTGGATCTCCGCTGAGGCGGGGGCCCTCAGGTCGACGAGGGCTCCATCGACAGCGGCGGCGGTTCCTCGCGGTCGCGGTACCGGTACTTGAAGACGCCATAGGCGATCGGCCCCGCCATCATGGGTAGCCAGTACGACGCCAACCGGTAGGCCAGGGTGGCGAGCACGGCCTCCGCACCGCTGAGGCCGGCCAACACCAGCAGACCGCTGAGGCTGGCCTCCACGATCCCGAGCCCACCAGGGGTGATGGGCACCAGCCCGATCACCCCGGCCACGGCGTAGGCCAGCAGGATGAGTGACGGCCGTGGGTGGCTGCCCACGGCCCGGACGCAGAACAGTAGGGAGAGGTAGTCGAACAAGAGGCGGCCGGCGGACAGCAGGGTGGCCTCCCACCATTGCTGTCCGAGCACGCTGCGGATCAGGTTCCGCTGCTCCAACAGCCGGTCGGGCAACCCGCTGATCGGCTCCCGCTTGCGCAAGAGGCGGTTGCGCAATGTCTGGGCGACCTCCCCGGCCCAGCACAGCGGACATTCGGCCGTCATCACCAGCACGCTGAACCCCACGAACAGGACGAAGCCGATGGCGCCGATGACAGCGGCGTCGACCAGCCCCGAGCTGACCGGCGACCCGAACAGGACGGCGGGGAGCACGAACACCGGGAGGGCCAACAGCCCCCCGATGCCCAGGAAGGAGAAGGCCGTCAACCCCCCCACGGCATCGGTGGCGTCCATGCCGCTGACCGCCAGCATCCGGAACTGCACCGCTGCCCCCGCCGCGGCTCCGCCCGGGACGATGAGCGAGATGGCGTTGCCGGCCAGTTGGGCGGTGATCACCGAGAACCATGCTTTGGTTCGCAATGCGATCCTTTGGAGCGAGAAGGTACAGGCGAAGTGGGCGGCTTCGGCCACCAGCGCGGGGACGAACCACAGCAGGTTGAGGGTGACCAGCTTGGGCCACGAGTGCAGGACGGCGATGACGCTGGGAGCCACCAGGTAGAGCGCCACTCCGGAGATGGTGATGACGATGGACCGCTTGACGACGGCCTTCCACCGGATGGGCCGGTGCTGCTCCTGCTCGAACCGGGCCTCGAACGAACGGGATCGTCCGTCCCCGGACAACGGGACATGCTCGTCCCCCCCGGAGACCGGGACATCAGTCACGCGGTTGCTCTCCGAGCTTCGAGCCGGGCGTGGTCATCGAGCCGCGGGTTCAGCCTTCCGCCACGGCCACTGCGGCAGCCAGCACGAGGTTGGCACCCCGGAGATCACCCTCCAGTCCGGCCTCCATGCGGTTCATCACATAACAGACGGTGAGGCGGGTGTCGAGGTCCATCACGACGAGCGAGCCCCCGTAACCGCCCCAGAAGCAGGCACGGGGACCGATGGGCATCATCTCGGTGCTCAGCCCGTAGCCCATGCCGAAGCGGTAGGGCATCCCGGAGAGGATCAGGTCCATCCCGTTGGACTGCTCGTCGAAGATGGGGTTGCAGCCCCCGGTGGAGAGCAGCCGCACCCCCCTGGCCTCCCCGCCTCCGGCGATGATCGACTGGATGGTGGCCACCGAGCGGGCGTTGCCGTGCCCGTTGGCCGCCGGGATCTCGGCCCGGCGCCACCAGGCGTGGCGGGGAAAGGTTGCGTCCAGCGGGGGGTTGGTCAGGGCCCTGATGGCGAACTCGGTGGGCTGGAGGGCGTCCAGGTCGATGGGCGGCGGCGGGATCACCACCGACACCCGGGGGTCCTCCGCCTCGGGCAGGCCGATGAAGAAGTCGGCCCCGAGGGGCGCCGCCACCTCACTTGCGAACCAGGTTCCGATGGTGACCCCGGTGATGCGCTGCACCACCTCCCCGATCAGATAGCCCTGGGTGACGGCGTGGTAGCCCGAGGCGGTGCCCGGCTCCCACCATGGCTCCTGGGCCGCCAGCATCGACGTGCACCGTTCCCAGTCGGCCAACTGCTCGGGCTCGAGGTGCTCCGTCCATCCGGGCAGGCCGGCGGTGTGGCTCATGAGGTGGCGCACCTCGACGCCTTCCTTCCCCCCGGCGGCGAACTCCGGCCAGTACTTGGCCACCGGCGCGTAGAAGTCGAGCTCTCCCCGATCGGCCAGCATGAGCGCGCACAGGAAGGTCATCGTCTTGGTGGTCGACCACACGTTGGTCAGGGTGTCGCGCTCCCAGGGCGCCGAGTGGGCCTCGTCGACGTAGCCGCCCCAGACGTCGACGACCGGCTCTCCCTCGAGGAACACGGCCACCGACGCCCCGACGTCGGTTCCGGCGTCGAGACTGGAGTCCAGCGTGGTCACCACCCCGTCGAATCGTTGGTCCCACGTGCCCTGGATGTCAGCCATGCCACCGACCTCTCTGTCTCGCCGTTCTCGCCGTTGTCGGCCCCGATCATCCCACGGGCACCGGCTCGGGGCCGAGTCGACCGCCGGTGGACAGTCGAGGCAGCGAAGACCCCTCACACCACCGACGGGCCGTGTCAGGGGACGAGTTCCACCTATTAGCCTGGTGGGCCGTGAGCGACACCTCGGCTGCCCAGCTGACCCCAGCGACCTATGACCGCCTCCAGGCCGAGCTGGAGGACCTGACCACCCGCGGTCGGGTCGAGATCGCCGCCGCCATCGAGTCGGCCCGCGCCCTCGGGGACCTCTCGGAGAACGGCGACTACCACGCGGCCAAGGACGCCCAGGGGAAGATGGAGTCGCGGATCCGGGTGCTCCAGCGCCTCCTGAAGACCGCCACCGTGGTGGACGCCAGCCAGGCTCCCGCCGGCACCGTGGCCGCCGGGTCGGTGGTCACCCTGCGCTACGAGGGCGACGGCGAGGACGAGACCACCGACTTCTTCGTCGGCTCCATCGAGGAGCGGCAGGGCGACCTCACCGTGGTCTCGCCCGGATCCCCGCTGGGCCAGGCCCTCATCGGGCATTCGGCCGGGGACGCGGTGAAGTACGCCGCACCGGGGGGCACCCTCACGGTCGAGATCGTGGCCGTCGGGGCCTGACGCCATGGCCCCCTCACCCACCACGATGTCCCGGAAGGTCTGGGACCGTCACGTCGTGCACCACGGCAGCAACGACGACCCCGATGTCATCTTCATCGACCTCCACCTCATCCACGAGGTCACCTCGCCCCAGGCCTTCGACGGGCTGCGCCTGGCAGGCCGGGGGGTCCACCGACCCGACCTGACCATCGCCACGGCGGACCACAACGTTCCGACCGTCGACATCGACAAGCCGGTCGACGACCCCATCTCGGCCAAGCAGCTCGCCGTGCTGGCGGCCAACTGCTCCGAGTTCGGCATCACGTGCTATCCGATGGGCGACGCCAATCAGGGCATCGTCCACATCATCGGGCCCGAGCAGGGCCTGACCCAACCGGGCATGACCATCGTGTGCGGCGACAGCCACACCTCGACCCACGGGGCGTTCGGCGCCCTGGCCTTCGGGATCGGGACCAGCGAGGTCGAGCACGTGCTGGCCACCCAGACCCTCCCCCAGCGCCGGCCGGCCTCCATGGCCGTGACCGTGGACGGGGACCTGCCCCCCGGGGTGACGGCCAAGGACCTGGTACTGGCCGTCATCGGCCACACGGGGACGGGCGGGGGCAGCGGGCACATCATCGAGTACCGGGGTGCCGCCATCCGGGGCCTCTCGATGGAAGGCCGGATGACGGTGTGCAACATGTCCATCGAAGCGGGCGCCCGGGCCGGAATGATCGCCCCCGACGACACGACGTTCGCCTACCTCGAGGGCCGGGACCATGCCCCGAAAGGTCAGGACTGGGAGGATGCCCTGGCCGCCTGGAGCCAGGTCGCCACCGACCCCGGGGCCGCCTTCGACAAGGAGGTCACCCTCGACGCCTCGTCGCTGGTGCCCTACGTCACGTGGGGCACCAATCCAGCGCAGGTCACCCCCATCGACGGCAGCGTTCCCGATCCCTCCTCCTTCGCCGATGCCGGCGAGCGGGAAGCCGCGGCACGGGCGCTCGACTACATGGGGCTGACGGGCGGGACGGCGCTGCACGACATCGCGGTCGACACCGTCTTCATCGGTTCGTGCACGAACGGTCGCATTGAGGATCTGCGGGCCGCCGCCGACGTCCTCCGGGGCCGCACGGTCAGGACCGGGATGCGGGCGCTGGTGGTCCCCGGATCCCACCGTGTCAAGGCCCAGGCCGAGTCGGAGGGGCTGGACGGTGTCTTCACCGCCGCCGGCTTCGACTGGCGCGAGCCGGGGTGCTCGATGTGCCTGGCCATGAACCCCGACAAGCTGGCCCCCGGCGAGCGGGCCGCCTCGACGTCCAACCGCAACTTCGAGGGGCGACAGGGACGGGGGGGTCGTACCCACCTGGTCTCCCCCGCCGTGGCCGCGGCCACGGCGGTGGCCGGTCACTTCGCCACGCCGGCGGACCTGTCCTGATGCGCGCCGTGCGCGTGATCACGGGACGGGCGGCCCCGCTCGACCGATCCGACGTGGACACCGACCAGATCATCCCCTCTGACTGGTTGAAGCGGGTCGAACGCACAGGATTCGGCGCCGGGCTCTTCAGTGAGTGGCGAGACGACCGCGACTTCGTACTCAACCAGGAGGAGTTCATGGGCGCCGCCATCTTGGTCACCGGTCCCAATTTCGGCACCGGATCGTCACGGGAGCACGCGGTGTGGGCCCTCCAGGACTACGGATTCGAAGCGGTGGTGTCCCCCGGGTTTGCCGACATCTTCCGCAACAACTGCACCAAGGACGGCCTCGTGCCCGTGCAGGTGGACGCCGCCACCGGCCGGGCCCTGCTGGACGCGGTGACCGCCGATCCCACCCTCGAGCTCACCATCGACATCGAGCGGGGAACGCTGGATGCGCCGGCAGCGGGCATCGAGACCGGCTTCCCACTCGACGAGTTCACCCGGGCCCGCCTGCTCAACGGTTGGGACGACATCGGGCTCACCTTGCGCTACGAGGACGACATCCAGGCCTACGAGGCCGTCCGGCCGGCGTGGCTCCCTACGACGCGCTGAGGCGGTTTTGTCCCAGGCGCATCAGGGTTCACCCGGGATGGCGGGCGAGGGGAAATTCCACCGGGTCCCCGGCGCCGACTACCACGAGGGGCAGGGGGGCAGCCGACGTCGGGGGACCCGGTAGAAGAGGAGCTGCCAAGCGTCATCGCTTCGCAACTTCGATCTTGTTGCTCCGAATGTGGAGCGGCGTGTGATTTCAGTCAAGCGCAATGACTCCGCGACAAACGGTACACGAAGGTGGATCGGAAAACGGGTATCTCGGAGCCGTGACGATGGCAACGGTGCTGTACTTCCGAACTCCGTTGGCATTGTTTCGCTCCCGGTGCGAGTGCATGTGTGGATCCCCCAAAGACCCGCCGATCGACCACTGCACCGCCGTGACCTCCGGCGGCTTACTGCACTGCTCCGGCAATGGTAGGCCGACCGGCTCAGCCGGTCAATGAATCCGACCGGAATTGTGCCTGGTCTCGGCCCCTTGCCCCGGAGGTCACTGAATTTGACGAGCCGTCGGCTCTGCCTCACCCCTCCTCATTATTTGCTGCGGCTGGACGACGGCCCCGGGCGACCGCCGACCTACAGTGTTGGCGTCATGGGCATGGTGAGACGGGCGAAGCGTTTGATCCTGTTGGCCGCGGCGGCCAGCGTCGTGATCCGTATCCTCAGGTTCATCGCCCGGAGCGACCGGGCGCCAACTGGGTCGGTCCCCGGCATCGGCGGCGATACCTGGCCACCGGTGCCCATCAAGCCTGCTGGGCGCGGCTGAGCGGGCGCTCAGTCGGTGCAGGTGGCCCCAGGGGTCGGCAGGGTCCCCGCCACCAGGTAGGCCTGGGCGGCGGCACGGACGCACGGACTGTAGAAGGAGGCCACGTGGCTCTGACCCTGCCACGAGAGGAGCACTCCCCCGTTGAGCTCCCTGGCCAGATCCACGGCCCACGTGTACGGGGTGACTGGATCACCGGTCGTCCCCACCACCAGGATCGGGGGGGCGCCCGGGTCCGAGGCCGGGGCCGGGGTCCGGGTGGGCAGGGCCGGCCAGGTGGCGCAGCCGAGGAGTCCCCAGGCCAGCAGGGGCCCGAAGACCGGAGCCGAATTGCCGGCCTGGGCGGCCAGGACCGGATAGCTGGACGGCTGCCGGTCGACGGGGTGGTCGAGGCAGTCGATGGCCTGTTCGGCCTGGGCCCCGTTGCTCGAACCCCCGCTCTGATACCGGCCGCTCATCGAGGTGGCGGCGGATCCGTTTCCGGCTTGGGAGCCGGCCAGTGCGCCGGCCAGCGACGGCCAGGACGAGCGGGAGCCCAGGCCGGCGAGGAGGGCGTTGTACAGCTCGCCGGGCCCGGCCGTCCCCCCGCCCGAACCCGACAGCGGTTGGGCACGGCTGCGCTGGATGAGGTCGAGCAGGGCCGTGGTCGGGTCCCCGGTCGGCCGCCACGGGCATCCGGTGGCTGCGCACCAGGCGAAGAACGACTGCAGCCCCGCCTCGAAGCTGACGGCCTGGTCGATCACGTACTGGTCGGTGGTCAGCGCCGGATCGATGGCTCCATCGAGCACCATGGCCCGCACGTGGGTCGGGAACAGTTCGGCGTAGGTGGCCCCCAGCAGGGTGCCGTAGGAGTGGCCGATGAAGGTCAGCTGGGCGTCGCCCAGCGCCGCTCGCATCCGGTCGAGGTCACGGGCCGTGTCGACTGTCCCCACGTGGGCGAGGAGGCTCCCGCTGCCCTGTTCGCACTGCTTGGCGAAGGCCTGGTCGTTGCTGAGCAGGGCCAGCTGGGCGGCCGGGGTGGTGGGCACCGGGTCGATCAGCTGGCCGGATGACCCAGCTCCGCTCCCACTGGTGCAGGTCACCGGGCTGCTGCGCTCGACACCGCGCGGGTCGAATGAGACGATGTCGAACCGGGCGCGGACATCGGAAGTGAGCGCCGACAGCTCGTTGGGCAGGTCGTCGATACCCGAGCCCCCCGGGCCGCCGGGATTGATGACCAGGGAGCCGATCCGCTCCGACGGCACCCCGGCCGGAGCCCGGGCCACGGCGATCTGCACCGTGGCCGCGGCGGGGTCGGCGTAGTCGAGCGGCGCCGTCACCGAGCCGCACTGGAGACTGCCGCAGGGCGCCCACTGCACCGGGATGACCGGCAGCGGGGGCTGGGTGGTGGTGGTCGATGACGGGGCCGTCGTCGGGCTCAGGTGCACCGCCGGGTCCGGTCCGGCGGGGGTCGATGGCGTCGGGGGCGAGGCGACACTGGCACAGCCGGTCAGGGTCACGGTCAGGGCCGTGACCAGAGCCATCCGACCGACGGCCTGTGGCGCTCGCATCGGGTCCAGCCTCCAGCCGGTCACGCGACCAGTCTGACATCGTGGATCTGCTCCCCTGCTTCCGCTCGGATCGGCCGTCCTGCGGTGTTTGGTGACCGCGAACACTCAGGGCCCGATGGCCGAGCGGACTGTCAACCGGCCGCCCCGGATTGACCGCTCCGCACGGCGGCGACCGCGGTGTTGAAGGTCCCGTTGGCCGAATTCATGACGGCTTTCGACGGTTCGTCGCGCGACCGTTCGAAAGGGAGGTTGGCCGAAGAAGTCTGCGACTACGTCCCCGCCTGGTCTCGTATCATCGCCTTGATCTTCGACAGGGCCCTGGTAGTTCCCTTCGTCTCACGATTCAGAGTCCACCGATTGATTCCGCTGGGATTCTGGGCCTCTTCCTCAAACAAGCGCGCCAAGGCGGCACACGAATGGGTCGTGCTCACAACCAGCCAATTGACATCGGCGAAGGGGCACGGGTGCATCGGAAGCCAGCTCATGACCCGCTGCGACACCGCTCGGAGCTTGTCGCTCGCGTCCAGCACTGCTCCTGGCCCCTTGGACCCTGCTCGTTGGGCCGACATCAATACAGCACGGAGCGCTTCGAGAACCGGGCCTACCTCGGTTCTCCATTCCTCAAATGAAGCCGGGCTTTCGACGCTTGCTCGATCCGTCATGTAGACCACACTCCTCAGTTTCCAGTGTGGCTGTCCACCTCCGAGCCTGATCCCGAGTTCCGACACAGCACTAGGGATACCGACAGTCGGAACGTCGGTCAAGCACCATGGAGCACGCGGAAGGATAGGAGCGCTCAGAGCGCGACATTGAACGCGAACAGTGCATTACGTCGAGGCAGACAGGGCATCAACGAGGATTCAGTCGTTCGGCGAGACCAGCTTCCGTTGGATGATCTGAGGAGCGTCTAGGTCTAGGGGTGAGTCTCGGCCAGGAGCTCGATGCGACGAGCGAGGTTGACGGCATGGTCGCCGAGCCGCTCGTAAAAGCGGGCCAAGAGCGTCACCTGGGCGGCAATGGCGACGGGCATTTCCTCACGAGCCACTTCACGGGTCAAGTCGTCGTGGAAGATGTCCATCTCCTCATCTGCTTTGGCCAGCCGGTCGCTCACCCGATTCCGATCTCCGAAGGCATCGGCGGCCGCTTGCCACATCTCGTTGGCAACCTCAGTCATGAGCTGGACGATGCCACGGCTCCGGGCGCTCATATCTGTTCCCAGATGGTCGACCGCCCTCTGGGCGATGTGCTCAGCCAAGTCGGCACTTCGCTCCAACTCCGGAATGATCAACAGCATGGCCACCAAGTAGCGAAGCTCGTCACCTTGAACGGGTCGCTCCTTGAGTTCCTCCCAAATGAGCAGTTCCACCTCAGCGGTGAGATCGTCCACGTCCTGGTCACCGTCGACGACCGCCTGACCGAGGAGCGCCTCGCCTCCCAGCAGGGCATCGGTGGCCCGCGCCAGAGCTTCAGAGACCAAGGCGAACAACTGAATGACCTTGTGGTCGATGGTATCGATGCCGGTTCTTGGGGATTGCATGGCAGTCAGAGGCTACCCATGACACACAACGTTTACCCAAAACACCAAGAATTGGCGATTTGTTTACCTTTCGTTCACTTTCAGGATGCCTGCTGTCCACTTTGTGACGTCAGAGTGACGGTGGGTCGTTCCTATCGGGCGAAGAAGGGGTTGCAGGTGACATCGAGTTTGTTGGCGGGCACGAGGGGGCCGGGACCTGAGGTTGAGCCGCCCTCGGTGGCTGATCTCCTCAATGAGGCTCCGAGGAGCAAGTTCCATCGACGCACGGTTCTGGTGTCGGGGGTCGGATTCTTCACCGACGCCTACGACCTCTTCGTGATCAGCACGGTTGCGACCATCGTCTCCTCCCAATGGCGACTGAGCACCCTGGAGACAAGTTGGCTCATCGGGTCCGCCATCCTGGGCGCATTCTTCGGGGCGTTCATCTTTGGACGGATCGCCGACGTGTTCGGCCGCGTAACTATTCAGGGCCCCTGACCACCTGATCCACCGCCAGGGAGAACACCGCG
>JADEYI010000701.1_pt1 | contig 38448 bp, 46 predicted proteins | sample 8542331 | NCBI WGS metagenome assembly JADEYI01 (sample SAMN16510988, study PRJNA670497) | mine drainage metagenome | isolation source: biofilm near Copperflume 1 | place: Germany: Marsberg coppermine Kilianstollen | collected 2018-02 | reverse complement strand
GTACCACGCGAGCCTCGCGGGAAGGAGATCCATGACGTGTCACCTCATATCTGGCGGTACGCGCCGCGCTCAGTATAACGTTGACCGACTTAGTCAACAATAGATGAGTTCCTCTTGCCACACTTTTGCCGCATTTCTGGGGTAGTCTTGTGGATATGGCCCTGATTGCCACCGATGCGCTGACGAAGCGTTACCCGGGAGTGACGGCGTTAGACGCGCTCACACTGGAATTGGAACCCGGCATCATTGGCCTCGTGGGGGCGAACGGTGCGGGTAAGAGCACGCTCATCAAGATCCTGCTCGGGCTCCTCCCTGCGACGAGCGGGTCGGCGCGACTCCTCGGCTACGACGTGGCGACCGAGGGCCCCACGCTGCGCCAGTTCGTCGGCTATATGCCCGAACACGACTGTCTGCCCGTGGACGTCAGCGCGACGGAGTTCGTGGCGCACATGGCCCAGATAAACGGCCTGCCGAAGAGCGCCGCCCGCGAACGCACGGCGGAAACGTTGCGCCACGTTGGCCTCTATGAAGAGCGCTACCGCGAGATCCGCGGCTATTCCACGGGGATGAAGCAACGCGTGAAGCTCGCGCAGGCACTTGTGCACGACCCGCGCGTGATGCTCCTGGACGAACCAACGAACGGCCTCGACCCGGAGGGGCGCGATGAGATGCTGGACCTCGTCCGCCGCACGGGCACGGAATTCGGCATCGCCATTGTGATGGCCTCCCACCTCCTCGGGGAGATCGAGCGCGTCTGCGATCACCTTGTCGTCATCGATGGCGGCCACCTGCTGCGCTCGGCCACGATTGGCGACTTCACCGGCCGCACCCAGGTGCTCGCGGTCGAAGTGGAAGGTGACGTGCAGCCACTGGCGGAAACGCTCACGGCCCGCGGCCTGCGGATCGTCGCAGAGGGCCACACCCTGCTGGTGGACCTGGTCGACGAACGCCCCTACGACCTCATCCGGGACGCGGTCGCTGACCTCGGCCTCGGGCTCGTGCGCATGGAGCAACGCCGCCACAACCTGGAAGACCTCTTCCGTCCCGTGTCCGGGCCCGCCGGGGAGGATGTCCATGCCGCCGCCAGTTAAGAGTGCAGCCGCGAGCAGCGGCGGCAATGCTCCCGGCGCCGGAAGCATCTACGACCTGGGCTACCGCCACTATGAGGGCGCCCGGCTCGGCCGCCGCCACGCGATTGCATCGCTCTACTGGTATTCCCTGCGCTCGGCCTTTGGCCTGGGCCGGCGGCCGTCGAGCAAGATCATCCCCTGGGCGCTCGTCGTGGTTGCGCTCCTTCCGGCCGCCATCCGGCTGGGAATAGCGGCCATCGCAACCAGCCGGGTCACTCCCGTGCGGCCGGAACAGTACTTCAACCTGATCAACCTCGTGGTCGCACTCTTCTGCGCGGCGGTCGCGCCCGAAGTCATCGGCCGCGACCAGCGGACGCGCACGCTCGTGCTCTACTTCTCGCGCGCCCTTTCACGCCAGGACTACGTGTTGGCGAAACTGGGCGCTTTCGTGACAGCGCTCCTGGCGCTTACGCTGGCTCCGCAGATCGTGCTCTTCGTGGGGAACACGTTCACGGGGACGAATGCCCTCGCCTACATCAAGGACAATTGGGCCGATATTCCCCGCATCCTCGCCAGTTCGGGCGTCGACACTGCCGTAATGGCGAGCGTGGCAATGGTGATTGCAGCGCAGACGGCGCGCCGGTCCTATGCCACCGTGAGCGTGATCGCAGCTTTCATCGTGACATCGGCGCTGGCCGCCATTTTCGTTCAGGACGTAGGTGGGACTGGTGGACACCTGGCGGTACTTGTGAGTCCGTTCGACCTGCTACGCGGGTTCAACCTCTGGGTCTTCAACGTCCCGGAGACGGAGGGGATCGTGAAGGACGCGGGCCTCCACGGCAGCGTCTATGGGATCGCGGCGGCCGTGATCATCGCTGTCTGCGCCGGGCTCATCCTGCGGCGCTATCAGAGGATCTCGACATGACCGCAGAGACTGTAGCCCCGGCGAACAGGCCACCGCTGCCGGGGGTTGAAGCGCCGGCGGTGGAGCTGACCAATGTCTCGCGCTGGTATGGCAATATCGTCGCCGTCAACGACATCTCGTTCTCGTTGGGGGCAGGGATCACGGGGCTGCTAGGCCCCAACGGCGCGGGCAAGTCTACATTGCTGCACATGCTCGCCGGTTTCCTCGCGCCATCCGCGGGCGAAGTGCGCATGTTTGGCGAACCGACGTGGAAGAACCCGGACCTCTACCGGCGCATGGGCCTGGTACCAGAACGGGAGGCCGTCTACCCGTTTTTGAGCGGTTTTGAATTCGTGAGGCTTAGTGCGCGCCTGCATCACCTGCCTGACCCGGACGCGGCCGCGCGGCGGGCGATCGCGCGGGTCGAACTCGAAGGCGCCCAGGATCGTGCCAGCGGTGGCTATTCCAAGGGCATGAAGCAGCGGGTCAAGGTCGCTGCTGCGATCGTCCATGAGCCGGAGATCCTCCTTCTCGATGAGCCCTTCAACGGTGCCGACCCGCGCCAGCGACTGCAGATGATGGACATGCTCAGGGGGATGGCACGGGACGGCTGCACGATCGTGTTCTCGTCCCACATTCTCGAAGAGGTCGAACGTCTGGCGGAAAACGTGCTCGTCGTGGTCACCGGACGGCTGGCGGCGTCCGGCGACTTCCGCCAGATCCGGAGGCTGATGACGGACCGGCCCCACACGTTCACCCTCCGTTCGAACGACAACCGCCGGCTTGCAGCGGCACTGGTCAGTGCCCCAATCGTCAGCGGGATCGAAGTTGATAACGAGCGAATCAGCGTGCGCACCTCAGACTTCGCGAGCTTCGCCCAGGAGCTGCCAAGGGCGGCGCGGGAGGCGGCGATCACCCTCTTCGAAGTAATGCCCGCCGATGAGTCTCTGGAGAGCGTTTTCTCCTACCTGGTGAAGCGATGAACCGGGCAATCATGGAGCTCACGGGGCGCCAGATCCTCGGCGCGAAGCGGACACTCCTGCTCGTGGCATTCGCGCTCATCCCGGTGCTGGTCGCCATCCTCTTTCGCACCACGGGGCGAGACACGAAGCTCGACGAGTGGACCGCAAACACGCTCTACGCGGGCCTGATCGCGACCACTCTCCTGCCGCTCGTCGCGCTCGTGTTCGGCACCGCGGCATTGGGGTCCGAATTCGAAGATGGCACGGCAGTCTATATTCTCGCCCGCCCAATCCCACGCTGGACCATCGTGGTCTCCAAACTCACGGTGGCGGCGACGGCTACGGTCGCGCTCGTCCTTTTCTCCTCGATCCTCTCCGGTATCGTCGCCAGCGGGGGAGCCGGAAGCATCGTCAGCGGCTTTTCGATTGCGCTGGCCGCCGGTGCAGTTGTCTATTGCTGCCTCTTCGTCTGTTTGAGCATCGTGACGAGCCGCGCGCTCATCGCCGGGCTGATCTACGTGTTCCTCTGGGAGGGCGTGATCACCAGCCTCTTCAGCGGGCTGCAGGTCTTCAGCGTCCGCCAGTACGTCCTCGGCCTCGCAGACCGCATCATCTCCACCAACCCGGCGACCTTCAGCGCGCGCCTCAACGGGATTGAAGGCGGCATCCTCATGGTGGCGGTGGCTGCGGTCGCAGTGATCATTGCCGTCCGCCGGCTGAAAGTCTGGGAGATAGGCGAAAGCTCGTGAGCGCGGCACCGTTTGCGGACGGCGCAACACCTCCTATCTGCTTTGAGGACGTGGTCGCAGCGGCCGCCCGACTGCGCGGAGTCGCCAACCGCACGCCCGTGATGACTTCGCGCACGGCCGGAGCTATGGCCGCCAAAGGCGCGCGGGTGGCATGCTCGTCTATGGCCCGCAGATCACGTTTGACGCGCCGACGGTTATTGTACAGGTGTTGATGACGGCGGCGGCGAGTGGGGCGCGGGAGCATGCGACGACGCTTGCGCCGCGGCTGAGCAATCTGGCGCTGTTGCAGCCGAAGGGGACGGCGCCGCCGACGTCGTAGAGACGAGAGACGAAAGCCTTGCGACGAGAGAGGCCCCGGAGTGATCCGGGGCCTCTTTTCAGGTGATGGTGATGGGGGCGGGTTTCTTCTATCGTTTGTGGGGCGTCTGCCTGTCGCCGGGGCGTCCGATGTTCATCACCCGCAGCTCAGTTGCGTTCGGCAGGTGGTACATCACCCAGAACCGGCTATCGCTGTACAGAGACAGGATGGCCGGCGGGACTGAGAATAGGAAGGTCGTCCGGTTGTTTATGGTCGGGTCGGCGCAGAGGTTGTGGATGATGCGGTCCAATTCGACCCGTTCGGCGTCACTGGCGGCAACGTAGAAGCGTTCCGCCGGGGACAGAAGCCGACTAGTGCGTGAGTCCATACTCTTTGCGGATTTCCTCCAGGGTCTTGCCGCTCCCCCCACGAGATTCTTCCTCAAGAGCTTCCATGACGCCAGTGATGAACGACTGGTCCTTCAGGGCGGCCATCCGGACCGCATGGGCGCGCATTTCCGCTTCGGTCTGTTGGGTCATGGCCTCGGTCGTCAAGACATTGTTCCTCCCTTTGCTGCTGGTGCCGCTCGGCGGGAATGCTACCCGCTTAAGGGTTATTATGAAACACTTTCCTCAAGATTTTGCTAAGAATCCGGTATGAATAGATAGACGCAGTCTATTGATTTCTTCATGAGGAAACCCTGAGGCTCGCAGAGGCCCACGGGGGTCAGTCCAGGGGGCCGCCCCCAGGGGCGATGCCCACCCACGCGTCGGCCAGTTCCAGCGCGCGCTTCATCGCCGGGTTGCGATCACCGGGCTCTGCGTACACGTAGTCCTCCCGATAACCATCTGCCGCGTCCTTGGCGCTGGCCGTGACCTTCCAACAGGCCATATTAGCGTGGTATTCGACACGCAGCAGCCACAGCTGTTTGTAGTTGCGAAGCTCCCACACTTGCCCTTCCTCGCTGGGGCAAGGCATCCAGTGCATGCGCGCGGCTTCATCCACGGCAGAATTCCCTTTCAGGTGATGGTGATGGGGGCGGAGGCGGAGCCGCCGAACTCAGAGCTGCGCGAGGATGGCCGCGCGGGCCTGTTCGCCGTCACTGCCGAGCTGCCACTTGTGTTTCTTGCCGTCGCTTGTGGTGATCGTCACCTGCTTGGTGAAACCTTCGACCTGAACGTCGGTGATGTTGCGCATGAGGAGCGAGAGCTTCTTGCCGCCGATGCCGAGAAAGCCGCCGCGTTCCTGCACTTCAACGCGGTTGGGCCAAACCTCGAAGGCGAGGCCGGGGCGGTGATAGCGAAATGAGGGCTCAGACGGTGCGGTCATGGGTTCAACCTCGCTTCAGGGTCAGCAATTTGCCGGTGACGGTGAACATGGGGAAGGCGACGGGGACGAGCAGGATGGTGATGCAGAGCAGCCAGGCGAGGTAGAGCCAGATGGTTGTGAGCCACCAGCCGACGAGCAGGTACCAGAGGGCGCGCTGCCAGAACGGGCGCTGGGCGACGCCGGTGAGGGTTACGGTCGAAGAGCCGTCGGCGCCGGTGGTGTGGACGAGGCGGACGCTGTCCATCTTCAGGGTGACGACCTGGGGGACGCGATTGCACATCCAGATCCCGAGTGGGATGCCGAGGATGGTGAGGCTGACGAGGCTGGCCAGGGTGATCCAGAGGAAGGAGAGCCACCAGCCGACGCAGAGGAACCAGAGGATGCGGATGAGCATGTTCGGCCCGGAGCGCGTATCGACGATGGTGGTAGCTGGCGCGGCGCTGGTCACCGGCAACTCCTTGATGGCGGATGCCGGAATCTTAGCGCGCGGTGTCAAGTCCGCGGGAAAATCGGGCAACCAGAGATCGACGCCAAACAATCCGGTGTCACGATCGCTGTCATCCCACCCGCCTACAATATCGGCCGGGCATTCGTATTTCCCGCGGCGCCTGAGGGCTGGAGACCACGTCTCCGCCAATGGTCGCGCGAGATAGCCAACGAGCTGGCCCTGAATGAACACCTGGACGGCATTGGGATCGAACTTGTTCTTCGGTTCAGGGCGAAGTGCGGCGACACAGCGCAGTTGGTGGCCGCGCTCCTTCTTCCCGCCTGCGATCTCCGAGATGGCCGCCTGATAGAAGGACTCTCCGTGGACAGCGCGCGAGAGATATAGCGGAGTGCCGCCGGGGCCGGGGATCGACTCGCGTTCAGTCTGCATCGATCGTTCGCTCCTTCTTGCGACAGGTATGGGCGCGGTGACAGCAGGCGTTTGGAAGCCGGCCGCGCTGGGGCGCATGGTAACGCTCCGCGAGGAGGCGGCAAAACGGATGGGAATGATCGTCGTGGTGGCTGACGGAGTCACGCTGGAGGAGGTGGCGACGGTGATTAGGCGGGAGGGCTGGGGGGTGGTTGCGGACCCCACATTTTAGGTTCCTGCTGCTCCGGATGAAACTGCTCGTTGAACCGACGGGCGCAGTGCCGGCAGCGCTACTCTTTTCCGGACGCCTAGGCGACCTTGCGGGGAAGCGCATCGGCGTGGTGCTCTCGGGCGGGAATGTGGACGCCAGCGTGCTGGCAGCAATCCTCGGCGAGGCCTGATGGTTCGCGACCCGCACCGGGCTCCCGTGGCCGGGAAGCGTCCGCGGCTACGTGCCGGCCGGACCCACGAAGTTCACGGGCAGGCCCAACGCGCCCTGGCCAAGGGACAGCTGCAGCTCATCCGTCTTCCAGGCCATGACGTTGCCCCCAACCATATCGCGGAAGATGCGCTCGAGCGGCCGGGAGCGGACGTAGGCGTGCGCACCGCAGACTCGCATCGCGCCCTGGGAGACCTCTTCACCCATACGACGGAGGTGGTAGGTAGTTCGGAGCATCAGACGGATGAACTGCTGGGGGTTGTCGAAGTGGTCGTCCAGGCGGCGCGTGGTGTCGTAGAGCACGGTGCGGCCCGTCTCCAGCCAGTGCTCCATGTTGCCGATGCCGAACTGCGCCCAGGCCTGATCGGAGCGATAGCCGGGCTGGGTGCCGATGCCGCTTACCGCTCCCGCGAGATAGCCGTGGCGCTCCTTGACGTAGTCGAGGGTGAAGTCGAAGGCAGCCTGCGCGAGTCCGAGCCAGATGGCAAGGATACCCAGTGCCCCGGACGCACGCCGCTGCGTTTCCGGCGTCGAGAGCGCCACCTGCGCCTCGGTGATCACGCGCAGGAGCGGGGAGGGGATGACGAGCGCCTCCGCCCTGGGGATGATGACGTGCTCGGCGACGATGTCGTGGCTGGCCGTGCCCCGGAGCCCCATGGCGTCCCAGTTGTAGAGGATGCGGATTCCCGGCGTGGCCAGGTCGGGGAGGATGAGCGCGACGTCGGGCTCCGAACCTTCTCCACGGTCGATCAGGCCCGCGAAGATGGTGTACTTCGCCCCTTCGCTCATGGAGGCGAAGCCCGCCTTGCCATCCACGATGAGATTGTCGCCCGCTTCGGTCACGTGGTAACCGGCCCTGCGGTTGTCCACCTCGCCGGAAGGGATCGAGCCGGGCCCGCAAATGAGGGCGCCGTTTTCGCTCATGTCCTTGAGTACGGCATCCCGCCTCGGGAACGGCGGCAGGCTCGCGAGCAGGCCCGCGACGATGAGGTGCATGTTCAGGGCGACGGCGGTGGAGGCATCGCCATAGGCGATCTCCTCCATGATGCGCACCTGCGCCACCGGGCTGATGCCCAGGCCGCCGACGTCCTTCGGCAGTGCCATCGCGGGGAGCCCGAGTCGTTTTAGTTCGGCGACGTTCTCCGTGGAAAACGCCCCCTCGCGGTCGGACTGTCCGGCCCGCTGTGCAAATGGGCCCCGGGCGACTGCGCGCACCTCCGCCACAAGGTCCTGTTCCCACTGTTCCATGTCGTCTCCCCGAGTCATTTGTCAGCCTGACGCTACGGTAACATCCGCGACTCGCAGCGTCCTCGAAAGCGAATGGCCTTCGGACTTGAGTCTAGTCCAGGACCGCCGAACGAGGGAGCGGGAGGCCGAGGGCCACTTCCAATTCATCGATTGCGCTGAGCGTGGCATCGACACGGATGGTGGTCATGCCCAGCGCCCGTGCAGCCTTCAGGTTCTGGCCGATGTCGTCGAGAAAAACTGCCTCTTGCGGCGCCACGCCGAGGCGCTCGCACGTCATGGTATAGATGCGTGGGTCCGGCTTGCGCAGGCCAACGATCGCGGATTCGACTACGACATCGAACAGGCCCTGGATGTCCAGTCCCGACGTCCGGCGCTGGGCAGGTTCATCGCGGGCGACGTTGTTGGTGATGCTCCCCAGCTTGACGCGTCCGCGCAGGTAGCGCACGACGGCGATCATCTCCGGCCGCGGTTCGAATCCCTGGAAGAACCACGCCATGAAGGCCGCTCCGGTGATCGTCGACCCGTGGGGCTGCACGATCGCGTCGAACTCCGCGGCGAAGCCCTCGGGCGTGGTCTCGCTACGTTCGAAGCGCGACCACGGGCTTTCGCCGTGCGAAAAGATCGCCATACGCGCCTCGGCGGAGATACCATGCTCGGCGGCGAAGTGGGTGATACGGTCGACCGGCGAGACGGTGAGGACTCCGCCGATATCAAAGATTGCTGCTTTCAGGGCCATGGGCAGAGAGTGCTCCTGTGGAGGCTATGCGGGGTGAAGCGGGCGAGCCGGCCATCGCCCACTACAACTTCGTGATCTCGTCGATTACACCGAGCAGCATGCGGATCTCGACACGGTCGCCGGGCTGAGGGTCTCGATAGATCCCCTCGAGTGCGACGCGGCCCTCTGTCACGCGGTCGGGCGCTTCACGGCTGGAGTAGGCGATGCGGTAGTAGCGCGTGCCGTGGATCTCGTAGGGCTGTACGGCGGCAAGAATCGCTTCCACGGGGACAGCCTATCGTGGCCAGCAGCGAGACGCACGGGCGAGTCAACGGGCGCCTGGCTAGTCCACACCCAGTTCTGTACGGATCAGGCGGCAGATCTCCTCGGTTGGCCCTTCAGCCTGCAGCGTGCCCTGCATCTTGTTCAGCGTCACGGCCACTCCGAGGCCCACCTCAGGATCGGCAAAGGCGATCGACCCGCCCGCGCCCGGGTGGCCGAACGCCGTCCGTCGCGGCCCGGTGGCGCCGGGCTTACCCATGGCCCAGGGACCGCCATTGAAGAACCCGATGCTCTTTGGGACCGGCATGAAGATGACGCGGTCGGGCTGTTCGATCTGGATCGTGCTCATCAGGCCCACGCGCTCGGCGGACATGAGCCGGACACCGTCGATGGCGCCGCCACTTGCGAGCGCCCCATACATGCGCGCGAGAGAGCGGGCATTGAAATGCCCGTTGGCAGATGGGATGCACGCTTTGCGCGTCTCCATGGCGTTGAAGTCGAGGCCGCTATTCGGGGGCATCGCCTTGAAGAAGTCGTGGTCGGGTGGCAGGGCGGCGAGCGGGTTTGCGGCACCCGCGGCAGGGCGCGTCTGCTGGAGGGTGGCGAGCCTCTCTTCGACACCATCGGGAATGCCAACGTACATCTCGCCGGAGACGCCCAGGGGAGCGGCAATCTCCTCGGCAATCACCGCCTTGATGTGCCGCCCGCTCGCGCCCTGCACGATGCCGCCAACGATCCAGGCATAGGTGAGCGCGTGGTATCCGGTCGCGGTGCCGGGCTCCCAGGCGGGGGCGCCGTTGGCGACATAGCTGAGCGCCCGATCCCAATCGAGCATGACCTCTTTCGATGGCGCCGCGTGGAGCCCTGCCTGGTGGCTCATCGCCTGCGCCACCGTGATCTTGCCCTTGCCGTTGGCGGCGAACTCGGGCCAATACTTCGCGACCGGCTGCTCGTATTCGATGAGGCCGCGGTCAGCGAGGATGTGGAGGGCCGTGGCCGCGACACCCTTGGTGGTCGAAAACGAATTGAAGAGCGTGTCCGCCTCGACGGGGCGGGCGTCATCCGGGCCCATCGTGCCGGCCCACGTATCGACGATGAGTTGGCCATCCCTATAGGCGGCGACCTGTACCCCCAGCTGCTGGCCCTCGGCGATTTGCGCCTGGATGAGGTCGTGAACTTTGGCGTTGATGGCAGTTTCCGTCGTGGTCATTTCGAAGCTCCCCAGGTGATGATTCGATTCTACGGCAAGCGGGCCGGCATCAACCCGGTGGTTACGACCGCCAGGTGAAAACGGGGCTCTTTCGGTCTCGGCCTGCCAACTCGGGCGCCGTGACCAATCACAAACCTGCGGGGCGGCGAGATGTCAGTGCGGCAGTTCGTCCGCAGCCCCATAGCCTGCAAATGCCGCGAACTCCCAGCCGTCAAGGTCCGGCGTGGTCTCGCCCAATTTCGCGAGCGCCACTTTCACCTCAGTGCGGTGTTCGACGCCGTGTTCGAAGGCGTGCAGGAGGAAGAAGCTGGTGGGGTAGTGGTGGGCCGTCCCCTGCCAGGGGAGGGCTACGTCGCCATCCGCATCGAGCCTTTCGGCGATGGCAATCAGGTCATCGCTGCTGCGGGCCGCAATCGCGACGATGGGATCGAACCCCGGCCAGGCGCTGCGCCGCGTCAGCTCGCCTTCATGCTGGCGGCCGAGCGTGCGCAGCACAAAGGTCTGCTGCCCTCCGGCGATGTGGAGTAGCAGCTCGCGCACACTTCCCGAGATACCGTCCACGTGCCCATCGAGCAGGGCATCGCTGAGCGGGCGGCAGGCTTCGAGGAGGCACAGGTTCGCCCAGCGGTTGTAGCGGAACATCTGGGCGAGCGGGGTGTTCAAGGGCGTGTGCCTGGCACCGGCGCGGTGGGTTAGCCGAGGATCTCGAAGAGCTTGTGGTTCTTCATCGCCGGGTTGTCCTTATAGCTCTCGTAGCTCTCGCCGCGGTGCCCGCGCGTGAAGTTATCGGACGTAATCCATGCTTCGAAGGACTTCTCATCGGTGAAGCGGGTGAGGACGACATATTCGCCGCGGTCCGGGAGGGCGAGGAGTTCGGTGCTGATGAATCCCGGGAACGTATCGACGGCACCCACGCGAGTCTTCCAGGTCTGTTCGAATCCGGCGCGCGCTTCCGGCGGCAGGGAGATGGGGAAGTATGAGATGACGGCCAAATCAAGGCTCCAGCTATGACGAGATTCAAAGAGCGTAGCCGAACGCCGGGCGGGGCGATAGGCGACAGGTCGCGAGGGGGTGCAGCGGCGTTGACGTGCATGCCGCTGGAGTACGATCAGGATCGAACGAGGAGGAAGAGACCATGCGCATCGGCATCCTTACCGGTGGTGGCGACGTCCCTGGGCTCAACGCCTGCATCAAGGCGGTGGTCAACCGCGCCGCCGCCGAAGGGCATCAAGTAGTCGGGATACGGCGCGGCTGGCAGGGGCTGGTTGCGGCCAATCCCGACGACCCGGCCACGATCGCTGCCAACCTCACGCCACTGGACCCCACCGCCGTCCGCACGGTGGACCGCAGCGGCGGCACGTTCCTGCACACATCGCGGACCAATCCGGCGCGGGTGAAAGCCAGCGGCGTGCCACCCTGGCTCTCGTTTGACGGTGAAGGCCCGCACGACCTCACACCGCACGTGCTTCGCGTCCTGGAAAGTCAGGGCATTGACCTGCTCATTCCCATTGGCGGCGACGACACCCTCTCCTATGGCCTCCGGCTGCACCAGGAAGGCGTGCCCGTCATCGCCATCCCCAAGACCATGGACAACGACGTCCACGGCACCGACTACTGCATCGGTTTTTCCACCGCGATCACGCGCGGGGTGGACTTCATCCAGCGGCTGCGCACCTCGACCGGTTCGCACGAGCGGATCGCCGTGGTCGAATTGTTCGGGCGCTACAGCGGCGAGACCTCACTGATTACGGGCTATTTGGCGGGGGTCGACCGCTCCGTCATCTCCGAGGTGCCGTTCGACATCGACGAGTTGGCGAAGCTGCTCCTTTCGGACAAGGCGGCGAACCCATCCAACTACGCGATGATGACCATTTCGGAGGGAGCGCGGCTCAAGGATGGGCACATCGTGCTGGCGGGAGAAGAGGACCCCTATGGCCACCGCAAGCTCGGTGGCATCGGGGCGATCGCCGGTGAACTGATTACGGCGCGGACGGGCGAGGGTGTGATCTACCAGCAGGTCGCCTACCTGATGCGCTCCGGCGCACCCGACTCGCTGGACCTGATGGTCGCCACCAACTACGCCGTGATGGCCACAGACCTCGCACTGGAGGGCGCTGCCGGACGCCTGGTGGCCTTGCGCGGCGGCATCTACACGCACGTGCCGATCGAGGTTGTCCGGGAAGGCGTGCGGCGCGTCGATGTGGAAGAGCTCTACGACGTGGAAGGCTACCGGCCCAAAGTGCGCCATGTGCTGGGCAAGCCGATGTTCCTTTATTGAGGGTGACGCGCGGGGCTCGTCTCGACCTACCCCGTACCCCTCGCTGAACGTAGGCTGAGGACGGATGAACATCGACATGGTGCACCGCGCCGACACGGGCCGCGCCTACCGTGGCATCCCCATGCACGCTGCTGCCGGGGTGCATGAATACGCGCTGCAGGTCGTGCGCGCGGGGGTATCGTCCGGGGCGACGCTGCTCGATGTCGGGGCCGGGTCCGGCGCACTTTCGGCGCGGCTCCAGGACGCCGGTTTCGCGGTGACCGCGTGCGACATCAACGGAGAGGGCTATGCGGCCGAGCCACCGCTGCTGATCTGCGATGCGGCGGCGGAAGCGCTGGCCCCGGACATCCCGCGGGACCATTTCGACTGCATCTGCGCCATCGAGGTGCTGGAACACATGGAGAACCCGATCCAGGCACTCCGGAACTTCCGATCGATGCTGAAGCCCGGCGGCCTGCTCGTCACATCCACGCCCAACGTCTCGCACCCGCGCTCGCGACTGAAGTTCCTGTTGCGGGGCGAACCGAGCTACTTCGGGCGGACGGAATACTTCTCATCCGGGCACCGCACGATCCTGCCGGACTGGATGTTGCAGCTTCACATCCGCGAGTGCGGCTTCGAGGAGCTGCGGACGAGCTATGCGGGACTCCTCGGTGTTCCCGGGCCAGGGCGGTTCGTCTATGCAGCGCTGGCGCCAATCGTTGCCCTCGCCGGCATGCAACCGAAGCCACGGGTGGGCGATGGCTGCGTGACGTTCGTGGCTGCCCGGCGGCCGGCGTAGGCTCCGAGGACGATGGGGCCCGACGACAACAGCCGCCTCGTCTATTCGACCGGCAGCGGGCGCGTGCGCACACCGCTCACCCCTCACAACCGCAAGATCGCAGCCCCCGCGAAGCAGCCGACGCCGGGGCGCGGCGCTCCACCGGAGGACGGTATTGTCCGCGTGCAGCGAGACTCCCGGGGGCGCGGGGGCAAGACGGCCACGACCGTCACCGGTGTTCCCGGCACGGAATTGGAGATGGATGCGCTGCTAAAGACGCTGAAGCAGCACTGCGGCGCGGGCGGCTCACGCGAAGGGCGCACGCTCATCATCCAGGGTGACCAGCGCGCGCGGTTGATGGAGAAGCTGGGAGCGCTCGGGTTCAAGCCGAAGCTGGCGGGCGGCTAATTTCCGAGAACGGGGGCCAGCCCAAACTCCTTCGCGAGCAGTTCATAGGAATGGACGCGGGCCGCGAAATCGTAAGTGATGGTCACTACCATCACCTCGCCGGCCCCGAACTGGTCCGCGACGGCGAGCAGCTTTGCGCGCACGGCGGCCGGGTCGCCGAACATGGAAGTGGAACGCGCGAAATCGAGGTACTCCTGCTCCGCCGCCGTGTAGTGGGCGGCGAGGGCCTCTTCGGGCGAGGGGATGCCGCCGAGCGCGCCACCGCCGACGCGCCAGTACCAGCGGCTCCAGGAGAGGCGCTCCGCTTCCGCTGTCGTGTCAGCACAGGTGGCGGAGACGGCGACCATGACGCGTGGCTCCGCGAGGAAGGGCGATGGCTGGAAGTGCCGACGATAGGTCTCGACCGCTTCGAGCCCTGAATGCGGGTTGATGAAGTGGGCAAAGCAAAAGCTCCAGCCGAGCTCCGCCGCATACTGGGCTCCGGCGATGCTCGAACCGAGCAGCCACAATTCGGGCATGGTCTCGACCTCGGGCATGGCGTGGATGCGCGCGAGGGGGTCCCCTTCCGGGAAGCTGTTGGAGAGGAAGCCGTAGAGTTCGAGCAGCTCGCCGGCGTAGGCATCGATACCGGGGCGGCCCTGTGCCAGGAGGCGGGCCGTATAGGTATCGCTCCCCGGGGCGCGGCCGATGCCGAGGTCGATCCGCCCCGGGTGAAGCGCTTCGAGCATGCGGAACGTCTCGGCCACCTTGAGCGGGCTGTAGTGAGTGAGCATTACGCCGCCCGAACCGACGCGCATGTGCTCCGTGCGCATCGCGACCTCGGCGATGAGCACCTCCGGCACGGGCGAAGCGAGGCCGCGGGAGTTGTGATGTTCGGCGAGCCAATAGCGCGAATAGCCGAGGCGGTCCGCAGCCTGGGCGAGCTCCAGCGTCTCGTGGATGGCTTCGGTTGCAGTGCCGCCGCGCCGGATAGGCGACTGATCCAGGACGCTGAGCTTCATCGCCGGGCCCGCTGTGCTGGGGCTACGCCGCTCAGTTGATCGCCCCATAGACGATCGCCTTGAGTTCGCGCCGGAAGTTATAGGTGGCCGACGGCATCAGCTGGGTCATGAAGACGACCGCGAGGTCCTCCCGCGGGTCGATCCAGAACGCGGTGCTTGCGGCGCCACCCCATGCAAATTCGCCGGGCGTACCGGAGATCTGGCCCTTCACCGGGTCCAGGGCGACGGAGAACCCAAGCCCAAAGCCGACGCCGTGGTATGGCGTCTCCGAAAAGCTGCCGCGGGCGTGCACCGAAAGGTCTGCGCCGCCGGGCAGGTGGTTCGAAGTCATGAGCTGGAGCGTCTTGCGCCCGATGATGCGCACACCGTCAAGGGTCCCACCACCGAGCAGCGCCTGGCAAAAGCGCAGGTAGTCTCCCGCCGTCGAGACGAGCCCGCCGCCACCGGAGAGGAACGTGGGAGGCGTGAGATAGGTGCTCGTGGCAGGGTCATCGAGCAACTTGATGCCGCCCTTCACTGCCGAATAGTTCGCGGCGAAGCGGTCTGCCTGGTCGCTCCGCACCCAGAAGCCGGTGTCGCGCATGCCGAGCGGCCCGAAAATATGCTCCTGGAGATAATCGTCGAAGCGCTCACCGGAGATCGTCTCGACGAGATAGCCGCAGACATCCGTGGAGACCGAGTAGTTCCAGGCCGTGCCGGGTGAAAACTCGAGTGGCAGCTCGGCGAGCGTCTCGATCATGCCGCGAAGGGTACCGCTGCTGGCGGACCCACCCACGCCGAGTTTGCGGTAGGCAGCATCGACGTTGGTGCGTTCCATGAAGCCATAGGTCAGGCCGGACTGGTGCGAAAGCAGGTCACGTACCGTCATCGCGCGCTCGGTCCGCTGGGTGAGGAAGTTGGGGTGATTACCGGACTGATAGACGCGCAGATCTTTCCACTCCGGGATATAGCGATGCACCGGGTCGTCCAGCTGCATCAGCCCGCGCTCATAGAGCTGCATGAGGGCGATCGATGTCAGCGGCTTGGACATGGAGTAGATGCGAAAGATGGTGTCTTCCGCCATGGGCCGGTTGCGTTCGACGTCGGCGAGCCCGAGCGGGCTGAAGTGCACGACGGCACCACGGTGGTAAACGAGGGTGAGGGTGCCGGCGACCTTGCCGGCATCGATGTAGCGCTGCATGTGCTCGTCGAGATAATTGAGGTTACGCGTGGAGGCGGTGGTGGGGGCTTCGACGGTAGTCATTCGCTGGCTGCTCCGGGGCTAGATGGTGCGGGCAGCCTAGCAGCCGCCGCGGGGATTGTCTCTGGCCCGGGCGCAGCACGAAGGCGGCCCGCTGCTGCTTTGCCGCTGGATAGAGTCGCGGGGGATCAGGCGGGAAGCCAGTAGAGCGTGGTGCCCCGAATCACCTTGGCGAGGCGCCCGAGTTCGAACAGGTATTCGAGGTGCGCAAGTGTTTCGCCAACCGCCGCGCGCTGCATCCACGGTTCGAAATCGGCGAGCCTGCCCGTCGCCCAGACCACGCGGCCGGCAACCTCCCAGGCGTTCGACCCGCCTGCATCGACGCAGCGCACCATCTCTTCCAGGCGCTCTTCGTGGTGCGCTTCGATCTCGCGAAGGCGCTTTTTGAGGTCTTTGATCTCGAATTCGTGTGCGGGGAGCACGTACTTCACATCCAGGTCTTCGAGCTTCGCGAGCGAGCGCATGTAGTCGCCGAGGGGGCTGCCATGGGTCTGCGCGTGGATGGAGACGTTGGGTGTAATCGTGGGAAGGACGTGGTCGCCGGTCATCAGGATCTTGCGGTTGGGTTCATAGAGGCAGATATGCCCCGGCGAGTGGCCCGGAGTCCAGATGATTTCGAAGTCGAAGTCGCCGACTTTGAATGTCTCCCCGCCCTTCACCTGCGTATCCGCGGGGACAGGGGCGACGTTCATGAGCATGCCCATGGAGCCTTTCGACATCTGGGGCGAGTCGGCCGCGGGCACGCCGTTGGACTCCATGAATTTCGACATCTCGTCGGTCAGGCCCTTTGGCGCGAAGTAGCGGGTAGCGATGACTTCGGCGTCCTTTTCGTGGAGGACAATCTCGCAGCTGGAGAGCTGCTTGAGGCGGCCCGCCATGCCGTAGTGGTCGGGATGGACGTGTGTGACGACGAGCTTTTCGATCTCGGAGGGGTGGGAGCCGTGCTCCTTCATCCCCTCTTCCAGCGCCTGGTAGGCGCTATCGGTGTTCCAGCCACAATCGAGGAGGACGGTGTCGCCCCGCGACTTGATGAGGTAGGGCAGCACATAGGGAAGGCCTTTGGTCACGCGCGGGTGCTCTTCGAGCTGCCGCCGCAGGGCCTTTGCGTCTTCGATGGTGAACTGGGGAAACGGTGTGAGGAGCTGGTAGATGCCTTCGATAATTTGCACGGAGGGCCCCCGAAAGGCTCGCCGTCCCCGCCGGGGGTTGGCGGCACGTGTTTGCATCCTACGCAGTTCGTTAGGGGGAGGCAAAGCAGCGGCGCGGGGCTTAGGCCGCGTCCCGGTAGCTGCCCTTCTTGCGGAACGGGTACACGAGCTGCTTGAGGAGGTTGTTGGGGATATCTTCGCCCGGCACACCGAACTGCATGGGCTGCCGGTCGGCCGGGAAGTAGAGCGTGCCGAAGATCCAATCGACGAACGGGAACATCGCCGCGAAGTCCTTATCGAGCCCTTCCTTCTCGCTCGTGTGGTGCCAGCGGTGATAGACCGGGCTGCCGATCACGTAGCGCAGCCTGCCGAAGTTCCAGGAGACATTGGCGTGCAGCATGATGGCGTAGAGGGTGAGGATTGGGACGAAGGCGACGACGACTCCGGCGTTATAGCCCACGAGCACGAGCGGGATGACCTGCGCGAGGCGGCTGCCAATTTCGTTCACCGGGTGCACGCGGACAGACGAGAGCCAGTCCACTTCGGTGGATGAGTGATGGATGGCGTGATAGCGCCAGAGGACGCTCACCTGGTGGAAGGCACGGTGCGACCAATAGCCGATGAGTTCGAACCAGAGGAGCGCCTCCAACGCCTGCAGGGCGGCCGGCTGGGAGGAGATGACGGTATCGCGGCTCATCCACTGCTGGATGTGGGTCCTGTCGATAGGGACGCCTGCGATCTTTGCCAGGGCAATAACGGCCGCGGCAACGGCGATGAATGCCAGGCCCTGGCCAATCAGTGGGTCGAAAAACCACCAGAGAAAATCAGTCTTGATGCCACTGCGCCACCAGCGCTGGCCCTTCTTGCTCGGCCAGAGACGCTCGATGATGCCGAAGAGAATGCTGAGGATGACCAGCGCCCCAAACAGGACGGCAAGCTTTCCCACGCCGATACCCCCGGAGAAGGTGTGCGCGATCGTAGCATCGGAAACGACGGATAGTTGTCACGAATCTTCGGCGAAAGCATCAACGTTTGGTAGCGATTCCCGTAAAGTAAGCGCATGCCAGAGACGCCAATCGAGGACGAAGCCGCGGGCCGGAAGGTCACCATCACGAACCCGGGGAAGGTCTTCTTCCCGGAGCGCGGCTACACCAAGCTGGACCTGGTGCGCGACTACCAGGCGGTGGCCGAAGGCGCGCTCCGCGGCATCATGCGCCGGCCGCTCGTGCTCAAACGCTACCCCGATGGCGCGGACCACGAGCCGTTCTTCCAGAAGCGCGCCCCGGCGACCCTGCCGGAGGGCATCGAAACGGCCCACATCACCTTCCCGAGCGGGCGGACTGCGGACCTCGTGGTCTGCGACGATGCCGCGGACCTGGCATGGGTGACGAACCTCGGCTGCATCGACCTGAACCCGTGGGCGGTACGCGCCAGCGACGTCGACCACCCCGACGAACTGCGCGTCGACCTGGACCCGACTCCGGAGGCCACTTTCGGCGATGTCAGGGAGCTGGCGCTCGTCTTCAAGCAGGTGCTCGAAGAGCTCGGCTATCGCGGGTACCCCAAGACGTCGGGCTCGCGCGGCATCCACATCAACGTGCGTATCGAACCGCGCTGGGAGTTCGGAGATGTGCGCCGCTGCGCGCTCGCCCTGGGACGGGAAGTCGAACGGCGCGTTCCCGCGCTTGCAACGACGAAGTGGTGGAAGGAGGAGCGGCACGGCGTCTTCATCGACTACAACCAGAACGCACGCGACCGCACGGTGGCATCGGCTTATTCGGTGCGGCCCACGCCTGAGGCGCGGGTGTCGTGTCCGCTGGAGTGGGACGAAGTTGGCGGTTGCGAGCTGAGCGATTTCACGATCGAGACGGTGCCGCGGCGATTCGCCGAGCGGGGCGACCCTTCCGCGGCGATCGATAGCCACCATCATTCGCTGGCACCGCTCCTGGAGCTGGTGGCGAAGCACGAGGCCGAGGGTGAGGGTGACGCCCCATGGCCGCCGCACTTTCCAAAGGCCGAGACGGAGCCACGGCGGGTGCAGCCCAGCAAACGCAAGCGCAAGCGCGAGGGGGACTAAGACGAAATACGAAAGGCCGAAGCTGCCGGCGAGCCAGCGGCAGGCGATAGGCTGGTACCCCGGGGCCATCGCCGGCGAGTACACTGGCCGCGTGAACGGATGGCATTCGGGACACGTTGCTGGGGCGGAGGCGGGACGGGCGAACGGTGGCCTGCTGCACAGCCTCGACGACCTCTCGCTGCGGGCCTCGCTCACGGCTATCGTCTTCCCGCTGGCCGTGGTGCTCGTCTGGTTTCTCGCCGGGTACGGTGTCGGTGAGAAACCTGCGACAGCACTTCCACGGCCGATGTTCACGCTGGCCATGGCGTCGTTCGTCTTCGTGCCGATGTTCGCGCTCGCGGGCGCGGCGGCCGGTGCGATCGTCGCCTGTGCCGTCGCGTGGGACGCTCGCCCCGCTTTCGGCCAGTGGCTGCGCGTCTTCTTTCTGCTCGCGGTGGGCGCATGGGCGCTGTTCACAGCCTACGCCTGGGACGTTGTGGTGCTTCCGGGAATCACGTAGGCGAGACGAAGACGAGAGACGAAGGGCATGGCGGCGAGGGCGGCCTGTGCCAGCGAAGCGGCGGGAGATCGCAAGGAGGAGGCGACGTGGAATATCAATTGCGGCCGATCACGCCGGATGAAGCCGGGCCGTTCTTCGAGTGTATGGCGTCGAGCTTCGGTAACGACTTTCGCCCGGACCGCTGGGCCGAGAGGACCGGGCATTATGCTGAAGTCGATCGCTCACTGGCAGCCTGGGACGGCGTCCAGGTCGTGGCGACCACGGGGATCTGGAGTTTCGAACTGACCGTGCCGGGCGGTTCCATCGCCACGGCGGGCGTGACCTGGGTCTCGGTGCGGCCGACGCACCGCCGCCGTGGGCTCCTGACAGCGATGATGCGCAGGCAGCTGGATGACGTCCACGAGCGGGGCGAGGCGCTGGCCGCTCTGTGGGCCTCGGAGGCGCCCATCTACGGCCGTTTTGGCTACGGCTGCGCCGCGGAAGGCGTCGAGATGCGCATCGAACGCGCCCATAGCGCCCTCAGACCGAGCACGTCGGACGCCACCGCCCGGGGAGGCGTGCGCATGGTGGAGCGGGAGGAGGCGCTGGCCAGGTGGCCGGTTCTCTACGAACGCGTCCGTCGGGAGACGCCGGGCATGATCTCGCGCCACGACCGTTGGTGGAGCTACCGCCACCTCCCCGAAAAGGATGAGGGAGTGGACGGGTACACGGGCAGCCGCTTTGCAGAGTACGAGGAAGACGGGGAGTTGCTGGGCTACGTCCGCTATCGCACGAAGCAGGACTACGAACAGGGCAACCCGGCGGGCATCCTGCATCTCCGCGAGCTGATTGCAGCCAGCGATGCAGCCTATGCAGCCCTCTGGCAGTACCTGTTCGGAGTCGACCTTATCAAGACAATTCACGCCGAGTGGCGGCGTGTGGATGAACCGTTGACGTGGATGCTGGCTGACCCTCGCCGCCTCGTCCGCCGTACGCAGGACACGCTGTTCGTGCGAGTGGTCGATGTGGCCGAGGCGCTTGCGGGCCGCCGCTACGCCGCGGAGGGCGAACTCGTCATCGAAGTGCAGGACCGGTTCTGTGGGTGGAACGAGGGTAGCTACCTGCTGAAGGGCGGGCCGAACGGCGCGACCTGCACGCGGACGGCCAGGAGCCCGGACATTTCGCTCGAAGCCGAGTCCCTCGGGGCTGCCTATCTCGGCGGGGTGCGCCTATCGACGCTCGCGCGCGCCGGACGCGTATCTGGCCCCGAAGCCGCGATGTGGCGGGCGGACGCGATGTTCGCGTGGCAGCCAGCACCGTGGATCCCGGAGATCTTCTGAGCGCGGTTGTGCGCGCCCGCAGACCGCTGTGTGACACGCTTCATAGAGTGCCCGGCCTGCTATAGGGCAGACTGCGGGCACCCGGATGATCCCCCTCAGACGGGCCACCAGCGAAGCGGCTGCCCGTCCCCTCCGGCAGCCGCTTCGTCTCGCGTCCCGGCGTTGGCCGCGCGCGAGCTACCCTGCGATACTCTGCCCCACGAACACGGGCACCCGCCCGCAGGGGAGAGCACTTGGACTACGGACAGATCGCGTACGAAAAAGACGCCGAGGGTATTCTCACCATCACCCTCGATCGGCCAGAACAGCTCAACGCATTCACCGAGCAGATGCGGGCCGAGATGATCGACGCCTTCGACCAGGCCGACGCGGACGATGCGGTGCGCGCGATCATCGTAACCGGGCGCGGGCGCGGCTTCTGCGCCGGTGCGGACCTTTCGGGAGGGCCGAACACCTTCAATGCAGCATCGCGGGGTCGGGCGCTCGACATCGCGGAGTACCGCGATGGTGGCGGACAGCTGACGCTCCGTATCTTCGAGTGCAAGAAGCCTGTCATTGCAGCGATAAACGGCCCTGCGGTCGGCGTCGGCATCACGATGACATTGCCCATGGATATGCGCCTGGCTTCGGAGAATGCGCGCATGGGCTTCGTATTCGCACGCCGGGGGATCGTCATGGAAGCCTGTAGCAGTTGGTTTCTGCCGCGCATCGCCGGCATCCAGCAGGCGACCGAATGGGTCTACAGCGGCCGCGTGTTCACCGCCCAGGAAGCGCTTGCGGGCCGGCTCGTGCGGAGCGTGCACGCCCCGGCCGACCTGCTCCCGGCGGCACGGGCGATCGCGCTCGAGATCGCGCAAAACACGTCCGGCGTGTCAGTGGCGTTAAACCGCCAGCTGCTGTGGCGCGGCCTCGTCGCGGACCACCCGATGAAAGCGCACATGGCAGATTCGCGGGGGATCCTCGAGATGGGCCGCTCCGCAGACGTCCGCGAAGGGGTGGCGTCGTTCCTCGAAAAGCGGGCTCCACATTTCACGATGAGCCCGAGCACGGAACTGCCCGACCTGTTTCCCTGGTACGAACAACCAGCGTTCCGCTAACCGGGCTCATCCCGTCAATCGCCGGCGGCGAGTTCGGGCTTTGGCGGCAGTCCGGGGATGGCCGGCCCTTCGACATGAATGTGGGGGAGCAGCCGGTCGAGGCCGCGCGGCAACCACCAGTTCGCTTCGCCGAGGATCTCCATCACCGCCGGCACGAGCAGCAGGCGGACGATAGTGGCGTCGATGAAGACGGCGCTGGCGAGGCCGATGCCGAACTCTTCGATGACTCGCTCTCCGCCCAGGATGAAGCTCCCGAAGACGAAGATCATGATCAGCGCCGCCGAAGTGATGACGCGGGCCGTCGAAGAAAGGCCATAGGCGATAGCGTCGGAGGTCTTGCGACCGGCCGCGTGCTCTTCCTTAATGCGGCTCACGAGGAAGACCTCGTAGTCCATCGAAAGGCCGAAGAGGATGGCAAACATCATCATCGGCAGGAACGACTCGATGGGCCCCTTCTGCTGGATGCCGAGCAGGCTCGCGCCCCAGCCGAGTTGAAAAATCGCCACCACGATCCCATAGGCGCCGCCGATCGAGAGCAGGTTCATCACGGCCGCCTTCACGGGGATGAGCACCGAACGGAAGACAGACATCAGGACCACGAAGCTCAGCCCGATGACCATCGCGAAGAAGATGGGGGTGCGGCTGGCGATGCGGTTGCTGACGTCGATGGTGGCGGCGGTCGCACCGGCCACATAGACCTTCATGTTCGACCTGCCGGTCGCGGCGGGGATGACCTCGCCTCGCAGCCGGCTGACGAGCGCGGCTGTGGCCGAAGCTTGTGGAGCAGTTTTGGGAAACACCGTCAGGATGGCCGTGTCACCGGCAGCATTGAACGCGGGGGCGCTGACGCGGTCGACGTTCGGGGTATTCGCAAGTGCACTTTCGAGGGCGGGGAGTGCGGTGCGCCCGCCAGCCGAGACATCGACGACGACGGCAAGAGGGCCGTTAAAGCCCGGCCCGAAGCCCTGCGCGAGCAGGTCGTAGGCTCGGCGCGTATGGGTCGTCGGGGCGTTGTTCCCTGCGTCCGTGAACGCGGTGTGCATCGTGAGGACGGGCAGGGCGAGGACGGTGAGGAGCAATGTGGCGGCGCCGGCGAACCAGTAGGGTTTGCGCTGGATGGCTCGGCTGAGCCTGAACCAGATGGAGCGTTCGTGGGCGGTCTCTCGGGTGTGAAGCAGGGGGATTGCGAGCGCATCGACCTTGTGCCCGAGGATGGAGAGCATGGCAGGAAGGAGAGTGAGGGCAGCGGCGACCGAAAGCCCCACCACGATTGCGGCAGCCGTGCCCAGGGCCGCAACGAAGGGGATGCCTATGAGGTTGAGGCCGAGCATCGCGATCATGACGATGGCACCCGCAAATAACACCGAGCGCCCTGCCGTCGTCACCGCGCCGGTGACTGCACTCTCAACGGTCCAGCCGCGATGAAGTCCTTCGCGATAGCGGGTGATCACCAGCAGCGCGTAGTCGATGCCCACGCCCAGGCCAATCATCGACGCGAACGACGGTGTGAACGATGACATGTCGAGGAAGCGGGTGGCGATGCCGAGGACTGCGAATGAGGCGCCCAGCGAGAGCAGGGCCGTGAGGATGGGGACACCCATCGCCACGATCGAACCGAACGCGATCACGAGGATTACAGCGGCGGCGGCGATGCCGATTAATTCGGAGGAAGCGGGGCCGCCGGCTTCGGTTTGTGCGACGACGGCGCCGCCACCTTCGACCGTGAGGCCGTTACCCGTGCTCGCTTCGATGAAGGTCACAAGTGCTGCTGGTTCCGATGCCGGCAGCGCAGCTGCATCGTGTGCATAGGAGACCGTCGCGAAGGCGGTGTGGCCATCGGCCGAGAGAGCGCTACTACCGTCGAAGGGCGAGGTCACGGCCGTCACACCCGGGAGAGTCTTTGCGCGGGCGACAAGAGACTCGATGCGGGCTTTGATATCGGGGGCGGTCAACACGGGCGCCGAAGGAGCGGTGTGAAAGACAAGCTGGCTGTTGCTCCCGGACTGAGCGGGGAACTTCTGGGCAAGCAGGTCGGCAGCCCTTTGAGAGTCGGAGCCGGGGATGCTGAAGGAGGTGGAGTAGCTGCCCTGCCAGGCGATCATCGCCGCGACCAGGAGGCCGAGCGCGGCGACCCATGTGACAGCGACCTTCCACTTGTGGCGGTAGACGATGTGGCCGAGCGCATCGAAGAACGAGCGTTTCCTGGAGGTGGAAGCAGCTGCCATGAAGGTGGGACCTCAGATCGATTGGGAAATGGAATTCCAGTTCCACTAATCGTGAGCCAGATGCGCCAGTGCGTCAATCGGCAGCCCGCAAAAGGGAAAGAAACAGGATGTACATCTGAACGGCGCACCGGTGCTGGCCGCGGCGGAGCGCGCCCTCAAAGCGTGGGAGTAGACTGGGCCGGTGGCCACCTTCGAGAACATCTGCGGGCTCGTCGGGCGCACACCGCTCGTAGAGTTGCGCAGTCTTTCGCCTGCACCCGGCCTCCGCCTCTTCGCCAAGCTCGAGGCCCAGAACCCGACGGGCAGCATCAAGGACCGTATCGTCCTCCGCATCCTGCAGGCAGCGACGGCGTCCGGCGAACTAGCGCCGGGCCAGCGCATCGTGGAGGCCTCAACCGGCAACACGGGTGTCGCGCTGGCGATGTTTGGCCGGTTGCTGGGCCATCCGGTCGATGTTTGCGTGCCAGACAGCGTGTACCCGGAGATCGAGCAGCTGCTCCGGGTCTATGGCGCGCGGATCCGCCGTGTGCCCCGGCAGGCAGGAATCAAGACGGCGCGAGAGGTGGCACAGGTAGTCGCCCAGCAGGAAGGGGCCTATTACCTGGGCCAATTCGATAGTCCGGAGAACGCGCGCACGCACTACGAAACGACGGCGGCCGAAATCCTTGCCGATCTGCCGCGGGTCGATGTGCTGGTGGCCGGGGTGGGCACCGGCGGGACGATCACGGGCGTGGGGCGGCGCCTGAAGGAGGCGAACCCAGACTGCCATGTGCTCGGTGTCGAACCGCGGCTGGGTGTGCACGTGCAGGGCCTGAAGTCGCTTGAGGACGGCTTCATCCCGCCGGTGCTCGACGAGTCGGTGCTCGATGGCAAGATCATCGTCGGGAACCGGCACGCGTTCTCGCACGCACGGCGGGCGATGCTGGCAGAGGGGCTGTTTGGCGGCATCAGCAGCGGCGCGGTGCTGCACGCGGCTTTGCGCGTAGCCAGCCGCATCCGACAGGGCAACATCGTGATGATCATGGCCGATGGAGGCTGGAAGTACCTGGGCACCGACCTCTGGGAGGCGGACGACGTGGACCCGGCGGTCGAGGCGCACGAAGACCCGCTGGACGATGTGCTGTGGTGGTGAGCGTCACAGGGTTGCAACGCCTGGCTCTGAGAGGCACACCAGACCGGACAACCGTCTGGCCGACTGCTGCTCTCGTTCGTCACCAGGGGCGCCGCGAACCGGCCCAGTCGAACGGGTTGATGCCGCCTTGGTGGAGTTGCCAGATTGTCGCCTCCGCCTGCCCATCGCTGATTTCGAGGAAGCCGAGCGTGCCGAACTGCGTGTCGAGGTTGTGCGGGTAGGTCGGCGAGCCCGGGTTCACACAGAGGACCGTGCCAATCCTGTCGATCTGCTCGACGTGTGTATCACCATAGATGAGGACATCGAGGTCGGTGCGTCCGAAGTAGCGCTGCAGAGCACGGTCGAGTGTGAGATGCGGCGGATACTCGGGGATCGGCACGTCGTGCGTCAGCCCGATACGCAGGCCGCCGAGTTCGATCAGCCACGCTTCGCGCAGGCGCGGGTCGAACGGTTGGATCGGGCGACCGCCAGAGCCGTCATCGCCGTTGCCGCGCGCCGCGAAGGTCGGGGCGATGTCGCTGAGCTGGTCGATGACGACGAGGTCATGGATGTCGCCGGCGTGGAGGATGCAATCGACGCCGGCAAAGGCGTCCCAGACCTGGGGCCAGAGCTCGTCGCGGGCTTCCGGGATGTGCGTATCGGAGATGAGGCCGACGCGCAGCGAGGGAAGGGAGGAAAGGTGGGCGATGCGCTCGAAGAATGCCTCGGAGGAGTCAGTCACGCGCCGTAGTTTACGCGCTCTTCGCGAAAGCCGAGGTGGCGCGTTAGGGCGGGGGGCGGAGCCGTGAGCTCGTGGATCGCGTCGAAGACGAGTGCGAACTGACCATCGTAGCGGCCTTCGAGTTCGTCGAGCCGCGAGGTGAGTTCAGCGTAGGAAAGGGCCATCTCCCGGAGGCGGACGAAAGCGCGGATCACTTCGATATTCACGGCGATGGCGCGGGGACTGTTGAGCACACTGGAGAGCATGGCCACGCCATGTTCGGTGAAGGCATAGGGCGCATAGCGGCGGCCACCCCGGCCGTTTGAGATCCCAAATTGGGATCTCAAACGATCGACCTCCGCCTGCTCGAGACGGAACATGAAGTCGGCAGGGAACCGCGCCGCATGACGTGTCACCCCGCGGACAAGGATGCGAGTCTCAACGCCATAGAGTGCAGCAAGGTCGCTATCGAGCATCACTTTCTGGCCACGAATGACGTGGATGGCGGCCTCGACGCGTTCAAGCGGGACAATTGCGGCCTCTTCGCTCATTCGCAGTAGCTTAACGGGCGCCAGGGCGATGTCAACGCGCGGGCCGGGGGTCAGAAGGCCGGGGAAATGAGGCTGCGAGCGCGGACGCGGTTCGCCCGTGCGTGCTGGCGCAGGAGCTGACCGAAGGCGGTGAGCCGGGCGCGCGCCCAATCGGCATAGTCGCCGGGAACGGAGGCTCCACCGGTGTTGAGACGATCGATGACAGCCGTTGATTGTTCGAGCGCAGCATAGGCAGTGGCGCCCATCACCAGCAGGTCTTCGAACTGTGCGGGAAGGGTCGAGCCAGTGCCATCGAGTGTGTGGCGGGCGACATAGGAAATCGCCGCCCCGGAACCGTCGGGAGCAGTGGCCGTCTCCAGCAGCAGCGTGTCCCCCCAGCGGGTGAAGCGGACGCGGCAGGGCGGGAAGTGGCCAGCAGGGTGTTCGACATACTCGACTTCCAGCAGCCCGCTGAGCGGCGCAATAGAGAGCTCACGACTGCCGGGCGTGGTGGCGATGGTGGCCGTGAGTTCGCGCGGGATGGCGAGGCTGAGGTCCGTGAGCGCATGGGCGATGTGGCGGTCGAGTTCGGCGTCGGTCCACCGCTGACTGGCGGGGTCGGTGTCGTGGAGGTCGGTGCGGGTGCGGTCGCGGATGTCTGCCAGGGTCGTCATGCGGGGAGAGTGGCAGGGGAACGGACGATCTCAAAGAGGGTGGTGACGCTCTCCGGACGGAAGCGGCGGTGCTGTACGCTGGGTGCATGACGCATCCCTGGCACGACATCCCCGTTGACCCCGACACGATCGACACGCATCTCCCCGTCGTCATTGAGATCCCGGCGGGGAGCAAGAACAAGTACGAGCTGGAGAAAGAGACGGGGATGCTGAAGCTGGACCGCGTCCTCTACAGTTCCGTGCATTATCCGGCCAACTATGGGCTCATCCCCCGCTCCTATTGCGATGACGGCGACCCGCTGGATGTGCTGGTGCTGGGCCAGGAGCCCGTGGCGCCACTGACCATCGTCTACGTGCGCCCTATCGGGATCATGCACATGCGCGACCAGGGCAAGGCCGATGACAAGGTGCTTGCCGTGCACGCCAACGACCCCGCTGTGAATCACATCCATGAGCTGACCGATGCGCCGCCGCACGTGATGACCGAAATCCACCGCTTCTTCCTGGACTACAAGGTGCTCGAAGAGAAGGAAGTGCTGGTCGAGCCATTCGAGGGGCGGGCAAAGGCGCTCACCGTCATCCGGCAGTCGCTTAAGGACTACTGGACGATGCGCAGCAAAGAGAAATGAGCGAGGACGGAGGGCGGGAGCCCGGTGAATGCCCCTAGCCAGCGCTCGCCTGGAGGGTGCCGGTCACCTGCGGGGCGAGGCCTGTGTCGAACGACCCGACCACCTGCAGTTGCTTGCCATTGAAGGGGCCGCTGCCAGCGCAAACGGCGATGAAGCCTTGGTTCCCGAGCCGTTGCACCTGGCCGGTGCAGAGGGGACTGCCATCGGCAGCCGTCACCACCATGCTGTTGGAAGTCGCGGTCGTGCGGCCGGAAGCGTCCGCCACAAGTTGCAGTTCAAGGTCGAAGGCGACGGGGCGGTCTCCCGTTGCCTGTGCCTTGAGCGAGAAACTGGTCGCGCCGGTAGGTTGCTGGACTTCGCTGGCAGTCCCTGAAAACGTGTCTGTAAATCCAATACTGGCGACTGCGGCGGGCGCGGGAGTGGTGCCGGGATTGGCGGTGGAGGCAGTGCTGAGACCCGCCGCGCTGGACCTGCCCCACTGAAACGGCCCCAGCCCGGCGGCGATGAAGAGGAGTGCGGTGACTGCTACGGCGCCTACGCCGAAGCGCATGGCACGACCTTCTACTGCCTGGCGCTGCAGCGCCGCCGTCTTCGCGGCGAACCACTTGTTGGCCGGGGCGCGGCGGGCGCGAGCAGCCTCCGCGACTTTGTCGAGGCTGGCGTTTTCGCGACGCGCCCAGACGGCGATGCGGTAGATGACCAGGCCAAGCACCGTGGCGCCCGTGGAAATATAGAGGAGCTGCGCCCAGGCTACGCGGCTGTCGGTCCCTGTGTAGATACCGTGCACAAGCGCCGCCACGTAGATTGCGAAGGTGGTGTAGTGCAGGCTGCGCCACGCGCGATAACCGATATATCGCCGCAGCGGAAAGCTGACGGCGACGGCGATCAAAAGATAGCAGGTGATTATCCCGACGCCCGTCCAGAGCGTCCGGTAGGCCGTGGCAAAGGGGACGAGGATATCGATCAACGAATAGCCGACGAAGCCGTCCCAGAGCAGGATGCCGGCATGGAAGAACACGAACGCGATCGCGAGGATCGAGAGGAATGTGTGGATGTCCGTGACCTTCCAGCGGGCCACATAGCGATCCAGCCCCTTCGTCCGGATCGAGAGGCCGAGCACCACGGTGAGGAAGACGAGGAGATAGGCGATCAGGCCAGCGGATCGGGAGAGATACCAGGGGACGTTCATCGTTGTACCGGTGAATAGCGGTGGCGGACGTGTGCCCTAGGAGCCACTGGACACGCGTTGAATGGGCACGGGCTGCGGCAACGGGGCTTGTTGCTGCGCCGGTGCGTTGTCGCTCGATGTAAGTGGCGCGGCGGCAGCGTTGGCGGCGGGCGCGCTCGTCGTGGCAGGCGTCGTGTGCGAAAGCGGGTGCGCCTGGATGAGGCTGTAGAATCCGAGTGTGCCGGCCGTCGCTGCGGCGGCAACACCAATCTTCAAGGGCAGGTTGCGAAACCACTTCCGGGACATTGGAGCCTCCGAGGCGCTCACCGTCCGGCGGGCGGAAGGCGAGCGCGACGCGACGTCTCAGCGTCAGGGACGACTGTATCGTGCGAACATTAGAAGGGGATTAGAGGCCACCTGCGGCTTGTTCGTTTCTTTCCAGGAACGTATTCCTGTCCCAGCAGCGGTGACACGGGTGTGCGAGGGGCGCTTGCCTGCCGATTGCGACAGCCCGAGAATGCGCAAACTGCAGGGAGATGAGGCGATGACGACAAGACAAGAATTGGCCGCCGGCATCCGCTTTGCCGCGGCACGAGTGGCTACGATCGCGCGAAACACGACCGATTGGGACCACCAGCTCGGGCACCAGTGGACTACCCGAGACGCGTTCAGCCACATCGCGGCATCGTCCGGGGGTGCCGCCCAGCTCTACCCCATGCTGGATGGCGCGCTGCTCAGCGGGATCGGAGCAGAGCAGATCGCGGCGATGAACGCGAACAGCATCGCGCAGTTGAACGGCAAGCCAGCGGACGCAATCGTCGCCGCCATTGAGGAGGGCCTCGCTGCGTCCGCCGCCTTTGTGGAGACGCTCGACGAGGCGGACATGGCGAAGGTGGTCACGCTCGGTGGGTACACCTGGCCCAAGGGTGAACTGATCGCGCAGATCTACATTCATCACCCGATCGCCCACGCCTATGAAGCGAGCGCGCGCTGGCCCATCCAGTAGGAGGGCGGGAACTCAGTCGCCGAACACAATCGCGGCGGCGGCGTTAAGCGCCTCTTCCAGCTGTGCCAGCGATTCCTGACCACGACTGCGCTTGTTGGCGACACCATCGAGCTCCAACGCAGAGCGAGCGAGCGAGCGTCCGCTGCGGACAGCAGTGGTGGCGTCCTTGAAGCGGGCAAAGGAGCCGGGGCGCCCGAGCGCCGCAGCGGCGATGGCGCTCTTGCGGACGGCGTCGTCGATGCGCTTGCCGGCGCTTTCGAGCTTGCTCGACATCTGCTGGGCCGCGGAGATGCGCTCGCGCTCCTGTTCGCTTTCGAAGCGCCTGTCGTTGAGCATCTCGCGCGCTTCTTCGGTTGCCAGGCTCGCCTGGATAACAGCGTCAGCCGCGTCCGATAGTCGCTTGCTTTGTTCGTCGTTCATGTTGGTAGGGTACAGGGCAGGAAGGGAAACGGCGATGAAGGAAGGGAAAGGGGTGCCGGCGAAGGCCGATTAGCACTCATTGACAGGGAGTGCTAAGATGCTCAGTGCAATCCTAAACACAAGCGTGGAGTACCCCCGGAATGGCAAAGCAACTCCTCTTCGATGAAGAAGCCCGCCACTCGCTCAAGCGTGGCATCGATTCTCTGGCCGATGCGGTGAAGATCACCCTCGGCCCCAAGGGCCGCAATGTCGTCCTCGACAAGAAGTTCGGCGCCCCGACGATCACCAACGACGGTGTGACGATCGCCAAGGATATCGAGCTCGAGGATCCGTTCGAGAATATCGGCGCCCAGCTCGCCAAGGAGATCGCCTCCAAGACCAACGACATTGCCGGCGACGGTACCACCACCGCCACCGTGCTCGGTCAGGCGATCGTGCAGGAGGGCCTCAAGAACGTAGCCGCCGGCGCGAACCCGATGGGCCTGAAGCGCGGTCTCGAAGCCGGTGCCGCCGCCCTCGTTGAGGCGATCAAGAAGAACAGCATCAAGGTCACCGAGCGCAGCCAGATGGCGCAGGTCGCCAGCATCTCCGCCAATAACGACGCCACGATCGGCGAACTCATCGGCGAATGCATGGAGAAGGTCGGCAAGGACGGCGTCATCACCGTCGAAGAGTCGAAGGGCATCCAGACCGAAGTCGAATACGTCGATGGCCTGGCGTTCGACCGCGGCTATATCTCGCCCTACTTCGTGACGAACCCGGAGCGCATGGAGGCGGTCGTTGAAGACCCCTACATCCTGGTCACCGACAAGAAGCTGAGCTCAGTGCAGGAGATCCTGCCGCTCCTCGAGAAGATCCTGCAGGTGACGAAGAACGTCGTCATCGTCTGCGGTGACCTCGAAGGCGAAGCGCTGGCCACGCTCGCGGTGAACAAGCTGCGCGGGACCATCAACATCCTCGCCGTGAAGGCCCCCGGATTCGGGGATCGCCAGAAGGATAACCTGGGCGACCTCGCCGTCCTGACCGGCGCGACGGTCGTCTCCGAAGAGATCGGGCGGACGCTCGAAAGCGTGGAAATCACCGACCTCGGCCGTGCCCGGCGGGTCACTTCGACGAAGGAAGAGACCACGATCATCGAGGGTAAGGGCAAGAAGAAGGACATCGACGCTCGCATCGCGCAGATCCGTGCGATCCTGGATGAGGCGAAGAGCGACTGGGACAAAGAAAAGGCCCAGGAGCGCCTCGGCAAGCTTGCCGGTTCGGTCGCCGTCATCAAGGTCGGCGCTGCGACGGAAGTGGAGCTGAAGGAAAAGAAGCACCGCGTCGAGGACGCACTGAGCGCCACCCGCGCCGCCGTCGAAGAGGGCATCGTGCCCGGTGGCGGCGTGGCCCTCATCAATGCGCTGCCCGCGCTGGACAAAGTGAAGCTCGAAGGCGACGAGGCGACGGGCTGCCGGATCCTTCGGCGCGCGCTGGAAGAGCCGCTTCGGCGCATCGCTATCAACGCTGGCAAGGACGGCTCCGTCGTTGTCGAAGAGGTCAAGAAGCTCGGCAAGGGCCAGGGCTACGACGCACAGAAGGGCGAATACGGCGACATGGTGGCCAAGGGCATCATCGACCCGGCAAAAGTGACGCGCTCGGCCATCGAAAACGCGGTCTCGATTGCGGCGATGGTGCTGACGACCAACTGCCTGATCACGGATCGGCCGGAGCAGAATGCTTCGGGTGCACCTGCTGCACCGCCGATGTACTAGCCGGCTGAACGTTCGCCCGCCCCTTCAGGGCGGCCCGAGACAGCCGATCATGAACATGGACCCATGCAGGAGGGGCGAGGCGCAAGCCCGCCCCTTCTGCATCGGGCCCGCCAGGAGCGAGGCAGCGGTGCCATCGGTGGCCGCAGCCAGGAGTAGTCACAATGCGCACGGAAAATGGCATCGCAGTCGATTTTGAGGCCCTGAACCAGCTGCTGGTGCAGGCGGACGTCCTCACCATCGGATTCATGCTCTTTCCTGAACGTGTGCTCGTGGATGTCCGCGCGAACGGTCGCGAGGGCCAGCTGGTGACGATCGTGGAGCCGGTCGCATCGGTCCAGGAGCGGTACCTGTGGCTTGGACAGCATCGCGGCGCGTTCGGCGCGCCGGAGGCGTTTTCGTTCATCGTTTGGCCGCAGACCGTCTCGGGGCTCATCGAGCGGGACGTCCTTGCTCCGTTGCGGGCGCGGCTCGGGGACGAAGCCCGCCGGCAACTCGACTCCGCGCTGGCCACCGCCGCCGAGATGGAACGCCGGGCCGTGGCCCGGGCTGTGGCCGGGGCAGAAGAGTGGCCCGCGCTGTGGGAGAGCGGGACGCCGCGCAAGGCTGGAGGCGCATGATGCCACTCGTCATCCCCGAGCGCCGGCGGGTGCTGATTGAAGGCAAGGTCCAGGGGGTGGCGTTCCTGCTCTGGTTACGGACGGTGGCGAATTCGCTGGACCTCGCGGGGAGCGCGCGAGCCCTGCCGGACGGCCGCTGCGAAGCGATCGTGCAGGGCGATAAACAGCTTGTGAAGCAGTTCATCATCGCCTGCAAACGGGGGCCGAGCGAAGCACAGGTGGAGCGCGTGGAACAGGAAACGCAACCCGTCGAGGTGCACTGCAGCGGATTCGTCGTCCACCGTTAAGAAGGCGGAAATAGAGAGTTTCGCGAAGCCTGAGTCGTGCTATTATATGCACCGGTTCGAATTGTTCGGACAATTTGGTTTCCCGGAGGCAATATGGCTGGCTGGACGTTCCTGACGAATCACGCACACGTCCTTCTGTGCATCACGGAGGACCCGGACGCCCGTCTGCGCGACATGGCAGAACGCGTGGAGATCAGTGAGCGGGCGGTGAAACGCATCGTTTCAGACCTCGAACACACCGGCTATATCTCACGCAAGCGATTCGGCCGGCGCAACCACTACGAGGTGCATACGGACGCGCCGATCTCGACGCCAGTGACCCGCACCCTGGAAGTCGGGGCACTGCTCGCCCTGATGGTGCCGGTGATCGCGCAGTCCCTTTAGTCGCGTCTCCACGGACCCAACGCTGAGGCACATTCGCGCCCGCACTGCGCGTGCACGGGGGAGGGGCCTGCAGGGCGCGATCCTCGCTCGCTGATCCACCATGACGATCGTCACCACCATCGAACAACTCGAGGCGATTTACGGCGTCGCGGGCGAAGCGTCGCTCGCCAAGGAAGTCGACCACGTAACGCCGCAGTATCGCGCGCTCATCGCAGCATCTCCCTTTGTGGTGCTGGCCACGAGCGGGCCTGAGGGACTCGACTGTTCCCCACGGGGAGACGCCCCCGGATTCGTCCGTGTCGCGGATGAACACACGCTCATCTTGCCCGACCGCCGCGGCAACAACCGCGCCGACTCCCTGCGCAATATCATCCGCGACCCGCGAGTCGCGTTGCTGTGCCTCATCCCCGGTTCGGGCACGGCATTGCGGGTGAACGGCCGGGCGCACCTCGCCACGGATTCGGGCCTCCTCGCCTCGTTCGCTGTCGACAGCAGGGAGCCCCGCTGCGTCATTGTGATCGCGGTGGAGGCGGTGTACTTCCAGTGTGCGCGGGCGATCGTTCGATCCGGCCTGTGGGCACCGGAAAAGCACGTAGACACCACTGCATTGCCAACGCCCGGGGAGATACTCGCCGCACTCAGCGGTGGCCGGATAGGCGGAGAGGCCTACGACGCTACCTGGGCCGACCGGGCTAAGCGGACGCTCTGGTAGCAAAGCGCCGCGGGAGCGCTAAGCGCAAATCTTCGCGCGGCACGACGGGAGCGGACGGGAGCGCCCTGCAGCCGGGATTCTCGGCGTTTGGTGGCGCCCGCAGGCGGTCAGGCGCCGGCTGCCGGTTGCGCTTCGAGGGCCGAGCCTACTTCTCCCTGCCGGCGGCGGGCAAAAGCGGCATCCTCACCGGCCATGGCTTCCACGCGCTGGGCCTCCTCCTGCTGGTAGGTCATCTTGTAGAGGTTGGCATAGACGCCGCCCCTGGCGAGCAGTTCCTCGTGAGTGCCAACCTCGACCATTTTCCCGGCCTCAAGGACGACGATGCGGTTGGCGCGGCGGATGGTGGAGAGGCGGTGGGCGATCACGAACGACGTCCGGTCCTTGAGCAGCTCATCGAGCGCACGCTGGATGATGACTTCGGTCTGTGTGTCGACATATGCAGTCGCTTCATCCAGCACGAGGATGCGGGGCGCCGCGAGGATGGCCCGCGCAAAACTGATGAGCTGGCGCTGGCCGAGCGAGAGATTCTGCCCCCTCTGCTGAAGCACGGTGTCGTAGCCATATTCGAGGCGGGAAATGAAGTCGTGCGCACCCACCGCCACAGCCGCATCGATCACCTGCTGCTCGGTCGCTTCGGGGCGCCCATACGTGATGTTTTCGCGCACCGTGCCGCTGAAGAGGTAGGGCTGCTGGAGCACGACACCCATATGGCGCGTGAGCGAGCGGCGCTTGATATCGCGGATGTCGTGCCCATCGACGCGAATGGCGCCACCGGTGACTTCATATCCACGGCTGACGAGCGAGGTGATCGTCGTCTTTCCGGCGCCGGTGTGCCCGACAAAGGCGATGGATTCGCCGGGCTCCACGTGCAGATCGATGTCCTGGAGGATCGGCACGCCTTCAACGTAGTGGAAAGAGACGTGGTCGAAATCGACCTTTCCCTCAACGGTCTCGAGTTCAACGGCATCGGCTCGATCGGTGATGCGGGCCGGCGTATCGAGCACTTCGAACATGCGCTCGCCACCCGCCATAGCCCGCTGAAACATGGTGTATTGGAGCACGAGGTCGCGAATGGGGTTGAAAAAGTTGTTGACGTAGAGGATGAACGCGGTCAGCAGCCCGAGGAGGGCGGGGACGTCGACGGTGTTGGCATTGAGGGCGCGGATGCCGCCAACGATAATCACGGCCGCGATGGCAGTGGCGGCCGTGAGTTCGATGACGGGCATGACGGCCGCACTCAGCAGGCCCGCCCAGATGTTCGCGTTGCGGTTGTCCTGGTTCAACGCATCGAAGCGGCGGCTGTTTTCGCCTTCGCGGGACATGGACTGGACAGCGCGCACGCCCGAGACATTTTCCGCGAGTGTCCCATAGAGCGCACTCAACTTAATGCGCACGTCCATGAACGCTTTCCGTGCATGTCGCGACCACCAGACCATCACGAGGATGAGCGGTGGCACCACGGCGAAGGTGATGAGCGCCAGCTCCCAATCGAGCGACAGAAGGATCCCGACCACGACGAAGACGCCGAAGGTGTTGGAGATGGATGTCAGGGAGCCGGTGGTGAGGAGGTCCTGGACAACCTGGACGTCGCTGGTGAGGCGGCTGATCATGCGGCCGACTTCCATCTCGTCGTAGAACGAGAGGGAAAGGCCGACCATGTGGTCGTACATTTCGGAGCGCAGGCGGAGGAGAATGCGCGTCCCCATCCAGGCGGTCGTGATCTGCTGGACGTAGGACGACAGCCATTGCAGGATGGCGACGGCAACCATGGTGCCGCAGAGCCACTCAACGCGGGTCGCGTCGCCTTTGACTCCGGCCGTCACCGCGAAGCCAACGATCAGCGGTTGTACGAAGGCCGTGCCTGCAGCGACGAGCATCATCGCGAATGCGAGCGCCGCCCGAAGCTTGAACTCGCGGAGATAGGGCCATACGCGGCGGACGACTTCGGCGTCATAGGCTTTGCCGAGATATTCGTCGTCCCAGCCGTCGGAATTGCGGCCGGCGCGTGGGCCCATCGCCTGCCCGCCGATACCTGAACTCCAGCCGCCTGCTGCGGCGCCACCACCAAACATCAGCGTCCCCTTTCAGAAGCGAGCCGTGGCCGCTGGATGGTGGCCATTTTCCGGCCGGTTGTCGTCGGCGTGTTCACGCTGCACCTCCGCCGGAACTCGTGGCACCGGCCGGGCGCAAAGTCGATGGCGGCTCCTCGTTGGGGCGCATGCTGCGAGCATGGGCTGATAGGGCCGGCGAGGCATCGGGTGCCGCGGCGGGTTGGGCGGGGCCAGCTTCGGCGACAACGTGGCCGAGCGCTTCTTCCTGGTCCTTGAGTTCGAGGTCGTAGATCCGGCGGTAGAGGCCCTCTTCGCGCAGCAGTTCTTCGTGGCGGCCGCGCTGCACCACGCGCCCACGGTCGAGCACGACGATCTCATCGGCTCGCATGATCGTGCGCAACCGCTGGGCGATGACGAAGGTGGTGCGGCCCTTCATCAGCTCCTGCAGCGCCTGCTGGATGAGGAACTCCGTCTGTGTGTCCACGCTCGCGGTGGAGTCATCGAAGATGAGGATGCGCGGGTCCATGATGAGCGTGCGCGCAATTGCGATGCGTTGCTTCTGGCCGCCGGAAAGCGTCACGCCCCGCTCGCCGACCCATTCGTCATAGCCATAGGGCAGGCTGGTGATGAAGTCGTGGATGCGCGCAGCCTTCGCGGCACTCTCGATCTCCTCTTGCGTTGCTTCCGGGCGGCCATAGGAAATGTTGTCGCGGATGGTGCCAATGAAGAGGAAGACATCCTGCTGGACGATGCCGATGTTCTTGCGGAGCGAGTCCAACGTCACATCACGGACGTCGGTCCCGTCGATGGTGATGCGGCCCTCGGTGACGTCATAGAAACGGGGGATGAGATTGACAACGGTGGACTTCCCGCTGCCAGCGGGCCCAAGGAGGGCGATGACTTTGCCGGGCGTGGCGTCGATGTCGACGCCCTGGAGCACCGCGCTCAGGTTGTTGTAGGCAAACGCGACACCTTCGAACTGGACATGGCCACGGACGTTTTCGATGGGCTTCGCATCCGGCTTTTCCTGCACTGCCGATTGTGCGTCCAGCAGTTCGAAAATACGCTCGCCGCTGGAGATGGCACGGGCCACGAAGGTGAGCGCAAAGCCCATGGTGCGCACGGGAAGCTGCAGGAGGTTGAGCCAGAGCGCGAAGGTGAGCAGGTCTGCCGCGTTCAGTGTGCCCTGGGTGATCATCCACGCACCCACGCCCACCGTGATGGCGATCTGGAGCGAGCCCAGGCCCGTGAGAGCCGGTTGGTTGACGGCCATGATGCGCGAGGCTGTGTAGCTCAAGTCGGCCTGGCCTCGTGAGGCGGCGTGAAACTTTTCGGATTCGAAGTCTTCACGGCTAAAGGCTTTGACAACTCGGATGCCCGTCAGGGCCTCTTCGGCGACGCGCGTCACTTCGGCGAGGCTTTGCTGCACCTGCAGCCAGACTGGACGTACCGTCCGCGCCAGGACGAAGGAGCGCCAGGCCATGAAGGGGAGGGTGACGATCGAAACGAGTGCGAGCTGCCAACTGATGATGAACATGCCCACGATAGAGATCGTGAGCACGACAACGATGTAGAGCGAGCGGAGGAAGCCCATCGAGACGAACATCCGAATGCCTTCGACGTCCTGCGTGACGCGAGACATGATCTGCCCGGTCTGGACGGTGTCGTGGTAGGCATAGGAAAGCCGCTGGAGGTTGTCGTAGATGGCGTTGCGGATGTCGTAGGCGACCTTCTGGCCGATAGCCTCGCCCAGGTACTGCTGGCCGAAGAGCGACATGCCCCGGCCGATTGCGAGGACAACGATGCCCAGGCAGCCGAGCACGAGGAGGCCTTCGTTTCCGTGCAGCACAGTGGTGGCGCCGCTGCCGGTGGGGTGGAGACCGAAGTTAATCGCGTAGCCGATGAGCAGCGGACTGGCCATGGTGAAGGCGCCGGCGAGCAGCACGGTGGTGAAGGCGAGGGTGAATTGCCACTTATACGGTTTGAAGAAATGCAGCAGTCGAATAAGGTAACGCACGGGCCCCCCAGGAGGTGCAGAATAGCACACCTTAACGCGAAGGTGAAGTTAGCATCGCACGAACGATGTAACGCGCCGTACCCCGCCGGGGTTAACGCACCGGGTCATTTCGTGCCCGCGCAGGCACTTTCGGGAGAAGGAAGAGAATGCCGGGGGACCGCAATGGCGCATTGCGGTGAACGCGCTTTTACTCCTGCAGGCTGTTGCTGCTCAGTGACTATGTCCGATAAGTGTTCAGTGATTTTGTCACAGC
>JADEYI010000700.1_pt1 | contig 38453 bp, 33 predicted proteins | sample 8542331 | NCBI WGS metagenome assembly JADEYI01 (sample SAMN16510988, study PRJNA670497) | mine drainage metagenome | isolation source: biofilm near Copperflume 1 | place: Germany: Marsberg coppermine Kilianstollen | collected 2018-02 | reverse complement strand
GCTCCCCGTACTGGCTATTTGCCAGCGCGTTCATTGGGTAGACCACGATGGCCTGGATGCCTTTGCCCCGCCCCCGGCGCAACACATGATCAACGATAGGCACTATATAGGCGAGGCTCTTGCCTGAGCCGGTGCCGGTTGTGAGCACATAGTTAGCACCGCTTCGCGCCGTGCGTGCTGCCTCTGATTGATGCGTGTGCAGTCGTAGAGGTTGGCCTGGGTCCTGGCGGTCGCGTTTTATGCGGAAGACGCGAGCACACTCAGGATGAAGCACTCCTTCGCCCACCAGGTCCTCAATCCATTCGCCCGGCTCAAAGGAGGGGTTTAGCTGTGTCAAGGGATCCGGCCACAGAGCCCCGCTATCCAGGCTCTCGCGTACACGTTTGCTTATTTCCTCGTCTCGGATATTGATAAAGCTTGAGACGTAGGTTTTGTAGCCGAAAATGAGTTGGTCACGTATATCGAAGACGTTCATCAGGTCGCCTCATCGTACTTCTTTGTAATATGTGTAAATAGTTTGAAGTACCGCCAGGCACTTGTATATTTCGGTTGGAGGCATCTACTTGGGTAAGTATGGGCAAAACGGTGGGTAAGCGGCCAACACCTTTTGCGCACGCAATGTGAATGGAAGCGAAGCAGCCTCGATGTAGGTGCTGGGGCACGAACAGAGGGAGTAGGAGCAACGTCGGGCACTCGGTGCCACAGTAGTTCCCATAGGGACCAACAATGGTCAGTGATACCCGAAGCCATAGCAGGCGTTCGCCTCACACCTTGTTCAGTTCAGAGAGCAAGCTTGCATGATACGAACAGAAGTTGTAAAGGGTGCCAACAAGATATATGCTCGTGTGCAAACTCCTCTGAGTGCGACGGGCCAAGCAAGGCAGGCGAGAGCGAACAATCTGGCCATTATTGAGACCATCCACGACACGGGCACGCAAGGCAAGTTGCTGGGGTGTGGAGTGGCGGCGCAGCAGGCTATTCAGTTCATGGCGCTCGCTGCTTGTGAGTTCAATCATCGGCGGTTTAGGTCCACGCATTGTCTATTACCTCCCCCTTCAGGTTGCTGCCATTATACCGTATTGCCAATTGAGCCAAGCTGTACTAGTTGCTAAAGCACCTGTATTGCGCTCTTGACGGCTGCTTGCAAAGAAGCCATAGGTTTCACTGCCCTCGCCCCTGGTCCCACGCTTCCTGGCACATTATTTGCTTTAGTGCGTTGTGGCTGTACTTAGTAGCAGATATATCGCTGACTTTACAAGCAATATGGAGAACAAATGTACGGGAATTACGATTTAATTGTCTTCTCACATCTCAACTGGGATTTTGTTTACCAACGTCCCCAACACCTACTCTCCCGGATGGCCGCCAGCCACAGAGTATTCTTCATTCAGGAACAAGCATGCGTGGCGGGGGAGGACCCACACTGGGACTTCGACACACCGGCTCCTAATGTGCTCGTCTGTAAGCCGTGTACTAACCTTGCGTCTCCAGGCTTTAGCGATGAGCAATTGTCTGTTCTCAAAGTTCTTCTCAAGCAGTTGGTCAGGGAGCAGAAGCTGGAGAATTACGTCCTCTGGCTTTACACGCCTATGGCCTTACCGCTCGCGCAGGAACTGGAGCCGGAGGCGGTAGTCTACGACTGCATGGACGAGCTATCGGCCTTTCGCTTCGCTCCACCGCAACTGCTTGAGCGTGAGGCCACTCTATTGCGATGGGCGGACGTAGTTTTCACCGGCGGGCCAAGCCTCTACAAGGCTAAGAAGGGCCGCCACGACAACCTCTACTGCTTTCCCAGCAGCGTTGACGCTGCTCACTTTATGCAGGCTGCCAGCGTGCATGAGGCTGCCGACCAGGCGCACCTGCCGCACCCGCGCCTCGGCTTCTACGGTGTTATTGATGAGCGGATGGACCTCGCATTGCTCGACGCTCTGGCAAAGGCGCACCCTGAGTGGCAGATCGTTATGCTCGGCCCTGTTGTCAAGATTGACGTCAACGATCTACCTGAACGGCCCAATATTCACTACATAGGGCAACGGAGCTATGAGGAGCTCCCCTCTTACCTCGCAGGCTGGGACGTTTGCCTGTTGCCTTTCGCACGCAATGAGTCTACACGCTTCATCAGCCCTACCAAGACGTTGGAGTACATGGTGGCCGAGAAGCCGATAGTGAGCACACCAATCACGGATGTGGCCGTCCCCTACGGTGATATTGTTTACCTGGGAGCGACACCTGAGGAGTTCATAGCAGCTTGCGAGCAGGCGTTGTCCTCTTCCGATGAAGAAAAGGCCACACGCTCAGAAAAGATGCGCTCGGTGCTTGCACGCACGTCGTGGAGCGCCACGGTGCTCGAAATGGAGGAGCTCATCGTCGAGGCGCTCCAACACAGGGACGCATTACCTGGGGGAGCACAAAAGGCTGTTGCTCTCGACCCGGCGTAAAGTGGAACTAAATATCTCACTCCCGTAGTTCAGCTTCAAGCAAGGGTCCCCATTGGGCCTCTGGCCTCGCGTGCCCTTGCGGAAGCTTCGGAGTGCAGAGTAGATTTCAGAAAGAGAGGAATATCGTGGACGATACAAACAATAAGAAGGGGCCTGTAAACATTGTGATCGGCGCAGGGCCAACCGGCTTGAGCGCGGCATATCATCTGGACGGCGATGCTTTGCTCATCGAGCAGAACTCCACAGTGGGCGGCTGGTGCCGCTCGATTACGGATAATGGTTTCACTTTTGACTATGCCGGACATATCATGTTCTCAAAGGATGACTACGTTCACCAGCTTTATAAAATATTGTTGGGCGACAATGCGCATTGGCAGGACCGCGAAGCATGGATTTATAGCAAAGGTGTCTATACACGTTATCCTTTTCAAGGCGCCCTCTACGGACTGCCGCCGGAAGTAATAAAAGAATGCCTTATGGGGGCGATAGAGGCCCGCTATGGAAGCTCAGCGACTGAAGAGAGCGCGGTTGCGCCCATGTCTGTGGCGATCAGAACGCCTCTTACTATGAGGTCATTGGATGCCGAGGGCGACAGCAACGGCAAGCCCGACGAGTTAATGGACTGCTGCGCCGACGGCACTATAGAAAGCATCGTGACGCCAGGCTATAACAACGACTGCTCAGTTGCAATCTCCAATGGTGAGCCGCGCAACTTTGAGGAGTTTATATATAAAGTGTGGGGCGCGGGCATCGCCAAGCATTTCGCACTACCTTACAACAAGAAATTATGGGCGGTGCCTCTCACCGAGATGGAAACCTCATGGTTGGGCGGGCGAGTACCGCTGCCCGACCTACAAGAGATTATTGATGGCGCGCTACAGCCTGTGCCCAGGCCGATGGGGCCTAACGCACGCTTCGGCTATCCTCTGCGCGGTGGATTCCAGGCCCTCATGAACGGCTTCCTTCCATATGTAGAGGACCAGTTGATACTCAACACACGCGTGCAAGCGGTATCACCCGGCAAGCGCACGGTGACGCTGAGCGACGGCAGAGAACTACGCTACAAGCACCTGGTAAGCACTATGCCTCTGCCTGTGCTGGTGAAACTCATGGGCGCGGAAGCGCCAGCAGAGATACAGGCCGCCGCTGCGGAGTTAAGGCACGTTTCGGTGCGTTGTGTGAACCTCGGTATCGGACGCGAGCGCCTCACAGATAAGCACTGGATTTACTATCCAGAAGATACCCTCTTTCACCGCATCTTCGTGCAGGGCAACGCCAGCCCCTACTGCAACCCGCCGGGCGGCTTTGGTCTCACCTGCGAGATCACCTACTCAGAGTACAAGCCACTACCCTGTGACGGCGACGCACTTATTCAACGCTGCATCGAAGATTGCAAGCGTGTGGGCATTTTCAATGAAGACGATCCGATCTGGGCAGCTAATCAGGTGGATATGCCTTACGCCTACGTGGTTTATGACCACGCCCGTCCGCAAAACGTCAAAGTCATCAGGGACTGGGTGGCGAGCAAGGACATCGTACTTTCGGGTCGCTACAGCGAGTGGGAGTATTACAACTCTGATCATGCCTTCATAGCTGGCAAGAACGCGGCTGAAGAAGTGCAAAGATTGGACAAGCTTGAAGCTCTGACGCGGGCAACTGATAGCGGGGCTTTCCAGCCGGTGTACGGCACGACCGCTACCGCAGCCATGTAGAGTGAGGGCTGAGGGCTGAGGACTGAGAACTGAGGACTCAATGCAGCCAATCGCTGATCGCTGACGAAAAGGAGACAGTTTAGTTGAGCAATTTTCGCGGAGTAATCCTCGATGTGGACGGCACGCTTGTGGACAGCAATGACGAGCATGCGCAGGCATGGGTGGAGGCGATGGCAAAAGGCAGCTACACTGTTTCCTTCGAGAAGATCAGGCGGGCAGTTGGTATGGGCAGCGATAATCTGCTCCCAAGCACCATAGGCGTGGACAAAGAGAGCGAAGAGGGCAAACAACTCAGCAAATGGTATACAGAAATATTCAAGGAGAAGTACCTGCCTCACCTGGTGGCTTTCCCTCAAGCAAGAGGGCTGCTCCAGCGCATGAAAGATAGAGGGCTGAGGCTGGTGGTTGCCAGCTCCTCCGAGCCGCAGCTTCTCAAGAAGTTGCTGACGATTGCGGGCGTGGAAGACCTTGTAGAGGATACCACCTCATCGGGCGATGCGAAGAATTCAAAGCCTGACCCCGACATTATTCAGGCTGCCCTCAAGAAGATGGGCTATCCTCCAGAGCAAGTTGTGATGTTGGGAGATACGCCCTACGACGTACAGGCAGCAGGAAAGGCGGGAGTGTTAACTATTGCCGTCAGGAGCGGCGGCTGGGGCGATACCGATCTGAAAGGCGCGCTTGCCATCTACGATTCGCCCGCCGACCTGCTTGCGCACTTTGACGACTCGCCGCTCGGCGCCGGATAGTATGGCTGGCGCTGCTACCAGAGGAGCTATGGAACGCCAAGGAGATTACGCGAGCAACGAATCTGCCAACGCGATGGAGAGACAGGCAAAGCGCAGCTTAGAGCTATGGGCAGGCATAGAATGTACCGTTAATCGTGTGGGCGACCGGCGCTTTGATCAGGTGAAACGCACGGGGCACGACACTCGCATCGAAGACCTGGACAGGTTCGCGGAGCTTGGCATAGCGGCTATCCGTTACCCGGTCCTGTGGGAGCGTACCGCGCCCGACGGGTTGGAGAGCGCGAACTGGTCGTGGAGCGACGAGCGGTTAGCACGGCTGCGTTCACTTGGAGTTCGTCCCATAGTTGGCCTTGTACATCATGGAAGTGGACCGTTTAGCACCAACCTGCTGGCTCCGAGCTTCCCTCAAGGTCTGGCTCGCTTTGCTCAGGCGGTGGCCGAGAGGTACCCCTGGGTGGAAAGCTACACACCTGTAAACGAGCCGCTAACTACCGCCCGCTTCAGTGGGCTTTACGGCCATTGGTACCCGCACGCGCGCAACAACCTTGCCTTTGCAACGGCCTTGCTGACAGAGTGCCGCGCGGTAGTTCTGGCGATGCAAGCTATACGCACAGTTCGCTCCGATGCCCAATTGGTGCAGACGGAAGATGCCGCCAGGATATTCAGCACACCCTATCTCGCCTATCAAGCGGAGTGGGAAAATGAGCGTAGATGGCTCAGTTTCGATTTGCTCTGCGGCAGAGTGAACAGGGAGCACCCCATGTGGGGCTTTCTTTGCTCGGCGGGTATTTACGAAGACGCACTCAAATGGTTCCTCGACAACGCCTGCCCGCCAGACATCATCGGCCTTAACTATTATCTCACCAGTGAGCGCTTCCTTGATGAGCATCTGAGGCGATACCCACAGCATTTACATGGAGGCAACGGGCGCGATAAATATGCGGATGTCGAAGCCGTGCGGGTACGAGCCGAAGGTCTATATGGGCCTTATCACCTGCTGCGAGAGGCATGGGAACGCTACCGGCTCCCTGTGGCCTTCACCGAGGTACACAATGGATGTACGCGTGAGGAGCAGCTAAGGTGGCTCAATGAACTCTGGTCGGCTGCCGAGAGATTGCGCAGCGAAGGGGCAGACGTTCGAGCCGTCACCGCATGGTCGCTCCTGGGCGCTTACGATTGGGACTCCCTTGTGACTGAGATGCGCGGCCACTATGAGTCGGGAGTCTTCGACTTGCGAGCGCCGGAGCCTAGAGCTACTGCCCTGGCGAGCCTCATGCGCGAGCTTGCATCGGGCCGGGGGCCGGGCCACCCTGCGCTGGGGTCGCCAGGTTGGTGGCACCGTCCTGTGCGCCTCTGTCACGGCTTCTCGGTATCCGAGGGTGGAGCTTCCATCAGGAATCCGAGGCATAGGAAGTCTGAGCAATGGAGAACGAGCGCACAGCCGGTCTTGATCACGGGAGCGACAGGCACTCTGGGCCGAGCATTTGCCCTGATTTGTGAGCAGCGGGGGCTTGCTTACAGGCTCGCGACGCGCGCCGAGATGGACATCGCAAGTATGGATGAAGTGCGGGCTGCCTTCGCACGCTGCAAGCCCTGGGCGGTCATAAACACAGCCGGGTTTGTGCGAGTTGACGATGCTGAGCGCGAACAAGATGCATGCTACAGGGAGAATACGACAGGCCCCACCGGACTTGCTGCGATTTGCGCTGAACAGGATGCCCGGCTCGTCACCTTTTCCAGTGACCTGGTTTTTGATGGCGCACTGGATAGAGCCTATGTAGAGAGCGACAGCGTCGCGCCTCTCTGTGTATATGGGCGAAGCAAGGCCGAGGCCGAGGAGCAGGCGCTTGCCGCATTACCAGCCGCGCTTGTGGTGCGTACAAGCGCCTTCTTTGGCCCCTGGGATGATTATAACTTCGTCACCACCACCGTTCGTGCGCTCGCGGAGGGGAAGGCGGTTTACACCACAGCCGATTGCACGGTGTCGCCTACCTACGTGCCCGACCTGGTGAATGCATCACTCGACCTGCTGGTAGACGGCGAAAGGGGGATATGGCACCTGGCGAACGATGGCGCGACCACATGGGTGGAGCTGGGGCGACGTGTAGCTGAACTGGCCGGGCTAGACCCAAACCTGATTGTGGCTCGCCCAATATCAGAGATGGGCTGGACCGCCAAACGCCCAACGTACAGTGTGCTTGGTAGCGAGCGTGCCGCGCTCCTTCCAACGTTGGAAGATGCATTACGACGCTATGTGGACGAAGCAGATGTGATGCGGGAACTCCGACGCGGCACATGTCTTGCATGATAACTGCGGACGCTTGCTAGATCACGCTGAGGTCACGCCGGTGCGCACGTTCTTCAGCTTATGCCACAAATGGGGGAATGCCAATAGCTACCCCTAGAGGAGGACGGATTGAACGCCACGGACCCTTCCTCAACAAGCCACAGGGTTTCAAGTAAGAGGGGGCTTGGTAGAGTACCACGCGGAGGGCGCGGCACGTGAAGCCCACACTATGTCTCTTTACAGATAGCGTTGAGCCTTCCGGCATGGGCGAGCACATGCTGGCCCTCGCCTTGCAGTTGCGAGACGCGTACGACATTCTCTTCGTTTGCCCACCCTCCAGATCGGGCACAAACTTCATCGAGCGTGCAGGCGCAATCGGGGTGAAAACACCCCACATCGAAGTGAATAACTACACGGCTCTTTGCCGTGCTTTGCGGGTGCATCAGGTGGATATTATGCATTGTCATGCAGGAATTGGCTGGGAAGGAATACAGGGAGTCTTCGCAGCCAGAGACGCGGGGGTGCCCATTGTGATCAGGACGGAGCACCTTCCCTATCTGCTTACTGACCGAGGCCAGCGCGAAATCCATGCGCGTACAGTAGCAGCCTGCGACCTGTTGATATCTGTTTCTGAATGGGCAAGGAGAAGTTATGTTGACGCGGGCGTGCCCGCACATAAAATAACTGTGGTGCGCAATGGAATCCAACCTCTTGAGGCTCGCAGCAACCGTAGCCAGGTGCGCGGCAGCCTGGGAGTTGGGCCTGATACTAAGCTGGTCGTGACCGTAGGCAGGATGACCGAGCAAAAAGGGCACAGCTACTTACTTGAGGCTATACCGTCTATCATTGAGCAACAACCGCTGGCGCACTTTGTCTGGATAGGAGAGGGAAATCTCGAAGCAGAACTGAGGCTAAAGGCTGAAAGGCTGAGGTTGTCCAGGCATATTTCCTTCCTGGGACGCCGCTTTGATGTTGCTGAGATGCTTGTATCATCGGATATTTTCGTCCTGCCCTCCTTGTTTGAGGGGCTGCCACTGGCCGCTCTAGAGGCGATGTATGCAGGGCTTCCCGTGGTTGGCACCCACGTTTGCGGCACAAGTGAGGTGGTGCAAGACGGCGTCACGGGTCGGCTGGTGAAGTCCAAAGAGAGCGCCGCTTTAGCTGGCGCCATTATTGAGCTTCTCAAGCAGCCCGAATTAGCAGCGCAGTGGGGCGCGAATGGGCGAGCTATTGCCAGGCGGGACTTCAACGCAGCCCGTATGGCGAGCCAAACCGCGGAGCTATATGATATGCTCTTGAGAGACGCGCTGCCGGGCAAATTCGATTTCACAGGCATGAGCTTTGTGTCGTGAGCGGGCAGAATTACAACAAAGAGAGAGGAATTAATGGGCACAACTCGTATCGGCTTTATAGGCGCGGGGGGTATCGCAAGCAGGCATGTCAGCGATCTTTTGTCGTTCAGCGACGTCAAAGTCGCGGCCCTTGCTGACCCGGCAGTGGAGCGCGCACAAGAGCAGGCGGCACGCTGCGGTGGCAAGGCTTACTCGGACTTCACACAAATGTTGGAAAGTGAAGAGCTTGACGCGATCTATATATGTACCCCGCCTTTCGCGCACGGTGCGCCTGAATTGGTGGCTATAGAGCGCAACCTGCCTTTCTTTGTGGAAAAGCCCCTGGCAGTCGAGGCAGAAACCGCCGAAAAAATAGGGCAGGCTGTAAAAAGAAAAGGCCTCATTACAGCGGTCGGCTATCACTGGCGCTACCTGGATACCACTGAGGAGGCGCAAGAGCTACTGAGCAAGAACCCGGCGCGCCTGGCGCTGGGCTACTGGCTGGACAGCACCCCGCCGCCCCACTGGTGGCGCAAGGAAGCAGAGTCGGGTGGGCAAATGGTCGAGCAGACCACGCACATATTCGACCTTGCCCGCTTGCTCGTCGGCGACGTGACGAAGCTCTATGCAGCAGGCTCGCGCATGGACCGGGCGGCCATTCCCGACGCCGATGTGTGTGATGTGACGGCTGCCACCCTCCACTTCCAGTCGGGCGCTCTGGGCGTGATCTCTTCTACATGTCTGCTCAACTGGCCTCACCGTATAGGACTGCACCTATTCTGCGAAGGTATGGTAATTGAGCTGTCGGAGTTCGAGATAATGACAGATATAGGAAAAGGCAGGCCTGTACGCCGAGCCGAGGGTGATCCTTTCGTTCGCGAGGACAGAGATTTCATAGACGCCGTGCAAGGAAAGACGAACAAGATACGCTCGCCCTACGCCGAAGCAATACAAACCCATCGTCTTACGACAGCCGCCAACCAATCGGTGCGCGAGGGGCAAGCAGTGGAGTTGCGAAGTACGAGCGGAGTTCGCGCTTAGGTTTGCAAGCGGGGCGTCATGAGCGATGTTACCGGCGTTACCAGCGTCACAGGCATTATTGCGAGGCCGAAGCGGGTGCTTTTTGTCTTCTCCTGGCTGGTGGTAGGCGGCGAAGAGACAGAAGTGCGTCTCCTTGCGCAGAATCTGGACCCCACACGCTACAAAATAGAGGTCGTGGCATGTTTTCGCAAGCCCAACATGCCCGACCAAACCCACATACAGCTTGAGGAACTGTGTGTGCCTGTAGACCGCAGCCCTTATGAGCTCTCATTTGATGATACTGTAGAATATCTTTCGCGCAAGTTGCCTGCGTACGATATCATCGTTGGGTGCCAGGCGGCGCCGGATGTCTACCCTGCGCTGGAAAGGCTGGTGCAACGCCCGCCACTGATAGAACACGGCGGCCTGGTAAGCGAGGCGCTTGCGGGGCCAAAACATTTCACGAACCGCTACGTGGGCGTATGCGACACGATCCGCCAGGCGGCAGCCTCTGTGATGACGAACCGCCCACAACATGCGCTGGAAATTCCCTCTATGGTGGACCTCACAGAGTTTGATCAGTTACACAGGGCATCAGTCAGAGAAGAGCTTGGAGTAGACGATAGTACGCCTCTCGTCGGCTGGGTGGGCAGGCTCGACCGCAAGAAGCGCGTGGAAGACTTTGTGCGAGCAGCAGCCTCCGTCTCCAAGACGCGCCCTGAAGTGCGCTTTGTGGTTGTGGGCGGGCCGGACGCCTTTATGCCGGAATACGCTGATGAATTAGCACGGTTAGGGGGCGACCTCGGCCTCGAAGGAGCACTCCTTTTCCTGGGAGACCGGCCTGACGTGCCAAAGCTCCTTTCCGGCCTCGATATCTTCGTCTGGTTAGCCAGGGGTGAAGGTATGCCTCATGTGATTGCCGAGGCGGGTGCGGCGCGCCTTCCTGTGATCGCGACGCGTGACAATGGCACTGAAGAGCAGATAGAAGATGAAGTGAGTGGCCTGTTTGTACCACACGAAAGCCCTGATGCAGTGGGATCGGCGATCAACCGCCTGATCGACGAGCCTGAGCTGCGCCGTAAGCTAGGCGCGAACCTGCGCCTGAAGGTTGAGCGAGAATATAGCGCCGCAGTAGTCGCCAGGCGTTGGGAAGCTCTCTTCGATGAGGTGATTGTTGAAGACGCGTCGAGCGGACTGGCTGTCTCTGCTTTCCAGAGCAAATCAGGGGCGCATGATGGCTAATGACCTTAGCATTCGGCTAACTGTTGGCCCTTCCTTACGCGACACGATTGTGTATAACCGGTCGGTTTGCCCATTGACCACTGCCCTGTTTGCAGATATACTAAGGTCAATGCAGATGTGTTGAGCACTTGCAGGAACAAAAATTCCGGAGGGACTGCAAAGTTCGTTCGGAATTTTTGTTTAATCTCCTCCTCATGCCCAGTTCACTCCTGCGAACATACACACCTTTGCCCCGTGTAAGACGAGATAACAAGAGAGGCCCTCGACCTCGAGTGGCCTCTCTTGCCTTCTGTAGCTGTTCAGCTACGTTATGGTGTTACTGTAACGGTAGTTCCAACTGTAACGGTAGTACTGGCTGTGACTGTAACGCTAAGGGAAGGGCTGGCCATCGGACTCTGCGTGCCCTCAACCGAAGGGGATGCTAGCGGGGTCTGTGTGCCTGCTGTACCGCTCGGCTGAGGTGTTGTCACCGCTGTGCCTGTTGCCTGGGCTGTGCCCGACGGTGCGGGTACAGGTGCGGTAGGTGTAGTGATCGGCTGGCCCGCGCAATAACCGAAGTTGCGATATCTCCAGTCAAAGTAGTGCTGGCCGATATTGCCGTCTTCCACCTGGAAGCCTGCCGGATTGGTCGGCACATAAGTCAGTACGCGGCGCTCGTAAGCCTGGATAAGTACGTCCCTGACCTGGCCGTTGATCTTGGCGGTTGCCCAGTAAGCCTCGCTGATAGGTAGACCTGTGGCGTAGAACCAGGGTGTGCTCAACTGCTCGTTTACTGTCTGGCCGTTGCCGTTCTTAACTGGGCCGGACGAGTTCAGGAAGTCCCAGAAAGCCGCAGGTATGTTGTGCTTGGTCGTAGGCTCGTAGTATACATACTTCACATTGGGCACGTTCGCCTTCGACGGGTCGTTGCCAACGTTACCGGCATTGTCTATCGTGTCGGTTGCGTTCTGGCCTGTGCGGTTAGGAGCATTGTGGTCGCCTGCCTGGGTGTTAGACACCTTCTGGAAAGAGGCGTATGTAGGTGCGAGTGTAGTGCCAAAGTCACCTGACATCGGGATACACGCGGGGCGATACTGCACGAAGTCCTTATCACCAAGTTGAATGTAACCTGATATCAGCTCGACGGTGAGCAAGCCGTTAGTGACGAAGAAGGGCTGTGAAGGATTCGCCAGTGGGTTGTTCAACTCCATGCGGCTTTTGTCAAAGTACTGGACAACTCGCTGCTTCTTGCCCGACGGATCTTCGTTGTACTGTTCGATGAGGCCTGGGGTGTTCGGGCCGGGTCCCCAGAACCAGGTGCGCTTCACGGTGCCTGCCGCAACCAGACTGTCGGTGCGGTTCCAAAGGTTCTGAAAGGCCGAGTTCGCGAAGGGGAAACCACCTGTGCCGCCCGCCACGTAAATATTGGCTGAGATAACAGTGGTTGGTATTGGCTGCACGGTTGTGGTACCACTTACGGGAACTGATGTGCCTGTGGACACGGCTGTGCCTGAAGCCATCGCAGTAGCCGAGGTGCCCTCGGTCACTGTGCCTGTTACGCTCGCGGTAGCTGTTGTCCCCTCTGTAACCGAGGGGGTGGGGGGTGGCGTCTGCGCCAGCGCCGCGGCGCTAAAAACTAAGCTTGCAGCACCCAGTGTGCTTGCAGCTGTGATCCATTTCTTCTCCATAATATTTCTTCCTCCTAGTTATTGCCTATTCCTTCTAATCTCGCTTTTGCCTCTTTAATTCGATAAGGTGCTCTCTTCGCTACTTCGCGCCCGCTCACGGCCTCCTTGCCTTGCTTAGAACAGCCCGCGTCCACTTTCAAGCAGTTTTCGTGCCAGGTATCACTTCAGCACCCTCATAATATACAACGAACACGTCACATTTGGGTTGCGAACGATTGCATATGATATAGTTATTCGACATGTATATAAGGAGCAATAGATGATCACTGCCACGCTGCAAAAACTCGTTCGCGCCTTGCGTTCCCTACGTGGTTCGGCGGGTGTAGCCCGGTCAGGTCCCGCATCCGTCCCGGACCAAAAGCAGTGCTGGTATCTTGTTGATGGTGTGATGAGTAAATATCACTTCACACCGGAGGCCCAGATGTGGCTGCACGCCAATGTGAATCTCTGCATAGACAACTTGGGCAGCACGGGCGGCGGGGGCTACTGGCAGCCGTCAACCGGCGAGGTGCGGCTCTACACCGCCCAGCATGAAGCGGCTGTACATGAGCTGGCGCACGCCTGGTGGCATAGCCGTCGGGAGCCTCTCAAGGACCAAATGATAGAGGCTGTTGTCCGGCTGAGTGCGGAAACGAACCCGGCGTATGCAAGCGCGGCCAAGCTTGCCTTTGGTTACGCGCATGGCATACCGGCGCAAAACTGGCCCGGCATGCTTGTTGATCGTAACGACTGGGAGATGTTCGCAGGTCTTGCCAGTGGCACGATGGGCGATATGAGCCTGCTTCCGCCCTACGTGCGCCGAATGTACCGAGGCCTCTTCGTGATGCCTCCGGTAGACGAGCGACTCGTCATTCGTCACTCAGCTGAGGCATAGCTCAAAGAGGCATAATCGCTCATCATCTTTATCAGGGGTAAAGCCTGCGGAGCGCAGGCCCATGAGAGTGTCAATGGAGTCGGGGAGCAGCCCTTCGATCTGGGCAACGCCATCGCGTCGGGCGCGTTGTATCAGCCCTCGTGCCATCCCCTCCCATTCTTCGCCCAGCGCTGACAGAAGGTTTATCTTCCATAAGAGGCTGCCATCCTCCTGGCGCTCCGGCCAAACCATGACCATAGCAGGAGGGAGGACCAGCTTGGTAGCATCAAGCCTCTGCGGTACGTATAGCTCCCCAGCAGCGGCCCTGCTGAACCACTCATCAACCGAAGTTCCGCTAAATGCCCAGCTACGGTGTAGCAGCCTCGCAGTGGCGAAAGACGATGATTTTTGCCACCACTCAAAGAGTAAGGGCGCCTCCTCCGTTGTGGCTCCCCGCAACTCCGTCGCCGTGTTGCGGTCGCTTGCCTGCGCGCCCGCTATGCCCGGCTCCCGCCACTTCCAGAAGCGTACAGTAAATAGCCTAGAGAAGCCGTCGCGGTAAGCATTGCGGTGGACTGCCTGATTGCTGAGGAGTGTCAACAGGCGAACTGTTTGTGCGCCCAAATGTCGAGCTTCGCCAATCATATGTTGTTGAAGCTCGCCAGCCAACCCGCGTCCGCGAAAGGCGGGATTGACGCGCAGTCCTTCGAACCACGCCTCGGTAGGCGAGAGTATTGTGAGCTTATCAACAGCAGCGAGCCTGCCCGACTTTTTCTCCTCGGCTACAAGAAAAAGCCCGGCCTTGTCGTCCAGCCATTCATCATAGACATACTGGATGTAATCGCCAAAGTCCCAGGTATGCGCTGTGAAGGCCAGCGCCTGTTCTTTGTCCTCGCTGCGAGCATTTCTGATGATGAAGCCACTACTGGTCTCGGCTTGAGATGACAACGTCTATCTGCCAAGCCAGCGGGGTTGGCGCTTCTCAAGGAAGGCATCTGTGCCCTCCTTGTGATCTTGCGTTTCGACAGCTTGCCCGAATAGCTCGGCTTCCAGCTCGAGTCCCTTGTCAAGAGGGAGAGATACCCCCTCGTTTACGGCAATTTTGGCGAGGGCCAGGGCGCGTGGCGCTTTGGCAGCAATGCTCTCGGCCAAGCTGAGCGCTTCGCCAAGCAGATCGGTGGCTGGCACCACCCTGTCTATGATGCCGAGGCGGTAAGCATCTTCCGCGCCCAATCTCTCGCCCGTGAATATTATCCCCTTCGCCCTGTCGCGCCCAACGATGCGTGCCAACCTTTGCGTGCCACCGTAGCCGGGGATTACCCCCAGGTTGACTTCCGGCTGTCCCAGTTGGGCAGTATCTGCGGCCAGGCGAATATCCCCGCACAACGCTAGTTCGCAGCCGGCACCGAGTGCATACCCATTGATTGCCATGATCACTGGTATAGTTAGCCGCTCGATCTTTGAAAAGACCTGCTGCCCAAAGCGGGCAAACTCAACCCCATCCTGCTGTCCCTGTAGCCCCCCGAGCTCAGCTATATCAGCGCCTGCGACGAAGGCCCGCGCTCCCGCACCGGTCAGCACCAGCACGTGAATATCGTTCTTCTGCGCAATCTCGTCAAGCGCATGATCTAGCTCGGTCAGCAGCGCCCGATTCAGGGCGTTCAGCTTGTCGGCCCGGTTGATCGTGACCACCGCGATGTGCTTCTCCGCGTCCAAATCAACCAGTAAATTCTCGTACTCAGCCAATCTCTTCCTCCCCCAAATCGCCCTATCCAGCCAATGCTATCTCACGTTTCGCGTTTCACGCCGGAGAGGGTCTCAGGTATATTCTTCCCATTTCCTGAGCTATTAGTATCATAGGGCGCCGGCTGTAGTGTGGACGGGACCAAAGGCAAGAAGACCCTGAAAACGGAGCCTTGCCCTGGCGCGCTACTTACCTCTACCTCTCCGTTGTGACTTTCCACGATGGATTTTACAATCGCGAGGCCGAGGCCTGACCCATTTCGCTCGACTTGTCGGGCTTCCTGTGTGCGATAGAAGCGATCAAAGACAAAAGGAAGCCCTTCTGGAGTTATGCCGGGGCCGGTATCGGAGATTTCTATCCGCGCTCGCCACCCATCGATCCATAAGCCCAGTGTGATCGTACCACCTTCAGGTGTGTACTTGGTGGCATTGTCCACCAGATTGAGAAGGAGATGTTGAAGCTGGTCACGGTCGCCCATTGTGGCGGCGATATCTTCATGCGCGAGAAGTACCTTTTGGTTCTTAATCGCTGCCATCGCACGGGCGCGGGCGAAGATATCAAGGAGCAGACTGTCCAGCTCTACGAGCCGCAGAACCGGCTTGAGGTCGTGCCCAGCCTGCATCTGCGCCATGTAGAGCAGGTCGTTCACCATCCGATTGAGCCTGGACGCTTCGGCCTCGGCTGAAGTTATTAATTCTGCCTGCTCCTCAGGGTCGGCGGTGCGCCGCAACAAGTGTAGATTACTTTTGATTACTGTGAGGGGCGTGCGTAGCTCGTGCGATGAGTCGGCTACAAAGCGTCTCTGCGCCTCGAACGCCGCTTCGAGCCGGGCTAGCATCTGGTTAAATGTGGATGCCAGGTGGCCGACCTCGTCGTTTACTCTCCCCTCAGGGATGCGCTGCGACAGGTCCTGCGAAACCTCTATCTGACGTGCCTTTCGGGTTATCTGCTCAACTGCCTGTAACGTCCGGCCCGTGAGCACTCGCGAACCGATGACCGCCGCGAAGATGAGCACCACCGATATAGCCGCCAATGACAATGCGGCCTCACTGAGGAACTGGTTGCTGACATCCAGAGGAGTAGCGGCTTGCAGCACATACACCTGGCCCGTTACTTTGTTCACAACTTGCTGTAGCAGGACGCGAATGGGCGTGTTGTTCTGCCCCTGGATAGTAGTCAGCGTACTGCCGTGATCCAGCGTGTCTGAAATTAGCTCCGGTCGAATTGGCACCTGTCGGTCTTCAGAAACGACGCGGCCACTCGCTGGGTCAATCAAGGTAAAGAAGACCGCTCCCGGCTGCGATTGGTTGCTCAGGTTAGAAACATTATTGATGCCATAAGAGAGGAGGTAAACCTGCAATATGGTAGATTGCCGCCTAAGATTGTCGTCTACCGACTGGTAGACAAAGTAGCGTACAGTGAGGAATGCCACGGTGCTGAAGATGGCGAAGACCACAGCAAGGGTGAGGGTTGACCAGAATGTTAAACGCCAGCGTAGTGACATATCAATGCTTTGGGCGTGCAGCCCAGGAATGAGGTTCGCGCTTCAAGAGTTCTCTTCGCGCAAGACGTAACCAACCCCGCGCACCGTCTGTATGTAGTGAGGGCACCCTGCCGCTTCGAGCTTTGAGCGCAGATACCGTATGTATACTTCGAGTATATTGCTTTCGCCACTGAAGTCATAACCCCAAACGCGGTCGTAAAAAGTCTCTCGGGTAAGCACCTGTCGAGGGTGGCGCGTCAACAGCTCCAGCAGGTCGAACTCCTTGCTTGATAGCTCGACCGCCCTGTCTTCTACCCATACTTGTCGGGCAGATGGGTCCACTGTTAGTACGCCGAACTTCAGCGCGCCGCTCTGGGGCTGCCTACGGCGCAGCAGCGCGCGCACCCTGGCAAGCAACTCCTCAGGCTGGAAAGGCTTTACCAGATAGTCGTCGGCGCCGCTGTCCAGGCCGCCTACTTTGTCCTCAAGGGTGCCCCTTGCAGTGAGCATCAGGATTGGTATGTCGTCTACTTGCCTGAGCCTGCGGCAAATCTCAAGCCCATCCATCCCAGGCAGCATCAAGTCCAGGACTACCAGGTCAGGCGGGTCGGCTGAAACCTCGGCGAACGCCTCGTGAGAGTCGCCCGCCAGAGCCACCTGATAGCCTTCATAGCTCAACTGTCGCTTCAATATGTCGCGAATTCGTGCATCGTCATCTACAATTAGAATACGCATAACGTCCCAAGGGGCCTGTTCTTTTTTGTCGTGGTCAAGTAATTATAACATAGCCCGCACACGCCACAGCAGAGGGCGCAGTAGCTACGCAGATGGGGAAGCGCCAACGTCCTCTACACAGGCGGATCTGCGGCGCGAGCGCTGAGCTTATTGCGGGCCTCCAAAAGCTCGGGGAAGAAGCGGTAGCCGAGGGTTTTCGTAAGGTATCCCGCCCCGGTTGAGCCGGCGGTGCCTACAGCGCGGTCGCCTATTGTGCGCTCAACCAGCTTGATATGATGAAAGCGCCACTCGCCGAAAAGGGTCTCGTAGTCAGCAAGGCTTTCCGCGAGCATATACAGCTCCATATACAACTGGGGTGTCGTGTAAATGGAAACCAGAGCATCCACCGAGTTGGGGGCGATGTCACGCAGGAGCTTCCGGAAGGTGTCAGCCAGGCTCTGCGGCCACATAGAGCGCACTCTGTGCATATCCATATGCTTGCCTACCAGCTTGAGAAAGACGGCATCGTCAAGCCCTGATGCAAGTTCCAACTCTCGAAACTGCTCGGACTCGAAGCCGCTGGACGAAGAGAGGACGTGGCGGAAACGCTGAAACTCCTGCGGTGGCATTGTCTCCAACACAGTGACTTCGGCGCCCAGCACGCGCAATATGGCATTAGCCCGTCGCAGAAGGCGTATGGCTTGCAGAATCTCGTGGTTTCCGAGGAAGGCAATTATCGCGTGCAGTTCGTGTAATAACTGCTTGAACCATAGCTCCTGCGCCTGCTGCACGATAATGAAGAGCATCTCGTCGTGCTCAACTGGAGTGCTGAGCGGAGACTGCAAGCCCACCAGTTCAGGCACGCGCAGATAAGAGCCGTAGGTAAGGGGCAGCGTTGGGTTATGCGCTGTGCCTTGCTCGTCTTTGAGCATGGGTGCTCCTGTGAAACCGGGTGTTGTAAGGGTTGCTTAGTAAGGGCCACCTGTGAGAGGAGTTGACTCGACCAGCTCGATAAGTACTCCATTTGCCGACCTGGGATGGATGAAGGCGACCTGGCTGCCGTTTGCCCCGGTGCGCGGCTCCCGGTCTATCAATTCCACGCCGGAGGCTTCAAGGCAGGCGAGTAAGCCGGGCAAATCTTCGACTTCAAAACAAATATGGTGTATACCGGGGCCTCGACTTGCCAGGAACTTCTGTACAGGGCCTTCGCTGCCGAATGGTTCAAGTAGCTCCAGACGGCTCTCGCCAACTGAGAGCAATGCCACGTCCACAGCATCGCCCGCCACGCGCTCCTTACCCATCACTTCAAGGCCCATCGCGCCGGAGAATACCTTCAGCGCTGCCTCCATGCTCTCAGTCGCCAGCCCTATGTGGCTAATCTTGATAATACGCGGCAATTGTCATTCGGCCCCTTGCCAGAGTTTTTCGCCTATCAGCCTCAATAATATATCAGAATGGCTGTGTGAACGTCAACGAGTGGGCATGCAACTAAGGCTGAGGGCTGAGCGGCGGTCGTCGAGGTCACACAGGAGAAGGTATACTATGATGAGAGACGACCTACAAAAGAGACGGTCGTCTCTCGTTGATCGCCCTTAAGGCGCGGTAACCCGCACGTTGTCGAATCGGGTGGTGCCGTCGGCATAGGTATACAAACCTACACCGCCTTTTGTGTATTGCGAATCCTGCGTTTGTAACAGCTGCTGACCGTCTACCTGAACGATGAGGTTAGAGCCGATTGCCCCCACGTTGATCTGGTGCCAGCTTCCCTGGGTGTAGCCGGGCCAGGAGGTAGCAGTTGCTAATGTTCGCGACACGCCGTTCGTGATAACTAGCAGTTCGGCTTTGGCGCTGTTGTTGGGGGCGGCAGGGTATAGCCTGACGAGGTAAAAGCCGTCAGCGGTGTAGCGAATCACCGCGCCTACCGACTCGCTGCTGGTAGCATAGAAGTCGGCGTCAACAGTAGCATCGGTGAACTGGGCTGTGGTAACAAGGAGCGCCTCATCCGCTCCGCCGCCCTCAGAGGCCACGCTGGTCTGTTGCAGCATATTGTTCTGCACCTGCCATGTGGGCGGGCCGCTTTCCTTCGGGTTGAGCGCTGAAGAGGGCTGCCATGCGCTGAGGTCGGCGGACGAGAAATCACTGCTGAAAAGGACTGGACGCGATGTAGGCGCAAGAGGCGGCGCGTCAGGCACGACATTAGGTGAGCCTGTTGGGGTTCCCGCGCCGGGAGACGTTACGATCCCGCCGGGAGGGACAACAACCCCACCGGTGGGAGGTGGATAGAAGGTTGGCCTTCCGAGATTAGCAAAAGCCCCAGGCCCACCCTGCGCATCGAGCATCTCGGAGCCGAGGAGGCCAAGCTGCACCTCAAACTGGGTGCCGGCAAGCTCCGGGTGGAGCTCAAGGCGGTTGCGCTCGAAATACTGCACCTGGTACGACTTGCCGTCTGCCAGGCTCTTCTCGGTGAAAGGCTCAGATATCGGATAACCGTATATCGTCAGTCCTCCTGTCCGGCTCCAGTAGTCCAGGAACTTACCCGACAGGTTATGGGAGGTGGCCTGAAAGAACTGGCCGCTCCCCGCATCTTTAGCAGGCTGGAAAGGAGGCTCGCCCTGGCGTTTGGCTGTATTCAGAGAACCAAGCAGCTGTAGCTCGACCTGATAGGCTTCAGGGTTCTTCGGATTGAAGGTAAAAAGAGCACGCTCGAACCATTGGGCATCGTAGCCCTTTCCTGTGGGGAAAACGCTCGTTCTGGGCAGCCCAAACTGGGCGAGACCCCCATGAGCGCGCCAGTAGGCTTCAAACGGCCCCCAGGTGTTTGTCTGTGTTTGTGGAAAGTAAGTGTCTGCCTGCGCGCTCCCAAAAGTTAGGAGTGCAGGCGCTGCCAGCAAAATAACGGACACCAATCTGGTTCCCCGCGACATTAGCCGTTCCTTCATCCTATAAACCTCCTACGAATAGCTGTGGCCGTCAGGCCGAGGCACTTTCCTAATTATACACTCAATGCGCCCGTGGTATGAGTTATGTAGGGCCATAAGTAAGCAGGGCAACTGTATCTACAGGTTATGATAAAATAGTAGTAAGCGTTCAGAGTTGGGGTGCAGGGGCCTTGCCCCTGACGGGGTGTTAGGGGTGTCCCCTGATACTCACCAGGAAGAAAGCCCCCTCTCCCTTCATGGGAGAGGGGGTTGGGGGTGAGGGCGCACCAGCGCAGGATACCTCTTGAAGATTGTTCTATCCCTATTCTGAACACTCACAAGTAGTACTCTTGTTGCAGAGGAGCGCGCAATGCCATATATTGATGGGCAGCGACCATGCTGGGCGCAGTGCTCCTACTATACTTACAACGAATGAAGGGAGAAAAGGTGGCAACTTACCTGGTGACCGGGGCAGCAGGCTTTATCGGCTCAAACATAGTGGAGGAGTTGGTCAAGCGAGGAGAGAGCGTTCGTGCACTCGACAACTTATCAACGGGGCGAGCAGAAAACATCGTCCCTTTTCTACAGAAGATTAGCTTTATTCGTGCTGATCTCGCTGATGAGCAGGCGTTGGCTGAGGCAGTGAGAGGGGTTGACTACGTTATACACCAGGCCGCACTGCCGTCGGTGCCGCGTTCTATTGAGGACCCTCTGGCTTCACACGAGGCGAACGCCACAGGCACCCTGAAGTTGTTGATCGCCGCTCGCGACGCGGGAGTGAAGCGCGTTGTCTACGCATCTTCGTCTTCGGTATATGGTGACAGCCCCACCCTGCCCAAGCGCGAAGATATGCCTACGCAGCCGCTATCGCCTTATGCGGTCAATAAGCTGGCAGGGGAGGAATATTGCAAGGTCTTCGCACGCGTCTATGGGCTGCCAACAGTGGCGCTGCGCTATTTCAATGTTTTCGGCCCCAGGCAAGACCCCAAATCGCAGTATGCCGCCGTGATACCGGCGTTCGCCAGCATGATGCTCAAAAGAGAGGAGCCTACCATTTACGGCGACGGGCTGCAAACGCGCGATTTTACCTATGTCAGCAATGTGGTGAACGCCAATCTCCTGGCATGTAAAGCTGAGGATGCAGTAGGGCATGCGCTGAACATAGCGTGCGGAGAGCGGATTTCACTTTTGGACCTTGTAAACGAAATAAATGGCATTATAGGCACAGACATAAAGCCCAGGTTCGAGGAGGAGCGCAAGGGAGATGTGAAGCACTCGCTCGCCGACATCAGTGCGGCCAGGAAGAAGCTGGGCTTTACACCAACTGTTGGCCTGCGGGAAGGTCTTACCCGCACAGTCGCCTCAATCAGGGAGAAAAGCGAGGACCAGCCGCCGAGTGGAGTTTGAAGAATATAAGATCATGTACGAGGCGGAAGATACCCACTGGTGGTATCGTGGCCTGCGCGGTGTGATGTTCAACCTCCTGCACCTCGATCGAGCGAAGGGGCGCGCTCCAAAGATCCTCGATGCGGGGTGCGGCACAGGCGGCAACCTCAATGCGCTGCGGCTAGCAGGCCAGAACCACGCGGTAGGCTTCGACCTGAGCAGCGTTGCGCTGGGCTTTTGCAAGCAACGCGGCCTTGATAATGTGAGGCATGGCTCTATCACCGATGTGCCCTTCCCTGAGGACAGCTTCGACATAGTAATCTCGTGCGACGTGCTCAACGACGCAGGAAACGAAGATGAGGCGGCGGCGTTGCGTGAGCTATACCGCGTGCTGAAGCCTGGCGGCAGGCTCTTCCTTAATTTGCCCGCCTTTAGCTTTCTGAGGAGCGAGCACGACCGCGCTACGTCCGTAGCCCACCGCTATACAAAGGGCGAGATCAGCCGCAAGCTGAGAGCAACAGGTTTTATCATCGAGCGTGTTACTTACTGGAATATGTTCCTCTTTCCGATAGTGGTGGCGGTGCGCCTTCTCAGCAGAGAGGAGCCCGAAGATCTGCATAACCCGGCTCGCTCAGACATCGTCCTCCCCACACCCTTAGTCAACAACATTCTGTCGGCATTTCAGTGGATAGAGCACCGTCTGCTCCACTATATTGATCTTCCTATCGGCTCATCAGTAGCTGTTGTCGCACGCAAGCCCCGGTAGCGTTAGCAACTGCATCGGGTGCGGAATCGTGCGTGGAGGGGTCAAATTGACGCATGAACGAAACTTGACACTCCACAGGGTTTCTGATATACTGAGCACTGGTTGATACATGCGGGCGTGGCTTAGTGGTATAGCGCGTCCTTGCCAAGGACGAGGTCACGGGTTCGAATCCCGTCGCCCGCTCTAGAGGGAAGCCGTAGGCGCTTCCCTTTTTGTTACTCTGTCGCGCCGTCTGCAAGCCTGATTTCGGGGCTGGCAAAGGAGTGGTTTTCGCCTTATAATTCACTTTCGGAGCGTGCAGGCGCAAGCGTTTGGCGCGCTTTGGCCGGAGTGGCGTAATGGTAGCCGCGCTCGACTTAAAATCGAGTGGGGAAACCCGTGCGGGTTCGAATCCCGCCTCCGGCACAGATCAATCCCACGAGCTTACCTCAAGGGTTGTTTGACAGTTGAAGCTGATCCGAGCTACAAAGATGCAGCCTGGATCACGAACTTGCCCTTCTCGTATAGGGTCTCGCCGTCTACTGTGATGCGGCCCTCGTGCATGTCGGTTACTATGTCCCAATGCAGAGCAGATTTGTTGGTGCCTCCGGCGTTCGGGTAGGCGTTGCCGAGGGCGCAGTGCATGGTGCCCGCGATCTTTTCGTCAAAGAGAACGTTGCGGGTGATGCGTGTCACGCCTGGGTTGGTGCCTATTGCGAACTCCCCCAGTTTGTTGGAGCCTGCATCGAGAGATAGCATAGCGGCCAGGTAGTCCTCGCCTGCTTCCGCGCTGAAATGGGTCACTTTGCCCTTCTCGAAGGTGAGCTTCACCCCCTGCACCGTGCGCCCGTTGTGGGAGGCAGGGTAGGAGAAGCTGATCTGCCCCTCAACGCTATCCTCGACAGGAGAGGTAAATACCTCGCCGCTGGGGAAGTTGCGCTTGCCGTCGGAGTTGACGAAACTACGGCCCTCGATAGACATTCGTAAATCGGTGTCTGGCGCTTCCACATGCACTATGCGCTTGCCCGCCAGCCAGTCTACTATCCTCTGCTGCTCGCGAGAGACCTGCTGCCACCGCTCCACAGGGTCTTCATCTCCATCAAGCAGGCACGCATGGAAGACGAAATCTTCAAACTCTGACAGGCTCATCTCAGCGTCCTGAGCATATGCCTGTGTTGGGAAGAGGGTCAGACTGTGGGGGCGGTTCTCCATTATTCGCTGCATATATTTGGCGGAGATAGGCGACTGCCCTTTCGCCAACAACGCCTGGCGTGATGGGTCAATATTGTTGGCCCCTCTGGTATTTTCTTCGCTCAATATTCGCAAGATCGCGTCCGATTTCTGCACCATCATCAGGCGATAAGGATCAACCCGGGTAAGTTGGTCGTCGCTGCCCGTACGCACCAAAAGCTCCTTCACACCGGGCGTATCGAGAATCACATAGGGATACGCCCCTCGGCGCAACACTTCGGCATAAGCAGCCTGCACAAGTGGTATTGCTGCTGTGGTAGCGTTGATCGTCACCATCCAGCCGGACTGTACGCCCAGCGAGTATCCAACCAGCACCTGCGCCATCTTCTCTATTCGTGAATCTTGTAACACTTTAGTTCCTGCTTTCGTTTGCTATTGAGGCCTGAACAGGCGACGACTGGGGACCGACGATTGACTATCGCACTTCTCATGCGACAACTTCAAGCACAGAGGGTGGCGGCTCAACGGGTATATCGGAGATAACAAAGGCGGCTTCCAGGGCAGGAGTGATACTATTTGCATTTTCCTCTCTTTGCGCGTATATGGTCGCAAGATTCTCGCCTGCCCCTACCGCGTCGCCTATCTTCTTGTGTACAACGAAGCCTACCGCGTGGTCTATCGCCGCGCCCTTCACAACTCGGCCAGCCCCTATCTGGACTGAGGCGCGGCCTATCGCCTCGGCGTCTATCGCGGCGATATAACCCGCCTTGCGGGCAGACAATTCCTGTCGCATGGCTGCCTGGGGCAAAAGGTCGGGGTCCTCAATAAAGGAGGCATCACCCCCCTGATTCTGCACGAATTGGCGAAACTTCGCGATACCTTTGCCCGACTCCAGCGTCTCGCGCATCAGAGCGATGCCTTCTTCCACAGTCGAAACTTTACCTGCCATGTTCAGAAGGTGCGCGCCCAGGGTGAATGACACCTCAACGAGATCGGCTGGGCCTTCGCCTTTGAGTGTTTGCGCAGCCTCGGCAACTTCAAGAGCGTTGCCCACGGCCCAACCAAGGGGCTGATCCATTGCCGATAGCACTGCCCGCACCTGCAAGCCGACATCTCGGCCAATGTCGCGCATTGCCACAGCGAGGGCCTGCGCTTCCTCCAGCGTCTTCATGAAGGCGCCTCTACCAACCTTCACGTCCAGCGCCACGATGTTGGCTCCTGCCGCAATTTTCTTGGACATGACACTGCTGGCGATCAACGGTATGCTCTCGATGGTGGCTGTCACATCGCGCAAGGCGTAGAGCTTGCCATCGGCGGGCGCGAGATCAGCGCTCTGCGCCGCCACCACGAGGCCAACACGCCTCACAGCGCTAACAAAGTCGTCTGGGGAAAGCTGTGTGCGGAAGCCTGATATAGACTCGAGCTTGTCTATCGTGCCGCCGGAGAAGCCGAGGCCGCGCCCCGACATCTTTGCCACCGGCACGCCTGCCGCAGCCACCAGGGGCGCAACCACCAGGGTGGTCTTATCTCCGACACCGCCTGTCGAATGCTTATCGGCCACAAAGGGGCCAACGCTCGATAGGTCAAGGCGCTTACCCGATGCCACCATAGCGCGAGTGAGATTCGCAGTTTCAGTGGATGTCATACCCTGGAAGAAAACTGACATAAGCCAGGCGCTCGTCTGATAGTCGGGAATCTCTCCGCTCGTGAAGCCGGAAACCAGCCACGATAGCTCATCAGCCTGTAGCTCGCGGCCATCGCGCTTGGCGGCGATCAGGTCAACTGCCCTCACCTGTTCATTCCCTTGCGCGGCGCGCTCCGCTCACGCGTCGGGCTACAACCAAGAAGGTTGCAAAGCTCTATCGGCTCCCCATCGTGCATATAGCGCCTCGGAACCCGGGCAGTTAAGCCGCAAAGTATCTCGTAAGAGATAGTGCCCGCCCAGCGGCCCAGGTCGTCGGCGGTGACTACCTCGTTGCCCTGGCGTCCGATAAGTACCACTTCATCACCTTCGGCGGCATCAGGCAGTCCAGTCAGGTCAACGCCCGTCTGGTCCATGCTGACACGCCCCACTATGGGACAGCGAACGCCGCGCACAAGCACTTCGCCTTTGTTGGAGAGCGCCCTGTTATAGCCATCTGCATAACCCACCGTAAGAAGCCCAATCTTAGATGGGCGCTCTGCTGTCCATGTGCGCCCGTAGCCAACCGTATCGCCCGGCTCTGCGCGGAAGACGCGGGCAAGGCGAGTGCGTAAGGTAAGGACAGGTCGAAGGCTGATAGTATCTCTCAGCAAGGGAGAAGGCAAGTGCCCACTCAAGATGATGCCGACGCGCACCATGTCGAAGCGAGCCTCCGGCATAGCTAGAGTGGCAGCGGAGTTGGCGGCGTGTACAATCTCAAAGCTGATGCCCTGCTCGGCAGCCTGGCTGCGTACTTTGTTGAAACGCTCAAGCTGTTCGTGGGCGAAGCTCAGATCGGGCGCGTCTGCATCAGCGAAGTGGGTCATCAATCCCTGAAGACGAAGATGGGGGAGTTGAAGAATTGCGCGGGCCAGAGGCAAAAACTCGTCCGGCAGGCAGCCATAGCGCCCAAGTCCGGTGTCAACTTTGATATGAACAGGTAGTTGGCCTAATGGTAAGTCACACTGGCGGGCGGCTTCCTCAAGGGCTATTGCGGTGCGCGTGCGATGCAGTGTGAGCGTCAGGTTGTTGCGCACGGCGAGCAGAGCTTCGTCGGGGGGCACATAGCTCATCACGAGAATCGGCCCACTGTAACCTGCGCGACGCAGTTGTATCCCTTCGTCCACGCAAGCCACCGCCAGCATTGACGCGCCGCCTTCAAGGGCAGCCGCCGCAACCCAGGGCGCGCCGAGGCCGTAGCCGTCCGCCTTGACAACGGCCATGACACGGCAGCGGGGGCCAATCACCGCTTTGAGCGCTCGCACATTCCGCGCGATAGCTGAGAGATCTATCTCAGCCTGGACAGGTCTGCCCCAGCTTGCCGCATCGGGGTCGCCTATCGCACTACCAGTAATCTCTAGTTCTGCCATCTTGATGCTCTCGGCCTTATGCGCCCTTGCCGATGCCCTCGCGCAAGTTGTGCTGGGCGCGAGCGATTAGCACAGGCAAGTCGCCCGCAAGCCCACCTGACGGGCCATACTCGCCCCTGAGCAGTTCGCCCGCCATGCCATGAAGATAAACTCCGGCACATGCGGCCTCTAACGGCACAAGTCCCTGCGCGAGCAATCCTGCGATCACACCCGCCAGCACGTCGCCTGTACCTGCGGTGGCGAGAGCAGGATTAGAGAATGGGCTTATGTAAATCTTGCCACCTGGCTCTGCAATGACGGTTGCAGCGCCTTTAAGCACCACTATTTGCTTCCATTTGGCGGCAGCATCGGTGGCTACTTTCACACGATCACGTTGCACATCTTCTATAGTGCTGCCGATGCCGAGGAGGCGCGCCATTTCGCCGGGGTGAGGAGTAAGGATACTCCCTTGCGGCACGATGCTATACCACTCTTCATTTTCCGCGAGAATGTTGAGGGCGTCTCCGTCAAGAAGCAGAGGCGGCAGGCCAGTCTGCGCTTTCTCTGCTTCCTTTGCGGCGCTCTCATGTATTCGCGACGCGAAGCCGATAGGCTCGACAATCGGACGCGGGGCGGCCTCGGCAGTGCCAAGTAAAGCGCGAAGGAAGCTGGCTGTTTCCCGCTCCTTGCTGATACCGCAGCCTACGAGGAGCGCCGAGTATCCCTCAACCGCGCTATGTACTTTCTCGGCAGCATGGCTCACGATCACCCCCATGTCCGAGGGAAGAAGGACAAAAGTGCTTTCGGTCAACCGGGAGGCGAGAATCGGGAGCAAATCTCCCGCGCAGGCGAGAGTAACCAACCCGGCTCCTGAGCGCATCGCACCCTCTGTGGCGAGGGCAGCCGCGCCTATATAGTTCACAGAGCCTGCGACAATCATTGCCTTGCCGAAAGTGCCCTTATTGGCGTCATCGGGCCGCTCCGGCAGCATCTCACGCACGCTCTGATCTGTAAGCAGCTCCCCTGATGCCGTTTTGTTACTGGTGATGCTCAATCCAATATCTCCTATTGCTATCTCGCCCGACAATCTTTTGCCAGGCTCTAATACGTGTCCATACTTGAGGTATCCCAGGGCGACGGTGAAATCGGCGGGTAGCGCCATTCCCCTCACTCGCCCAGTATCGCTGTCAACGCCGCTCGGTATGTCAACCCCGATTACGCGCTTAGCTGAGTGCGCTACTAACCCTATGATGCCTGCGAGGTCTCCTGTAACGTCGCGCTTGAGGCCCGTGCCGAGCAGGCCATCTATTACCAATGTACACCATCGGAGGGCCTCTTCAACCGCCTGCCTGTAGTTGCCAACTTCAAGAGCCGTTATCTTGACCTGTAGCGATGCAAGTGGATCGCGCAGCCGTACGTCCTTTGCGACGGCTCTCGACCATGTATAGCAGCGTACATCCCAGCCACGCTCGCTCAGATGGCGAGCCACCACAAGAGCATCCCCGCCGTTGTTGCCTGGGCCTGACAAAACCAGCACTCGTTCGTTTGTTTCCGCTCCGAGCCGATTTATTGCAAGGCGGGCGATCTCCTGCCCTGCGTGGTCCATCAACCCTTCGTATGTAGAGCCTTCAGCGACCGCCTGCGCCTCAATTGCTCGCATCTCCCCGGCGGTCACTATCAGGGTGTTTAGTGGCATCTCCATAAAGCCAGCATTCCAGGGTCAAGACGGAGCAACCGATGCCACAACCATCGCGCAGGCCAGCATACGGCTGTGCGTGAGGCTTATAGCCCAGGTAGTCAGCCCTATCTCCGCTGCGCGCTCTTTGGCTCCTCCGTGCAGGAAGACAAGAGGCTTGCCACGCCTGTCGGGGAGGATTTCGATGTCGCGCCATATCAAGCCGACGATGCCTGTGCCCAGCGCCTTGGAAGTGGCCTCTTTGCCTGCGAAGCGTGCCGCTAGCTCCGGGTACCTACCACGACAAAACCCAAGCTCGCGGTCAGTCCACACGCGGTGGAGGAAACGATCACCCCAGCGCGTGATAGCCGCTTCAATGCGCTCTATTTCGATCAGGTCAACGCCACATTGCAAGCCGCCGTCGAGGGCGTCAGAGACAGTCAGGCCCTGCATCATCGGCCAGGGAGGCAAACCAACAAGAGAACTGGGGCTGCGATATCCCTCTGGAGACATTGCTATTTCCGGCCTACACCGGCATAGGTGAAGCCGAGGTCGCGCATCTCCTTCGGGTCGTACACGTTGCGTCCATCTACCAGTATAGGGTGTCTCATCGCTTTATGTAGCTTCTCCATATCGAGCTGCTTGAACTCGTTCCACGCTGTGATGAGCAAGAGCGCATCGGCTCCGGCTGCGGTCTCATATGCGTCAGAGCAGAAGTGTACACCTTTCACCTGCGAGCGGGCCACCTCCATAGCAACAGGATCATAGGCATGTATCTCCGCGCCCTGCTCGCGCAGCGCCTGTAGAATATCTACAGCAGGGCTTTCGCGCATATCATCAGTATCTGGCTTGAAGGAGAGGCCAAGCACGCCTATGCGCTTGCCGTTGACATCTCCACCAACCAGCCTCACTACTTTATCCACGAATAGACGACGCGCGTCTTTGTTTATGTCAATCACAGCGTTGAGAAGCGCGGGACGAGTATTACTCTGCTCTGCCATATGCGCCAGCGCTTTTACGTCTTTGGGGAAGCAGCTCCCACCGAAACCAACGCCAGCGTTCAGGAATTGGGCGTTGATACGCTTATCGTAGCCCATCCCTTGCGCCACCTTCTTCACGTCCGCGCCGAGGCTTTCGCAGATCATGGCGATTTCATTGATGAAGGAGATATAGGTCGCCAATATAGCGTTGGAGGCGTACTTGATCATCTCGGCGGTACGAATATCGGTGACGATAATCGGCGCTTCTAGCGGCAGATAAAGCTCGCGCACAAGCTCCGATGCCCAGGTATCTTCGGAGCCTAGCACGACGCGGTCGGGCTGCAAGAAGTCTAAGACAGCCTGCCCTTCGCGGGTGAACTCAGGGTTGGAGACGACGGCGAAGTTGAAGTCAGAGGGCGCATTGCCCTTGACGAGCCGCCCGACGAGGTCACCTGTGCCAATGGGCACTGTACTCTTGTTGATTACTATGAGAGGTTGCTCTGACCTGCCTGGGGCCGAACGGCCTATATTGCGAGCGGCGGCCTCTACATATTGCATATCTGCGGAGCCATCAGCAGCCTCCGGCGTGCCTACAGCTATGAAGACGAACTCGGCCCCCTCCAACGCTGCTTCATAGCTGGTAGTGAACTCCAGCCTGTGTGCCTTCAAGTTGCGCCCGATCATTTCCTCAAGGCCAGGCTCATAAATCGGAGCCTGGCCTTCTTTTAGCTTGTCTATCTTCTCCTGGACCACGTCCACACAAGTCACATGGTTGCCGAGATCGGCAAAGCAGGTGCCTGTGACGAGCCCTACATAACCGGTGCCAACCACTACAATTTTGCTCAAAAGTTCCTCCCTCTCACACCTGAATGAGTTGCATCTGGATTAGTTCGGGTTCCCACTTTAGCCAAACGAGCTAAGGTGGGCAAGGTTGCGCGGCGCCCACTAACGTGCCATCAGCGACACATCGGTGACGCGGCTCTCAAACTGGGTGCCATATCCGTAAATCTCTATCGAATTGATCACGGCCACATCTGTGCCAATGCCGGCGGTGGTTGACTTAAGAAGAAACGGGCCGGGTTGCCCTTTCGATGAGCCCTGCTTTTGCTGGGCAAGATCTGCGGTAGCTGACCACCTGGCGAGCGGCACCAGAAAGACAGAAGATTCTCCTGCGGGCGCAGGTCCCTGGTAATAGAACGAGCGGGTCCATGAGTGCGCGGTACCTTGCGCATCGCTGTAAAGTATGCTGATCATAAGGGGATAGGCATTACCCTGTGGGCCACCGGCACGCTCACTCTGGCTGACCACGTTGACGGTGGCGGCCAGTTCTATACTCTGGAAGAATTCCACAGCGCGATTGATCTCCTGCCTGATGCCCACACGCACAAACTTGCCCTGGCTGTTGCCTTTGATATTAACATACTGAAAGGCTCCTGCCACTTTCTCGGTTTCTATGGTTGTGCTGCCGAAGCCGCCGCTCGCGCCCGAACTCTGATCGCGGATGGGGAGCCAGGCAGCCGTTCCTAGACCGCCATTTTCAACCTGCTCAGCGTGGCTTGTAGGTCCTGCATCAAACTTGCCGTTCTGCACGAGTTCCTCCTCTGCCGGAACGGGGCCGACGGGCGGGTCGTTGCCTGTTACCGATGCCATGACGCTGGCCTGAGAGCCTGTGGGCGCACCGGGAGAGATGGCAGCAGCCAGCTCAATCTTCTTACCATGCGATTGTACAGTAGCAGCGCCACTGTCTACCACTACCTGTGTGGTCTCCTGGTCTGCGAAGCCTTTCACCGACACGCGTACCCGGGTGTTATCTGAGGCGGTAATTTCCGCCTGGTTAGTGGTAATTGTATATTGATTGGACGAGTAGTCGCCTAGTGCGCCCGTCGCCATGATCGCGGTTCCCGAACCGACGTGCAGGTTTACCTCTTTGGTGTTCTGGAAGAAGCGAGTGACGTCTAACTTATCAATTCGCAACGTTGTCGAAAAGAAGGTACGGACAGTTACGCTGCCGTTAAAGAGCTGCACAAACGCCTCGCTGTCTTCTCCAGTGGTCGCCTGGTCACCTTCCTGTAGGGTTGTAGTGTTGGTGATCAATTCAGAAGTTACACTGCGGCGGCGCTGAACGACGAGTTGTGTGCCATGGCTGAGTTGTATTGAGGCAGTCTGCGGAGTGGTAACTGTGTTAGCATAGTTCCAGACGCCACTCGCAAGCAGAGCGCATAAGCCGAAGAAGAGAATGCTTCCTACTACGATCGCAGCCCAGACATGGCGAGCGCGTTGCGCTTCAGGCACGGTGAGAATATCAGTTTGCGAATGTGCTTCCATCAGGGCTGCACCTCAAAGCGCGAGGCTGATAAATCCGCCGCGTCATCAGCCCATTCGTGGCGCACCGCGCTAACGCGGGCCATAGATGGCCCACGTTGTAATAGCTCTAGAAACTGCTCCAGCATAGTACGCTCACCGCACGCTGCCACATATACACTTCCATCAGGCATGTTACGCACATAGCCGCTCAGGTTGAGCCGCCTGGCTGCGTCGCGAGCGAAAGCCCGAAAGCCAACTCCCTGCACACGCCCTTCAACTGTCGCGTAAAGTACCATACCACCGTCACCTGGAACTCCTGCAACTCTTTGGCGAAATCTGAAGCTGACCGAATCCATTTGACCAATAGTTTTTCTACTGCCTCCAATTGTACTCTCCACCACCCGGTGCGTCAAACAAAGAAGCCGAATACCTCGGCTAAGTGGTTGGCAAAGCTAGCCTTCACCTCAGCCATTGTGGGCACATCTGACAGGAGATTTGCCATCGAAGAGACGCCTTTATCAGCGATGCCGCACGGCACAATCTTGTCGAAGTAGCTGAGGTTGGTTGAGATGTTGAGCGCGATGCCATGCGTGGTTATGCCCCGACCATCTACTCTGACGCCTATAGCTGCGATCTTCTCTTCACAGCCCGCGTTACCCACCCAGACGCCGCTGTAACCGGGGAAAGGGTATGCGTTGATGGCGAAATCGGCCAATGTGCCAATCAGCGCCCGTTCGAGTGAACGTAGGTAGGCGTGGTAGTCAACAGTCGGGGTGTCACGGAGTAGATTGATAATAGGATAACTTACAAGTTGACCAGGCCCATGATACGTCACATCGCCACCGCGATCCACATCAAGCAGAGCAATGCCTTCGCGGGCCAGTTGGTCCTCACTCGCGAGAATGTGATCACGGCCTCCTCTCCTGCCACAGGTGTAGGTATGAGGGTGCTCAAGGAGAAGAAGGGTATCAGGCGCTTCCCCGCTCGCTACCTGCGCGGCAACGCGGTTCTGCAGGTTCCAGCACTCTGTGTAGCCGATGACACCCAAATCTACAACTGAAAGAGGGTGCGTTTGGCAACGCGCCCTCTCTTCTAGCTCGTTCACCACTGTCCGGTTACCTCGCCGCCTGCTTTACCTGCTCGTGAGCGTGGTAGGAAGAACGTACGAGCGGCCCACTCTCAACATGTTTGAAGCCCATCTCAAGCCCGATTTCTTTCAGGCTCTTGAACTCATCAGGAGTATAATAGCGCATGACGGGCAAATGGCGGAAGGATGGGCGCAGATACTGGCCGATTGTCACAATGTCTACATCATGGTCGCGCAGGTCTTGCAACACCTGCACCACCTCGCCCCACTCCTCGCCGAGTCCCAGCATCAAGCCCGACTTGGTGTATATATCGCCTCCGGTGGGGTCCATCTCTTTGGCCTTTTGCAGTAGCTCTAGAGAGCGACTGTACTTGGCCTGGGGGCGCACGATATAGTAGAGGCGCGGCACCGATTCTATGTTGTGGTTCAGGATGCTGGGGCGAGCGTTCATTACTATCTCAAGTGCCCACCAGACACCCTTGAAGTCGGGAATAAGCACCTCGATGCCGCAATCAGGTGTATACTCTCTCGAAAGCCTGATCGTTTCAGCGAAGATGGCGGCCCCTCCATCATCCAGCTCATCCCGGTTCACCGAAGTGATCACCGCATGGCGCAGCTTCAACGTTTCGATTGCGCGTGCTACCCGCTCCGGCTCCTGCTTATCGAGCATAGATGGCCGGCCTGTCTTGATGGCGCAGAAGCCGCATGAACGTGTGCAGGTGTCACCAAGAATGAGGAAGGTCGCGGTGCGGTGCTCCCAGCACTCAGAGATGTTGGGGCAGTGAGCTTCTTCGCACACCGTGTGCAGGCCCAGCCCGCGCATCAAGCCCTTGAGGTCGCGGTAATTCTCACCTTGCTGCCACTTGACTGTCAGCCAGGGCGGCTTGCGCTCTACAGGCACAGGCTCGGCGCTCACGGGGCGGGCTGGGCCGCCAGGCCTGCTATAAGGTTTCAATTCGAGAGGGGAGTATGGCGGAGCATCCTTTGCTATATTCGACATGGTATATGCCTGCTTTCCTTATGTGATAGCGTTTTTGAGTTCGGTCAATTATAACACATTGGGGAGATGCCCAACCTGTAGCGGGAACTTGGGGGCAAGGGTGATAGAAGGTGACAGGATTACGGGGTGAAATGGGCGTAAGCAGGCGACGAGAGCACCATCAAAAAGGAGGTACAGGATGAGAGTGGACAAACAGATGGGTGGAACGAACGGCTTAGAAGCACCAGAGCCGGAGAGACCCCAATTGCCCAGAGAATACGGCGTGCCTACAGACAGCGAGAGTATGCTGACGTGGGCCTGGGTGGTTGAGCGGTTGGGGAAGGCGCGCAACTACTGGGTGTGCACGGCTGGGCCGAATGGAACGCCCCACGCCCGACCCGTATGGGCCGCCTGGATGGACGGCGCGCTCTATTTTGATGGGCATCCTATGACACGATGGGGGCGCGACTTGCGGGAGAATCCGGCGATCACGGTCCACCTGGAAAGCGGCGATGAGGTGGTGATCCTTGAAGGCGCTGTAGAGGACATCGCGCAACTGGATAAAGAGCGCGCAGACCGAGTTATGCAACTCTTTGTGGCTAAATACGAATACGCGCCTAACTCCGATCAATGGGTAAAGACAGGGATCCTTGCTTTGCGGCCACAAAGTGCGCTCGCGTGGAGTGAGTTCCCCAAGACGATGACAAAGTGGAGGTTTGAGGTATAGGATAAAGCAAAAGCGGTCCCCGGGGACCGCTTTTGCTTTATCCTGACAGCTTCGTCTAAAGGCCGGCTGTTTGCGGATTGAACTTTTCCAGCGATTCTTTAATGATCCGCAGGAACTTTGCGCCCACACCCCCATCCAGAACGCGATGGTCAAGAGCTATCGTCGAGTACATCATAGACCGGATGGCGATAGCGTCGTCAATCACTACAGGGCGCTTGACTATGGCCTCCATTGTGACCAGGCACGCCTGTGGCTGGTTGATGATCGAGTGGGTCATGATCACGCCCAGTGCGCCTGTGTTGTTAACGGTGATTGTGCCACCCTGAATGTCAGGGAGGGTGAGTTTGTTGGCTCTGGCTTTGTTAGCAAGGTCGGTCACATGGCGCGCAATGCCAGTCACGCTGAGGTTGTCAGCGTTGTGAATCACAGGCACGATCAACCCCTCCCCAATGTCAATGGGTATGCCAATGTTTATATCGCGCTTGAGGATGGTGCCCTGCTCATCACTCCATGTCGCGTTCACCATCGGCACCTGTTTGATAGCGTCAATCACAGCCTTGATGAAGAAGGATAGATAAGTTATGTCTACTCCTTCGCGCTGCTTGAACCCCTCTTTGATGCTGTCGCGATAGCGCACCACATTGGTCATATCTATCTCGACGGTGGTCCAGGCATGCGGCGATGTTTGGACGCTGCGCACCATGTGTTCGGCGATAGCACGGCGCATAGGCGTCAGGCCAACCACAGTGTCACCTGTACCCATCGGGGGCAACGGAGAGGGCGCAGGTGCGGGTGTGGGCGCAGGAGCCTGGGGCAATGGAGCGGCGGGCGCAACAGGGGCGGGAGCAGCAGGCGTCGTGGGTGCTGGTGCGGAGCCACGCTGCGCGACATACTGGAGGATATCCTCCTTCGTAACGCGCCCACCCAGGCCTGTGCCGCTTACCTGGCGGAGGTCAACAGCGTGCTCCTCGGCGAGACGGCGAACCGCCGGGGTAGAGCGTCTCTTGAGGATCTCCTCTTCACTCTCGGTCGCACCAGGGCTGGCGGCTGCGGTCGCCGCCCCTGTGTACAACTGCGCGGGCGCGGCGGGCATAGAGGCAGCCACCATCGCGCTCATGTCTGCCGGAGGCTGCGGTGTGGCACGACCATTATCAGCGCCGACGGTTGAGGCTGGCGGTGACGCGACAGTAGTGGTCGCCTGCGCTACGGGCACAGAAGCAGCAGCAGCAGCCACAGGTTGAGGAGCGGGTGCAGGCTCAGGCTCAGGGACGGGCGCGGCAGCGGGGGAAGGTTGGGTTGAGGGCTTCTCAGCGGCCTCGCCGCCTTCGTCTATGGAGAGAATCTCTGTGCCCACAGGCACAGTTGCACCCTCCTCTACCTTTAGCTCGGTGATGACACCCGCCACAGGAGAGGGTATCTCAGCGTTCACCTTATCGGTTATCACTTCCGCCAGCGATTCGTACTTTTCTATTTTATCGCCAGATTTCTTGAGCCACTTGCCGATAGTGCCCTCTGTGACGCTCTCACCCAGCTGCGGCATTGTAACTTGCGTTACGGCCATATTTGTTTCTCCTTATTGATATGTCATCGAACTGACCTGCGAAGCGTCATGTGAAGACTGCGCCTCGCTATCTCGCCCTTTGTTTTGCTAATAGGCCGCCAGGTCCTTCATCGCCTTGAGTATCTTCTCCGGGTTGGGCATAAAGAAGGCTTCCTGGTTGTGGTTGTAGGGCATGGCAGGTAGGTCGGGACCCGTCACACGCACGATAGGCCCATCGAGGTAGGCAAAAGCGGCTTCCGATATGGAGGCGCTTATCTCGCCTGCCCAGCCCCCCGTTCTGGTATCTTCATGAACAATGATCGCCTTGCCCGTTTTCTTGACCGACTCGATAATCGTCTCGCGGTCAAGAGGGGATATAGTCCTGACATCCACAACCTCCACTTCGACGCCATCCTTCGCCATCTCTTCGGCAGCCTTCAGGCAGTGGTGCAGCATCATGCCGTAAGCGATAGCAGTCATGTCGCTGCCTTCGCGGGCGATTGCGGCTTTGCCTATAGGCACCGTGTAATCGCCTTCAGGCACATCACCTTTTATCAAGCGATAAGCGCCCTTGTGTTCAAGGAAGATCACCGGATCGGGGTCTCTGATGGCAGCCTTGAGCAGCCCTTTGGCGTCATAAGGATTGGAGGGGATCACGACGGTCAACCCTGGGATATGCCCGTACAACGCCTCCACGCTTTGAGAGTGATAAAGAGCGCCGTGAATGCCGCCGCCGTAAGGCATACGCACCACCATCGGCACGTTGAAGTCGTTGTTTGAGCGGAAGCGGATCTTCGCAGCCTCGTTCATCAGCTGGTCCATCGCGGGGTGGCTGAAATCGGCGAACTGCATCTCAGCTACGGGGCGCATGCCGTTGATAGCTGCGCCAATTGCCGCTCCCGCGATTACCGACTCGGCAAGAGGGGTGTCTATCACACGGTCTGGTCCGAACTGCTTAAAGAAGCCGTCGGTCACACCAAAGACACCGCCTCGTGGACCAACATCTTCGCCCAGGATGAAGACACGCTCGTCGCGCTCCATCTCCTCGCGAAGGCCGTCGCGTATGGCCTCAATAAGGGTCTTTACTGCCATTGTGCGCGCTCCTCCGGTGAGGCATATAGATGCAGCATCACATCATCGGCCACTGGATCAGGCTGGGTCTCTGCCCAGTCTGTGGCATCGTTCACTTCGCGGTCAATTCGAGCCTTGACTTCTGCAAGCTCTTCTTCGGTAGCGACTTTGTTGTCGAGCAGGTACTGGCGGAATTTCGGCAGAGGCTCTTTGGCACGCCACGACTCGACCTCGTCACGCGTGCGATAGGTTCGGTCGTTATCGTCCGACGAGTGAGCGGTCAAACGGTACGTGACGGCCTCCAGGAGGGTCGGGCCATCGCCTTTGCGTGCTCGCTCTGCCGCCTGCCTCGTTGCCTCATACACGTCGAGCACATCTGTGCCATCCACCACCACGCCTGGCATGCCATAGCCCTGGCCGCGTGCGGAGACGCTGCCACCTGCTACTTGCTGCGGTACAGGCACTGAAATCGCATACTGGTTGTTCTCGCAGAGAAAAATCACAGGCAGGTTGTGAATACCCGCCAGGTTGAGCGACTCGTGCCAGTCGCCTTTGCTGCTCGCGCCCTCACCATGCGAAATAACCGTCACTTCGTCAACGCCGCGCAGCTTGGAGGCGAGGGCAACGCCTACGCCATGGCACAGCTGGGTGGCGACGGGCGACGAGCCGGTGACCATCCTGAGACGCTTATAGCCGTAGTGCCCAGGCATCTGGCGGCCACCGCTGTTCGGGTCGGCTCTCTTCGCGAAGTGCTGAAGCATAACTTCGCGTGGGGTCATGCCCAGAGTTACGCAGATGCCGAGATCGCGGTAGTAGGGGAGAAACCAGTCTTTGCCCTTCTCAAGGGCGAAGACTACACCTATTTGGATCGCTTCGTGCCCCTGGCAGGAGATAACAAAAGGCGCTTTGCCCTGGCGGTTTAGAAGCCACATTCTCTCGTCGAGGGAGCGGGCAAGGAGCATGTAGTAATACATCTCCAACAGTTGATCTTTGGTAAGGCCGAGCGCCTCGTGCTTGGGCACGGTGGCCTGCGGTTTGCGGCCACCCGCCTCCACCTTTGATTTGGCGGTGGTTGCCATGCAATTACCTCCTCGTAATCTTGCTCTAACTCTCAGCAGGCACGAAAAATGCCCTTGCCATCTTATCACATGGGAGAGAGCCTTGTCAAAGTGCGAAGAGCATGTTAATGTTCAGAGTTGAGGTGGAGCAATTTCCACGATAAGATGTGAACATGACAAAGATGAGTTTGGAAGAGGAAGTAATCGCATTAGGGGCAGAGGTAGCGAGCCTGAAAGAGCAAGTCAGGCATTTGCCTCCAGCAAATGCCCAACTGCGTGCAGAACTGGACAAGTACAGGAACGAACCCCTCTCCTTCGTCAAGCCCAACACTCCTAAACCCAAAGACAAAGCCGAAAAGCAGCCTCGCCGCAAACGAGCCAAAGACCAAAATGGTGCTCGTCGCCGGGAGCAGAACCCTACTCACACAATAGAGCACAGGGTAGAGCAGTGTCCCTCTTGCCGCTATCCTCTGCAACACCCACAGCTTGCCCAACGTCGGCAGGTGATAGAGTTACCCCCTC
>JADEYI010000699.1_pt1 | contig 38454 bp, 27 predicted proteins | sample 8542331 | NCBI WGS metagenome assembly JADEYI01 (sample SAMN16510988, study PRJNA670497) | mine drainage metagenome | isolation source: biofilm near Copperflume 1 | place: Germany: Marsberg coppermine Kilianstollen | collected 2018-02 | reverse complement strand
AGACGTTGCAGGAAGGACGCGAGCGCGGCTATGTGTCCACGATGCTTGGCCGCCGTCGCAACGCGCCCGAACTACTGTCGCGCAACGGTGGGATACGCCAGCAGGCAGAGCGGATGGCAATTAACGCACCTGTTCAGGGCACCGCCGCAGATATAATCAAGATTGCGATGAACCGCCTGTCTACTGAGATAAAGCGCCGAAAGCTGAAAAGCAAGATGCTCCTTCAGGTTCACGACGAACTCGTTTTCGAGGCGCCAAGCTCCGAGCTTGGCGAGATAAGCGAGCTCGTTTGCAGCACGATGGAAGAGGCTATCGTCATTGACGTGCCGCTGCGCGTGGAGATCAAGGCTGGGAAAAACTGGGGGGAGATGCAGCCCATCCAAGTGGGTGCCTGATGAAGGCCCGCAGGCCCGGTCGTACCCATAAGAAGGGTAGCTTTTCTGGAGCAAAGGTGAGGGCACGTGCTGTCAGGGAAGCCGTGCGTGGGCAAGCGACCTTAAGCAGTGGACTTGTGCATTTGCGGCAGGTGAGGCGGCGCGTTGCGGTGCCGTATATCCCCCTTGTTCAGAAGGTAATCGGCAGACGGAGTGTGCAGAGCGTTGAGGGGATCAGCGTGGAGGCAGCGCTCCATGCACGGCATAACTTTCGCTTCGGCGTGCTCAACGGCATCGTATTCACGCTGGTAGATTCTCTCATGTCGCCCGCGCTGGTGCTCGCCTGGTTCATCAACAGGCTTGGCGCGCCTAACGTGCTGGTGGGTACGCTCCCCGCTATAATAGCGAGCGGCGGCTTCCTTCCGCAGATTGTGGTGGCCAGCCGTGTGCAGGGGCGGCCCCTTGTCATGCAGGTATACCGTCGCGCAGGTATAGCGCGAATTCTCCTGATAGCGCTCCTGACCGTGCTTACTGTGGCGCTGGCGGGCCAGCCTCTGGCTCTCCTCATCGTCTTTTTCATTCTCTATGCCCTCTACGCCCTCGCAGGGGGCATAAGCACTGTGCCCTGGCTTGAGATGGTCAGCAAAACCATTCCGCTGCGTCGCAGAGGGATATTCTTCGGGATGCGCAGCTTCTTCGGCGGCTTGCTGGGCCTGCTGGCTGCCGGATTGATTGGGGCTTTGCTGGCTGAACAGCTACCCGGCCTCGCATTCCCAAATAACTTCGCTGTCCTATTCGGCCTGGCAACTCTTGCCATTGCCATAGGCATCTGGGCCTGGACCTCTGTTAGGGAACCTGTGGCCAACTCGGTGCCCGCCCCGGTAAGCGTGGGGCATCTTATGAAGCGTGGCTGGCACGCTCTTGGCGTTGATCGCGATTACAGAGCCTTCATGCTGGTGCGTATTTTGATGGCTCTTGCCACCATGTCGGACCCTTTCTATGCCGTTTACGCCCGCAGCAATCTTGGCGCGCCTGCCTCCACAATAGGCGTTTACCTGGCCGCCTCCACGGGCGCTTCTCTCCTGTCAAACTTTATCTGGAGCCCCCTCGCCGATCATGCGGGCAGGCGCACGTTGATGATCGCCACTGTCTCTGCTGTGGCCCTTGTACCTCTTACCGCGCTGCTCTTGTCGCTGCTCAAAGGCGCTGTGGCTTCTGATATACTCTTCATAGCGTTCGCACTTGTCTTTGTTTTTGGTGGGCTTGCGGCAGGCTCCGGCGGGGTGATAAACAACCACGTTGTGCTTTCCATCGCCCCACCTGCTGACCGCGTTACCTACATCGGCTTCCTGAACACGGTTCTGGGCCTTGTCACCTTCTTTCCGGTGCTCGGCGGTGTGGTGGCTGATACGCTTGGCTTCAGCGTCCTCTTTTTCTTATCTGTTTTGCTGGTGCTGAGCGCGATGCTGGCCGCAACAGGGATCAGGGGCTAATCCCTACCCCCTGATCCACAGGCGCGCCTGCCGCCTGGCCTGCCACAGACACTTTATAATTCTGCCCTTCCCATCGGCCATTCAGCCAGTGAAAGGTAAACTCGATTGGGGCGGTTTGCTCCGCTGCGACCTGGATGTCTACATAGTCAATGCCCAGCTTTGTGGAGGTAGACTGCGTGTCGGCGTTGTCTTGCCAGATGTTACTAGTTGAGCGTAGCACGAATGGCGCATCGGCTTGGATGCGGAGAGTCCAGCCTGGCAGGATTATGCTCACCTGACGGTTGTGCTTCCATACCTCCAGCTTCGTGCGCTGTGTGTTACCCAGATAACGCTCCGCAACCTCAGGTATCAGGTCAAAGACGCGGCCATCAGCGGCGGAGCGCAGCAGCTTGATGTACTCGGCGTGGGCCCACATCAGCGGCATGGCCGAGCCCGTTGGCCTGCCGCAGTAGAGGTGGATCTCGGGGCGGTCCTCCTCGTCCCACAGTTGTTCGGGAAGGAGCCCTATGCCGAAGCCGAACGCCTCCATTGCTTTGATATAAGGTTCTACCGGGCGGCCCGCGGCAAGCTCATAGTGCCCACGCTCTCCTGTGAGAAGGGGCCATGCCCTGCCTTTGCCCCAACTCTCAAATGGCCCGCCATCCGGCCTCTGGCCGTACCCGTCGTGGTTATACCTATACCAGCAAGGGCCAAACGGCGTATCCACTTTCAGCACAGCATCAACCACCTTTACCGAATCCACGATGATAGGATCATCAGGTTTGCGTATTCCATAGCGCACCAGTTCGAGAAAGCCCCCATCCACGATCTCCTTGGCGGGGAAATCGGCACGTTGGCCGGGGGGCCTGTTGGCGATGTGTAGCGTGCCTGTGTTCGGGTCCTCATGTGGGTGAGGGTCTCCGGCGGTGGCGGGCGTGATTCTGATGTAGTGTGAAGTTATGCCCGGCACAAGTGTGCCCTCGGTAGTAACCGTCCAACTTTCGATATGGCTCTCCAGAAAGTCTGCATATTCCTGGACAAAGGTAGCTGTTTCACGATCACCTGATTTACGGAGGAAGAGCGCGGCACACGTCAGAGCGGCTATGTTGGAGGCAAGGGTCGAGGGTGAATACCCACTATTTTCCTCCCATCTCTCCTGGGGGGTAGCCGGCCCATTCTTGATCAGGTATGCTGCCGCTCTGCGTATCAGTGTGATTGGATAGCTATCTTCAAGGGCGTTTATTGCGTACAGTCGCCAGAGGAGAATAATGGGGAAGGCCACCTCGTCCAACTGCACGCCGCGCCAGTATGGCTCGCCGCTGATCCAGAAGTTCTGGTAGAAGCCTCCGTCCTCAAGCTGGGCACATGTGAGATAGACGAGCGAGCGCAGAGGCGTAGTTGTGTTGCCGGTAGCGAGGAGCGCCGTTGTGCTTTGCACCATATCGCGGGTCCATACTAGATGATAGCCTCCCAGCCCGTCTTCGTCGCTCTTTGCTTCGCCCCAGGGTATGCTGAGGGAGGCTATCATAGCGCCGGGGTAGCTCTTGTCTTCGTGGGCGAGTAGTAGCGCCTGGCTCCTGTGGTAGAGGCCGCCACTATCGCCGGAGACCTCTTCAAGCTCGCGCTGGTGGTTGGCGACGCGCTGCCACTGCTCCAAAAACCTCTCCAGACGCTCGGAGAAGGGCGTTGAGAGGCTTTGCTGCAGCAGAGTTATTGCGCCCTGGCGGCAGTCCTGGAAGGCAAGTGACAATGTGAACTCGTTGCCGTGTGAGAGGTCAATTTCGCCTGTGAGTGCGATATTGCCGTCGCGCACACAATCGTACTGCCAGTCCATCTCGAAGTTGTCGTTGAGGTCGGTCCAGCCGTCGTTGACGCCGACATAGCCGCACGAGCAGCGCAGGAAGGGCGCGCTTGCTCCGAGGGCCAGATAGACCTCGCCCTTGTCGGCCAGCAGAACCTTGCGGTCCTGTACCTCGACTACCTCGCCGTTGTTGTTCCAGCCGCCCACTTCGAGGTGCGGCGCGCAGAGGACGAAGAGGCGCAACTTGCCTTCGAAGCCGGGGCCCGGGTCGAACCGCGTGTGAATCAGTATGCACGACAGGTGAGGGTCGGCTATCACTTCTTTGACGACCTTGTATCTCCCTTCGGGGTCGCGGTTGGTGATACGGAAGCCGAGGCCATGCTCTGATAATGCTTCCACCTCAGAGGCGAGGTTGCGCCGCTCGTCGTGGAAGAAGGTCTTGCCGTCGCTTATGAGATATTGCAGATCGCGTATCTGCGGCCTATCTACGGTAGGGTAGTAGAGCTCGCTCAGGATGCCGAGGGTGAGGGTGTACCAGACTGAGCTCGCGGTAGAATAGGCTGTGCCTACTGCTTGTTTGGCGCTGCTCGTCCAGTGGGGCTGTATACCTGGCCCACCGGGTGCAGGGTTGAGACATTTCTCTTCAGATGCCACAGTTTCTTGCTCCTCTTTAGAAGTTGCACAAACACTATGCACAGTCTGTGCCATGCACGTGCGCAATTATGAATTATGAATTATAAATTATGAATTATGAGTTACAGTAATCTAATCCATCATTCCGCCGTAGGCGGGAAGTAATTCCGCGAAGCGTGCGGGAGGTTCAATGGCGCGACAGGGTGGCGAGCAAATCAGGCGAATAGGAGTGCTAACAGGCGGTGGTGACGTGCCGGGGTTGAATGCTGCCATCAAAGCGCTCGTTTACAGGGGGAGCCATACAGGTATTGAGGTGGTCGGATTGCGTTTCGGCTGGGAGGGGATAACTTACATTGACACCAGCCGCCCGCGTGAAGCGCTTGTCTTCAAGCCGGGCGATGAACGCACCTGGCGTGATGGCTACCTCATGATGCTTAACCGCCTCAACACACGCGATATCGAACGTGCAGGCGGAACGATATTGCAATCTACGCGGACCAATCCAGCAGCCGTTCAGGTTAGCGCCCTGCCGCCACATCTTGCATCATTCGCCCAGGGTCACTCTCCCGGCGACAAGGTGGACCTGACATCTCAGGTCGTGGCTAACATAGAGGCGCTGGGACTTGATGGCCTGGTTGTGATTGGAGGGGACGACACACTAAGCTATGGGGCAAAGCTGTCGGTAAAAGGCGTGCCCGTCTGGGGAATCCCCAAGACAATGGACAACGATGTGCCAGGGACCGAATACTGCCTCGGCTTTCAGACTGCTGTTCACCGTGCCGGTGAGTTCATAGACCGGATGCGCTCGACTGCGGCATCGCACAGCGAGACAGTGCTATTTCGCATGTTCGGGCGCGACGCGGGCTTTACAGCTCTCGAAACGGCTATTGTCACCTGGGCCGACCGCGTGCTGATACCCGAGGTCGCCGCCGATATAGACACTCTGGCGACGCTGGTTGAAGGCGATAGACGCAACTCCTACTCCTACTCGACGGTTATCCTTTCCGAGGGAGCCAATCTGGGCATTCGCATGCCCGAAATAGGTGCAGCCGATGCTTACGGGCATCGCAAGAAGAGCAATGTGGCCGACTTTCTGGCATACGAGCTTGCGAAACGTATGCCCAACGTGCGCTTCTTGCCGGTTGATCTCACTTACATCCTGAGAAGCGGCGAACCCGATGTTTACGATAAGCATATGGCCATATATTATGCCAACGTGATCATGAGCCTGGTTGAGCAAGGAATAGATGGAGCCATGTCCGCATACCGGGACGGTGGCTTTATCTTTACCGATATACCTGACAAGAGCCACCCTGCAAGGCGAGTGGACCCCGCTGACTACAACGTCGCGCGTTGCCGTCCCAATTTCGAGCGCATAACCGGCCCGTACAGACCCCAGCCAGCACCGGGCAATGAGTGATGACTCTGAAGGGAAGCCTGAAGCGGGCTGACCTGGCTGCCCTTGCAGCGCTAGCTCTCTTCGCGTTGGCGTTGTGTTGGCCTGTGTTCCTGGGGAAAGTGCCTATAGCTGCCGACACCTTGTACCTGTGGGCACCCTGGAGCAAGCTACCGCATGCGCCTGTGCAAAACTCCGCGCTGGCGGATTCTTCCCTCTTGTATCTCCCCTGGGCAGCATTCGAGCGTGCGTCTCTGGCTTCCGGCGAGTGGCCGCAGTGGGACCCATACTCCTTTGCCGGCTCATCTTTCGCCGCCAACTCCCAGAACCAACTCTATTATCCACTGACCTGGCTTCTCTGGCTTCTGCCATTGAGCGGCTCAATTCAACTCCTCGCGCTTTTTAATCTATCTTTAGCAGGGTGGGGAATGTACGCGTTCTGCCGATTGCTTGGAGTGGGACAACTGGGAAGCTTGATTGGCGGTCTTGTATTCGCGGGAAGCGGGATGCTACAACTGGCTTTGGAAGCTCCCTGGGTGGCCTCCGTCTATGGTTGGCTGCCATGGATGCTCTTTGCGACCGAGATGGCTCTGAGCCGAAAGAGCGCGCGCTGGACGGCTGTGGCAATCTTGATTTGCGCTCTCCAGACCGTCGCCGGCAACTTGCAGTGGGTACTATACAGCTATTTCGCCGTCGGTTGCTGGATCGCATGGCGCGCCCTACCAGTTACGAGTTACGAGTTACGGGTTACAAAGTGGGAAAAAGCTATCTCCACGAGGAGATGGCGCTCCACGTGGGCGACCCTCTTCCGGGGGGCGCTGATACTCACAGGGGCGCTGATGCTCTCGGCGGTCCATCTCGCGCCTTTCCTGGAACTCTCATCGCTTGCAGGGCGCACCGGAGGCCAGGTCTCCTCTCATTCGCCGCCGTTATCTACTCTGCTGCGACTCCTCATGCCACAGTTCTTCGGCACAGCGGCGCCCGGGATTGGCACCCCGATGGTCTTCAACGACCTCTGGTATGTCGGTATACCTACCCTTCTGCTGGCATCGGTGGCGGTCGTGCGTCGAGCTCATTGTTCTGTGTGGCTCTGGCTTGGGCTGGCGGTCTTCGCAGTTTTGGTGGCATTCGGTATCGGGCCTTTCCTCTATGTACGCTGGCTACCAGGGTTAAGCGCCCTCCTTCCCTCGCGCATCGGCTACTTGCTCATAGCCTCTCTCTCCGTGCTGGCTGCGCTCGGTGTCGGGGCCTGGCTGCGCTTTGCAAACGAGACGCCGCAGCGCGCCCTTCTGTGGCTTGGTGTGCTAACCCTGGCCGTAGCCGGCTCTCTCCTGGCGGGCTCCTTACTCCAAAGTGTGGAAGCAGACAGAGCACTGCGACAGCTGATGGTGGAGCAACTGTGGCGTGGCGCGATCATATCTCTAGTAAGCCTGGCAGCTCTTGCGCTCTGGCCGCTTCTGTCTCTGAAGCGAATCCTCGCTCTGCGAAGTGCCCATTGTCTCAAGGCCGCACTCCCTCTATTGCTGGCGCTAGGGGTCGCCGCAGACCTGTTAACCGCAGTGCCGGGTTATAACTCCTTTGTTTCGCCCGATGCGCTGATGCCTGCTGCGCCGGCTCTTGATTGGCTTCGTACACAACCGGGCAACGGGCGAGTGCTTGGCATTGATGCAACAGGTGTTACCTTCAACCCTAATACGCAGATGCTTTTCAGTTTCCCATCGGTTGAAGGGTACGACTCGTTGCATACGCGCCGCTACGAAGAGTTCTGGGGGGCGGTTGACGCACAGGTGCGGCCTGTGGCCCGTGGCAACCCCTACTCGAACGTCTCAATCCGCCCTCAAGCTTATAGATCAGCGCTGGCAGACCTTCTAAACGTCGGCTATATTGCTTCTTCAAGCCCGCTCAGCATGCCGACAAGCTATACCCCCGCTTACAAGGGAGAAATAGATATATACAAGAACAGTAGCGCATTGCCGCGTGTCTTCCTGCTGACGGAGGTAAAAGTACTCTCCACCGAGCAGGTCAGGGTCGAGTTAGCTTCTCCACAGTTCGACCCCAGTAAGGTGCTGCTACTTGAAGATACCGAGAAACCACCACAAGCGTCCACACCAACAACCTCATCCCCCGGCAGCGTGCAGATAACTGCTTACAAGCATAACAGCGTCGTTGTGGACGCGCAGGTGAGTATTAGCTCCTGGCTTGTGCTGGCCGACGCAAATTACCCAGGCTGGCAGGCCACCGTTGACGGCCATGAGCAACAGATATTTACCGCTGATTACCTGTTGCGCTCTGTACCCCTCGCACCTGGCAGGCACCAAATTGTCTTTACGTTCGCTCCAACAACTCTTTTGCCCGCAGGGTTGCTGAGCGCAACCTCCCTTGTTCTGGTAATCTTGTTTATCAGTGGTGTGCTACCATTACGACGCGTCGGCGCGCAACCGAATAACACATCGGTATAGTTTATGCTGGTGTCCCAAGCAACTATGATTTGCGCCTAATCGAGAGGCTGCTAAGAGGTGACAAGGATGGCTGGTGCGGATGCGGATAGCGAGCCGCCCGTAGGCTCCGATTCAGGGAGATCCTTCCCTTCAGGTGGGGCGATCTTTGCGGACAGGGCAGATGCAGGGCGGCAACTGGCTGCAAAGTTAGGGGACTACAAAGGCACGGACGGAGTGGTGCTGGCCCTTCCCCGTGGAGGAGTGCCGGTGGGCTACGAAGTGGCGCTTGCCTTGGATCTGCCGCTCGACGTCTATGTGGTGCGCAAGCTGGGCGCTCCCGGCCAGCCGGAGCTTGGGGTCGGCGCTATTGCTCCGGGAGGCGTGCTGCTGCTAGATAATAGTACGATTAGCGCGCTTGGCATAACTCACGAGCAGATCGAGCAGGTCGTTGCGGCAGAGCGCGCCGAGATGGAGCGCCGTATGCGCAGCTTCCGAGATGGCCGCCCGATGCCTGATGTGCGTGGCAAGACGGTGATACTCGTAGATGATGGCCTCGCCACCGGTGTTACCGCTTCAGCCGCGATTGTGGCGCTCCGCAAGCAGGAGCCTGCTCGTATTGTGCTGGCGGTGCCGGTCTGCGCGAGTGCAACCGTTGCCGCGTTGAGAGCACAGGTTGACGACCTGGTTTGCGTGGAGATACCGGAGCGCTTCGCCGCTGTCGGTCTCTGGTACGCCGACTTTGAGCAGACGCCAGACAATGAGGTTGTTGCCTTGCTTGAGCGTGCGCAGGGTTCCTATCGAGAACGTGCTGATGCAGAAAGTGGTCAGGTTGCGTCTCATTCAATGACCGAGTTTGCTTCAGTGACGGCGCCTGCACAACGCCCTGTACAAGTGCCGGTAGGCGATGTTTCTATTGACGGAGACTTGATCGTACCCAACCCGGCAAGTGGGGTTGTGCTCTTCGCGCACGGAAGTGGAAGTAGTCGCTTCAGCTCGCGCAATCGCGCGGTAGCTCGTGACCTTCAGAACGCTGGGTTCGCCACTTTGCTCATTGATCTTCTCACTGCCGAAGAAGAGATAGCTGAGGCGCAGACCCATCACCTCCGATTTGACATAAGCTTTCTTGCCCAGAGGCTCATATATGCTATGGACTGGCTGCGAAGTGAGGCATCAACTGCTGCCCTGCCTATCGGTCTCTTTGGCGCAAGCACAGGCGCAGCCGCAGCCCTTGTAGCCGCGGCTGCGCGGCCCGATGATGTTAGCGTTGTCGTGTCGCGTGGTGGGCGGCCTGATCTTGCTGGGGAGTGGCTCTCGCGAGTGGCTGCTCCCACACTCCTCATTGTGGGCGGCGAGGACACGCAAGTGATGGAACTGAATAAGCAGGCGTTTGCCCAACTGCCAGCAGTAAAAGAGATGGTGATAGTCCCCGGCGCAACCCACCTCTTTGAAGAGCCTGGCACCCTGGAGCAGGTCTCCCTGCTTGCTGTCGGGTGGTTTTCCCGCCTTGGGGGGAATTAGTAACTCACGTTACGCAGGGGCGGAGAAAGGGACAAGCCTGGCTAGGCGTACCCTCACTCCACAAGCTGTAACATTTCTCTCCCCTTGCGTAACGTGAGTATGAATTACAGGGCGGTCGCTACTATCTCACCTGCTAATTCGTAACTCGTAACTCGTAACTCGTAATTCCGCCCAAGACGGCATACCAATCCGCGATGGTATAAACATTGCTGTCAGCTTAACGTATAACGATCTATGAATGGATAGATCGCGCCGCACCTGCGTCAGGCCAGGCTAGCACGGGCCGGTCTTGTTCTTACAACTATAGAGGAGAGGGCAATGTTGACCGATCAACAAGGAGAGGAACGCCAGGAACCGCCTGACGGCGCATCTACGATACAGCAGCCGCATGGCGCCGAGCCGGAGCCTACTGCCAAGCCAGGCCAGGCCGAGGGTGACCGTGACATGATAAATAGCGACCTCAAAGAAAAAGAGAGCGAAGGGAAGCTTTAGCTTTAAGGTATACGGATAGCTGCGTTCGAGCCTGCCGCTCACTTGACAGAACGAAAGGAAATGTCATGGCAAACGAGAATATCTCGCCTTCCCAGAGCTCAGAAATTGTGCCGAATCGCGGCCCTGCAACGGACCCCAACCCCGGCGAGCGTTCCTCAGCAGCCGACGCATCGGGTCTCCCCACCGATTCGTTGGGAGTCCTGCCGCTACGAGGTACAAGAGCAGGAGGCGGGGCGCAGATCGACATAGGCGCACAGGTCGGGATCAGGCGAAATCTTGAGTTTACCGCCGGGGGCAGAGCACAGCGATTTATCACCGGCACCTTCAGCTACAGCAGGCCCTCCTACGACCCCAAGACGGGCGAGCTTCACACAAGCTCTGCCAGCGACAGCGGCGAACCCACCCTGGGAGCGCAGTCGCCCACTGGCAAAGAAAACGCTATGACCCCGAAAGTGCAAGGTGGGGGCGATGTAAACGACACTACGACAGGCGACACAACTTCTGAGCGCAGACGCGACAAACGCATATCATAGCTCGAATGAAGCCTACTTTGTCGCGTGGTCCACTTTTTGCTCTGAATATCTACGGCTGTATTCTACAACGGCGACAGCCGAAAGGAGGTCACAAATGCCCCCAAGAGGCATCAAGGAAGGAAGCAAGCTTGACCGGCAGTACGAGCATATCAAGGACTCCTATGAGGAGAGAGGCACTTCCGAGGATCGCGCCGAGGAGATAGCCGCCCGCACTGTAAATAAAGAAAAGCGAGAGGAAGGCAAGACCAAAGACGCGAAGAAGAGCTAGCCGTAAATTACTGAGGCCAAGCTCACTGATCCTAACAGTTGAAATAAGGAGGCCATACAGTGGACAATAACCAGACCAGCCAGACCAATGAGCAGACATGCCCCAACTGTGGTATGCCTAAGGAAGATTGGCAGGGCAACAACGGACAAGGCGTCCAACTTGGTAACGAGACATATTGCTGCCAGGGCTGCGCTACCGGCACCGGCTGTACCTGCCGCTAGCTGTCTCTATTTAGCTTATGCCCCTGAGCGGGCATAGTGTGCAAAGTAACGTAAAAAGAGGCCGGCATAAACCGGCCTCTTTTTACGTTACTCAAATAACCCTCGCGAGGGGCTACATATCCCCGTAGATTAGCGCTAGCGGAACAGGCGATTAAGAACCCTCACCAACCGACGAAAGGCGGCTCAATCCGAAGGCAAGCACCAGCCAGCTTATGCCCGCCGTGACGAGCGTAGCAGCAATCGCCCCAACAAAAAATGCGGGCGCAACCAGGCCCGGTTGGAAAAGCTGCGCCAGGAGTGGTAGTAAGAAGAGCGCGCCCGCAATTACGCCGAGGACTATCCACGCTATCCATGCAAAGACGCTTCCCCAGCCTGAAGTCATGCGGCGCGGATCGTCCCAGTTGAGCCGCGCCCAGGGCACCGCAAAGCCGATTTCTACAGCCAGCAGCCCGGCCCCAAGCACCTCAACCGCCAGCCAGCCGTAAAAGAACCAGAGAAGATTGAATCCCTTCCATAGCTCAGCCGCCAGCATCAGAATCGTGCTCAGCACCGCAAAAGGTATCAGTGATGCGAGCAACTTGCCGCGCAACAACTCAGAGCCGGTGATAGGAGCGGCCTTGAGTATCCACCAGGAGCGGCCCTCCATGCTTATGCTCGTCGCCGCTATGCGGGCGAAGAAAAGGACCGTAATCGCGAGCACGCCTGCCGATATGTATATGCCGGTGGGGTCTATGCCGTTATGCACAGTCAATGAGGAAAATGGATTCCTGCCGCTCCTTCCGCCGCCCAGAACATTCAGGTAGACTATCGGAATGAAGACAAGAGGCGCGAATAGCTGTGCGAAATTACGTAAATCGCGAGGCAGCACTCGCCAGTCTTTGAAAACAATCGCCATCGAAGCGGAAGCCTTACCTAATAACCCGCTGTGGCTTGCGGCTCGTACTGCACGCTCTTTGCTTCGCTTTGCGCTACCACTACTTTGCATACGCACCCAACCGCTGGCGTAAAGGTTCTCCGCAAGCAAAAGACAACCGCCGAAAAAGCCGAAAGTTAGCACAAAAAAGCCCGCCAGCCCCGCCCCCGCTCCGAGAAGATCGCCGGCCCCTGCCGCGGCTAGCCCCTGCCCCGCCACCATCGAGGGTATCGGCAGGTTGGTAACTCCTCGCAAAGTGGCAAGGAAGCTCTCCAGCGTGGCCGGCCCTTTGCTGTTGAATACCTGGCCGATCCAGAGGCGTGACGTCTGGCTTATCAAACCACAACTTATGCCGAAAAGCGCCCCGAACAATCCCAACACCTCTCGCACGCGGCGTGCAGGCGCAAAGCGGGCCACAAGCATGACGAGGATTGCCGAGAGGCCTACGGGCAGCAGAGGTGTGCCTATAACTGCCAGCGCAGCGGCAATATAGTAAAGTGGTCCGTATTGAGCCGCGATGCCGTAACTGATCAAAGCGGGCAACGCCGTGGCCGCCAGCAATGTGTAGTTCCAGACCATCCCATCCAGCAACTTGCTGGCGAATACCGAGCGGCGGTTTACCGGCGCGCTCATCAGCAGCTCAAGGTCACTCGACAAAAAGAGCGAGCCGAGGGCTGTGCCAAAGCTAGTGAGAAGCACCAGCAGCGCGACGGCCGTCAATATCGCCCCCGGCAACAGCGCCTCCAAATGCTGGCCCGGATTGTCACTTACCAGCACACCGGCGATGGCTCCTATCGCCCCGGATATGGCGATCAAAACACCGCCCACCCACAGAGCGCCGATGACCGCCAGCACTTTGGGCAGGAGCTTGCGGTTCTTGAAGGCGTTCCAACCTATCTGCAAACGCAGCGTCAGGAGAAGCCATGTATCGGCGATCATGAAAGCACCTCGGCCATCTCCGCATATTCCGCGCCGCCTGTGAGCTTGAGGAAAATATCCTCCAATGAGCCTTGCCCCTGTGCGCCTCGCAACTCAGCTATTGTGCCTGTAGCCACTATAGCGCCGCTGTTAATGATAATCACGCGGTCGCACATGCGCTCGGCGATCTCAAGTATGTGCGTTGAGAAGAAGACTGCCGCACCGCGCTCGCGGAGTTGACCGAGCATGTCTTTGATGAGCCGCGCTGAACGCGGGTCGAGGCCGACTGTTGGCTCATCCAGGAAAAGAACGTTTGGATTGTGTATCAATGCCCCTGCCAGCGCCATCTTCTGCTGCATACCATGGCTATAGCCTTCGATCATGTCCGTTGCTGCATCGGTGAGATCGAAGATGCGTAGCAACTCGTTAGCCCGCCTCTCGGCCTGGCCGGTAGGTACCCGATAAAGACGGCTCATAAAGCGCAGGAACTCCCATGCATTGAGCTTGCCGTATAGATTGGGAGTATCCGGTACGTAGCCGAACTGGGCTTTGGCGGCAATGGGGTCTACCTCGATGTCGTGGCCCATGATGGCTGCTCTGCCCGCCGTCGGCTTCAACAGCCCTGTTAGCATCTTTATCGTCGTCGTCTTGCCTGCTCCGTTAGGGCCGAGAAAACCGACAATCTCGCCGGGGCGAATCAGAAGGTCCACGCCTTTGACTGCTTCATGCGCTCCGTAGCTCTTTCTTAACCCCTGCGCGCTGATGGCGGGCACATTGCCGGCGCTGCTGTAGTGAAAGCCTGCTCCGTTGTCACTTATCACGATCTTTTCTCCTCACCTGGAGTATCACTGATGCGTTCCGAGACCTTATACGATTGCCCACCTGCTGAGGTTACACTTGATGCTTGCTGATAACAAGTCTACCATATCCGGCGGCCACTCTTTGCGGAATTACTTCTCGCCTGGGGCGGAATTACGAGTTACGAGTTACGCAGGCGAGAAGTAATTCCGCTTTAGCTCACGTTGACTTAATTCCCTTCTAGTTGTACTATTGTACAATCAGCCCAGTAGCGCGTACTGTCAACTCTCTTGCGTAAGAAGTTGGCTGCGCACTTCCTGGCCGGTAAGGTGAGCAAGCCGTAAGACCTGAATTAAGTAATCCTACTGATGCTATGAGCGCCAGCGTGCACTAATATGTCTACAAGCGCCGGAGGAACCGGGCTGATACACAGGGGGTAAGTAGAGGGCGTGTTAGCTAAACCTCCAGATGCGGAGACCCAGGAGGCAGCCTATTGGCTGGCCCAGGTTGCGGGCGACTACGAGCGGCTCGTGCAGTCGCTGACGACACTCGGCGCCCGGCTAGCCACACTGGAAGCCACGATTGACTTACCTGGCCTCGTGGACATTAGCGCATTACCTCCCCTGATCACCGGTTGGATGGACCAGGGTCCGCCTTGCCTTACGGACGAGCCGCAGCTTATCCGTGTGAAGCTCCTCGGCACCTTCCAAATCTGTGTGGCAGGGAGAAACATCCACCGCGACATCCCAGGGCAGGTGCAGACCGTCCTCAAATACCTGATAAGCCAGAAGAGGCGACCCGTATCTCGTGACACGTTGATGGAATTGCTCTGGCCGGACGGCGATCCGACGGTGTCAGGGAGGCGGCTGCGAGTGCTTATGCACACGCTCAGGAAGAGCCTGGCATGCGACCAGCCTGGCTTTAGCGATCTGGTAGTACTGTCAGGCAACAACTTCCTTTTCAATCCCGATGCCAACCTGTGGGTAGATGTAGAGGAGTTCGAGCAGCACTGGCACAATGGCTGGCGACTGAGCCGCGACGGCCATACACGCCAGGCTATGCGAGAGTACGAGCAGGCCGAGGCACTCTACATTGGTGATTACCTGCAAGACGAGCAATATGCCGACTGGACGTTGTTGCGGCGTGAGGTGTTGCGTGATGCATACGCCACTATTTTGACGATGCTGGCCACCATCTCCTTTGAAGCTCGTGATTACACAGGGGCGATCATATGGTCGCAAAAATTACTGGCGCAGGACGAATGCCGTGAAGATGCGTATCGTCTGCTGATTAGCAGTCACTGTGCGCTCGGCCAGCAGAGCAGAGCCGCCTACTGGTGCGAGCTCTGCGCACGTACTCTCAATGGTGAACTGGCTGTTGGCCTGTCGCCCGAAACGCAGCAATTATGCGACGTGGTCTCTAGCAGGTCGGCCAATGTGATTTCGGTATGAGTGTACAGGGCCGCCTAGCGGAATTACGAATTGCTAATTACTAATTACTAATTGGAGCGCGGTAACTCGTAGCTCGTAACTCGTAACTCGTAAAAGGTGGGCTGGTTAACTCACGAATAACACCCAGCTAACGATCAGCAAACCGGCTGGTGGTATGTTAGGCTCACGGCGTCTGGTAATCTGGCGTTGGGAGTATGCGTGGGACACTATAGTTCCTTCATTATACGGCTGTGGGTTGAGCCTGATAAAGCGGACGAAAGTTGGCGCTGGGGCTTAGTGCAGCATGTGGCTACGCGTGACCAGCTTCGCTTTCATACAGCGCCGGAGCTGCTCGAATTCATCACAAAATACTGTGGCGAAGGCGAGTTGGCTTTACCTTTCGCTCTTGATGGGTCGGAGCTTGGCGGCGGCGAACTTTCAACAGAGCAACATCATAAGGGCACGCCCCAATCGGAGTAGCTAGAGTGATCAACGACCTTGACGAAACCATCAAAGCTCTACTGGTCCAGGGTGTGCCCCTGAACCCCTCCGAGATTGATGTCGTCTTCGACGCGCCAACCAGCGAGTGGAGTTCTTCCCTCGCCAGGCCCACTGTCAACTGCTACATGTATCACATGGCGGAGAACCACGACCTGCGCAACGCCGACTGGGAGTCCGACTATACAGGCCAGGGCTGGCAGGCAGGCTCTCCTTACAGGCATGGCGTTGCCCGCCGCAAAGCGCCGTACCGGATAGACACCTTCTACCTGGTCACCGCATGGGCAAACGCCATTGAAGATGAGCACCGCCTTATCTGGCGGATTCTCGCTACGCTGATGCGCTATACGGTCATACCGGAGGAGCGCCTGCAAGGACTGCTAACCCAACAGGAGTACGCGATTCCACTCAAGATAGCGCAACCGGAGACGCCCATCAAGAACCCGTCCGACTTCTGGGGCAGCATGGAAGTGCATATTAAACCGAGCGTACATGTCACCGCCACACTCGCCCTCGACCCCGACCTCTTTGCCGAGGTGCCTCTTGTACTCACGAGGCGTATCCGTGCCTACCCGACGACCGCGCGGGAGAGCGGCGACGAACTGCCGACAATTCAGTTCGGTGGTTGGGTCACAGAGGGGGAACCCAGCGGCCCGCCTGTGCCTCTTGCCGACGTACAGATAGTGGAGCGCGACGTTACAGTGCAAAGCGATGAGGCAGGCAGGTTCAAGTTTGACAATGTGCCGCACGGACATTACACCCTCAGGGTGAGCCTGGCCGGCACGAGCACAGAGCGACAAATTGATGTCCCGGGCGAAAACTACGACGTTGTCCTTCCGGGGCGAAAAGATGGAGAGGCGAGTAGCAGCGAGCCGCGAGAGGAAAACCCTCCCAGCCCGCACCAGGGCGGCAAAGGCCGAAGGAGGTGAAGCCGGAGACAAGAGCATTATTCAAGATGACTATTTCCACTCAGGAACGAGATTAGCGGCCAGAGCCGCATGAACAGAGTGAAAGGAGCACTATGGCCACAAGTTATTTGACTCCTGGCGTTTACGTCGAGGAGGTTGATAAAGGCACCAAACCTATTGAGGGCGTCGGCACAGCAGTCGCGGCCTTCGTAGGCTTCACCGAGCGCGGCCCGGTCAACGAACCCACCTTTATCTCTAACTGGACTCAGTTTGTAAACAATTTCGGCGGCTTCCTCCCGGGGGGCTTCCTGGCTCACGCCGTCTATGGCTTCTTCAACAACGGCGGCACGATGTGCTACATCACACGCCTGCCTCTCAATGATGCCGATAACGACGGCGCATCTAACGACGGCGCTGCAAGTCGCGCACAGCGCCAGCTGCCGACCGCTGCCGTACAGCTGCCCGCAAAAGCAGGTGGCGGCGCATCTGCCCTCGAAGTAACTGCGCGGGACGCCGGCACAGGTGGTAGCTCGGTTACCCTTGAGGTGCAGCCTGCCGCAACTGTCGAAGGTCAACCCGCACCTGCGGACGACCAGTTCACAGTAGTGGTCAAGCAAGGTGACACCCAGGAGGAGCGCTTTGAGAACGTGACTTTACGCAAAGGCAAGAGCGTTCGTAACGTTGTGGATGTCATCAACGCCGAATCGAAGCTGGTGCGCGTTGCTGAGCGCGAGATGGCAGGCACACCGGTCGAGAAAATGCCGCTGCCCGGCACCTACCCTCTGGCCCTTACACCTGAGGCTTCTATGCCCGCTGAGCGTTCTCGCATCGGTACCGACCTCCTCGTGGGCGATATAACGGAGCGCAGTGGCATCAACGGCCTCGAAGTGGCTGAAGACGTCACGATGCTCTGCTTCCCTGACCTGATGGCCCTCTACCAGGCCGGGCGCATTGACATGGAAGGCGTGCAGGCTGTTCAGCAGGCAATGCTTGATCATGCGCAGAACATGGGCGACCGCGTGGCGATCCTCGACTGCCCACCAGGGATGAATCCGCAGAAGATGCGCGACTGGCGTATGAAGGAAGTCAACTATGACTCCAAATATGGCGCGCTCTACTATCCCTGGATCAAAGTTGCCAACCCTCTGGGCGATACAACGGCCGTGTACGTGCCGCCGTGCGGCCACATGGCAGGCATCTGGTCACGCAACGACAGCGAGCGTGGCGTTCACAAGGCTCCGGCCAACGAGGTAGTGGCGGGCGCGATTGGCCTGGAATACCAGACCACTAATGGCGAGCAGGCGATCATGAACCCGGTAGGCATCAATGTGATCCGCACCTTCCCGGGTCGTGGTATCCGCGTGTGGGGTGCTCGCACCATCTCAAGCGACCCTTCGTGGCGCTACCTCAACGTGCGACGCCTCTTCAACTATGTCGAAGAGTCGCTTCTGCTGGGCACTCAGTGGGCCGTCTTCGAGCCGAACGATGCTCACCTGTGGCTGCGCATTCGTCGCGACATCAGCGCATTTCTCTATAGAGTGTGGCTCGATGGCGCACTCTTCGGCAACACCGCCAAAGAAGCGTTCTACGTCAAGGTTGACGAGGAGAACAACCCCCCTGAGACCCGCGACGTGGGCCAGTTGATCATCGAAGTGGGCATCGCGCCGGTCAAGCCCGCCGAGTTCGTGATCATCCGGTTGAGCCAGTGGCAACCCAATAGTTCAGTAGCTGAATAAGCTTAGACAATTAGCCCGTTACAAATAGGAGGTAGAAAGCTATGCCTGGTATGACAGGCGGAGGCGTCCGCAAAGACCCGTTAGTTCAGGCGCATTACTATGTTACAGTGCAGGGGCACCTCGACCAGATGGTCTTCCGTGAGTGCTCCGGTATCGGTTCCGAGACCGAGGTCGTAGAGTACAAAGGAAGCACACAGGGTGACTACCACACGATCCAGGCCGTTCCGGGCCGCCTCAAGTGGCAGAAGATCAACCTGAAGCGTGGTATCACCGACTCGATGGACGCCTGGAAATGGCGTAAGCTTGTAGAAGATGGTCAGGTTGACGCCGCGCGCGCTAACGGATCCATCGTTATGGTGGACCAGACCGGTGCTCCGGTTGCCACCTGGAACTTCAAGCGCGCCTGGGCCAGCAAAATTAGCGGCCCATCCCTCAACACCACCACCAACGAAGTGGGTATCGAAGAACTTGAGATCACCCATGAGGGTCTGGAGCGGGCCAGCTAGTCAATAAGCGTTGACATGGATCGGGTATTGGGCGCCTCGGGCGGCGGGTTAAAGTCCCGCCAACAGGGTCGCCCAACACCCAGCGTCATGAAAGGAAGAAAATGTTAGGAGCGGAAGCGAAGCCCAAGACAAGCAAAGGGCTTCAGACCGAATACGAATTCACCTTACCCAGAGGCTACGTTGACGGCGAGGGTACGATGCACCGCAATGGTGTGATGCGCCTTGCCACGGCGATGGACGAGATAGCTCCTATGAAGGACGTTCGCGTCAAGCAGAACCAGGCCTACCTCACCGTTGTGCTCTTGTCAAGGGTGGTGACAAAGCTGGGCACCCTTGAGGATGTGAATACAAGTGTGGTGGAGAAGCTCTTCTCCGCCGATTTCGCTTATTTGCAGGACCTTTACCGCCGGATCAACGAGTCGGAGAATGCAATGATCCCGGCGAAGTGCCCCAACTGTAACCACGAGTTCGAGGTGGAGTTGGTCCCATCGGGGGAATAGCAGGCTACCCTCTCGACCAGCTCTGGGAAGAGGTAGCCTACATTGCTTACTATTTTCACTGGCCGCGCCAGGAGATTTTAGAGCTGGAGCATCAGGAACGCCGCGACTGGGTAGAGCAGATTGCCGAAATCAACAGGCAGTTGAACGAAGAACCTACCGAGTGATTACGGCTCAGGGATTGGGGGCTAGGAGCATCTACTCCTCACCACTCATTACTTACCAGTCGGAACAATTATAATGAACGACGAAGAACAGAGAGATGAAGATGCAGCAGAGGAACCGCAAGGCGTGGGCAGGTTGCTGCGCCGCGTAAGTGGCCGTACTCTGGATGATGTGCGTATACACGACAGCGAGCAGGCAGGGCGGCTGGCCCGGCGGCTTGGCGCACGCGCTTTCACCGCGGGCCGCGACGTCTACATTCGGCCAGATCTGGTTAGCCCGATGTCGCCGGAAGGGAGCGCGGTGCTGGCTCACGAACTCTGGCATGTAGCCGAGCATGAGGGTGCAAGCGCCAACGAGATGCCGTTGGCGCATGGCCCTGCTCCTTCTAGCAATTCGAGAAGTGGGGGTTCCGGCGGTGAGTATCCGGTGCAACGTGCTATCTCTATCTCCACAGCTTCTACTACATCGCCGGGCGTGAGCGCATCGGAGACGCGAGCGGAGGCAGTTGAGGCCACAGCGCGGCAGGAGGTTCGCAGCCAAGAGCGGCGGCCAGAAGAAGCCCAACGAGAGGCGTTGGACCCCAACGAAATCGCCGAGCGCGTATATAACATAATGATGCGGAATCTGATTGTAGATGCCGAGCGTGGCGTCAGGGGTTGAGCAAGGCGCAAGGTAGAACTGGGAGGCAAAAAGGATGAGCAATAGATCAGGCACAAGCAACAGATCAGACACGCTGACTACATTTCACTTCTTCGTAACAGGCCAGACGCCGGACGATGCGATTAGCCAGGCAATCTTTACCGAGGTTTCGGGTCTCGACATCGAGATAGAGGTGACTCCTTACGAAGAAGGAGGCGTGAACGATCATGTGCATAAGCTGCTTGGTCGGGCCAAGGTGTCCGACATTACCTTGCGTAACGGCGTAACGAACTCAACTGCCCTGTGGGACTGGTATAGAGACACGCTACGTGGCATCTTCAAACGCAAAACTGTCACAATTGCTATGGTTGACCAGGCAGGCGAAGAGCGGCACAGGTGGACTTTTCTCGGCGCGTTGCCGGTCAAGTGGACGGGGCCTCAGCTAAAAGCCGATCAGGGCACAAATGCGATACAATCTTTGCAATTGACCCATCAGGGACTGCACATCGAGGAAAGCCGGTAAAAGGTCCAGTAGATAAGCACGAGAAGTATCACAGACGATGGATAACAGGCCAGTACAAGAGAAGATAGAGCAGCAGGCGCGCAACGGCGGGGAGAACCCGATGCCGATGCTGGCTGCTAGCGCCGCATTACGGCTGGTCCGAGACATCCTGGGCAGGCTAAATAGCCCCTATGCCGAGGCCGCCGGTCGTCCCATGCGCCCTGCTACCCTCTGGCGGCAAGTGGCCCGACGGCTGGGCCTTTTTCAAGAGCCAAGTTCCTCCCCTTCCGCCTCTTTCCTGCCTACGCCCAACAGCGGAGTGACGCGCCCACACTTCATATGGCGTGCCCGCCCGATCCGGCGGCCTCTGGTCGAAGCCGATCAGTGGGCAGAAGAGCCTATGCTCACCCTCGGCCCACAGGTGGAGCCTGGCCGAAATGCCACATCTGTTGTTGCGCCACCCGCGATTGTAGCTGTGCAGCCATCGCCCGCGGAGCCTGTTGCGCTATCTGATGTGACGCCCGCCGCCGCTCCACTCATTTTGCCTGAGCCTCCTCTCGCCGAAGCCCCAATCGGAGCTCTTCCAGACGTGGCGCAGTTGGAAGAGGTTGCCGTCCTACAGGCTGACCAGGCACAAATGCCGCCAGCGTTTATGCCGCCTGCGACAAGAAATAACATCGCGCCACAGACCTCAGCACCTCCCAACATTATGACATCGCCGGAGGTGGCGCGCCGCATTGAGAACGCCCCCGCGACCGCCACGTCGCAGCAAGCTACATCCCCGCTCCCTTCGACTGCTACGGATGTATCACAGCCGCCAACTTTTATAGCACCAGATGCGCAGCAAAGTGGTGATTCAACAGAGGCGCAAACGGCACAGCCACTCTCTGTTGCGCCTCCTGAGATTCAACCACAAGCAGCCGAAATGCTACCTCAACCGTCAAGCGCTCACGCCTGGCTTCCGTCCGCAACTATACCCTTCGCTACAAGCGCGGCGGCTGTGCCCGCAATGCCCTCACTTCCTGCGGCACTGCAATCAAGCGAAGCCACAGAAAGTGAGCCTCCACGCTTTGTGCCCGCCAGGGTAGTACGCGTCACCTACATGCAAGGCTCCGCCGTTGTGCGGCCTGAGCCTCTGCCGACTTCTAATAATTCAATCAGCAGGCCCAACATTGCCGCATCTCTAGCGGCTCGGCTCTACGGCGCTGAACCCTTGCCTGCTTCTGGCGACGCACTCCAGACCGCCGGTCAACCAGAGTTCACCTATGCTCGCTCATTCTCTCAACGTAGACGGCAGCCTGCTAACATTGACGAAGCGCCCATTGCTGAGGTAAGAGACGATTCGGGCGTGGCGAGAGTTGCTTTTACCCGCCGACCGATCATTGCTGCAGATAATCCGCTCGTACCGACCGCCGACCTGCTGGCGCGGATGGAGTACAGCGGCGTTCTCCAGGCTGCGCGCTTGGGCGAGAAAACAGATGTGCCTCCTGAGCAGATTGCTTATTCGCCGACTCCTGTCGAGCAGCCCACTGTCGCGGCAGCCCCCGCAGAGACTCCTTTGCCGCTGGCGATGCCGTTGACAGCATCGGGGGCAAGGCAGTCCTCGGCGCTTGAGGTGAATGGTCCGCTACCGAGCGCGGAGCCTGCCCGCGGTCCGGTTGCCCGGCTGCTGGACAAGGTGCTTGCGGTTCTTCCGTTACGCGAAGGTCTGCGACGCACCGCCAACCCTGATGTGCCGGAGACACCCGCCGCACAGTCTCGCGATGTGCTCACCAATGCGGTGCAGTACGACGCACCTGTAACTAATACCTTGCATAGCGCTCCTCAAGCCGAAGCGCAACCTGCAGATAACCCGGTGCAATTTCCTCTTCTTGAGCAAGAGACTCCCTCGGAGATCAGCCGCGAAGCAAGAGAGCCAGACACTACGCCGGACAACCTCCCGCAGGAGATATACCAACCTACCGTTCAGCATGACCTGGAGCCACGCATCGGGTCAGCACTGTACGCGCCTGCCCAACAGCGCGCTACGCAGGCTAGCTCTCCCGACTACAAGGCTGAAGCCAACCAATCAGCCGCCTCGCAACCGGTAGCTACAGGAGCAGATAGCTTGCCTGCGCCGTTGGCAGCGCCCGTGCCGGTCGGTGGCTCACCTCAGACTCCCGCACCCTCCGTTCCACAGAGCCGCGAGACGGTAACGGCAAGTCAGACGCTCCCGGTAGCGGGAACTTTTTCTGCGCCATCTGTTGGTCACATTGATTCAGGCGTGCACAATGTAGCACCCAGCCCTCTGGAAGAGGGCGCTGAAATCGAGAGCAACGCATCGGGTGGGGCCGCGACGCGCTTGTCAGCTGCGCCTGATAACCAGGGCGGCACGCCAGGCATCGTAGGCGCTATAATCAGCAGGCTCCTGAGAGGAGTGGATGCTTCGACAGGCACTGGGAGTTCGGAACGCCCGCCTGTATCCATGCCTTGGAGACGCTCCAGACGCCAGCAGAAGGTGAACCAGGTTGATTACACGGACTATGAAGAGATATCGGGCGAAGCCATAACTCCTCAGCCACAGAAAAGTGCGCATCGAGCAGAATCAGCCGCCTCGCTCCCGGTTCCTCTCGATCCGACGGCCACGAACTACCTGGAACCCGCATCATCTACAGCTTCCATTTATGTGCCTCATTCTTCCCAAGCTGCCGCAACAAACCTTGCTGCGTTTGAAGCTACGGATGTTGCTCCAATTTTGGACAGCGCTTCTGCAAGCGCTGTGCTCCTCGATGCGACTGCTCCCGCGCTTGCCGTTTCGCCTTCTGTAGCCGATGCGGAATCCTCTATAGATGAATCGCTCGAATCTCAGGCCGTTAGTTCGCAGGTGAACGTACCGGAAGCGTCTACACAGCTAACGTTCGATGTCTCTGAAGCCGCGTTTTCTGTCCCGCAGGTAGAGCGGAGTGTGGAGTTGGAAGCGAGCCGGGTGCAGGAGACAACGTATGCGCCAACGCAGCCCACCTACTCTCTTTCGGCGGACGAGGGTACAGAAGCGGAAGCCTTCAGCGAAGTGTGGTCTGCCATGCCTGAGGTGGCTCAGGAAGTCAGCCGCACTCACCTGCCGTTGACAGGCTTCTCGCCAATGACCACAGTGCTGCGCTCCGGCGGTTTGCTGGGCAGGCTCTTTGCCGGGCGCAGCAGCCTTGTAAGCGTGCAAGGGCAAGCTCCACTCGGCTTTGAGGGCCAGTACGCGCCGCAATCTACTTCTGAGGTATCAGGCGCTACGGCTGCCAATTATGCCGTCAGCTCCCCGATCACAGGCGTGTTGGGCGTGCCGCCGACTGCGGCTGGATTGACGTTTGCCGCCGCCAGTGGGTCGGGCGTCGTACAACATGCTGTGTCGCCCGTCACGCGCGCTACCTTGGCACAGCCCACTATATCACCAACAGCGCGCGTGGCCTCGGCACAGGCTATCGGCAACAGCTTACCCACGATAGCGCTGTCCGGGCATCCGGCGCAGGGTATGCTCGGCCAATCTTCTCGCTCTGGCAGCCTGGCGTCGGCTACTTCGCCCCAGGCCGTCGCTGCGTTCGTGCCTGCCGCAGCGCGGCCCTCCATGGTCATGCGCACACCTCAGCAGATGTCCTCAACACTTGCTCCTTACATTGCGGAAGGTAGCAACGCCGATCTGTTGATGGATGCTGGTGAGGTCGAGTCGCTGCTGCACTCGCTTTATGCGCCTGATCCCACCAGCCTTGAGATGCCTCTAGCTATTCCCTACAGTGGCTTTGCATCTGCACCGGAAGACGTTGCTTACCCACAGCAAGCAGGAGCGGGTGAGCTATTTGGCGGCTATGCAGCAGAGACGAGCGTTTCTTCGGCAGATGGAGAGTGGGTGGAAGAAGGCGGCGCTTCAACCGATTTTGGCGGGCGACAAGGGTGGGCTGCCGCGCCTTCACGCCGAGAGCGGTCCTCCGAGGCTACTATCACCAGCTACTCCTGGGGTCCGAGCGGTGACGATGGCTCGTCGAGCGAGGCCTCTGCCTGGGCCGACGTGGTGGCTTCGGCGGTTGACTCGGGCCCAGGAATCAGCGCACCTTCTTACGTGCCTGCCCTGGCGCTTGCGGGCGAAGAGCGCGCGCCAAGCCAGTCGTCACAGGGCAGTGGTGGTAGCGCGAGCGGGAGCGGCGGAGAAGGCGGCCAGCAAGAAGAGCAAAAGATGGCTGAGGGCAGCAAGGCTGGCCCAGATCCCGCTGAACTGGACGCATTAGCAGATACAGTCTACGACATAATACGCCGCAGGATAACAGTAGAACGAGAGCGTTATTTCGCTTGATGCATGGTGCCTCGGTGCAATGGTGGATAGGAGACAAAAATCATGTCAGACAACACACAGGACAAAGCGTATATAAAAGACCTTATCAGCAACGAAGAGCTTGAGTGCGTCTTCAGGCCGAAGGAGTTTACCTTCTCCAAGAAGAACGATTGGACCCCAGGCAAAGTGGTTGGCGCACAACTTCAACCGCCGCAGTTTACCGGCAGCGCGCCAATGGAACTTCAGATGGAACTCCTCTTTGACACTTACGAGGCGGGCACTGACGTTCGAGAGAAAACAGGCAAGCTCTGGAAAATGATGAAGCTCTCCGAGCAGCGGCGCGACCCGAACACAAATACCAGCGAGCCGCCGCACGTAGAGTTCCGTTGGGGCGCGTTCTACAGCTTTAAAGCTGTGATTACCACCCTTTCTGAGAAGTTCACCTTGTTCCTCTCAACGGGTGTGCCCGTGCGCTCGCTGGTTTCCGTGCGCTTCTTGCAGGCGCAAGATATTGAAAGATGGCCCGCGCAAAATCCAACTTCGGGAGGGCGAGAGGGCTACGCCATGCACGTCGTCAAGCAAGGCGAGACGATAGATTGGATCGCCTTCGCGGAGTACGGTTCAAGCAATGCATGGCGACAACTGGCGGACGCCAACCATCTTGATGATCCTGGCAATTTACAGCCGGGCCAGCGCCTCTTGATACCTCCGCTGAATGACTAGGCTCGAAACCTTGTTTCTTTTGTAAAATAGCAGCCAAAGAGCTGTTTTGGCGCAATAGCTACAACTAGAAGGACCTGAGAATGCCGCAGCGCACAAGCCATATTGACCAGATGTACGTGCAGTGGACCGATGGGGACATCGGCGGTTCATTCACCGACCTGGAGCCACGCCTTGTTGCCAATATCACAAGCGTTGAGGTGGACGACTCTCTCTACCTGCCCGATATGTTTATAATTCACCTCCTCGATCCCGACTTGAAGATTCTCCAGGAAGACTTTTTCAAGCTGGGCCGCAAGATCAAGATTTCGGTAGGCCCGCGAAATACAAACGCCCGGTACGAGATCATGCGCGGTGAGATAACCTCGATAGAGCCTGAGCTGAATGCGGAAATCCGTTCTACCCTCACGGTCAGGGGTTACGACCTCTCACACAAGATGAACCGAACCAGGGTGGTCACCACCTATCAGAACGTCACCGACTCCGACCTTGCCACCCGTCTCGCAGGCCAGTCGGGCCTGACAAGCCAGGTGACGGCCACATCCATTGTCTACCCCTACTTGATGCAGGCAAATCAAACGGACTGGGAGTTCTTATCAGAGCGCGCCCAGCGTATAGGATACCGCCTCTTCGTTGAGGGCAAGAAGCTGCACTTTGAGCCGCCCCCCGCATCACCTCCTGAGATAGCACTCGTGTGGGGAGAGACACTGGAGCGCTTCCGCCCAAAGCTGACGACCGTAGAGCAAATCACTCAGGTGACGGTACGAGGTTGGGACCCGAAGGCCAAGGCGGCCATTGTCGGTCAGGTTACCAGCCCTACAAGCACCATGCAGAACCGTACAAACAATGGGCAGACAGGGGGGAGTACCGTATCGGCGGCTCACTCGCAGCAACCAAAGGGCCTGGTAGTTGACATACCGGTTGTAAACCAGTCGGAAGCTACCAAGATCGCCCAGGCGTTGTTGGACAAGACTGCCGGTGGTTTTATGGAAGGTGAAGGCCGAGCGGGGGGTAACCCTCAGATCCTGGCAGGCTCTGCCGTAAACATCAGCGGCGTAGGAGATCGCTTCAAAGGCAAATATCTGGTTACGCACGCCCTCCACCGTTACACGGCGGATGGTTATAGCACCACATTCTGGGTGAGCGGCGGTAGCAGCAGCCTTTCTCTCACCGGCCTCCTCTCAAATAACGGCGGCAACGGCCATGTGATGAATGGCTGGGGGGGCGGAAAGCCGACAGAGAAGGGGATCATGGTTGGCATCGTCACGAACAACAATGACCCCGATAACCTGGGTCGCGTGCAAGTGAAGTTCCCTTCACTCGGCGACAACGTCCAGAGCTATTGGTGCCGCCTGGCAAGCAGCATGGCGGGGCCAACACGTGGGTTCGCCTATTTCCCTGAAGCCAATGACGAAGTCGTAGTCGCCTTTGAACATGGCGACCCGAGCAACGCCTACGTGCTTGGCGCTGTCTGGAATGGCATGGATAAATTGCCCAAGCCCTTATCCAAGCTGGTGACGGGCGGGCAGACGATACGCCGTGTGATCCGCAGCCGCAAAGGGCACGAGATCACCATTGACGACAGCGGTGAGCCGACCGAAGGTATCATCGTTATAGACAGCACAGAAAAGAACTTCGTGCAGATAAAGACCCTTGAGAACAAGATCATAATTACCTGCAAAGGTGACCTTGAGATCTCTTCACAGGAAGGCAATATCAGCATCAAAGCCACAATGGGGAAAGTAGATATTCAGGGCCAGCAAAACATAGGCGTGAAGAGCGACACCGGCAATGTGGCTATTGAGGCTAGCGTCGGCAAGTCAACTATAAAAGGTCTCGCCGGAGTTGAGGCCACAAGTGACACAGGCGGCGCCAAGGTACAAGGCATGACCACCGATGTGACCGCCACGACCATGGTTAAAATACAGGGTGCTTTGGTCAAGATCAACTAGCTTTGAGCCAGGGGCACCGGCTCTCAACCACGATTTCGCACGCCTCACAGATGCAGAGGCGTAGTAAGGAGCATACAGCGGATGGACAACGGAGATTTTCTTGGCAGCGGGTGGGCTTTCCCACTCAGGATCAGCCCCACGGGGGGGATTGCGCTGTCGAGGCACGAGTTCGATATAGATGAGGCAATACGAATCATACTTAGCACCGCTAAAGGCGAGCGTCATATGCGCCCGCAATTTGGCTGTGGCATACACGACCTGGTTTTTGCACCCAATAACGCCACTACCGCCGGACTGGTAGAAACCTACGTTAGCGAAGCGATAGGCTGGTGGGAGCCGCGCGTAGAGCTACTCAAGGTGCTTGTGGAGACCGACCCTGATGAGCGCAACAAACTGCTCATCAACGTCCATTACCGCGTGCGCGCCACCAACGACATGCGCAACCTGGTTTATCCGTTCTACCTGATAAGATCCGAGTAACATAGATAGATGCGACTTTCATAAGCTACATCGCGGCGACTGATACTTATATTAGAATTGCGGAGTGAATAATGGTATTGCCCGTTCCTAAGCTGGACGACCGCACATTTCAAGACCTGGTAAATGAGACCAAGCGCCAGATACCGCGCTACTGTCCTGAGTGGACGGACCACAACGTCTCTGATCCAGGAGTGACGCTAATTGAGCTATTTGCTTACATGGTGGATATGCTTCTCTACCGTATAAACCGTGTGCCTGAACGCAACTACGTCAAGTGGCTGGAGATGCTCGGACTTAAGCTGGAGCCGCCTCGCCCGGCACGCACCGATGTGACCTTTTACCTCAGTGGACCTCAGCCCGATACCGTGACCCTTCCGGCAGGCACGGAAGTCGCCACCGTGCGAACCGAGTCGCAGCAATCTATAGGCTTTTCGACCGACGTTGACATGACGATCTACGTACCTACCCTTTTCCAACTCCTTGTGAGCCGCGATGGGCAGAGCTACCATGATTACTTGCCCGCCTTGCGTAATCCTTCGCTCAACGTTGGCATATTCCAGGACCCACCGCAGCCGAACGATGCCCTTTATTATGGGTACCACGAAGACCTGCGCGGCCATATACTGCGCTTGACGATTGATAGTCAGATCGAAGGTATAGGTGTTGATCCGAAGGACCCGCCACTCGTCTGGGAGTGCTGGAATGCTGAGGCCCAGGAGTGGGTGCCTCTCTACATGGAGTCGGACACTACGGGCGGCCTGAATAGGGGCGGTGAAGTGATCCTGCATGTGCCGTACAGTGCGCGGCCTCGTGACATAGATGGGCGTGTAGCTTTCTGGATACGGTGCCGGGCAACGGCTCCGCGACCTCGCCAGCCTGCCTACTCTGCTGCTCCGCGCTTGCGTGAGGTCGAAACCGTGTCGCTTGGCGGCATTGTGCCCGCCAGCCAGGTGGAGAGGATTGAAAACGAGGTATTAGGCCGCTCAAACGGCAAGCCCGGACAAGAGTGGCTGCTGAACTATCCGCCCGTCCTTGAGCGACGACCCGATGAGGTGTTGCAAGTCGAACAAGAGGATGGCTCTTTCCTGGCGTGGGAAGAGGTGCCCGACTTCGGCGTGTCAAGCCCGGGCGATATGCACTACACACTTGACAGCCTGACGGGTATCATCCGCTTCGGCCCGGCCATACGCGATGCGGGTGGGCGCGAGCTACAGTACGGCTCTGTGCCGCCTGTGGGTACTTTGCTGCGCTTCACACGCTACCGGACGGGAGGGGGGACAAAGGGCAACGTTGGCACGAGCTCAATCAATGTCCTCAAGTCGTCCATACCCTATATTGCGAGCGTCACCAACGGCGCGCCTGCCATTGGCGGTGAAGACGCCGAAACACTGGAGATGGCTATGCTTCGCGGCCCGCAGATACTGCGTGCTCGCTCGCGTGCTGTCACTACTGACGACTTTGAGTACCTGGCGATGCAGGCGACAGCTGAAGTATCACGGGTGCGCTGCATACCGCCTACGCCGGAAGAAGTAGCCGCCGCCAAAAGTGTCATCAAGCTGCTGGTAGTGCCTTCAAGTGGGCATACCGACACGCCCATACCGCCTGTGGAGTTGCGCCTCGGCGATCGAACGCGTCAGGAGGTTATGGACTACCTGAATGCTCGGCGTCTAATCACTGCACTGTTGCAGCTTGACCCGCCTGATTACCGCTATGTTTGCGTAGAAGTTGACATAAAATCTCGGAAGCGCATAAACAAGGACGCTTTGCAAGCCACTGTCGAGCGGTCGCTCTATCGCTTTATAAATCCAGTCAATGGCGGGCCTGATGGGACAGGCTGGCCCTGGGAGCGCAATCTCTTTCAATCTGAGATTACGGCCCTCGTGCAAAGCGTGGACGGGGTTGAGTACATAGAAGCGGTGCGCTTCTTTGTAGCCGACACCGCCACCGGCACCAGGTCTCGCGTTGAGGGAACGGTCACATGCCCGCGTAACGGCTTACTGGCATCGTTCAGCCATGTGGTGAACGTCAAATGAGCAATCGTATAACTGAACTAACATCAGCAATATCGGTGGTGCCTGCGATCCCGACGGGTCCGTTGACCAACGGTCACAAACCGCCTGTCTACCATGACGACCAGGAGCCGGAGCCTTCGACATACCTTGATTTACTCCCGGCTATTTACTCCATGGATACCTTTGTCGGGCGCTTCTTACGGATCTTCGAGGAGGTGCTGGACCCGATCTCAGTGATGGTTGACAATCAGCCTTACTACTTCGATCCGATGAGCGCGCCGCTAGACTTGCTTGAATATATGGCAATATGGGTTGACCTTGACGAGGAGGGTGGGGACTGGCCGCTGCCCAAGAGGCGCGCCCTGATCGCCGCCACCGCGGCGCTCTATCGGCTGCGTGGCACAAAAGCAGGGCTGAAACGTCACCTCGGCATTTATGCAGGAGGAGCGCCTTTTATTCAGGAGCGCACCAACGGCTTCCGGCTGGACCCTGATGCGCGCCTGGGGCTAAACACTTCGATAGGTGAGGAGCGTCAACACGTCTTTACCGTCACAATTGCAGTGCCCAACCCCAGGGAATTGGACGTGGACACACTTAAATCCATAATTGAGGCTGACAAGCCCGTTGAGACGAGCTACATATTGCGCGTCGTACAACTTGACAGAAATAAAGAGAAGAGAAAGGGCAAGGCCGCAAAGTAGGGTTTTTCACACTATTGTTTTCGATTAGCGGGCCGTGCGAAGGCGCTTAGGCCTCCCGCCGCTCAGAGAACCAGAGGAGTTATACAAATGGACAACGCCGTTCCCCGTGTACAACTAAAGCGGGTGAACCCGTTTATGGGCCTGATGATTGACGCGGGCACCTGGCGCGACTCGCATGACTATCATCGCGTTGCCGGGCAAGCTCACGCCCTCGCCATGCATGGTTGGGGCATAGTAACCGGCCTTGAGGTGGATGCTGCCGACCCCGCGGATCGCTCGGTTTGGATCAGGCCGGGCGTGGCGGTTGACCCTGAAGGGCGGCTGATTATCGTTGCTCAGCCATTCCGCTACCAGATCACAAGCCAGGAAGCGGGGCAGAGTTACCTTGTGTTGATGTTCCGTGAGATACCAACTGAGAATGTACTTTCTATAGAAGACGGCGCCGAGCAGCCGAGCAGGATCCTCGAAGCCTACGCTATCTACGAGCGTGACCGCCTCCCCGACCAGGCCCACGTTGAGCTGGCGCGCATCCAACAAAGCGCGGGCAAGAAAGCAATCAAGGATGCTGCTGATCCGGTTTATCCGAAGCAAGATGAGATTGATACGCGCTACCGTGAGCAGGCCGCTATTCGCCCCGGCTTGCGCACCACACTTGGCATCTGGAAACCTGCGGACGTAGGCTCATCTCTTGCCCAGCACTTGCCGGGGCCAAAGCATCTCTTTGATGAGCTGAGCGCCAGCGTTGATTGGCGGTTGCGCCGCCGTGATCAGCCGCAGGGAACGGGCGACGAGCCTCTCGACTGTGATCTATTGTTGATGCCTGTAAGCCCGAACACAAACTTCAGTGACCCCGAAAAGAAGCAACTGAAAGCCTTTCTTGACGGCGGTGGTGTGATGCTGGTAGAAGGCTGCGCCGCCGGGGGCGGAGACGTGCAGAAGATATTCGCCATGCTCGCACAGGCCGTGAGCCGCAAGCCTCAGCCCGTGCAGCGCCAGCACCCTCTCCTTACAGCGCGCCATATCTTCGCAGCGCCACCTCCGGGGGCTGCCGCGGGCCAACTTATCGAAGCTGACGGGTTGCTCCTCAGCACTGCGGACTACACATGCGCCTGGAATGGCGGCACGCCTGACAAAGCGATGAACCGCGGTGACATACGAACAGCCGTAGAGTTCGCGGAAAATATGCTGGCTTACGCACTCGTGCGCCGGGGCAATGCCCAGCGCGCTCAACGGAGCGATAGGAGGGGCTAAGATATGTCTACTCGTGTTGGCCTAACCACAGATGAGAAGTTGATCGATATGGTAGCCGGCGGGGTCGGCGTCGTTCAGATCACAGCGGTGAATATGGGCAGCGTTGTTGATGCCTTCGACTTGCAAGTGCGCGGGTTGGACCCAAGCTGGTACACACTGACCCCGGAGCGAGTGTCGCTCTTTCCAGGGGCCAAAGCAGCAGCCGTCTTGCAGCTGCGCGCTCCTGCCACTGCCCTGGCGAACGCGGGCACCTACACGGCAGAAGTGGTTGCGACCTCCCGCGACGCACCGACCGAATCCACTTCAGTCGCTGTGCAGGTTGTGATAGCTGCGCAAAGCGAGCTTTCCGTTGCAATCGAGCCTCAGCGCATCGTGGCGCGCCGCGCAACATTCACGGCCACTGTGAGCAACGACGGTAACGTGGCCCGCGAAGTCGTGCTGCGGCCCACCGATGCGGAGGAGTTACTGCTCTTCTCCTTTGGCGCAGCACGACTTGCACCGCTCAGCGACCGCCCCCGCGCGGGGGCGAGTCCAGCGGCACCGCAGGCCAACGTCTCAGTCGGTCGTCCGATCGGTGAAAGCGGCCCCGCCGCAGCCACAGCTGTGACAACGCAGTGGAGCGAACCAAGCACGGAGGCTTCACAGGGGTATTTGACGGTCACTGTCCCGCCAGCCAGCCGCGTGGACCTACCTCTAAATGTGCAGACCAGGCGTCGTATCTGGACGGGGCGCGATAAGCCGATCAAGCTCGAAGTAGCGGCGACGCCGCCTGGTGTAGAATGGGAGGCGAGCGAAGCACGCAAGGCAAGCGCGGAGCTGGTCTACCACCCGATATTCGCCTGGTGGTCAGCCATGCCTCTTCTTATGCGGCGTGTGGTGGGTGTGCTGTTGCCTCTCGTAATCCTCGGTTTGCTCCTTTATCTGCTCTTGAGGCCGCAGAACCAGCCGAAGGTGGGCGCAAATACTCTGAACGTCGGCGCTACCCAGACCGCGCTGGCATCAGCCGCAAGCGCCAGCCAAACTGCTGCCGCACGCGCCCTTGCAGGTGGCGCGAGTGGCACTCAAACGGCACAGGCGCTGGTATCTAGCGCAGGCGCAACACAGACCGCCGTTGCCGCCTCCGCAAACGGCGCAGGCACGCCCGGAACCGGGCCGGCCGGGCCGCTACGCATAGTGCGCTTTGACTTTGGCACGAGCGCTGACGGTGGTGTGCAAGTTTCGTGGAATGTAGCCAATGCCCTGACAGTGACGCTCAATAATAAGACAGTGCCCATTTCCGGCACCCAGGCTGTGGATACTACCTCGGACCAGGCGCTTGTCCTGTCGGCAACCAACGGTAAAGACGTAGTTACACGCAGTAGTGGCATACTGCTGATGCGCCCGCCTGAGATTAAGAGCTTCGTGGCGGAGCCTGCTGAGACCTGCCCTGGCTGCGAAGTGACGCTGCGCTGGAACACCGTGCGCTCAGAACAAATAATGGTTGATGGCACGCCTGTGCCCAACCAGGCCACCGCCGGCAGCATAAAGGTAAAGCCGTCTGATACCACCGAATACTTGCTGACTGCGAAGAGTGGCCTGGGGCAGGTCGAGAGTAGTGTGACTGTGAACGTAAAGCCCGGCTTGCCCACGCCATCGCCTGCCGCTCCATAGAGAATTGTTTGCCGGGCAGAGCGTTCGGTTGCGAGATGCGAGCGCTAACGCTAACCGCTAAGGAGACATATGCCATCTCAAATTGAAATACAACTCGATCGAAGCAGCCTCAACCTCGCCCCTGGGGAAGCAGCCGAAGTGCGTGCAACCCTCACCAATGCCGGCAGCGTTGTTGACGCGTACGTATTGCAAGTTGCAGGCATTGATCCGACGTGGTACACGTTGAGCGCCACTGAAGTACGGCTCTTTCCAGGACAATCGTCCCAGGTTGTGCTAAAGCTCCAGCCGCAGGGGGCGCAGGCGCTGGCGGGTGCGCACGCCTTTAGTCTGGTTGCCACCTCACGTGATAACCCAGCAGTCCATGTGGTTGCATCAGGAATGGTGATGCTTGCGGCAGTAGGGGGCACTGCCCTTGATCTTGAGCCGAAGCGCGTGCGTGGCCGCAAAGGCGCTTACGCTATCACTCTTGTCAATGCAGGCAACGCTGCTCTACCTCTCGTCCTCCTCGCCACCGATCCTGAAGAGGCCTTATCTTACACCTTCGGCACACCCCGCCCCTCGTCTGCGGCACGAACACGCCCGGCCACAGGCAGCGCACCGGAAGCATCGCAGTCCGTGCCAATGGGCACTCCGGTGGCCTCAGCCAACGGCAGCATCGAGCACGATCTGGAGCTACCCCCTGGTGCCTCCATAGTAGTGCCGATGGAGGTAACTCCACGCAAGCGGATATGGACTGGACGTGAGCGCTCCTTCGCTGTGACCGTCGGCACGCACCCGCCGGGAGTTGAATGGGAGGTTACCGAGGCTCAGCGAGTACAAGGCGAACTTGTTTATAAGCCCGTTTTCGCGGCTCTCGCCGCGCTGCCTCTCACGTTGCGCCGCGCCCTGGCGGTAGTGATCCCCCTGGCAGTGCTGGCTCTCCTCCTTTTCCTTCTCTTCAAGCCCAACGACAGCAACATGCTGGCCGCGAATGCGCGCGCCACGCAAACGGCTGCCGCCGCTGCCGCCGCTGCCGCGCAGACAGCACAGGCCCGGGCTAATGCCGCGAGTGGTAACTCCGCAACCCAGACGGCGCAGGCACTTGCTAACAGCGCCTCGGCCTCGCAAACCGCGCTGGCGCTGGCGGGCATTGGCGGCTCAGGATCGGCCGGTTCGCCATCAATCCAGGATTTCGTGCTGGTTGTGCCCACGCCGAAGGCAGGGCAGGGCGGCGCGCCTGTGAGCGATTCGCCGAACCTGCAATATGACGTTAGTTCGGCGCGTGATGTGCGCGTGGATCAATCCTCGTCATCAGCCAATTTGCCCGGCCTCGAAACCTCCACATTGCTTGGCTACCAGCTCGTGGCAACCGGCACCAACGGTGTTACTACAGACACACTGACAGTGCTGCTGATACGTCCGGCGGCTATCACTAGCTTCACGGCAAGCGCGACCTCTATTAGCGCGGGCCAGAGCACTGTACTTAAGTGGCAGGTGAAGGGCGGTAAATCTCTTACTCTCGATGGCACCGCAGTTGCCCTCAGTCCTACAGGTGAGGGAAGCGTTAGTGTTACGCCCGGCAGCACGCACCGCTATATACTCTGCGCCACAAACATCGTGGGCACCATTTGTACCTCGGTCAAGATAACGGTCCTGGGTGGCGCGACTGCTACAACAGGTCCCGCAGTCTCGACCTCAACAGCCGGCGTCGCGTCCGCTTCGTCCACCCTCACACCTGTTGCTACTCCCTGCCAGGTAGACAGCTACCAGATAGGCCAGGGCACGGAGACTGCTATTATTAGTGGTACCACTGATATAGGTCTAAAGTGCGACAACTGCACGACGACCGTTGAGTTGCCTTTCCAGTTCAGGCTCTACGACAGGTCGTTTACCAGGGTTATAGTCGGCTCAAATGGTACATTAGGCTTTGTAGCCAACGCCAATACGATCACCAACACCGCCCTCACCGCACAAGGTTTCAGCTATGCGATCATGCCGCAATGGGACGACCTCACCACGCTGGGAGCAGGGCTTGGCGTCTTTACCTCTATTTCGGGGAGCGCGCCCAACCGGATCTTCAATGTGGAATGGCGTGCTCGTTATCCGAACGGCGGCGTCGCCAACTTTGAGGTGCGTCTGCTTGAGAACTCGCCGTTGCAGCAATTCGATGTAGTCTATGGCCGTGTAGATGGTGGTGGTAAAAGTAGCACTGTTGGCGTGCAGAAAACAGCAGGAAATAACTTCACCCAGTATGAATACAATAGCAGCGCTATTGATAGCGGCCTCGCCCTGAGTTTCACCTTGACCTGCGGCAACGGAGGCGCAGTTGACACGAGTGGCATCAATGTGCCGTCGAAGAACGCTTGTCTTCTGGGGAGAATTACCAACCCAATCGCCAATTCGACCTACCTTGCCGACAAGATCACTGTCCAGGCGGGCACGACAGTACACTGGACGAACATTGACAATAAAATACATACGACCACCAGCGTCAACGGCCTGTGGGACAGCGGCGCGCTCGTCTACAACGAAGGCTTTGACTACACGTTCACCACTCCCGGAACCTACACATATCGGTCAACGACGGATAGTAACCTGAGTGGAACAGTTGTGGTGGTAGGCTCGTGCGCCTCTCCCACTGCGACACAGACCGAGACCGTGACGGCAACCCAGACGTTGGTTGCGACACTGCTGCCAACAGGCACAGTTTCCAATACATCTACATCTCTGCCCACCGCCACAGGCACAGTGCCCACCGGCACCACCACATCCACCTCGACCGCGCGCCCCAACACAGCTACCGTCACGGTGACCCAGGCGCCCACGACCAGGCCGCCCAGCGGTGGCCGTCCCACTCGGCCACCGGCTCCGCCACCTCCCCCTTCCACACCGACCTGCCAACCAGGGTCAGGCTATGCTATCATCCCGTCCAGCGGGGCGACTATAGTGGCGGGCACAACAGATACAGGCAACCGCTGTGATGACTGTGCGAATACGATCGCTTTGCCCTTCCCGGTCCAGCTCTACGATCAAACCTTCAGCGCTGCCACCCTTAGCTCAAATGGCAACATACAGTTCGCCAGTAGTGACGCTACGAGCAACAACCAGTGCTTGCCTACATCCGTGCTCAACTACGCAATCGCACCCTACTGGGATGACCTGACCACAAGCTGCTCAGGCTGCGGCATCTACACGTCAGTTACTGGCACTGCGCCAAATCGTACGTTGAACGTCGAGTGGCGAGCGCAAGAGGCGGGCGCGGCTACGCCTTCGACGGTGCCCGTGCAGCACGACGCGCCACCTTCCAAGTCAAAAGAGTTAGCACATCCACCGAGCCGCGTTGTCAGCGACCTGACGATTCCAGGTTCGCCTATCTCTGTCATCGTGCGCGACAGCGGCGCTTACGGCGTCTACCGCAACAACGTTCAGCAGTTCTATGGCGGCTACGCCGAGGGCACATACCTGTGGGTGCAAGCGCCGGGCGGCGCAGTGCAGGTCTGGGGGCCGGAGTACGTGCCGGCGGGACGACAGCCAAATATGTACACACCCATCAGCAACACGATGGTGGGCGACGGCAGCGCCAGTAACCCCTACGTGGTGACAACAGTGCTCGGCGTGGGCACTACAGGTCTGCAATTGACGCAGCGTGTAAGCTACATCAACGGCGATGAATACATCCGCAACGATTGGTCCATAACCAACACAGGCACAACCAATTACCCCGGCCTGCGTATGTTCCATGCTGCTGACCTATACACAGGCGGCAACGACGCGGGCTATGGATATTACGACCCGGCAACGGGCGCAATTGGCGGCTACTCACAGGACCGCTCCCTCTACCAGATATTCTCGCCTATCACGGCGGCGTCTAACTACGAAGAAAATGGCTTCAGCACAATCTGGGGTGATATCGGCGATACCTCTGGACCTGGCACGGGCTTCCGCGATCTTTACTTCCCGGACCAGTACTTTGACAACGGCGCGGGCCTTGAATGGCTATTCAATGTTGGACCGCGTGGCTCCGCTACCCAGGCAGATTTCGTTAGCTTCTCCAACAGACCCGTTCTCCCCACGAGCGGCGTCAACTTTGAGGTGCAACTGCACGAGACCTCGGCCAACAAAGAGTTTGATGTGGTCTACGGTCAGGGGAATGGAAATGGCGACAGCGCCACTGTTGGAGTGCAGGCAGGTACGGGCAGCAACGTGACGCAGCTTGAGTGCAACACCGGTGGTATCGTTCCTGGCCTGCGTCTAGCTTTTGTACAGAACGCCTGCGGTACTCCGCTGAGCACAGTGACTACCACGCCGTCCACGACCACAACTGTCACTACCACTCCTATGAGCACGAACACAGCCACGATGGTGCCGACGGGTACGCCCACTTCCACAGCCACCTCCACAGGGACCTCCACAGCCACCACTACCTTCACGGGCACCCCTACGCTCACCACCACTTCCACCGATACCGCCAGCGCTACACCTACACCGACACAATGCGTGGTTGACAACTATCAGATTAGCCAATCGTCCGGGAATATCACCCCAGGGCAGAACGATATTGGAAATCATTGCAATGATTGCGCGACAGGGCTGAACCTGCCGTTCCCGGTGCGCGTCTACGGCGAGACCTACAACTCACTTAATGTGAGTTCCAACGGCAACTTGCAATTCAATAGCGCCAACCCGACTGCTAACAACAGCTGTTTACCGGCGACGGGCTTCAACACCTCTATCTTCCCTTACTGGGATGACCTTGATA
>JADEYI010000698.1_pt1 | contig 38457 bp, 40 predicted proteins | sample 8542331 | NCBI WGS metagenome assembly JADEYI01 (sample SAMN16510988, study PRJNA670497) | mine drainage metagenome | isolation source: biofilm near Copperflume 1 | place: Germany: Marsberg coppermine Kilianstollen | collected 2018-02 | reverse complement strand
CGGATCCGGGATTCTTCGCTGCGCTCAGAATGACAACCTAACTTGTGCAGAGGTTGCCTAGGCAACTTTCACGATTTCCTCAACGACCATGAGTTTACATGCCGCCATGTCGATAAAGCGTTCATCATTGGGGTGAACTTCCGCCAGAAACCGCGGCTCGTTAAGTGGGAATAATCGCGGCGATCGATGTATGATCGGCGGCGCACGGGCCGGCCGCGATCGATCGCGGCGGCCGCCCGCGTGCGGAGTTAACGTCAAGGAGTCGCAGCCGGATGGGAATCGTCGAAGGCAAACGCGCGCTGGTCGTCGGCGTCGCCAATGACAAGAGCCTCGCCTGGGCGATCGCGCAGGAACTCAAGGCGCAAGGCGCCGAAATCGCGCTGACCTACCAGGGCGAGATCCTGGAGAAGCGCGTGCGTCCGCTGGCCCACGAGATTGGCGGCCACGTGGTCGGCGAACTCGACGTCGGCAACGACGAGCAGATCGCCGCGGTCTTTGGTGCGGTCAAGGAGCTGTGGGGCGGCCTCGACCTGCTGGTGCATGCGGTGGCGTTTGCCGATCGCGAGGATTTGCGCGACCGCTTCCTGCGCGTCAGCCGCGGCAATTTCGCGCGCGCGCTCGAGATCAGCGCCTACTCACTGGTCGCGCTGGCGCGGGCGGCCGAGCCGCTGATGGAGACGCGCGGCGGCGGATCGATCGTCACGCTGAGCTATCTGGGCGCGGTGCGCGCAATCCCGAACTACAACGTGATGGGCGTGGCCAAGGCCGCGCTCGAAGCCTGCGTGCGCTATCTCGCGATGGATCTCGGCGGCAAGAATATCCGCGTCAACGCGCTCAGCGCGGCACCGGCGCGGACGCTCGCCTCGTCGGCGATTCGCGACTTCCATACAATGACCCACGAGGTCGAGGAGCGCGCGCCGCTCAAGCGCGCGATGAAGCCCGAAGAGGTCGGCAAGATGGCGGCGGCTCTGCTGAGCGACCTGGGCAGCGGCGTCACCGGGCAGACGGTCTACGTCGACGTCGGCTACAACATCATGGGATGATTCGCTGGGATAATTCGCCGGGATGATTCATCGCGAACGGCGCGGGCGAAAGAGAGATTTATTGTAAATGAGGCGGACGCGGGAGCGTCCCGACAGGAGGCTTCGATGGCGATAATCGCGGTGCCGCAACTCGCGGACAATTACGCCTACCTGGTGGTCGACGACGCTTCAAAGGAATGCGGCGTGGTCGATTGCTCGGAGGCCGGCAAGGTGCTCGACGCCGTTAAGCATCACGGGCTCACGCTGACGGCGGTGATGCCGACGCACTATCATTACGATCACGTCGGCGGCAACGAGGACCTGGTGCGCGCGGTGCCGGGTTTGCGGGTCTATGGCGCGCGTGCTGAGGGCGGACGGATTCCGGCCGAGACCGATCCGATCGCCGATGGCGACACGGTGACGGTCGGCGCGCTGAGCGGGCGCGTGATCGGCATCCCGGCGCATACCAACGGCCACGTCGCATACTATTTTCCCAAGCTCGAAGCGGTCTTCACCGGCGATACGATGTTTATCGCGGGCTGCGGCCGGGTGTTCGAGGGCAAGGCCGAGACGATGGTCGCGTCGCTGGCGCGGCTGGCGGCGCTGCCGAACGCGACACGAGTCTACTGCGGGCATGAGTACACGGTCAAGAACCTGCAATTCGCGCTGACCCTCGAGCCGCATAATGCAGCGCTCAAGGCCAAGCATGAATGGGCGTCAAAGGCGCGCGCGGCGGGCAGCTTCACGGTGCCGTCGACGATTGGCGAGGAGAAGCAGATCAATCCGTTTCTGCGCACCGCGAGCGCCGAGTTGCGTGCGAGTCTCAAAAAGATCGATCCGTCGATCGGCAACGACCCGGTCACGATCTTCGCCAGCACGCGCGCGCTCAAGGACAAGTTCTAGGGAACCTCTGCACCAGGCTCTGGTGTCACCCTGAGCGCAGCGCATGGGTCCCGGATCCGGGATTCTTCGCTGCGCTCAGAATGACAACCTAACTTGTGCAGAGGTTCCCTGGCGGGCGGAGTTGTAAATTGGCTTGCATATGATCAGCACCCGCATGCCTCGCGATGGCGTCATCAAATGGTGAGGAGCTTAAAACTTATACATTTCTGAAACTTACGAGGTTGCAGACTTCCCGTTGGCTAAGGATGCGGGCTGCGCCCTGTGAAAACCCGTCATGACCGATGCTCGCGACGCTCGGCCAAAGGACAGGTTCCAAGGTTGACAAGTAATTACCAATAGCACGGGTGCGGGCGATGCGCGTCAAGGGGCTGCTCGCCACGATCGCGGAGATAGCGGTGTTCGCCGTGCTGCTGTTCGGCGCGGCGGGCACGATCGCGTGGCCGGGCGCGTGGGCCTTCCTCACAATCCTGTTCGGCTTTAGTGTCGCGATGACCTGGATAATCGCGCGCAACGATCCGGCGCTGCTGGCGGAACGGCTGAAGCTGCCGATCCAGCGCGGGCAGCAGCGCTGGGACCAAGTCCTGATGGCGACTTTCACCGCCCTGTTCATCGGATGGCTGCCGCTGATGGCGATCGATGCGCGGCGCTATCGATGGTCGGCGGTGCCGGCGTGGCTCCAATGGATCGGCGGCGTCGCGATAATCGTTTCGTTGGGCCTCTGCTACCGGGTGTTTCGCGAAAACACCTACCTCGCGCCGGTGGTCAGAATTCAGCGTGAGCGCGGCCATCAGGTGATCGCGTCGGGCCCGTACGGAATCGTGCGGCATCCGCTGTACGCCAGCGTGATGATCTTCTTTCCGGGCGTAACGCTACTGCTGGGCTCATGGTATGGGCTGATTGTTGCGGCGATTATAATGGCGCTGCTGGTCGTGCGCACGAGCCTGGAAGATCGGATGTTGCAGCGGGAGCTCGAAGGCTATGCCGAATATGCGGCGAAGGTCAGCTACCGCTTGATTCCCGGCCTCTGGTGATGGGCGGCGGGTGCGCCGGTTATTTTTTCAAATCGGAGAGGAACGCGAGAATCGCGGCGTTGACCTCGGCGGGCTTCTCCTGCTGGGTCCAATGGCCCGCGCCTTTGATATTGACGCGCTGGAGATTGGGCACCCATTGTTCCATCCCGGCCGCGAGTTCGGGCCGCAACACCGGATCGAGTTCCGCGGTGATCATCAGGGCGGGTTGATCGACGCGCTGGACGAGGCCGGCGCTCTCCTCCCAACTGCGATCGATATTGCGGTACCAGTTGAGGCCGCCGCGAAAGCCGGTGCGGGTGAAGGCGCGGACGAAGACCGCAAAATCGTCATCGGTGAGAAATTTGCCGTGGGGCCGATCGGGCAGGCGGTCGAGGATGCCGCCGCCGGCCGGACCCCATACGCCGGGCGGCGCGGAACTGACGGCCGACAGGGCGCCGTCGCCGGTGGGCTCCTGGTAAAAACCGCGCAGCGAGCGCGCGACGTCGCGTTCGAGCTCGGTCTCGGCGACGCCGGGCTCCTGAAAATAGAGCATGTAGTGGAAATTGCCCTGGGCGATCAAGCGCATCAGATCGGTCGGCTTGAGCGGCGCGCGGGCGAAGAACGGGGTGTTGAGGCCGATTACGCGGGCGATGCGATCGGGCGCCATCATCGCGGCGTTCCAGGCGACCGCGCCGCCCCAATCGTGGCCGATAATGACGCATCGGTCGATGCCGAGCGCGTCGAGCATTCCGGTGAGATCATCGACCAGGTGACGCTGGGTATAGGCCTCGAGCGCGGCGGGCGCGTCGGTCTCGCCGTAGCCGCGCTGGTCGGGGGCGATCGCGCGGAAGCCGGCGTCGGCCAAGGCTTTTATCTGATGGCGCCATGAGTACCAGAGCTCGGGAAAGCCGTGGCACATCAGGACCGGGAAGCCCGTGCCGGCCTCGGCCACGTGCATCCTGAGGCCGTTGGTGTGGACGAATTTATGGACGATTTCGCTCATGGAACTGACCTTGCGGGGCGGCGCTGGCCGGTGATCGGCTCGAATTGGCGCCGGATGGAGCCAGTTTTGCCCGATTGACAGACGGGCGCAAGCGCAAGTAGCGTCCGTCCTACCAGAGGGCCATTTCGGCCGGTGGAGGGCAGCGAATATGAATCGGGATTTTGAATTCAAGCAACTGCTGCGCGCATTCCGCGCGGGCATCATCAGCGAGAAGGCCTTCGAGGGCGAGATGGCCGAGCTCGAGCACGGTGCCGGCCACAATGGGGCCAACGGCGCCAATGGCGCGAGCGGGGGTTTTCGCGCGTTCGGCAAGAACTACGGGTCGGAGCGCGAAGCGGTGATCAGCTTCCTCGACCGGGCGTACGCGGCCGAGTCGAACGGCGCGGCGACGTTCGAGAACTGGGCCAAGCTGTGCACGACCGAGTGTATCCGCAGCGGGATCAAGATGATTGCGGAGCGCGAGGCCTATCACGCGCGCATCTTCAAGAATCGGCTGCGTGAATTGGGCGCCAAGCCCAGCGCGCCGGTTAACGAAGACGGGCGCAAGTTCAAGGAAGCGATGTCGGATCCGAACCTGAAGGACACCGAGAAGCTGCTGGTGCATCACAAGCTGGTGGCGGATCCGGTGGTGTTTTTCCAGGCGATCAGCGAGTTCGCCGAACGGATCACGGAAGACGTCGAAACCAAAGAGGTGATCAAACTGTTCGTGCAGGACGAGATTTCGAGCGGCACCTGGCTGAATGCCTCGTGCGCGGCGCTCAATGCGCCGGCGGCGAGCGTCGCCCAGGCCGACGCGATGTAGCACGGGTATCGATCGGGACGGCGGATGCGCGCCCGAGGCGTGCGAGCCGTGACCAATTGAGAGGCCGGACGCGTTGGTGCGCGTCCGGCCTTTGCAATTTTATCCGCTATGTGCGGTGCGCGATCGCGAGATTAGTTCGCGGGCGCGGGCGCCGGAGCGCCGGTCGGACCCTGCTGCGGCAAGTCTTGCTTGGTGTAGCCGGCTGGGACCACGAAGGTAGCGTCCGGCAAGGTCTTGGAAGTGATCGCGGTAACCACGGTCTTGCTCACGACCGGCGGCCGATTGGCGAGCATCTGCTTGATCTTCGCGGCCTGGTCGGGCGTCATCCCGGGCATCGTGAAGTTGGTCACCTTGGTGGTCGAGTCGAGCTGCATCGGGATGCCGTCGGGCACCTGACCCTGCATCTCCATCGGGGTGCCTTTGACCTTGGCGGCCATCGCCTTCTGGAAACGGTCGAAGTCGCGGGCGCCCGGGGCCTTGGTCGAAAAGCAGCCATTGACGGAATACTGATTGCCCATCATCGAGCCGGCGCCGGCGTACTGCTGGCACGCGTAGCCCGCGACGGTTTTGGCCGGTCCGCTTTTCTTGAAGTTCAGCGAGGACATGCGCTGCGACATCATCTTGGCCATCGGGCCGGTCGGCGGGAAGGGCATCTCGAGGTAGACCTTCTTGGCCGGATTCATCAGGTACATCATGCCCTTGTCGAGATCGGTGACGACCTCGGCGCGTTCGGTGACCATCTTCTGCTTGTTGCCCTGGATCATCACGGTGCGCTCGCGGGTGGCGGTCTTGCCGGTGCCCTGGTCGATGGTCTCCTGTTCGTTGACGACGACGCCCGCGTGGGCGGCGCCGAAAGCGGCGAGCAGCAGGAAAGCCGCGGAAGCGGCGACGATTTTTTTCATTACGATTGCCCTCCTTGGGGGCTGGGAATTTCAATTATGCTGGCCGCCCGCGGCAAGTCCGCCGCGGTGGCGCGTTCGCTGATCAGGCGATGCACGGTCATTGCGCCGAGACCGATCATAACCCAAACCAGCTCTTTGATGCGCCGCAGGAAGCCGACCGCGAAGCCGATCGCGGCCGGATAGCCGAGCAGGGAGAGGATCAGCGCCTTGCCGCCTTCCTGGCTGACCAGCTTGGCGGGAATTAGAAACGTCGCGCGCTCGATGAGCAGGCCGAGCGCCTCGACCGTGAGCACGGTGAGCACGGTGGCCGGCTGATGCAGCAGCGTGAGGAGAATCCAGATTTCGACCGGTCCCATGCTCCAGGCGAATAGATAGCACACACACGAGAGCGCCAGACGCGTGCGATGATGCGCGTAAAAATCGACCAGCAGGGCGTCGGCCTCGGCGGCGGCGGCGCGGACCTCGGGATGGGCCAGGTGGGCGACGTCGAATTTGGCGGCGACCTTCCAGAGCGTCGAGAAGGGCTGCTTCATCTGCACGGCGAAAAAGGCCGCGGCGAGCCCGATCGCGATCGCCATGCCGCCGACGATCGGCCAGAACAGGTGATGGAGGCGCGCCTGGAAGGGCAGCGCGATGAGCAAGGCGCCGGAGATGAAGCCGATTTGGCCGAGCGCCTCGGCCAGCGAGGCGACGATCACGGTAGCCAGTCCGATCGCCATCGCGAGCTTGCGCCGCACCATCAGGGCCATCACGAATTGGCCGCCGAGTTGCGCCGACGGCGTGACGTAATCGACCGCCTCGCCCGCGATGCGCGCGGCGAAAAGTTCGGCCGGGCCGAGTGCGCGCGGATAGTCGGCGATCGTCACCCGCCAGCCGAGCGTATTGGCGATGCGGGCGACTGCTTCGAGCGCGATCGTCAGCGCAAGGCCCCAGCCGGCGAGGCGCAGGTACGAGAGCAGATCGGCTATGCCGAAGCGATGAAGGAACCAGACGTAAAAGCCCAGCGCGAGGAGCAGGATCAGGGTTTCTACGCGACGCATTACGGGGGCATTCGCAGGGGCGTCACGGGACGCATGCGCATCCGGGCAATTGTTTCAGTCGCGGAGCTTAATCGCAAGGCGAGGGTGGCGCGCGCAACGTAACTTCGGGCGGCATCAAGCGACCGGCGGACGCCGGATGATGCACCCAATTGATCGCCCGCCGCGGACACCTCGCCATCATCGGACATTCGCCCAGCTCACACCTTGAAGCGGATGTGGATGATGTCGCCGTCCTGCATGACGTAGTCGCGGCCTTCGAGGCGCAGCTTGCCGGCCTCCTTGACCTTGGCGTCGGAGCGCAATGCGGCAAAGTCGGCGTAGGCCACGACTTCGGCGCGGATGAAGCCGCGAGCGATATCGGAGTGGATGCGCGCGGCCGCCTCGAGCGCCGAGTCGCCGCGATGCAGCGACCAGGCGTGGGCCTCGGGCTCGCCGGCGGTATAGAAGGTCAGCAGGCCGAGATGGCGGTAGAGCGCGGTGATCAGGCGATCGCGCGCGGGCTGGGCGAGGCCGGCCGCCTGGAGCATCTCGGCCTGGCCGGCGGCGTCGAGCTCCCACAACTCGGATTCAAAGGCGCCGGCGAGACGGAAGACGTCGAGGCCACGGGCTTCAAGCGCGGCGCGATCGGCGGCCGAGAGCTCGGCGGTGGCGCGGTCGGCGTCGCAATTGGCGACGGCGAGGACCGGCTTGCGCGACAGAAAGCCGAAGCTCGCAAAGGCCTGTAATTCCTGCGCGGTCAATTCGAGCGCGCGCAGCGGGCGCCCCTGTTCGAGCCATTTGAGGCATTTTTCGAGCGCGCCGCGTTCGAAATCGATCGGCCCTTTTTCTTTCTTGAGGCGTTCGAGGCGGCGCTCGGCCTGATCGAAATCGGCGAAGACCAGCTCGCCCTCGACGCTTTCGACGGTCGCCGCCAGCGGCATCGCGCGGCCGGCGAATTCGGGCACCACGATGAGCAGCGCGTCGACGTCGCGAATCAGCGGGAGCAGGCTCGCGTCGAGCGCGGCGCCCTCCTTCTGTTCCTTGGGATTGGGCGCGAAATCGAGCATGGTCAGCTCGACCGGAATTTTTTTCTTCGAGCCGTAGGTGATCTCGAGGAAATCCAGGCGCGGGTCGGCGACCTTGATCTGGCCGGGCCGTGCGCGATTCTTGGCGTCACCCTGGCCGGCCACAGGGGCCAGTCCGGTGAGCGCGTGAAAGACGGTGGTCTTGCCAACTCCGCGAGCGCCGATGATGCCGCTTTTCAAATCGCCAACTCCAAACGGTAAAGACTCGCATATCCGGCGGGCGCAGTTAAGTCCCCCACTGGGCGATTCACACGGGCTTGTGTTAGAGCGAGGGGAACTGTTGGAGGGGGTGAAACATGCCGCAGGCGCCGGCCGACTATCAGAGCCGCTATCCGGTGGATTTTGGCGCGATCGACCCCGCCGTACGCCAGACGGTAGTGCAGCTTTACGCGGCCGACGGGGGCAAGGCGCGCGGCCTGCTGTACGAGCCGGCGCGCGGACGGCCGCGCACGGTCGTGATCATGGCGCATCCGCGGGTCGATTTTTTCCATCACTACTCGATTCCGTACTGGGTCGAGGCGGGCTTTGCGGCGTTCGCATTGAACACGCGCTATCTCAATAACGATGCGCTGATGCTGCACGAGAATCTGCTGCTCGACCTGGCGGCGGGGATAACCTACCTGCGCAAGGAGTGCGGCTTCGCAAATATCGTGATGCTGGGCAATTCGGGCGGCGGGTCGCTGTTCGCGTACTACGACGCCGAGGCGCGCAAGCCGGCCGGGTCGCGGGTCGCGGCGCCGCCGGGGGGCGGACCGCCCGATCTCAACCAATTCGACCTGCCCGCAGCCGACGGCTTTTGCGTCCTCGCGGCCCATCCGGGACAGGGAGTCGTGCTGATGGGCACGCTCGACGCGGCGGTGGTTGACGAGGGCGATCCGTTCGCGGGCGACGCCGCGCTCGACATGTACGACGAAGGCAACGGGTTTCGTCCGCCGCCGGCGGCCTCGGTCTACGAGCGCGGATGGCTCGAGCGCTACCGTGCGGGGCAGCGCGCGCGGGTGGCGCGGATCGACGCGATCGCGCGTCGGCATATCGAGGAGGCGGCGGTCGGACGGGCGGCGGCACGCGCGGCGGATTTCGCGTCGCGGCCGGCCGCATATCGCAATTATATGAGCCGCCGGTCGATGGCGCCGCGGCTGATAGTCGTCTACCGCACACAGGCCAATCCGAGCTACCTCGATCTCACGATCGATCCGTCGGAGCGCGCGGTCGGATCGATTCTGTCGGCGCGGCCCGACCTCGCCAACTATCACGTCTTCGGCCTGGCCCGCGTGATGACGCCCGAGGCGTGGCTCTCAACCTGGTCGGGGCTCAGCTCGTACGCCAACCTGGCGCGTAATCTGCCACGCGTGACGGTGCCGACGATCGTGGTCGGCGCGGCCGGCGATCAGGATATTTTCGTCGCCGACGTGCGCGCCGAATACGAATTAGCGGGCGCGCCCGACAAGCGCATCGAGTTTATTTCCGGCGCGGATCACTTTATGCGCGCCGGCGGCATCGCGGCGCATCTGGGGGATCCGCGTCCGCGCCTGATGAAGGTGTTGTGCGAATGGACGCGCGAGCGGTTTGCGACTTAACTATAACCGCGGCTTCGCAGACTCGCCCGCACCCCATGCCCGTTAAGCCGCATTGCGGCGCTGGAAGGCCGCGATGAGCGCGCGGGTGAGGGGCTGCCAGTCGCCGACCAGGCCGAAATTGGCGCGCTCGAAGATCACCGCGTCGGGATCGTTATTGATCGCGACGATGGTCTCGGCGCGCTTGATGCCCACGGTATGGTTCGGCACGCCGCGAATGCCGACCGAGAAATAGAGCCGCGGCGCGATCGCTTTGCCGGTCAGGCCGACCTGCAACTGATGCGCGACCCAGCCCTTGTCGGTGACGCGGCGGGTGGCGCAGATCGCGGCGCCGAGGGTGCGCGCGAAATCCTTGACCACGGCGACGCCCTCGGGACCACCGACACCCATACCGATGCCGACGACGACTTCGGCGCCGTCGAGCGGGGCGACCGAATGGTCGATGCTCGACACCGAATTGACCGTGCGGGTGAGCGGCGCGGCGAGTTCGAGTGCGACGGTTTCGACGGCGGCGCGGCGCGCCGGATTGGGCTCGGCGAGTTCGAGCACGCCCTGGCGGACGGTGGCGGCCTGGGGATAGGTTTTCGAGAGAATCGGCGCGACGATATTGCCGCCGAAGGCCGGCTTGAGCGCGACCATCCGATTTTCGCCGTCGAGTTCGAGGCCGATCGCATCGCCGGTCAGGCCGAGGCCCATCCGCGCGGCCAGCCGCGGACCCCAGTCGCGTCCGCGCTCACTGGCGCAGAGCAGCAGTCCCCAGGGCGCGCGATCGCGGACCAGGTCGGCGATCGCGGCGGCGGCGCTGTCGGGCGAATAGCTGGCCAGCGCGGGGCTCGCGGGGATTATGATCCGGTCGGCGCCGTAGCTCGCGATAAGCCCGGCGTGGCGCGCGATGTCCGCGGACAGGCCGGTGGCGATCACCGCGCCGCCGAGCTGGGTCGCCAGGCGATCGGCGGCCGACAGCAGCTCCAGGCTGCCCAGCGTGATCGCGCCGGCGAGATCGGATTCGACCGCGACCCAGACATCTTTACCGCGGGCGGGTGGGCGGATTGGCGCCGCGATCGGACGGCGGCGATGCACGCGCGGCTTGAGCGCGCCGCAGCTTTCGAGCGCCGCGATAACCCGCTCGGCGGCGAGTTCGGGATCGGCCGCGTCGATCATCGTGCAGTGGACTTTGGGCGACTCCTGCGCGCGGACCTCCTGCACCCAGGTCGGCGAGCCGGCCAAGCCAAGCTGCGCCGCGTCGGCCGTGAGTTGGGCGGCGGTCACCGTCTCGATCGGCATCGACTGCGCCGCCGCGCGCGTTTTCGGATCGATCTTGATTGGGTTGATCAGCCGCTCGGCGCAAGTCAGCAGCGCGGGCATCAGCGCCTCGACCTGATCGAGTCCCTCGTCGCTCTCGCGTTCGGCGCGGATGCGATCGCCGTCGAGTTCGAGCGTGCGCACGCCGGTAATCTGCGCGATGCCGAGCAGCTCGGCGATCTCGGGACCGACCTGGCCGGTCTCGGCGTCAAGCGAGTACTTGCCGAGCATGATGAGGTCGAAGGCTTCGCGTTTGAGCCACAGGGCGAGCGCACGCGCGGTGGCCAGGGTGTCGGCGCCGGCAAACGCGCGGTCCTGCAGATGGACGGCGCGATCGAGGCCCATCCCGAGCGCGTCAGTCAGCGCCTCGCGGGCCTGCGGCGGACCCATGGTGACGACTACGGTCTCGGCGCCGAAGCGATTTTTGAGATCGACCGCCTGGGCGATCGCGCGGAGATCGTAGGCGCTGATGACGTTGACGCCGTCGCGCCGGATGGTGCGCGTGACGGGATCGAAATTCGTATCCTCGACCAGCGGAATCTGTTTGATGCAGACAGCGATCTTGCGCACCGCGAACTACCTCGCGGGACGCACGCTAATCGACGCGGGGCGCGGATGCAATCCGGCGGCCGGCGGCGCGGGCGCGCTTAAGCGCGGTGCGGCGATCGGATACCTTCGCGGTGTGCGGATTAAAGCGATAGTGGCGGCGCGGCGCTGCGCCGGCGGGGCGGCGCGCGCCGACGTCATGCTGGCCGCGCTGGCGATTGCGCTGGCGATCGCCGGGTGCGACGCGGGCGCGCATCGCGGCGACGCGGCGGCCGGCGGCGTGCCGCGTATCGTGTCGCTGGCGCCGTCGACTACCGAGATGATCTTCGCGCTCGGCGCGGGCGGCGAGGTCGCAGGCGTATCGCAATACTGCGACTATCCGCCAGAGGTCTTGAAGCTGCCCAAGGTCGGCACGTTTCTGACGCCAAATATCGAGGCGATCGCGGCGCTTAGGCCGACGATCGTCATCGGGCTCGAAACTTCGTCGGATCTGCGCGAGGTGCGCGCGCTCGATGCGATGGGTTATACGACGCTGATGGTGCGGGACGATTCGATCGCGGAAATCGAGACCGGAATTGCGCGGATCGGCGCGCGCGTGGGGCGGCGCGCGGCGGCGCAAGCGCTGATCATGCGGATGCGCACGCGGATCGCGGCGGTCGCGCGCCGGCTCGACGGCACGGCGGCGCGGCCGACGCTGATGGTCGTGGGGCATCAGCCGATGGTCGCGGTCGGGCGCGGCACGTTTCTCGACGAACTGCTCGGGATGGCGCATGCGGCGAATATCGCCGACGTGGCGGACCAGCAGTGGCCGCGGCTGAGCCTCGAGTACATTATCGCGGCGCGTCCGCAGGTGATTCTCGACGGGCAGATGGGCAACGATCCGAGCGTGCCGTCGAGCTTCTGGGCGCATTACCCGTCGATTCCGGCGGTGCGCGACGGGCGGGTCCGCGGCTACGCGCAAGACCCGATGCTTCATCCGGGACCGCGAATCGTCGACTCGCTGGAAATCCTGGCGCGGCTGATTCATCCGGAGGTCTTCGCGCGTGCGGACGCGGCGCAAGCGTCCGCACGCGGAGCGTCGCGATGAGCGCACCGGCGCGCGATCGCGAGCCGGGCGGCGTCGCGCCCGGCGTGAAGGCGCGTGGGTCCGCGCAGGGCACTCCCCCGATCGACGGATTGGCGCAGGCCTATCTCACACCGGCGCGGGTGGCGACGACGCTCGCCATCCTGGCGGCGATCCTGATTGCGGTGGCGATCGTCGCGGCGGCCTTCGGCAGCGTGCATATCAGCCTGATCCGCGCGATCGCCGATCGGGCGAGCGCCGACCATGCGATCCTGTTCGGCGTGCGGATGCCGCGCGTGGTGCTGGGCGCGATCGTCGGCGCGGTGCTGGCGGCGGTCGGCGCGGCGCTGCAAGCGCTGGTGCGCAATCCGCTCGCCGAGGGCGGTATCCTGGGTATCTCGGGCGGCGGCGCGTTTGGCGCGATCGTCGCGATGGTGATCTTTTCACGCCTGGGCGGGGCCGACGCGATGGTGCCGCTATGCGCGTTCGGCGCGGCGCTGCTCTCGACGCTCGCGGTCTACCGGCTGGCGCTGGTCGACGGGCGGCTCGAGCCGTTCACGCTGCTGCTGGTCGGCGTGATCTTCAATTCGTTCTGGGGCGCGGCGATCATGCTGGTCAACAGCGTGGTCAATTTCTATTTCACCCACAGCATCATCTTCTGGCTGATGGGCAGCTTCGAGGCGCCGACCTGGCGCGAAGTGGCGATGGTCGCGGTGCTCGGCGGCGCCGGATGCGCCGTGCTGATGACGCGCGCGCGCGACCTGAACCTGCTCAGCCTCGGTGACGACGAAGCGGCGGAACTGGGCGTCGAGGTCGATGCGCTGCGGCGCACGATCTTCGCGGTGACGTCGATCATGATCGGCGCGGCGGTCTCGGTCAGCGGGATTATCTCGTTCGTCGGACTGATCGTGCCGCATATCCTGCGCGTGACGCTGGGCGCGGACCATCGCCTGCTGATTCCGGCGTCGATCCTGGGCGGCGCGGCCTTTACCGTCGCGGCCGACCTGGTCGCGCGCGTCGCGATCGCGCCGGCGGAGTTGCCGGTCGGTGCGATTACGGCATTGTGCGGCGGACCATTTTTTATCTATGTGCTGCGCCGCGAGGGGCGCAAGGCGCTCGCCTCATGAAGCCCGACGCGATGACCGCAGGCGCGGGCGATGAGCGACTCGGCGCGGCGGAATGCGCCGCCGGGTCGGTTGCGCTGCGCGCCATCAACCTGACCGCGGGCTATGGCGCGCGGACGGTGCTGCGCGAGGTTTCGATCGACGTGCGCCACGGCGAGCTGCTGGCGATCGTCGGTCCCAACGGCGCGGGCAAATCGACCCTGCTGAAAATTCTGGGCGGCGCGCTCGCGCCGTGGCGCGGCACGGTCGAGCTCGAGGGGCTTCCGCTCGGCGGCTACGATCGGCGGGCGATCGCGCGGCGGCTGGCGATGGTCGCGCAGGAAAATCCGGTGGCGTTTCGCTTCACCGTGCTCGAGATCGTGTTGATGGGCCGCGCGCCGCATCTGGGGGCGTTTCATTTCGAGACGCGCCACGATCTGGAAATCGCGCGCGCCGCGCTCGAGCGTTTCGATCTGCTCGCGCTTGCGGCGCGGCCGATCCAGGAGCTCTCGGGCGGCGAGCGCAAGCGGGTCTTCCTGGCGCGCGCGCTGGCCCAGGCGCCGCGCGTGGCGCTGCTCGACGAGCCGGCGGCGTTTCTCGATCTGCGGCACGTGGCCGAAATCTTCGGGCGCTTTCGCGAGCTGTGCGGCGAGCGCGGCCTGGCCGTCGCGGCCACGCTGCACGATCTGAACGCGGCGGCGATGTACGCCGATCGCGTGCTGCTGCTCAAGGACGGCGCGGCGGCCGGCTATGGCGCGCCGGCCGAGGTCTTCACCGCCGACAACCTGCGCGCGGTCTATGAGACCCAAGTCTACGTCGGCCGCAATCCGGTCAACGGCGCGGTGATGGTGCTGCCTGGCAACCCGATCGGCGCGAGGGAACGCGTCGCGTAAGCGGCGATTGCGCCACGTGGCGACAGGGTCGATTGCGCTTATCGCGCAGGGCCGCTACGCTTTTTCCTGATGGCCTCACGCATCCGCGAAGGCGGACTCAATCTGATCTTTGACGCCGACGATACGCTGTGGGATTCCAACATTCATTTTCTCGAAGCGGAGGCGGATTTTCGTGCGGCGCTGGCGCGGGCCGGGATTATCGACGAGCGTGCGATCGGCAGCGCGCTGCGCCGCCACGAGATGAAGATCATCGAGAGTCACGGCTACGGGCGGCGGGCCTATCTGATCGCGCTGCATCGCGCGGCCGAGGATCTGGCGCCCGCGTACGAACATGCGGCGCTGCGCACGGCGCTGGAGGGGATCGGATCGCGGCTGCTCGAGCGGCCCTGCGCATTGCTCGCGGGGGTCGGCGAGACGCTGGCGGAACTGCGCGGCCGCCATCGCCTGCTGCTCTTCACCAAGGGCGATCACGAAGAGCAACTGGGCAAGCTCGGACGATCGGGACTGGCTCCGCTGTTCAGCCGAGTCGGCGTGCCGATCGAAAAGGAGCCGGCGACCTATCGGCTGCTGATCGCGCAGGCCGAGCTCGACCCCGCGCGCAGCTACATGATTGGCAACAGTCCGCGTTCGGATATCAATGCGGCGCTGGCCGCGGGTCTGGGCGCCGTCTATATCCCCCATCCGCATACCTGGGAGATGGAGCACGCCGAGATCGATTACGGACACGCGCGCGTATCGACACTGGCGAGCTTCCGTCATCTGGTGGAAGTGTTTTAAGCTGATTTATTCGATGGCGACTGCAAAACTAACGTCTGCCGAAGGGCCGGACGAACCTCAGCGGCATCCGCGGACGCCAGCGCGCAAGCGCAAGCCGCCGATCGCGCTGCGCCCGTTGCATCGGATGTGGCGGCGGACGATCGACGAGGTCGAGGTGGTGCGTGTGGAGTTGCCGGTGCGCCGGCTGCCGACTGCGCTGGCCGGGCTGGTGGCGTGCCAGATCAGCGATTTTCACGTCGATCGCGACGAGGATCTGAACCGGCTCGAGCAGGCGGTGCGGACCATCAACCGCCAGCAGCCGGACCTGGTTTTTCTGACCGGCGACTATTTCTCGGGCCCGGACACGATGCGCCGTTATCTGGGCGGCTTTCAGCGCGCGCTGGCGGAGCTCAAGCCCAGGTCGGGCGTTTTCGCGATCGCCGGCAATCACGACCATTGGTCGTCGTTCGGCATGATCGCGGAGGCGCTGCGCGCGTCGGGCGCGCGGGTGATGGCCAACGAGAGCGCGGCGATCGAGGTGCGTGGCGCGCGCCTGACGATCGTCGGCATCGACGATCTGTGGTCGCGGCGGGCCGAGCCGTCGCGCGCGTTTCGCGACGTGGGTCCGCAGGATTGCACGATCGTGCTCGCGCATAATCCCGACACGGCGCTTTACGCCAGCCATCTGGCGCCGGGCGTGATGCTGTCGGGGCATACGCATGGCGGCGTGGTGCGGATTCCGTACTACGGATCGCCGATCAATTCGATCCTGCGCATCGGCAAGGAGTTCTACGCGGGACTCAACCGCTACGGCGACTTCTACATCTATACGAACCGCGGACTGGGGACATTCTGGATGCGGATCCGGATCAATTGCCGTCCCGAGATATCGCGCTTCGAGCTGATGCCGCTGGCCGATAGCGCGAAGTCTCAGCCGCCGCCCAAGGCCCGCAAGGCGCGCCGCCCGCGCCGCCGCTACGCCTGAAGCCGCGCGGCAGGATGATTGCTGACGGGCCGCGTCAGCCATGAGCGGGGCATTCAGCGGCGCCGTCGCCTTAGGCGCGAGTGCGAGACGCCGCACGACGGATCAACTCTCCCACGGATCAAGCCTCGCGATGAGCACCCAGCCAAAAATTGTCGCCGTAGCCGGCGGGTCGGGCTTCATCGGCCGCGCGATCGTGCGGCGGCTTGCGCTGACTCCGGGAATCGCGGTGCGCGTGCTGAGCCGCGATGCGGAGCGCGCGCGCGCGCGAATTGGCGCCCTCGAAGGCGTCGAGTATGCGTCGGCCGACGTGACCGACGCGGCGCGGATAGGCGCGGCGCTCGACGGCGCCGAGACCATCGTCAACGCGACCCAGTTCGACGGCTACCCGGTCGAAAATCCGCGCCGCGGGCTGACCTTCAACCGCGTCGATTACGGCGGCACGATCGCGCTGATCGCGGCGGCCAAGCGCGCCGCGGTGGCGAAGTTCATCTATATCAGCGGCGCCTCCGCCGACGATCGATCGCCCAATCCGGGGTTTCGCGCCAAGGGCCGGGCCGAGCGGGCGCTGCGCGATTGCGGGCTGACCTTCACCATCCTGCGCCCCTCGCTGGTCTATGGACCCGAGGACCGCGTGGTCAACGGGCTGGCCAAGGCGATCAGGTACGCGCCCGTGATGGTCGTGCCGGGCGACGGACGGCAAAAGCTGCAGCCGGTGCTGGTCGATGATATCGCGTCGTGCGTGGCGATTGCGGCGGGCGGTCGCGGCGCGAACGGGGTCTATGAAATCGGTGGCCCCGAGGTGATGTCTTTCGATGGGCTGGTGCGGCTGTTGATGGAGATTACCGGGCGCCGGCGTCCGATCGTGCATGTGCCGGAGGCCCTGCTGCGGCTGGCCGGGATAATCGCGCAGAAGCTGCCGCGGCCGGTTTTCTCGCGCGACGCGGCCGACTTTCTGATTGCCGACAGCGAATGCAATATCAAGCCGCTGATCGCGGAGTTCGGGGTCACGCTGACGCCTGCGCGGATCGGACTCGCCTATCTGGCTAAATAAATAGCGAATAGTAAGAATCGATCACAGCCGGCGCCATCCGGAACCCTCATGGCCGAAGGCGAAGAGTTCGGGATGGAGTACCTCGGCGAGGATTTCGAGCGACTCGGCGAGGCGCGGGCCGGGCCGGTTGAAGAATTGGTTGCCTTCGCCGAGCAGAACCTGGCGGCTGCGCACGGCCTTGAGCCGCGGCCATTCGGGATGTGCCGTGAGCGCGGGGAGATCGAGCGCCGCGCGATCCATCGTGAAGCCGCACGGCGCGATCAGGATCACGTCGGGGTCGGCCGCCGCCAGCTCGGCGAACTTCATCCAGGGCGAATGCTGGCCGGCGCGGCCGAAGAGATTTTCCGCCCCGGCCATCGCGAACAGCTCGGGCATCCAGTTGCCGGCCGCCATCAGCGGATCGATCCATTCGATGCAGGCGACGCGCGGCCGGGTCGCCGCGGCGCGCGCGCGCAGTTCGATCGCGGCGAGGCGAGCGCGCAGCGCGCCGACCACTTCGGTGCCGCGCACGGATGCGCCGAGGGCCTCGGCGACGTGCTCCATATCGGCGAACACATCGCGCAGCGCGTAGGGCGCGAGCGAGACGATGCGCGGACGCGAGCCGGTCCATTGCGCGACCGCATCTTCGACCTCGCGCATGCTGACGGCGCACACGTCGCATTGGGATTGCGTGACGATCACGTCGGGCCGCAATTCGCGCAGGCGATCGGCGTCGACGCGGTAGACCGCGAGCGCTTCGGCCAGAATGGTCTTGACGCGATCGTTGATCTCGACGCTGGTGCCCTCGGGATTGAATTTCGGGCTGGTGAGCGCGGGTAGCCGGGTGACCGCGGCCGGAAAGTCGCATTCGTGCGAACGGCCGACGAGCTGATCGGCGAAGCCGAGTGCGCAGACAATCTCGGTCGCGCTGGGCAACAATGAAACGATTCGATGCACCTGGGCGATTCTCCCCGCCGCGCCTGACCGGCAAGCTTCGCACTAGGCGGGCGCGGCGCGGCCAAGGCCTAAATTATCCGGGCGACGGCGCCAGCGCAAAGCGCGCGCCACTGCGGGCAATGTCGCTTTACGGGGCGACGGTGCCTCCGGTGCGGGGGCGCCGCGCCGCGCGCCGGTGCCGCGCTGGGCGGTGGACGGCGGCCAGTGCTATATGAGCGCAATAGCCATCCAGCGGAAAATCACGGACGCCGCACCCGGATTAGCCCCGGCGCCCGCTAAAGAGGAGACCTTGCGATGATCCACATTCACTATTTCATCACGCGCAAACCTACGCTCGACGACGCCGCGTTCCATCGCTACTGGAGCGAGACGCACGGCCCGATTGCCGGGCGCATCGCGCAGTCCAAGCGCTACGTGCAGAGCCATCGGATACCCTACGCCAACAGCAACTCGCCCTACGACGGCGAGGCGGAAGTCCTGATCGACGACCTGGCGGCGCTGGCCGAATTGCGCAAGAACCCGGCCTACCTCGAGGGCGCGCTGGCCGACGAGCGCAACTTTATCGATCTGTCGCGCGTCGAATGGATGGCGACGCACGACCACGTGATCGTCGACGGCCCCACCGGTAGCTCGCTGATCAAGGGCGTATGGCAGCACAAACGCAAGCGCGGGATGCCGCTCGGCGACTTCCGCAAATACTGGATCGAGGTTCACGGCGCGCTCGGCAAGCAGGTGCCGGGGCTGCGGCGCTATGTGCAATCGCACCTGGTGGACGAGGCCTACGCGTATGCCGAGCCGCAGTTCGATGGCGTGGCGCAATTGTGGTTCGACAGTCCCGAGGCGATGACGGCGGCGTTCGAGTCGCCGGCCGGCAAGGCGCTGGCGGCGGACGGACCGAATTTCATCGATCCGGCGACGCTCAAGCACTTTGTCGCGCGTGAGCATATCGTGGTCGCGTCGCGCTAAGGACCTCTGCACAAGGCTCTGCTGTCACCCTGAGCGAAGGGAATGGGTCCCGGATCCGGGATTCTTCGCGGCGCTCAGAATGACAACCTAACGTGCAGAGGTTCGCTAAGCGGCCGGGCATTATTGAGCCGCATTATTTTATTGTTCGAGGTAGCCAATGGCTGGATTGCTGAAAGGTAAAGTGACGCTGGTGACGGGTGCGGCGTCGGGGATCGGCCGCGCGGCGGCGATCGCTTTTGCGCGCGAAGGGGCCAAGGTGCTCGTCGCCGACATGAGTGACGCGGCGGGCCACGAGACCGTCAAGATGATCACGGACGCCGGCGGCGAAGCGGCGTTCACCCGCTGCGACGTCGCGCAGCCGGCCGACGCCGAGGCGCTGGTGGCGTCCGCCGTCAAGGCCTATGGGCGGCTCGACGGCGCCTACAACAATGCCGGCGTGGCGGGCAAAATCGCGCGCACGGCGGACGATACGGAAGAGAATTTCGACCATATCATGGCGGTCAACCTGCGCGGCGTGTGGCTCTGCATGAAGTACGAGATCATCCAGATGGTCAAGCAGGGCCAGGGCGGCGCGATCGTCAACACCGCGTCGGCGGCCGGACTGGTCGGCTCGCATGGGATGCCCGCGTACACCGCGTCGAAGCACGGCGTGATCGGGCTGACGCGCACCGCGGCGCTCGAATATGCGCGCGCCGCAATCCGCGTCAATGCGGTGTGTCCTGGCGTGATCGACACCGCGATGGTCGCCGGCATGGTCGCGGCGCATCCGCGGCTCAAGGACGCGCTGGTCAGCGTCGAGCCGGTCGCGCGGATGGGCAAGCCGTCGGAGATTGCCGAAGCGGTGACCTGGCTGCTGTCCGACGCGGCGTCGTTTGTGACCGGCGCGGCGCTGCCGGTCGACGGTGGCATGACGGCGCGCTGACCACGTGTCGAGGATGCGCCAAGCGCGCGCGTCACTGCGAGTGTGTGCGGAACATGGGCGCGGACCGAATCTCGATCCGCGCCCATGATGATAATTGGGCGGCATTCACGCCGCCGTGCGACGTTACAGCTTGGCGGCGGGCTCGACGTATTCGCGCGCCATCTTCTCGAGTTGCGTAACGATTTCGCGCGGATCGGCCGGCATATCGAAGCGCACCAGCGCAATCTCTTCGGCTCCGGCGTCACGATAGCGCTTGAGATCGTCGGCCGTGATCGGTTTGCCATAAGGCGAGCAGGCGATTTCGATGTCGGAGCGTTTGCGGCCGGCGGCCTTGAGCAACTCCTCGATTTTTTTGATTTTCGGCGCGGCCTCCGCGGGCGAAAGATTGAAGCCGATCCAGCCGTCGCCATACTCGGCCACGCGGCGCAGCGCGGGCCCGCTCTCACCGCCGAACCAGACCGGGATGCGCTTGTCGTTGACCGGCTTGGGATAGCTCAGCGCGCCGCGGAAGTTGACGAATTCGCCGCTGTACGAGCTGCGTTCGCCGGCCCATAGCGAGCGCATCGACTCGATATATTCGCGCGTGCGATGGGCGCGGCGCTCCCACGGCACGCCGATCGCCTGGAACTCCTCTTCGAGCCATCCGATACCCGTGCCGAGGACGAAGCGTCCGCCGCTCAGATGGTCGAGCGTCGCGGTGATTTTCGCGAGAATCACCGGATTATGTTCGGGCACCAGGCAGATGCCGGTGGCGAGGCGGATTTTCGAGGTCACCGCGGCGGCGAAGCTGAGCGTCGTGAAGGGGTCGTTGATCGGCGTCTCGACCGGCATCGGAAATTCGCCCGCCGAGTACGGATAGCGCGAGGAAAATTCGGCGAGCAGCACGACGTGCTCGGGCGCCCATAGGGTCGAGAAGCCCAGGCGCTCGGTGGTGGTGGCGATCAACTTGATCACGGCAGGGTCGACGAACGGCCCGATGCCGACGGCGAAATATCCAACTTTCATTTTTGCTTACCTCGCTGAATGGTTGCGCCGCGCCCGGCTGAGCTGCGAGCGCGGGGTTATGACTTCAAATGGCGGCGGCCGGTTCGACCCAGTCGCGCGCGATCTCTTCGAGATTGGCGACCACCTCGGCCTCGAGGCGCGGCGGGCGCATCGTGATCAGCACGACTTCGTCGGCGCCGGCGTCGCGATAGCGCTTGAGGTCGTCGCGCGTGATCGGCTGGGCGTACGGCGAGACCGCGATTTCGATATCCGAGCGCTTACGGCCGTTGGCCTTGAGCAACTCCTCGATCTTGCGGATTTTGACCGCGGCCTCGGCCGGCGACAGATTGAAGCCGCACCAGCCGTTGCCGTATTCGGCCACGCGGCGCAGCGCGGGCGCGCTCTCGCCGCCGAAAAAGACCGGCAGCTTGCCGCCCTGCACGGGCTTGGGGAAGCTGCGCACGTTGGTGAACTTGACGAATTCGCCGTCATAGCTGCTGACTTCGTCGCCCCACAGCGAGCGCATCGCGGCGATATATTCGCGGGTGCGCTGCGCGCGCCGCTCCCACGGGATTCCGAGGGCGACGAACTCCTCCTCGAGCCATCCGATACCGACGCCGAGCGTGAAGCGGCCGCCGCTTAGGAAATCCAGCGTCGCGGTGACTTTCGCGAGCACCAGGGGGTTGTGCTCGGGGACCAGGCAGATACCGGTGGCGAGACGAATCTTCGAGGTGGCGGCGGCCATGCAGGTGAGCGCGAGAAACGGATCCATGATCGGCGCATGGCTGGGCGCGGGAATCTGGCCGTTATCCGCGTAGGGATAGCGCGAGGCGTATTGGTCGAGCAGCACGACGTGCTCAGGCACCCACAGGGTCGCGACGCCGAGCCGTTCGGCATGGGCGGCGACCGCGCGCAGCAGCCCGCCACCGGCCATCCGGTTGGTGCCGACCGCGAACAGTCCGATCTTCATCGAGAGTCTCCCCGGGCCAGCGCCAATCGGCCGCGAGCCTCGGCGACCATTACTATGCGGCGCTTGCGTCTGACAAGGGCGGATCGGCGGTGGCGAGCGGACGCGCAAGCGCGGCGGCGCTCAAACGTGATTGCGGAGCATCAGCTCGCGGGGATGCGGTTCGAGGTAGACCTGGCCCGCGAGGTAGGCGATCGCGAAATGGCGCACGTAATGGCGCATCAGGGTGATCGGCACGATCAACGGGACCAGCCCGCCGCGGTAATCCTCGATCAGACTGGCCAATTCCAGGCGTGCGCCGGGGTCGAGCCGATCGCTGAAATAGCCCGCCATGTGCTGCATGACGTTGACGTGGCGGGCGGCGGTCGCGGGCCGGGCCAGCGCGGCCATGAACTCGCGCTCGTAGCGTTCGCGCAGCTCCGCGCGATCGATCGCGCGGGCCTCGGCGACGGTCCGGCCCAGCTCGGCGTAAGCCTTGGGCGCATGCGCGAGCAACTGGAGCTTGTGCGCGGTGTGAAAGGCGACCAGTCCACCGACCGTCCAGCGTGCGGAAAAAAAGCTGCGCAGCCGGCGATAGGCGAAGACCCGCTCGATGAAATTTTCCCGCAAGCGCGCATCGTTGAGGCGGCCCTCCTCCTCGACCGGCAGATTCGGATAGCGGCGCATCAGGGTCTCGGCGAACAGGCCGCGGCCGTCGCGCGTGGGGATTCCGCTCGCCGGGTAGATCCGCACGCGCTCCATCCCGCAGCTCGGGGAGTCCTTCTTGAGCACGTAGCCGCTCAGATCGTCGCGCGCGATTGCGGCCGTGCGCCGATCGGCCAGCGTGCGCATCGCGGCGGTATGGTCGGCGCCGCTGCGATTGGCGATCAGGCGGACCGCGCCGTCGCGGCGCTCGATCCGCAAGGTTTCGCGCGGCACGCCCAGGCCGAGCTCGACTTCCGGGCAGAACGGGACGAAGTCGACGAAGCGGCCGAAGACCTCGACCAGAAACTCGCTGCGCTTATGGCCGCCGTCGAAGCGCACCTGCTGGCCGAGCAGGCAGCTCGATACGCCGATGCGCGGGGGCGGCTCATGGGCTGCGGCGGATTGATCGGTGGGCGTCATGGCATGGCCGCGAGCACACGCAAGATCACGCGGCGGTCGCTATCGCCAGTATGGCACGCGCGCGGCGCGCCGCCAGTTCGCAGGGGCGCGGTCAGCGGCGTGCGCGCGGGCCTGCCGGCGGGCCGTCGCTCCAGCGCGCGATATACGCGCGGCTGTTGAACTTGCGCCCCGTGCGCGCCGCGGACATGTAGCGAATCGTGCCGTAGATCGGCCGCTCGGGACCCCACGCGCGATCGTGCTTGCCGCCGATCGCCCAGGCGATGCCGGCGTAGCCGTTGGGGTCGCGGCCGTCGAGTTCGTAGCGATCGTTGAGGCGCACGGCGACGGCGAACGCGGCGCGGGCCGAGCGGCTCCATTCGAGGATTTTTTTCGCCCAGTACATCCGCGGATAACCGTGCATCCAGCCCGCTTCGATCATCTGGCGCTGGGCGGCGTTCCACAGCGGATCATGGGTGGCGGCGTTTTCGAGTTCGCGTTCGCGGTAAAGCGGGGCGCGGCGGTCGCGCGCATGGCGCGCCAGCGTGCGCAGCGCCCACGGCTCGCATCCGTCGAGCGTGGCGTGGCGCGGGTTCCACGCGGCGAAATTTATCGCGAGTTCGCGGCGCACGATCAGCTCCTCGCTGAAGGCGCGAATATCCTGCGCGGGCGCGGCGGCGTCGCGCACAGCAAGCGCGATCGTATGCGGTGCAATCTGCCCGTAATGCAGATACGGCGAAAGCTGGCTGGTGCCGTCTTGATCCGGCGCGTTGCGCGCGGTCGCATAGTCAGGCAGGCGCTGCGCGATAAAGCGGCCGAGGCGCGCAAGCGCCTCCGTGGTGCCGCCGCGAAAGCCGCTGACCGCTCCGACCGAACGATCGAGCGGGAGCGCGGCGAGCAGTTCGCGCGAGGGCTCGAGCGTGGCTGGCGCGCGCGCCGGAGCCCAGGCGACGCGCACGCGGCGATTGCCGACCGGCACGAGAAAGCGCTCGAGCACCGCCGCCATCCGCGGCCGGATCGTGCGCGCGGCGTAATGCTCGCGGCCAATTACCGCGATCGGCACGATCACGTTCGCGTCGACGCACCAGACCGGCGCGCCGGGCGCGGCGGGGATAACTGCGCGCCAGCCGTCGGCAGCGCGTAGCGGCGTGCGATCGACGACGATTGCGGCCTGGCGGACCTCGGCGCAAAAGCGCGCGAATTCGTCGGCGGCGCGGTCGCGATCGACCAGGCGCATGACGAAGCCGATCTTGCGGTGGACGAGGCGCGCGGCGGTGTCGGCGAGGCCTTCGAGCATGAAGGCGAAGTGGCGCAGGCTCGCGTGCGCAACCTGCGGGCGGAGACCAAAGTAGACCACCACCGGCTGCGCGATCTGATTGGCGATCGCAATCGCGGTCTCGAGCGCGGGATTATCCAGCGCGCGCTGCGCCGAGCGCATCCAGTAGACCACGCAGCGCCCGGCGGGATCGGGCGGGGCGGCGCGATCGGTCGCAAGGCGCGGGTCGGCGGCGAATTGCGCGATCAGATCCATGCGGCGCGGCGGACGTGGCGCTAGGCGATCGCGTGCGGATAGTCCGGCGTCAGCCGCGGCATCGCGAGCCCGGCCTGGAGCACGCGCCGCTCGAGCATCGTGAGGTAGAGTTCGGCGAGTTCGGCGTTGTCGCGCGCCTTGAGCCCGTAGCGTAAACAATCGAAGGTGAAGCCGCTGCCCGGCGGTCCGAAGAAGTTCACCGCGCACGGCAGCCAATCGCGGAGCGCGGCGTTGACGCTCGCCGCGCCGAAGCGCGCGGCCGCGTCGTGCAGTTCGGTGGCGGCGAACAGTTCGTGGTCCTCCTCTTCGGCCAGGATGATCTCGGCGGCGCGGGCATGCGGCGCGTAGCTCGAGTCGCGATAGTTCACGCCGACCATCAGCAGGCCCGTCATGTCCAGGCTGAGCGAGGCCATCAGCAGTTCGAGCGGGCCCACCGGATGCTCGGCGAAGCGCCGGGGCGCGGCGAACGAGGCCGACTTGAGCGCGGTGATCATCGAGCGGTCGGCATGCGCCTCATTGATGCCGAGCTGGTCGAGAATTTGATAGACCAGGCGCGCGTGCTTGCGCTCTTCGGCGAGGTTCCTGGTGATCGTCGGCCTGAGCGCCGCGTCGCCAATCGATTCGAGCGCGCGCGCATAGCCCTCGGCGGTGAGTTTTTCGGCGATCGCGTGGGCGGCCAGCAGCCGCGTCAGCACCTTGGCGTAACGCGGCTCGACGCGGCCTTCGAGCAGGTCGGCGGCCTCGAACGCTGCGATTGCGAACTGCCGCTTCATCTAAATCAAACGCGAAATTAATTCCGCGCGTTCAGCCGGCCGCGCCGCGCGACGGCAGCATCACGGTCGCGGAGCCGGGCGTGGTCTTTTCGCCCTTGGCGTTTTCCAGCCAGATTTCGCAGTCGACCAGATGATGCCCCTGCTCGACATATTTTTTGACCACCCGGCCCTTGCATACGACCGGCGTGCCGGGCTGGTCCATGCCGCGGTACTGGACCGAGAGCTTGCGCAGCCATCCGCGATCGCCGGCGAAGTCGGTCATCAATTGGCCGAGGAAGGCGTTCTTCAACGCGCCGTGCAGGATCACGCCCGGCAGATGGTTCTTGAGGGCGAAGTCCTTGTCGTAATGAATCTGGTAGAAGTCACCCGACGCGCCGGCGTATTTGACCAGTTGCTGGGTGGTCGGATGCTTCTCGAGCGGCGCGATCTCGGCGCCTGGCTCAAGGTCCTCGAAATAGATCTGCTTGCGCGTCATGCTGGTCTCTCCAATAGGTAGTAAATCATGCCAATGTGGCATTCGCGCTAATAACGGATGGCGGTCGCGCGCTGGATCGCGCAGACCTGGCCGAACTGATTAGTGTAGCTGGTCTCGGTCGTGATGAAGACCATCGGGCCGAGTTTGCCGGCGCTCTCGCGCAGGTCGGCGATTTTGGTCTGCACGGTGATCCGGTCGCCGGCCCGAATCGGCTCGAAGTACTCCCAGTCGGAGCCGCCGTCGAGCCCGCGGAACGACTCGCCCATCTCGAGCTTAACGTCGGGGATCGCGGCCGCGAGCGAGCGGCAGAAGGTCGGCGGCGCGATCATCCCGCCGAAGCGGCCCTGGCGCGCCTCGCGGTCGCTGTTGAAGATCGGATTGGGGTCGCCGATCGCTTCGGCGAAGCGGCGAATCGCGCCGCGCTCGACCTCGACGGTGCGCGGCTCGCCGGCCTTGCCGATCTGCTTGCGGGCCTCGTCAGTAACATACTTGTTGGCCATATTTTTATACCCCGCGTAGGTCGTCGCCGCCAAGCGCACCGGGCGCGCCGGCGACCGGTTAATCTTCAGCGCGCGGCCTGCGCGATTTTCGCATGATCCCAGCTCGCCCATTTCTCCGGATGAATCCGGATCACGACGCGCTTGGCCGCCTGGCTCCGGTAGGACTCGGAAACCGGGACGCGGCCGTCGACCGTCGGGCGGCCGGCCAGCCGGGCCATCTTGCCCGAGACCAGCGCTATCGCGTCGAGCACCGCCGCGAATTCCTCGACGATAGTCGCGCGGCCGCGGATCATCACGCCCTTGAGCTGGTCGTAATCGACGCCGTGCTCGACCATCACGGCGGTCTTCGGGTCGCGCCGCAAGTTGACGACTTTTTGCGCGCGGCCGAAGCTGGTCATCAGGATGTCGCCGTGGTCGTCGACCGCAAACGACATCGCCACCAGATGCGGATAGCCCTCGCGATCGAGGGTCGCCAGCGAGAGATTGGGCGTATTCTGAAGAAAGGCCGTCGCTTCGGCCGGCGTCATCTGGATAGTTTTGCGAATAGATTTGCGCGTGTCGATTTTTTCACTCATGCCGTTCCGCCCGTAACCATATCGTCCATCCTGAAGCGGCCGCGATAGAGCGCCGCCTGGTATCTGGTCTAATATATGACGCGGCCGGCCGACAAGCGAAAGCACAAGGACACCACCGATGGCGAAGCTCACTCAGGACGAAATTGCGCAGCAGCTCAAGGCGCTCAGCGGCTGGGATTACGCCGACAACGCCATCAGCAAGCGGTTTCGCTTCAAGCAGTTCATGGACGGCATCCGCTTCATCAATGAAGTCGCCACGATTGCCGAGGCGGCCGACCATCATCCGGATATCCACGTCAACTACACGCGGGTGCGGATGATCTGCACGACCCATGACGCGGGCGGCGTGACGGAAAAGGACCTGCGGCTGGCCGGCGAGATCGATCGGGTTCACACCACGTACGCGTGACGAATCGCTGATCGACACGCGAGACGGAAAAATTGGGCTTCAAATGAAGAAGCCAAGAAAACGTGCGGCTTCGCCTCCACCGCCGGTGCCGGAATCCGTTTCATCCGAGATAGAGGGCGGCCCGCCTGCGGGGGCCGAGAGCAAGTCCCAGGTTTCGTTTTTCATTACAGGGCGCAGAAGGCGCAACTGCGGGAACGCGGCTATTCGGATGAGGAAATTGCGCAGATGAGGCCTGCGGAAGCACATAGTATTCTCGGACTTGCATGAAGCCCCGCCACGCCGCTGCGGATGTCGGATCGGCCGGGAATCCGCGCGCGGATAATCTGTTCGAGGTGGTCAGCTACCTGCAAAAGCGCGAGGGCGTACGCTTCGAGCTAAAGACCCTATCGGCCTGAAATCGAACTTTGCTGCTTTCAGCAGTGCAGATAATGGAACGGTGAAGGTCGCGTTCAGGCGTCAATTTGTCTGTTCAGCCGACGAAACATTACGTCGTCATAATGAACGGGGTGTACCCAATCTGGAAAATTGGCCTTAATGTCTTTAGCTACGAGATTTTGCAAACTGTCGTATGCATTACGATCAACCTGCACGATGCGTGTTGCCGTTATGACAGTATCTGCGTGCCCGTTTTTGAGATGCTTCATGATTTGGTTATCTACCGCACCGTGCAGGAATGGGAGCAAGCGTCGTGCGTGTTCGCTTGAAGGTAAGCCACAATAATAGACGTAGACTTTCGCAACAATGTCGAGAATCTTAGCGCCTTGCCCATAAGAGGCGGGGCCGCCTAGTTTGCTCGGTTTGTTTTTTCGCTTTTTTTCCGCGGTGCGTATTGCGCTGACGAACCATTCGCAAAATTTTAAGTGAAGACGATCAAATTCATCGCGGGAATTCACATCCGAAAGTTTGGTGCAGAATTCCTTCAGCTTCTTGGCGATTAGATCTTTGGAGCTCTCTTCAAATAACCGAATCATGGCAGTGAAGGTGAGCGCCATATCGATTATATTTTTCAACTTGGTTTTCCCGATTTCTCCTTCCGTGATCATCTTTACTGCTCCAGTGATGCCCTTTACCATAGCATCAAACGTTGGAACAAGTTTTGCCCGGCTCGGTGTCTAACGCTGGGCGAGGGAGAGCAGCGGGCGGGGGGAGGCGGCGGCGATCAGCAGCACCTGGGCGGCGCAGTCGCCCTCGGCGGCCAGCCGATGCGGTGTGCGCGCATCGAAGTGGGCCGCGTCGCCCGGATTCAGCAGATGATCCTCGCTGGCCAGCACCAGCCGCAGCCGGCCGTCGAGCACGTAGAGCCATTCCTCGCCGTCGTGCTGATACAGATGATCATTGCGCCGCTTAAGCGGCACGGTCACCTGGATCGCGCGCAGGTTGACGAGGCTGCCGCCGCCCGAGACCGGGCGATAGTGCAGACCGTTGGCGCTGCGCGCGGACGCTCCAGCGGCGCGAATCACCGTGCAGGAGGTGTTCGCCGAGGGCGCGGCGTGGCGCTCGAGCAGCGACGGGATCGAGAGCTTGTAAACTTCGGCCAGGGTCAGTAGCGCGGCGAGCGAGGGCTGGCGGCTGCCGCTCTCGAGGCGCGACAGATAGGGCTCGGAGAGGCCGGAGCGCTGGCTCAACTGGGCGAGCGTCCAGCGGCGCTGATTGCGCAGTTCGCGCAACTGGCGTCCGAGCCTGGTCAGGACCAACTCGAGAGGTTTTTCCGCGGCCGTCGTCATCGGCTGTTGAAGTACCATCAGGATTGCCCGGCTGGCAAGAAAATCAATTGCGGCCGCGGCGGCGCATGGCTCGTGAACGCATTCAGGGCCGCGCGCTATTCGAGGTGAATTTCGTCGCCGCTGCGGATCGCGCCGCCCCGCACGACCGACGCATAGATCCCCACGTGCGCCTGGTTGTGCTGCGCGGCGGTACGCAGGATACCGAGGTCGCGCGGCAGGTCGCCCTGCGCCAGCGTAGTCATGACGCAGCGGCCGGTGGCGCCGGTGACCAGCAGGCGTACCTCGGGCCCAATCGCGACGGTGCGGCCGACCCACGAATTTTCGACAAAGCCCTCGGCGGCGGCCGCGATCACGATATTCGGCCGGAAGCGGCGCGGCTCGAAGCGTCCGGCCGGGTAGAGCCCGCGCAGGCGATCGAGCGTCCCGGTGGTCAGCAGATGGACGGTGGCGCAATCGAAGAAGGTCGCCGGCGGCATCGCCTCGTCGGTTACCTGGTCCTGACGCGCAAGCTGCTCGACCGCCGGCCAGTACTCCTCGAGCGAGGGATTGTCGGGCACCTGCGATTGCAGCACGACCGCGCGGCCAAGCGCACCCGACAGGATCTGATCGACGCCCTCCTGGCCGCTCGCCACGGTGGCGCCGTCGGGCAGCGTGATCCATACCGGCGCGGCGGGCGACGCGTTACCGAGCGGTTGGGCGTAGGCGGCGCGGAAGCGAAACAGTCCGGGCCAGCGCTGTGGATTCTTCGCGCTGGCGACTTTGCCAGTGGCGCGATCGATGAGCGCGTAGGCGCGATCGCCGGCGATGCCGCGCGCGGTCACCTGGGTGCCGTTGAGTTCCTCGCCCATCATCGATTTGACCGGGTAGCGCCACAATGCGGCGACTGAACCGGCCGGGGTGATTGAATGCGCTTGCGACACTGCTCAACTCCTTTGCGGTCCGCCGGTCCGGTGCGGCGGCCGATCCGATGCGGTTGAATGTCCGGTGCGGCCAATCGGCCCATTATGGGGCTGCGGGCGGCGCTGATCCTGATCCATGGGCCTCAGTGCCGCATCCAAGGTTCATCGTCAGCCCGCGACCCTCATGCGGCGGGCAGGCTCGAGCGCCGCTTGATTGCGACCCGATCGGCCGCGCCGGCCTCGGATGCGCCATGGTCGACATATACGCGGCGCGTGATGCTTTCGGTGATTTCGGGTGAACGGCGGCGCAAGATCACGAACCAGGTCATGCCGATCGCCAGGTAGCCAAGGAAAATGTACGGGAAGACGTTGACCGGCCACGACGGCATTGGGTAGACGCTGCCGACCGCCGGAACCAGCAGCAGGACCATCGAGGCGACCCCCAGGGCGGTGTCGCGCGCGCGCAGGATACCCTGCTTTTTCAGATAGACCGGGGCCGCCGCCGAGATCAGGAAGTAGGCGCCGAGGAAGCCGAAGGCACCGAAGGTGCCGGCGTCGTTGAACACGTCCAGCACCTGCATCTGGAACCCGAGCAGCATCACGGTCGGCACCAGGAAAATCAGCAGGCCCATCACGGTGACGGCGACGTGCGGAGTCTCGTTGGTCTCGTGGGCGTAGCCGATCGCGGAATGGAACACGCCCAGCCGGCCCATCGAGTAGAGAATCCGCGCGCCCGAGTTCATGCATGAAAGCGCGAGCGAGAAGAAGCTGATCATCGCGCCGGCCGAAATCGGACCCTTCAGGTAGCCCATGCTCATCATATCGGCGAGCATGTTGAGCGGCGCGTCGGCCTTGTCGAGCGTGGTTTTGGAGCCGCCGAAGCCCAGCACCTCGACATAGGCGATGAAGACGAAGAACAGCCCGGTGAGGATGAGGCTCACGATCACCGCGCGCGGAATCGTGGTCAGCGGTTCGCGCGCCTCCTCGCCGAAGGCCGTGGCGCATTCGAAGCCGACCAGGCTGAAGATGGCCGTAACCACGCCGAGGCTGACACCCGAAAACGACGAGCCGGTCAGCGCGATCTGACCGCGATCGACCGCGAAGCCATGATGGTACAGGACGATCACGCCGAGATAGATGATGAGCGCGACCGACGCGCCCTCGAGCACCAGCATCAGCACGCTCGACAACTGGATGTCCTTGTAGGCGAGGAACCAGCAAGTCGCGGCGCAGAGCGCGAACAGCACGATATTCGGCACCTGGAAGCCGATCATTGCGAGCAGCGTGTTGGCGAAGATCGTGAAGCCGGTCATGCCGGCCGTCCCGATAAACAGGTACGCCCAGATCAGGCACCAGCCGGACAGCCCGCCGGCCATCGTGCCCAGGCCCATCACGGTGTACGCGTACATCGAGCCGGCCGAAGTCGAGCGCCGCGCGAACTGGTTGAGGTTGAACGCCACGAACAGCAGCATCACGGTGCCGAACAGGTAGGCGAGCCAGCTGGCGTTGCCGGCGGTGCTGAACATCAAAGGCACGATCAGCGCCGCGGTCATGGTCGGCGAGATCAATGCGATCGCCAGCGAGGTGAGCTCGGTAAACCCGAGGCATTCGCCGCGCAAACGTGGTTGGTCGCTCTTTTCGATCATCGCGTTACTCCCTGCAAGCGTTTCCGCGCCGGGGCGCGATGCGGAATTTCGGCTGGCGCCCGGCGCAGCGATTTTGCCTGTGAGGCAACCCTGCAAGGGTAATGCCTGTCAGGCAACTCGCGCCGCGCCCGTCGGCGAGGGCCGCCTTATCGAGCGCGGGCCTGCGGTTTTTCCGCCGGCGGCACGCGCCCGGGCGGTGCCCGAATGATCCTGCGGTGCCGGGTTGGCGAGCGCACTCAGCGGGCATTTGCCCGCCGCTTAAACATGGCGTACGGGCGCGCGTCCGTCAGGCGGTAGCGAATGCGCGGGCGGCTGCGATGCGCATGCGCGTGCGGCGCGCTCAGCGTTTGCGGGGGACGAAGTACTGCACGCCGGAGCCGGCGCGATCGATCTCCCGAATCAGGTCTTTCAGGTCGTCCGAATCCGCGACGAAATCGAGCTCCGTGGTGTCGACCACCAGCAGCGGCGTCTCGTCATAGTAGAAAAAGAAATCGCGGAACGCCGCCGACACGCGCTCGAGATAGCCGGCGCCGACATGGCGCTCGAAGTCGCGGTTGCGCTTGCGCAGGCGCTCGAGCAGCACCTCGACGTTGGCCCGGAGATAGACCACCAGGTCGGGCCTGGCCATCCGTGCGTCGAGCAGGCGGTAGACGTTGTCGTAGAGCGTCAGCTCGTCGGGCGCGAGATTGAGGGTCGCGAAAATCCGGTCCTTGGCGAACAGATAGTCGGCCACGGTGGCCTGGGTGAAGAGGTCCTGCTGGGCGAGGTCGCGCTGCTGATTGTAGCGCGTGAGCAGGAAGTAGAGCTGAACCGGGAGCGCGTGCTGTTCGGGGTCTTCGTAAAAGCGGGCGAGGAACGGATTGTCGTCGGCGTCCTCGAGCACCGTCCGCGCGTTGAGTTCCCGCGCCAGCGCGCGGGCGAGGCTGGTTTTGCCGACGCCGATCGGACCTTCGACCGCGATGTAGCCTCCCCGCCGCTCCATCAAGCCACTAGGGAACCTCTGCACAAGTTAGGTTGTCATTCTGAGCGCAGCGAAGAATCCCGGATCCGGGACCCATGCGCTGCGCTCAGGGTGACAGCAGTGCCTGGTGCAGAGGTTCCCTAGGGTGGACCCTCCTTCAGAGGCCCACGGCCGCTGATTTGCGCTGGCGGCGGACGACCGCGGATGACCGGCGGGGCGGGCTCATTCGTCGGCGGCCCTGGGCAGCGGAAAATGCACCCGCTCTTCCTTGAGCTTCATCAATTCGACGACCGCGCCGCGCGCCGAAAACGCGTCGAGAATCTCCTCGACCAGCCATTCGGGCGATGACGCGCTGGCGGTCAGGCCGAGCGAACGCACGCCGTCGATCATCGCGGGTTCAACGTCGGCCAGCGAATCGACCAGGAAGGCACGCCCGCCGCGCATCCGCGCAACTTCGACCATCCGGTTGGCGTTGGAGCTCTGCCGGGAGCCGACCACCAGCACCACGTCGCTGACTTCGACCAGCTCCTTGACGGCATTCTGGCGATTTTGCGTGGCGTAGCAGATGTCGTCGGTCTTGGGCGTGGCCAGCGCCGGAAAGCGCCGCTTCAACTCCGCCATGATATCGCGCGTGTCGTCGACGCTGAGCGTGGTCTGGGTGGCCGCCGCGACGCGCGCCGCGTCCGGCACCTCGATCGCCGCCGCCTCCTCGACCGTGCCGACCAGCAGCACCTTGCCTGGCGCGACGCCCAGCGTGCCCTTCACCTCTTCATGTCCGGCATGGCCGATCAGGACGACGGTCTTGTCTTCGGAGGCGTAGCGCTCGACCTCGGAATGGACCTTGGTGACCAGCGGGCAGGTCGCGTCGATGACCCGCAGGCGGCGCGCCGCGGCCCGATCCCATTCGCTGGGGGCGACGCCGTGCGCGCTGAAAATCACGCGCTGGCCCTCGGGCACCTCGTCGAGATTCTCGACGAAAACCGCCCCCTCGCGCTCGAGCGCTTCGAGCACGAAGCGGTTGTGGACGATCTGATGGCGCACGTAGAGCGGACGGCCGTAGTCGCGGAGCGCGTAGCGCACCCCCTCGACCGCGCGATCGACGCCGGCGCAAAAACCGCGCGGCTCAGCCAGGATGATTTTTTCAACCGTTGTTTCGCTTGGGAGCATAAGGCAAGCTCTAGTTAACCGATACTGGCCGACCGGTCAATATGGAGTCAATCGCGACGCAGGTGGCGGCGCGGGCCGGAGCGCACGATCGGTGGGCCGCGCGGCCGAGCTAGCCGTGCAGCTCCGGCGGATGCGACGTCTGGCATCCGATCCAGACCTCGCCACCTTCGAAATACTCCTTTTTCCAGATCGGGACGATCTCCTTGAGCCGATCGATCGCGAAGCGGCAGGCCTCGAAGGCCGCCGCCCGATGCGCCGCCGAAACCGCGATCGCCACCGAGGTCTCGCCGATTTCGACCACGCCGACCCGATGGCGGATCGCGATGCGCACGATCTTGAAGCGCGCGCCGGCCTCCTGCGCGAGCTTGCGCATCTCGCTCAGCGCCATCGCCTCGTAGGCCTCGTACTCGAGCCGCAGCACGCGCCGCCCGGCGTTGCCGATACGCGTGGTGCCGGCGAAGGTGACCGTCGCGCCGGCCGCCGCGTCGGCGACCGCGCGCTCGAGCGCCGCCACGTCGATCACTTCGCGGCCGATCGCGACCGGGCCGACCCAAGGGGCGTCGGCGCCCCCGCTGACCGGCGGGATGAAGGCGACCTCGTCGCGATCGCGCGGCCGGAAATGCGCGTCGACGTACTCCTGATTGACCGCGTAGGCGACGCCGTCGTGATGGCCGCCGAGCGCGGGAAATTCGCCGAGCAGGCGGCTCCAGATTTCGCCGACGGTGGTCCCGTCAGGGTACTCGCGATTCAATTCCGCCGCGCGCGCGCGCTCCCGCAGCGTTGCAAATAGTTTGATCGTGAGATGGTTCATGGTTCGCTTTCGCGCCGGGTAACCGGGATTTCAGGCGCCACCGAGTCCGAGCAGATGCGCCAGGTGGCCGAGTTCCGGGATGATCAGCTTTTCCATCGCCAGGCGGCACGCGTTGGGCGATCCGGGCAGCGCCGCGACAATCTTGCCGCCGCTTACGCCTGCGATTGCCCGGCTCAGCATCGCCGCCGTACCGATTTCCTGGTACGAGAGCATCCGGAACAGCTCGCCGAAACCGTCGAGTTCCTTGTCGAGCAGCGGACGCACCGCCTCGATCGTCGAATCGCGCGGCGCGATCCCGGTGCCGCCGCTGAGGATCACGCCGTCGCTCCGCATGAGGGTCGCACGCACCGCCGCCGCGATTAGCTCGGGCGTGTCGGGCAAGACCTCGTAAGCGACCACGCGATGGCCCGCCCGCTCGAGCAATTCGCGCACCAGGCGCCCACTCTCGTCGTTCGCGGCGTTTCGCGAATCGCTGGCTGTGATCACGCCGAACTTGAGTTCGAGGTGGCCGTGCGGGCGATGCTGTTCGTGAGGAGCCATCGCTACAGGTTTACAACATCGTCAAGCGTATTATAAGCATGGCGCGTGCCTGCGGGCGGCGCGTGACCGGTTGCGCGACTCTTGAAACGTCTACTCCCACTGCATCCGCGGGGAACTTTTGCGGCGCGACGCCGGACGGAGGCGGCTACATGCGTGGCGGCGGCAGATTCACTATCGCATTGATCGCGATCTTTATCCTGTTGGTCGCCGCGCGCTGGCTCGGCGCCGCCGCCGTGCTGCGCGAGCTGCTCGAATGGATCGCGTCACTCGGCGCACTGGCACCGATCGTCTTTATCATTGCATACATTGTGGCGTGCGTGCTTTTCATCCCGGGCGCCATCATGACGATCAGCGGGGGAGCGATTTTCGGCGTGGTACGCGGTTCGATCTACGTCTCGATCGGCGCGACGATCGGCGCCACGATGGCCTTTCTGATCGGCCGCTACTTCGCGCGCGAATGGGTCGCCGCCAAGCTCGCCGGCAACCGCACCTTCAGCGCGATCGACGAGGCGGTCGGCCGCGAGGGCTGGAAGATTGTCGGATTGACCCGGCTCTCGCCGCTATTCCCGTTCGTTCTGCTCAATTACGCCTATGGGCTGACGCGCGTGCGGCTGCGCGACTACGTGCTCGCCTCATGGATCGGAATGATCCCGGGCGGCGTGATGTACGTCTATATCGGTTCGCTCGCGGGCGATCTCGCGGGCCTCGGGCGCGCAACCACTAAACGTCCGTCCGGCTTCTGGATTCTCAATCTGGTCGGGCTGGCCGCCACCGTTGCGGTCGCGCTCTACGCCGCACGTATCGCGCGCCGCGCGCTGGCCGAGCGCAAGCTCACCGCGGTCAATCCGGCGCATGGCTGAGATGAGTTCATCGCCCGGCACTCTCGCGCCCGGTCATCGCGCGCCAAATCATCTCACGATCGATCCGGCCGACGCCCACAACCTTGCGCTCGCCGCCAACGTGCATCCGCCCGGATGGACCAATCCGGCGCCCGCGCCGCGCTATAACCTGGTGGTGATCGGCGCCGGCACGGCGGGCCTGGTCGCGGCCGCGGGGGCGGCCGGACTGGGTGCGAAAGTCGCGCTGATCGAGCGCGACCTGATGGGCGGCGATTGCCTGAACTTCGGCTGCGTGCCGTCCAAGGCAATTATCCGCGCCTCGCGCACCGCCGCCGAGATTGGCGCCGCCGCGCGCATGGGTCTCAGCGTGCCCGCGGGGGTTGCGGCCGACTTTGGCGCCGTGATGGAGCGCATGCGCCGGCTGCGCGCGGAACTCAGCGCCAACGATTCGGCGTCGCGCTTCACCGGCCTCGGGGTCGATGTGTTCCTGGGTGCGGCGCGCTTTGCCAGCCGCGATAGCGTCGAGGTCGGCGGCGCGACGATCCGCTTTCGGCGCGCGGTGATCGCGACCGGCGCACGCGCCGCCGAGCTGCCGATACCGGGGCTGCACGACGCCGGCTATCTGACCAACGAATCGGTTTTTTCGCTGACCGCGATGCCGCGGCGGATCGCGATTATCGGCGGCGGCCCGATCGGATGCGAACTGGCGCAGGCGCTCGCCCGGCTGGGCGCCACGGTCGCGATCCTCGAGGTCGAGCCGCAAATCCTGATTCGCGAGGATCGCGAAGCCGCCGGCCGGATCGAGAAGGCGCTGCTGCGCGACGGCGTGCGCCTGCTCACCGGATGCAAAATCGTGCGGATCGAGACGCGCGACGTGCCACCGCTCGCGCCGGGTGAGGCCGCCGCCGGCGACGGCGTGCCCGCCGACGGCGAACCGACGCCGCCGCTCGCGCCCGAAAAGGTCATCCGCTTCGAGCGGATTGGCGCGCAGGGCGAACTCGCCGTAGACGAGATCGTGCTCGGGGTCGGCCGCGCACCGGCGATCGACGGGCTCAACCTGGAAGCCGCCGGCGTCGCCTGCGACGGCGCGGCCGGCATTATGGTCAACGATTACCTGCAGACCACCAATCCGAAAATCTTTGCGGCGGGCGACGTCTGCTCGCAATTCAGATTCACGCACATGGCCGACGCGATGGCCCGTATCGTGATCCGCAATGCGCTGTTTTTCGGCCGCGCCCGCTTAAGCGCGCTGACGATACCGTGGTGCACCTATACCGATCCTGAAATTGCCCATGTCGGCCTGTACGAAGCCGATGCCCGCGCGCGCGGTATCGAGGTGACCACCTTCACCCAGGAATTGAGCGGCGTCGATCGGGCGGTGCTCGACGGTGAAACCGACGGCTTCGTCAAGATTCACGTCGCCGCCGGCTCCGATCGGATTGTCGGCGCGACGGTCGTCGCCAGCCATGCGAGCGAGATGCTCTCCGAGATCACGCTCGCGATCACGCGCGGCGTCGGGCTCGGCGCGATCGCCGACGTGATCCATCCGTACCCGACGCAGGCCGAGGCGATCCGCAAGCTCGGCGATCAGTACAATCGCACCCGCCTGACGCCGCGCGTCAAACGGCTGTTCGCGCGATGGTTCGCGTGGACGCGTTGATTGATCCATGATTTTCGGGAGGGCGTGGCCAGATGGGCGTTATGATTGACGGCGAATGGCGCGAGCAGGGCGGGTTTCCCGCCGACCACGGACATTTCGTGCGGCCGCAGAGCGGCTTTCGCAACTGGGTCACGCCCGACGGCGCCGCCGGTCCGAGCGGCATCGGCGGCTACGCGGCCGCCCCCGGCCGTTATCATCTTTATATCTCGCTGGCCTGTCCGTGGGCCCATCGCACGTTGATCGTGCGCGCACTCAAACGCCTCAACGACGTCATCTCGATGGCCGTCGTCGATCCCTTCATGGGCGCCCGCGGATGGGCCTTTCATGGGCCCGACGGATCGATCGCGCGGGGCTCGACCGCCGACGAAATCAACCGCGCCGAATATCTCTACGAGATTTACGCCCGGGCGCGCTCCGGCTACACCGGCCGGGTCACCGTACCGGTACTCTGGGACAAGGCCACCGGCACGATCGTCAACAACGAGTCGTCCGAGATTATCCGGATGCTCAATACCGCGTTCGATCAATGGGGCGACGCGTCGGTCGATCTCTATCCGGCCGATCTGCGCGCCGCGATCGATCGGATCAATGCCGTGGTCTACGACAACGTCAACAACGGGGTCTATCGATGCGGCTTCGCGACCACCCAGGCGGCCTATGACGAGGCCTTCGACGCGCTGTTCGCGACGCTCGACGACCTCGAAGCGCGCCTCGCGCACCATCGCTACCTTCTCGGCGACCGCATCACGGAGGCCGACTGGCGCCTGTTCACCACGCTGGTGCGCTTCGACGCGGTCTACTGCGGCCACTTCAAATGCAATCTGCGGCGCATCGCCGACTATCCGAATCTGTGGAATTACACGCGCGAGCTGTACCAATGGCCGGGGGTGGCCGCGACCGTCGACCTCGCGCAGATCAAGCGGCACTACTACGCGAGCCACGCCCACATCAACCCGACGCGGATCGTGCCGCGCGGCCCGGCGATCGATTTCACCGCGCCGCATGATCGCGCCCGGCTCCGCTAGGGAAGCTCTGCACAAGTGTTTCGGTTCGGGTATAAATAGTTAGTTGGG
>JADEYI010000697.1_pt1 | contig 38565 bp, 61 predicted proteins | sample 8542331 | NCBI WGS metagenome assembly JADEYI01 (sample SAMN16510988, study PRJNA670497) | mine drainage metagenome | isolation source: biofilm near Copperflume 1 | place: Germany: Marsberg coppermine Kilianstollen | collected 2018-02 | reverse complement strand
TACGATTACGGATGGCGGCGCGTTATGCTTGGTGCGTTCGAAGATCGCAGCCCGATCGACCCGGACCGTCTGTGGTTCGCTGCGCGGCTTGCCGGGCAGGCCGAGGCGATGTGGCGGCGACACTTCGGCAAGCCGCCGCCAGCGGCACGCCGGCCGGCGCCGACGCCTGCGGAAATCGCCTATGTCGAGGCGGCGTGCCGCGAGGCGAGAGCCAACATCGCGGCGTGGGGCGAGCGGAACGCGGCGGCGTTTGCGGCACCGCGCCGGGGCGATCCGGTCAAGCGGGTGCGCGACGAGCTGGGCGTCTCGGTGAGCGAGCAGGCGGTGGAGCGGGAGGCGGCCGATGGCTGAGCCGGTGGTGGACGATTTCGATGCGATCCGGCTGCGGATCTGCCAGCTGCGCAGCGAGGCCGGGGCCGGGCGCCCCTGTCACGCTCGGCTGCTGCGGCCGATGGCCGAGTGCTGGTGCTATGGCGCCGGCCCGGGCGGCCTGATCTTGCCATGTCCTCCGCCGCGGATCGAGGTGAGGGTCGAGCCCGCGCCGGCCGAGAGCGGTGGCAGTATGCCCTGGATGACCGCGCTCCCGTGGTTCCCGATCAGCTGAGCTGGCGGCAGCGGGCGCGCGCGATCGGGCTGCGGCAGCGCTCGATCGCGGCGATGCTCGGTTGCAGCGAGCGGTGGATCTCGGCGAGCCTGGGGCGGCCGGTCCCGGCGCCGCGCATCCGCCTGGTGATCACCGCGTGGGAGGTGATGACCCCGAGCCAGCGGGGCGAGTGGTTGTTCCGCGTCGGGCTCGGCGCGCTGTGCTGGCGGCAGCCGATCGCGACGCCGGGCGAGGACCTGGTCGTGTGCAACTGGCCGGAGCTGAGCCCGGAGCGAATAGATCCAGGGTGCTGCGCCTTAGAGTGATCGGGGTCGTCGGGCATACTACACGGCAGGATCGCAGAAAAAGACGCGCGCACCGTAAAGATCGGCATTAAACAAACCGGCGCTCTGTCTCTTTCTGCCGAACGGACCACCGATAATGTGACGGGGCGAGGATGGCAGCGCCGGCGGCAGCGCGAGCGCGTGGTGCGCCTGGCTCGCCACGGTTCGTCGCCTACTACCGGGTCTCGACCGACAAGCAGGGCGCCTCCGGGCTCGGGCTGGAAGCCCAGCGGGAACGGGTGGCGGCCCACATCGCGGCGGTCGGCGGCAAGATCATCACCACCTATACCGAGGTCGAGAGCGGCAAGCGCAACGAGCGGCCGGAGTTGGCCAAGGCGCTGGCCGAATGTCGGCTGCGCCGGTGCGTGCTGATCGTCGCCAAGCTCGATCGGCTGGCCCGCAACGCGCGGTTTCTGCTGGCGCTGGTCGAAGGTCTCGGCGACGGCGGCGTGGTCTTTTGCGATTTGCCGGATATTCCGCCGGGGCCGATCGGCAAGCTGATCATCGGCGTGCTGGCGCTGATCGCCGAATTCGAGGCCGGTATGACCTCGCAGCGCACCAAGGCGGCGCTGGCTGTGGTCAAGGCGGCGATCGAGCGCGACGGCGCATGGGTTGCGCGCCGCTCAGGCCGGGCGATCACCAGGCTCGGCGGCGTGCTGAACGCGAACCGCGCCGGCGCCTATCGCGCGCGGCGGGCGAAGAGCAAGATCGCCGACGAGCGCGCCAATGACGTGCGTCCGTATCTGGACGCTGCTTTGATGGCGGGTTGCAATTCGTTAAGGGAACTCGCCCGCGCACTGAATGCGCGCGGGATCCCAGCACCTTGGGGGGGCGAATGGACAGCGACGCAGGTAAGCCGGGCGATGGCGCGCAGCGCGGCCGGCGGCTGCGATCGATGAAATTTCCGGGCTTTGTCGAGGTGCTGGTCTGCGAATGCCACGGCTGCGGCGGCCTGCTGTTTTATCCCGGATTTTGGTGCGAGAACTGCCTCAATTCCTCAGCCGCGGTCGATTGTGACGACGAGGACAACGGCGACGCCGAACCCGAGCCCGATGAGCCCGACGAGGCGCTCGACGACATGCGGGCGCGGGAAACCGAGTGGGGCGCGGAGCACGATTGGAGCCGGCAAGTCCCGCCGCGCATCGATGAGGCGAAGAAATGATTTTGATGTTCCTCTTGGCGCGGTTGCGCGAGCCCTCGACCTATGCCGGCCTCGGCGCGCTCTTGGCGGCCAGTGGCGTTCACGTCGATAGCGCGGTGCTGCAGGCGGCGATCCAAGTGCTGATGGCGGCGGCCGGCCTCGCCGCGATCCTGCTACCGGAGTTTGACCATGGCGGCGCGCACCCGGCAGCCTAATCACGACGAGCGGGCGCGTGACAAGATCCGGTCCAGTCAGCTCATCAACCGCCTGATCGCATTCGTCGACGGCACGGTGCTGCTGAGCGGGGCGCAGGTGACCGCGGCGCTCGGGCTGATCCGCAAGACGCTTCCCGACCTGCGGCACGTGACCCTGACCGGCCCCGAGGGCGGCCCTCTGCAAGTGGACGATGCCCGACAGCGCAATCTCGAACTCATCGACGATGTCGCCGGTCGAACGGCTGGCGCAACTGACGCCGGGTCAGCGGCGGGCGGTGTTGTGCCGGCTGACCCCGGCACAGCAGCGCAGCTTCCCGTGGGCGTGGCGGAGCTGGTGGGCGAGGGCTGACCAGCTCGCGCCCGATGGCGAGTGGTTCGTCTTTCTGCTGCTGGCTGGGCGCGGATTCGGCAAGTCGCGCTCGGGCGCCGAGTGGGTTCGCGAGCGCGTCGAAAGCGGGAAAGGGCGCCGGATCGGGCTGATCGGGCGCACCGGCGCGGACGTGCGCAAGGTGATGATCGAGGGGCCGGCCGGCATCCTGGCAATCTCGGCGCCCTGGCTGCGCCCGACCTATGAGCCAGGCAAACAGCGGCTGGTGTGGCCCAACGGGGCGCAGGCCGCGACCTATTCGGCCGAGCGGCCGGACCAGCTGCGCGGGCCGCAGCACGACACGATCTGGGCTGATGAGCTCGCGGCCTGGCGCTATCCCGAAGCCTGGGATCAGGCGATGTTCGGGCTGCGGCACGGGGCCGATCCGCGGGCGATGGTGACCACCACGCCGCGGCCCACGGCGATCGTGCGCGGCCTCTTGGCGGACCCGACAACGGCGGTGCGGCGCGGGGCGACCTACGCGAACCGGGCGAACCTGCCGGCGCCGTTCCTCGCGCAGTTGCTGCGCAAGTACGAAGGCACCCGGCTCGGACGGCAGGAATTGCTCGCCGAGCTGCTCGATGACGTGCCGGGCGCGTTGTGGACCCGCGATCTCGTCGAGCGCGGCCGGCTGCGGCACGGGATGCACCCGACCTTGACCCGGGTCGTTGTGGCGATCGACCCGGCGGCGACGTCGGGCGAGGACGCCGACGAAACCGGGCTGATCGTGGCCGGCAAGGATGCGCGCGGCCACGGCTATGTGCTCGCCGATCTCAGCGGCCATTACGCGCCGGCGGAGTGGGCGCGGCTGGCGATTTCCGCGTACCGCGAGCACCGCGCCGACCGGGTTGTGGCCGAGGTCAACAACGGCGGCGAGATGGTCGAGGCGACGCTCAGGGTGATCGACCCCGACGTCAGCTACCGCGCCGTGCGTGCGACGCGCGGCAAGGCGGTGCGGGCCGAGCCCGTCGCGGCGCTCTATGAGCAGGGCCGGATGCACCACATGGGCGCGTTCCCGCAGCTCGAGGACCAGATGGTCGCGTTCACGACCGATGATGACGAACGCAAGCGCGGGCAGTCGCCCGATCGGGTCGATGCGCTGGTGTGGGCGCTGACCGATTTGCTGGTCGCGCCGATTTCGAGCGAGGGCATTTTCGACACCTACCGCCGGCGGGCCGCGCAGACGGCCGCTGAGGCCGCGAAAGCCGCCGCCCATCCGGAACACGTCGCGCCGCGAACCGCCCAATAGGCGGCCGTTTCTATTGGCGAGAATGGACATGGCGGACAGGACCGACCGCGAGCGGCTGATGAGCCGCGCGTTTGCTGCGATGCAGCACGCGCACGGATTGACCGGTTCGCCGCGCACGATCGCGGTGCTCGAATGCCAGATGTACGCCGCCGCCGCGCTGAGGCAATGGGCCTCGGCCGAGGAGGCCGCGGGCTGGCCATGCGTTTGGGACAACGAACCAAAGGACTGAAAATCATGCACCGCAGGCTCACGCTCGCCGCTCTTCTGATCGCCGCGACCGGCGGCTTGGCGCTCCCGGCTTCGGCCGCCAGCGTCAATGTCGTGGTCACCGTCGGCTCGCCGGCTTCGACCGCCGTCAGCTGCGCGCCGGTCGCCTCCTTCACCGGCAGCGCGCCGGCCGGCGCCGTCGTCTGCCCGATCACGGTCACACCCTCCAATTGGACCGGCAGCGTGGCGCTGAGCGGCCCCGATGCGGCGCTGTTCTCGATCGGCGCGACCCCGCTGCAATTGCAGGTCGGCGGGACGGCGCTCAGCAACACCAGCTGCGCCGGCGGCAACGGGCAGTGCAACGTCACCCTGACCGCGACGCCGTGAGGATGATGATCCGGCGCGCGCTGCTCCTCGCCGGCGGGCTCGCGCTCGCGGCCGGGCCGGCATTCGCCACGGCATCGACCCCCGTCGTGGTGACGATCGGCGCCTCGCCTCCGCCGGCGGGCAACACGATCACCGTCTCCGATGCGAGCGGGGCCGGCGAAACCAACTACCCGATGCAATTCGGCCGGCCATTCATCGACGGGGCGATCCCGCACGCGCCGATGATCCTGGTGAATGGTGCGCCGGTGCCGAGCCAGGCGGACGTCAAAACCCGCTACCCGGATGGCTCGGTCGAGTTTGCGGTCGTGGCGGCGGTCCTCCCGAGCGTACCCGCGGGCGGCTCGGTAACGCTTTCGTTCGTCGACACGACCGCGAATTCCAACACGCCGCTGACCAGCGCGCAGATGCTCGGCTCGAACTACGATTTCGACGCGGTGACGAGCCTCGCCTTCCCGGCGCGGATCACCGGCCCGGCGCTCGCCGGCAAGCTCGCCACTTTCCAGGCGATCACCAATGGCGGCTTCGCGATCACCGTCAACGGCACGGCCTATCAGGTGACCGGGCTGAACTTCAGCACTGCGACGCAATTTTATCCCGTCGCCGGTGTGGTCTCGGTCACGTCGCTGTTGAAGACGGCGATCAGTTCAGCCGGTATCCCGGTGATTATCTCACCGGCGCTGACCAACAATGGCTCGGCGACGGTGATGGAGATCCAGACCAGCGCAACCGGCGCCGGTGCGAGCCTCAGCTATGCGAGCGCGCCCTCGACCGGAACCGACATTTCGGCGATGCTGGGTTGGACTAGCACCACGAAGTTCAACGATAACCTAACAGGCGTGAGTGGCTCTGCCAGCGCGCGGGCGATGCTGGCCGCCGGCAACTGCCAGCCCTGGACTAGCGGCCCGATCGCCCAGACGATGGTGTGCGCCGACGACAGCGCCGTTGCGGCCTATGACATCGGCAATGGCGACGGCTTCCAGCCGTTCCGCCCGCGCTTCGAGGCGACCTTCTGGCCGAGCGGGCTCAACAACGTCTATAAGGGGTTTCTGAACAACCTCAGCGTCGAGGGCTACCCGCTCTATCTGCTCGGCGGTGTGGCGATGCTCGACGATGCCGGCGCGCCCGGTGCCGCCGCGGCGTGGGCGTGGATGAAGACCAACGTCGAGAACGCCGCGACCACGATCCCGACCGCGCCCAAATGGGCGATCGTGCCGCGCACCGACGCGAACGCGCTGCCGCCGATCCCGACCGCAACCCCTCCGGGGTGAGGGGCGCCCCGGGCTAACCGATGGCATTCACGATCGACGGCACGGCGACCAACACCGGCAACGGCGCCGCGACGCTCACCACCAAATCTGACGACGACCAATACCGCCGATCGCATCATCCTCGAAATCGCGTGGTACGACGCGAGCGGGCTGTCTGGGCTGACCGAGAGTGTAGCGGGCGCGAGCCTGACCTGGACGCAGCTCGGCTCGCGCCAGCTCGATCCGGGCGGCACGCGCGGCCTATCGGTGTGGTACGCCGACGCCACCTCGGCGCTGAGCGCGGCGGCGATCACGATCACGGCCGGCGGCATCTCGACCGCGGCACTGGAAATATCGAGCTACGCCTTCGGGGTTTACAACGGCGGTTCGGCGATCGGGTGGGACGCCAACAGCTCGCTGCCGGCGCACGCCAATGGCACCAGCGGCAACCCCTCGGTCTCGGGCGTCTCGACCACCAGCGCCGTGGATTTGCTGCTGGGCTTTGTGGTCGGCGCGGGCGCGGGCACGGTCACCGCCGGGACCGGCTTTACCGTGCTGACCGGCTACAAGACGGCGCCGGTCTGCGCTGCCGAATACCAGAACGTCAGCAGCGCCCAATCCAGCATCGCGGTCGGGGTCACGCTCTCGACCGCATCATGGATCATGGTCGCCGCGGCGCTGACGACGCCCAGCAGCGGGACGGCGGTTACGGCCGACGCGCTGATGGCGATCGGCATCCTTGCCGGCCTCGCCAAAGATAGCGGGCTGCCCGCCGAGAGCACGGCCGCGCAGCGCGGCGACGCCAGCGCCGAGCTCGAGGATTTGGCCGCCGCGCTTGCCGATCGCTGGCTCGCATTCGAGAGCGCGGCTGCCGTGCGCGGCGATCCCGCCGTGCCGGCCGAGAACCTGGGCGCCGTCGCCGTCATCGAAAACCAGATGGCGCCCATAGAAAGCCAGGCGCTGCAACGCGCCGATGGAACGGTGATTTTCGCGGGGCTCGCGACACAGCGCGCCGATGGCGCGGTCCCGGCCGAGGCGCTGCGCCGCGCATTGTCGGATGCGAGCAGCCCCGCCGAAAGCGGCGCCGGACAGAAGCGCGACGCGATTTCGCCCGCCGAATGGACCGGCGCGCTCGGGGTGAGCCTCGATAGCGTCGTGCCGCTCGAAACGACCGGGCGGCTGTTGCGCGACGCGGCCGTCACAGCCGAAGCGCTCGGCCTCGCCAAGGTCGATCTATTGTTGCTGGCCGGCATTCTGGCGAGCGCGCGCGGCGATCCGGTGCTCGGCGCCGAGGCGCTGGTCCGCGCTGCTCGCGACACGAATGCACCCGTCGAGAGCACCGGCGCGGTCAGTGTCTCGGTCACCGCCGATGCGGCGGCCGCACTCGAATTCCTGGCGCGGGCCAGCATCGACCCGCAGGCGCTGGCCGAGTGGACCGGCGATACCGCCATCGCTGGTGACAGTTTCGCGCCGATCGAATGGCTGGCGATCGCGCCGCCGCAGCTTTTGGCGCTCGGTGTGGGCCGCCTGCTGCGATCGCCCGGCCGCCGCCGCTTCTTGCGCCCGAACTGACCAAAGGACTGCCCATGCCGCCTTCGGGGGGAGTGCGCACGCCGCTCGTCGGCTATAGCTGGGGCGCGCCCGCACGCATGACCGGCGGTGGCGTGCTGAGCGGCGCCGCCGCCAGCGCCTTCACCCCGAGCGGGATCTTCTCGCCCGGCCTGCCGCTGGTCCCGACCGATCCCGAGCGGGTGCGGGTTCGCGACTTCCCGCCCGGCTATAACCTCGACTACACGCCGCGCAGTTGGACCGATGTCGGCTTCGCCGAGCTGCGCATGCTGGCCGAATACTACCTCGTCGCCATCGCGATCGAGACCCGCAAGGACCAGGTCGGGCGCTTCGACTGGCAGCTCGTCAGCCGCGACCCCGAGAACCCGAAATCCGACGCCGAGCGCCGCATCAAGGCCGCCACCGAATTCTGGGAGCACCCGGACGGCGACGTTGATTTCGCGACCTGGCTGCGCATGGCGCTCCACGAAATGCTGACCACCGACGCGCCGGCGTTCGAGATCAGGAAGACGCGCGGCGGCGACGTGAGCGGGATCGATGTGGTCGACGGGGCCACGATCAAGCTGTTGCTTGACGACACCGGGCGCAAGCCAGCACCACCGGCGCCCGCCTATGAACAGGTGATCCGCGGCCGCCCGTGGCGATTGCTGACCAGCGACGAATTGCTCTACCTGCCGCGCAACCCGCGACCCGGCAAGGTCTATGGCTTCAGCCCGGTCGAGCAGATCCTGCTCTACATCAACATCGGGCTGCGCCGGGCGATCACCCAGCTCGGCTACTACACCTCGGGCAACGTTCCCGAGGGCATCCTGTCGGCGCCGGCCGATTGGAACGCGGAGCAGATCCGCCAGTTCCAGGAGTGGTTCGACTCGATCCTCGCCGGCAATCTGCACGAGCGCAACAAGCTGATCTGGGCGCCGGCCGGGTCGAAGTACCAGGCGTTCAAGACCTCGCCGATCGAGGTCGCGTTCGAGGAATGGCTGGCGCGGATCGTCTGCTACACCTTCGCGCTCTCGCCCACGCAGCTCGTCAACCAGGTCAACCGCGCGACCGGCGCCACGATGCAGGAGGCGGCCGAGAACGAAGGCAACCAGGCGGCGCTCGCCTGGGTAAAGCGCCTCGTCGACCGCATCGAGCAGCGCCACAAGGGCAATACCGACCTCGAATTCGTGTGGCAGACCGATCAGCCGCTCGACGCCGAAGACCAGGCGACGATGCTGATCGGCCTCGTCAAGGAAGGGATCATCACCCGCAACGAGGCGCGCGACGAGCGCGGCATGAACCCCGAGGCCGACGCCGATCTACTGATGGTCGACACCACGCAAGGCCCGGTGCTGCTCAAAGACATCATCAACCCGCCCGAGCCCGTCGCGACTCCCTCGCCGGACGCGGGCGGCGCGGCGGAGGGCGACCCGGCAGCGCCTTCCGCCGCACCCGATAACGAGGAGGGCGCGGCCGGCAAGGCCATCGCCACCTTTCGCCAAGGCTTCACGCCTCGCCGCCGGGCCAGGCCGCAATCTCGCCTTGATGGCGCGGAGCGAAGCCTTATTGCGGCGGAAGCTGTCAGCCTTCTTCGCGCGGCGCGCGGCCCAGGTAGCGGCGGAGATCAGCGCGCGGCTCGGTAAGAGCGCGGCGCCGACGGGTGGCGACTACGATCCGACCGGGTCGCGCGTCGAACAGATCCTCGCCGCGATCGATCTCGGCGATTGGAGCGAGGCGCAAGACGCCGCTTCGGGCGCGATCGGCCCGCTCTATGCCGATGCCGTCAAGCGCGCGTTGAAGATCCTCGCGCTCGAGCAAGGGATCACGATCAACCAGGCGCGGGCCGAGTTCGGCTTGCCGCCGACGCCGGACGGCGACCGCGTGCCGGACATGCTCGATCAGGTCAACGAGCGCTCGGTCGCATGGGCGCAGGACCGCGCCGCCGCGCTGGTGACGCTGATCGAAGGGAACACGCGCGCCATGCTGCGCGCGACGGTGACGCGGGCGATCGACGAAGGCTGGGGCGCGAGAACGCTCTCGACTGAGATTGCGGCATCGGCCGGCTTCTCCAAGGCGCGTGCAGCCACGATCGCTCGCACTGAGATCATCGCCGCGAACAACCGCGGCAATCTCGACGGCTACAAGGCCTCGGGTGTCGCGACCGGAAAGGAATGGCTGACCGCCGGCGACGCCTTGGTCGAAGAGCTTTGCCAGGACAACGAGGACGCCGGGCCGATCGGCCTCGATGCCGACTTCCCGTCCGGCGACGACTGCCCGCCGGCGCACCCGAACTGCCGCTGCGCGCTCTTGCCGGTGACCACGCCGCTCTGACGTTTCGCGAAGAGGAACGACAATGCCGAAGGTGATTGCACACGTCGCCGCGGTCGCGGGCGCTTGCCCGAAATCGCTCGAACATATTGAGCCGGACATCGCCATCGGCGATCTGCCGCCCGGCTTCTGGAACGCCGGGCAGATCTGGGCCGGCGGCCGTGGTCAGCCGATCGTAGCGGCGCCGAAGGTTCGGGTGCCGCGATGAGCGTCGTTCCAAACAACCTCGTCGCCTATGGCTCGGCCGACATGCCGGAGGCTGACAGCGCCGCGGTCGGCGGCGCGGTCGATTTCACGATCAATGTCGCATTCAACGACATCACGCCCTCGGGCTTTGTCGATTGGGTCTCGAGCTCGGCCTCGGACACCGCGACCAAGGCGCAGATCGCCGGCCGCGACGCTTCGGGCGTGATCCAGACCCCGGCCGCGATCACTCTGAACGGGCAGACCCCGGTGACCGGATCGCAGACGTTCGAGCGGCTGCTGTACGGCATCATCACCGGCGCGGTCGCGGGCTCGTTCCCGCTCGCCAATCCGGGCGGCACTGCGGCGGTCGGCGACGTGGCGTGCTTTGCCCACACCGCGACCGTCTCGGCGCACACCGCGCGGGCGGGCTCGGCCAATACCGCCGGCACCACTCCGCCGCTGTTTTTCTTGCAGACCGGCGACGGCGCCAGCGTCTCGTCCGGGATGATCATCCGCACCACCGGCGGCACCGGGCCGAACCAAATCCGCCAGATCGTCGCGACCGCCGGCTACGGCACCGATGTTGTGGCGATCAACCGCGACTGGACGACCCTCTGGCGCGTTGCTCGACATCGGCCTTTGCGCCGCGCTCAACGACACCAACACCGCCAACCCGCGCCAGCAGATTTCGAGCTTCGTCCCGACCGGCTGCGGCGCGTTCTCGACCCAGCCCGCCCTCGTCAACGTGCCGTCGCCGGGCAACCTGCCCTCGGGCGCCGCGCCGAACAGCGCCGGCGCGCAGGGTGTCTGGATGCGCCTCACCTTGCCGGCCGGCACCACCGCCTACAAGGGCAGCGCCGATCTGCGCATCCAAGGCACCACGACCTAACCGCGTAACCTATGTTGCGCGGCTGCGGCGGCTTCGGCCGCCTTTTTGCTGCCCGCTCCCAAAAGGATCGCCGATGAAGATTTACCTGCCGTTCGCCAAGGTCGATGCGGCAAAGCGCATGGTCTATGGCTATGCGTCGACCGAGGCGCGCGACGACCAGGGCGAGGTCGTCAAGCGCGACGCGATCAAGGGCGCGCTCGCCGACTACATGCAGTTCGGCAACATCCGCGAGATGCACCAGCTCTCGGCGGTCGGCGTCGCCAAGGAAGCCGCTGTCGACGAAAGCGGCCTCTATGTCGGCGCCAAGGTGGTCGATGACGACGCCTGGGAAAAAGTGATCGAGGGCGTCTACAAGGGCTATTCGATCGGCGGCAAGGTCACCGCGCGCGACCCGGCCGACTACAAGACGATCACCGGGCTGCGGCTCGACGAGATCAGCCTGGTCGACCGCCCGGCCAACCCAGAGGCGGTGTTCGACTGCTTCAAGCGCGGGGCGGAGCCGGACGACCCGATCGCGCAACTGCTCGCCGCGATCGCGCGAGCCGAGGCGCTGATCAAGGGCGGCGACGCCAAGGGCGACGGCGAGAAGCCCTATGGCGACGTGAAGTATGCCGACCCCGGCTACCAGAGCGACAAAAAGAAGCGCTACCCGATCGACAGCGAAAAGCACATCCGCGCCGCCTGGTCCTACATCAACAAGCCGAAGAATTCCGGCAAATACTCGGCCGAGCAGGTCAAGAGCATCAAGGCCAAGATCGTCGCCGCATGGAAAGACAAGATCGACCCGAAAGGGCCGCCCAGCGCCGACGACGAGGCGAAAACCACACAGGCCTCGCTGCAGAAGCATCTGTGGAATGTCGGCAGCATCGCCAGCGTGATCCTGCAGCTCGACGAAATCGCGGACTCGCTGGCGCTCGAAGCCTTCATCGAACAGGACGACAGCCCGGCCGCCGAAAAGCTCCGCGCCACGGTCAAGGATCTCTGCGAACAGTTGAATGCGCTCGTCGCCGAAGAAACGAGCGAGCTGATGGACGGCGACGGCGACGACGAGATGGCGATGGCGGCGATTTCGTCGAGCCTCACCAAGTCCGGGTTTGCCGGCCGCGCCAAGCATTTTGAGGACCGCGCGGAAAAGGCGCGCCGCTCTGCCGGCGACCAGGCGCTCTTGGATGTGGCGCATATGGCGGTCACCAAGGCGGCCGGCATGGACGGGCTGACCGCTGGCGAAAAAGGCCACATGGCCGAGTGCGCCAAATGCCTCAAAGCCGCCGGCGCCAGCGAAGAGGCGACGCAGGATACCGCGAACAACGCCTCGCACGCGCCGCAGCAGCCGCCAGTCCCGGCGGGCGTCTACACGCTCGGCCACAACAGCACGGTCAACACCGCCAAGGTGCTCGATCTGATCGAGGCGGCGCTCGGCAAGCGCGGCAAGGCGCACCAGGCGCTGATGGACGTGGCGCATGGCTGCATCGGCAAACTGACCGACGGCAAGACGTGTGCGGCCGAGAAGGCCGGCGCGCGCCACTCGAAAGAGATGATGACGCACCTGCAAGAGGCGCACGATCACCTCACCGCGGCGGGCGCCAAGTGCGATGCGGCCGGCGAAGGCGAGCACCAAGGCACCGAGTTCGAGGCGGGGAAGGCTGCCGTTGCCGCGGACCTCGCCAAGGCGACCGCCGAACGCGACGCGCTGGCCAAGGCCATGCTCGACCTCGGGCCGCGGCTCGACGCGATCGGCAAGACCGTCGAGCAGATCGCAAGGCAACCGCTGCCGCCGCTCACCCGCTCGGCCGCCGGCCTGACCCGCATCGAGAAGGGCGGCGCCGAAGGCATGACCGACGAGGAGCTGACCGCGGCTATCGGCAAGATGAGCCCCGACGAGCAGGCGATGCTCTTGATCAAGGCGGCCAAGACGCGGCCGATCCGCATCGCCAACATCCCCGGCACGGCGAGCGCCGCCAATGGCTGAGGAATTCGACGCCGAGCGCGAGGCGGTGCGCCTCTTGGTGATGACCGTGCGCTCGATCGGCGATCAGCTCGGCTGGCGCGTCGTCATGGCGGCGCTGCCGACCGTGCTGACGCCCCTCCTCGTCGCCCATTACGGAACCGAGAGAGCGGCGAGCGTCTATCGCGACATCGCCGACGCGGTGCCCGGCATCGTCGCCGGCTGGGAAGCGCGCGAGCGGTTCGAGGCGATGCCGGCCGCAGGCCGCGCGTGATGCCCGATTTCGTCACCCTCGTCGCGCCGCCGGGCACCGACGAGGCGAACCACGGCACCGAGCGCTACCGCGTCGGCAACGACCGCACCGTGCGCGTGCCGCGCGAGGCCGCCCGGCATCTGATACACAACGCAGGTTTCAAGCTGGCGCCCGAAAAGGACGGGGACGGCGCCACGGAAGCGCAATCCCCGCCAAGGATGGGAACATGAGCATTACACAGGACTCCCTCGATCTGCTCAAGGCGTCGCTGCGAAACCCGAACGACGACCTTGCCAAGTCGATTTCGACCGCGACCGGCCTTGTCGCCTACGATTTGCAAGCCCCGGCCAAGAACCTCTATCCGTTCGTCACCCCGATCCGCAACGTCATGCCGCGGGTCGGCGGCGGCGTCGGCACCGCGACCAACTGGCGCCAAGTCAATGCCATCATCGGGTCGGGCTTCGACGCGATGGGCTGGGTTCCGGAAGGCCAGCGCTCGGGCCAGATGAGCTATTCGACCGCGAACAAGTCGGCGACCTTCGTCACCATCGGCGAGGAAGACGCCGCGACCTTTGAAGCGATCAGCGCCGGCCGCGACTTCGAGGACATCCAGGCGCGGATGACCTTCCGGCTCTTGCAGAAGATGATGTTGAAGGAGGAGATGGCGATCCTCGCCGGCAACGCGAGCCTTGCGCTGGGTACTGTCGGAACTGTCACGCCCTCGGCGATCGCCAATGCCGCCTCGACCCTGCCGAGCGCGACCTATTACGTGCAGTGCGTCGCGCTGACCCTCGAAGGCTGGCAGAATTCGAGCGTCGCGACCGGCGTCGCCACCACCAAGACGGTCACCGGCGTCGACGGCAACACCTTCACCCTCAAAGGCGGCTCGTCGATCGCCAGCGCGATATCGGCCGGCCAGGCGATCACCGCGGGAACCAATATGCTCGCGGCCTCGGTCGCCCCGATCCAGGGCGCGGTCGCCTATGCCTGGTATGTCGGCACCACCAACACCGCCGGCACTCCGCTCTTGCAGGCGATCACCACTCTCAACTCGGCCACCTTCTCGGCCCCGCTCACGACCGGCACGCAGGCCGCCTCGGCAGCCAGCGCCGACAACAGCGCCAACGCCGCCTATGCCTATGACGGCCTCTTGACCACGGCGCTGAAGCCCGGCTCGAACGCCTATGTCAACACCATGGCGACCGGGACCGCCGGCGTCGGCACGCCGTTGACCGCATCGGGGCGCGGCTCGATCAACGAGATCGACACGATGTTCCAGACGATGTGGAACAATTTCGAGCTGTCGCCGACCGTGCTCTATGTCAACGCGCAAGAGCTGAAGAACATCACCACCAAGGTCTTGTCGAACAGCTCCGGGCCGCTGCTGCGCTACGACCGCCCGGCCGATGGAACCGAGGGCGGCGAATATCAGCTGACCGCCAGCGGCACGATCGGCTTCTACTATAACCCGTTCGCCATCTACGGCGGGCTGCGCATCCCGATCAAGATCCACCCGCGGGTGCCACCCGGCACGATCATCGGCTGGGCCGAGAATTTGCCGATTCAGTACCAGTCGAACGAAGTGCCGAACGTCGCCGAGCTGAAAACCCGGCAGGACTATTACCAGATCGACTGGCCGATCGTCACCCGCCAGCGCCAAGTCGGCGTCTATGCCGAAGAGGTGCTGGCGGTTTACGCCCCGTTTGCGATGGGCGTCATCACCAACATCGCCAACGGATAGACTGCATACCGGAGAGCAGAACTCGACCGGCGCGCGGCGGCGTCGGCACAGGTGCTCCTCCCTGGCGTTCGGGCCGGGGCAATCCCCGCTCTCCGGGGTGACAAGGGGCAAGGGCGCCATCCGCCGCATTTTTCTGAAAGGCCACCATCATGATCGAAAGCCGCCCGGCGGTCGCCGGCACGGTCAAATTGCGCGCGCCCAACGCGGCAAGCGCAAGCACCTGGGAAGACGCCGGCGACGGTTGTGTATGGGTTCCGGCGGCACAGGCTGGCGCGCTCGTCGAGAGCCATGGCTTCCGCTTCCCCGGCGACCCGGAGCCCGAGCAACCGCCGACACAAGAGGAAAAGCGCCTCACCACGACGGTCGAGCAGCTCGAAGCGCGCGTCACCGGCCTGGCGGCTGAGATGGGCGACGTCCTTCTGGATTACGCCACGCGCATCAAGGCGCTGGGCGATGAATTTCGTCCACAGATTGCCACGCTGGACGAGTCGGTTCTTACCCTGACCAGCCAGGTTTCCGAGCTGATCGGGCGACTCTCGGTCGATCTCACAAATACCAAGGTCGAGAAGAGCAAATGATCACGGTCGAGCTGATCGGCGACCGCGCGCTGATCGCCCGGCTCGACGCCATCCCGACCCGGGAGCGCCACGAGCTCGCCCGCGCGGTCACCAAGCTCGCCCTCAAATTGCAGCGCAAGGTGCAGCGCAAGCTGTCCGGCCAAGTGCTGAAAGTCCGCACCGGGACGCTGCGCTCGTCGATCAACACCGAGACGAGGACGAGCGAGAGCGAAGTCACCGCGACGGTCGGCACCAACGTCAAATACGGCCGGTTCCAGGAGTTCGGCGTCTCGCACGCCTGGCTGATCGAGGCCCGGAACGCGCGCTCGCTGCGCTTCGAGATCGGCGGCCGGACCATCTTTCGCCGCAGCGTGAGGCACCCGCCGCTGCCCGAGCGCTCGTTTCTGCGCTCGGCGCTCGCCGAGATGCGCCCGCAGATCGAGGCCGGGCTGACCGCCGCCGTCGATGCCGCACTGAAGGAATAGCCAATGGATACCAACGAGATGATCGAGCGCTGGTGGAGCGACCACTTCCCCGGCTCGGCGGTCGCGCGCGACACGGCCGCATGGAACGTCGCCTTCGCCGCCAAGGAAGAATTGAAACGCCGCCTCGCGCCACCCGCCGCGGTGATCGCCGAGACGCCAGCCCAGGATCACGAAAATGTCGGTTGAATTGAGCTTTGGCGTCGGCGCGCTCTGGGGCGAGCGCACCGATGTGACCGGTACGGGCATCGGCCCGCGCCAGTTCGGCAGGCTTCAGGATATCTCGGTGACCTTCGATTTCACCGACAAGCCGCTCTACGGGCAATCCCAGTTCCCGGTCGCAATCGCGCGCGGCCAGGGCAAGATTACGTTCAACGCGAAATTCGCCCAGATCCTCGGCAACCTCTATTCCGACCTGTTCTTCGGCTCGTCGCCGGCGGCCGGCCAATTCGGGGTGACGCAACTCGAAGCCGCAGCGGTTCCGGCGACCACGCCTTACACGGTCACCGTGGCCAACGCCGCGACCTTCAACGATGACCTCGGCGTCGTCTATGCCGCGACCGGGCTGGCCTTCCAGCGGGTGACGACCCCGACCACCGCCGGGCAGTATTCGGTCAATGCCGCGACCGGCGTCTACACATTCTCTGCCGCCGACGAGAGCGCCGCCGTGCTGATCTCCTACACCTACAACGTCAGCGCGACCGGCTTCAAAACCACGATTTCCAACCAGCTCCAAGGCACCACGCCGACCTTCAAGCTGACCTTGTTCGAGACCTATCAGGGCCTCGGCCAGGCGCTGCGCCTGAATGCGTGCATCGCCTCGAAGCTGATGCTGCCGAACAAGATCGACGAGTGGGCGATCAGCGAACTCGACGGCTCGGCCTTCGCCGACGCCTCCGGCACGATCGGCTACCTCTCGACGGTGCAATAATGGCGCTGCTCCCCGGCGTCACCGTGTCGATGGGCGGGCGCGACTGGATTGTGCCGCCGCTCACCATCGGTCAGCTGCGCCGGCTCAACCCGACACTGCGCCAGATCAGCGAGCCCGGCGTCGGCATGGACGCCGATACGATCGACGCCATCGTTGCCGTCGTGGGCGCGGCGGCGCGGCGCAACTACCCCGATCTCGACGATGCCGCTCTCCTCGACCTCCTCGACCTCGGCAATGCCGGCGCGGTCCTCAATGCGGTGCTGACCGGCAGCGGCCTGAAGGCGACGCCGCCGGGGGAAGATCAGGCGGCGGGGACTGGGGCTCTCTTTACGGCCTCCTCGCCGCCAGCTTCGGCTATCGACCTCGCGACATCGACGAGCTGACTCTGCCCGAGGTCGAGGAGCTGCTGCTCCCCTATCTCGCCGAGCATCCGCCGGTGCACCTGCTGGTCGCCGCCTATCTCGGCGTCAAGCCGAGGAACCGCGCGCGGCCCGACGCCAGCGCCTTCGCCGCCGGCATGGATCGGCTGCGCGCCGAAGCGGCCAGCCTCTTCACCGAGCGCGACGTGCTCGAAGGGCTGAAGGGCCTCACCCTCGATTTCACCGCACTGAAGGCGCGCGTCCATGGCTGACCTGCCGAACGAGATCAAGGTCGTCATCGGCGGCCGCGTCGTTGGCCTTGACGAGGCGAGCGCCAAGGCCGTCGTCGATATCGAGGCGATCAAGCACGCTGCCAATTCGGCAACGACGGCAACCGGCCAACTCGGCGGCAAGATCGGCGGCATCGGCAACGCGATCGAGGCGCACCGCACAAAAATCCGCGACCTCGCCGCCGACCTGCGGTCGTTCGAGAAGTCGCAGAAGCAATGGGGCGACGCGACCGCGAGTTCATGGCAAGCGGCGCGCAGTGAGATCACCGGCGCGATCGGCGCCGAGCGCGACGCGATCCGCGGCCTGATCGGGTTGCGCCGCGAGGCCGAGGCCGCCGCACGCGCCGCGTTGAAGTCGCCGCCTGGCCTGCTCGCGGCGCAGCGCGCACTCGCCTCCTACGGCCCCAAGACCGCACCGGGGTTGCTCGCGGCGCAGCGCAGCATCGGCGCCTATATCGCCAAGGAAAAGGCCAAGGCCGAGGCGGAAATCGCGGCTGCCGCCGAGAAGGCGGCCGGCGGGGCAGGCATCCTCGGATCGCTGCGGATCGGCCAGTCGTTCCGCCACATCATCGCGATCTTCGACGGCGCCATGCGCCACCAGCGCGGCCAGATGATCGCCTCGACCAGCGCGCTTGTGCGCGACTCCGGCATCGGCGAGATCGCGCTCAAAGCCGTCGGCACCGCCGGCATCGCCATCGGGGGCGGCGTGGCGGCGGGCGTCGCGGTCGCCATCGCGCAACTGGCGCTGCTGGTCAAGCACGCCTATGACGCGGAGGCCGTGCTCGGCCAGGTCGCCGCGGCCGCAGCCCTGCAAAATCGCAGCGCGATCGGTGCCGAAATCGAGCAGCCGCGCCTCGCGTCGATCATGCAAGGGGCCGGCATCTTCGGCGAGGGCAAGGTCGCAAAGATATCGGCCCTGCTGACCACTATTCCAGGCCTTTCCGACGCATCGCGCGAAGCACTCGCCGGCGTCGCCGAGGCGATCGACCGGGTGGCCTATGCTGGCGAGAGCAAGGCGTTTCTCAAGGGCTTCCCGCGGGCTTTCGCCAATCCGGCGAGCGGCGCCAAGGCGTTCGGCGTCGCGACCACCGCCGACCCCAACCAACTCGCGGCCGAACTCGTCGCCAAGTTCGCGCCCGGCGCTAACGTGCTGTCCGCCCTGCGGCAGCGCCGCTTCGACACCTCCGCGCCTCCGGGCGCGAGCCAAGGGCTGCTCGGCACGAGCGATATCCTCGGCTCGCTCTATAACCGTTTTGTTACGCCGTTCGCGCCGGACATTCAGCGCCAGCTCGGCGAGGCCGTAACCTCGAAAGTCCCGGCGCCACCCTCGGCGCCACTGCTGTTGCCCGGCCCTTCGGCGACGCCGGCGCAAAACCTGATTTCGACCGCCAAGGCAGCAGCGGCGGCGTTGAGCTCTGCGGTATCGAACGCTCCAGCCTTGACGACGGGGCTCCCCGCCTATGCCGGCGGCGGCATCGTCGATTCCGACCAGGTGGCGCAGCTGCACGCGAAGGAGATGGTCCTTCCGGCCGCGATCAGCACCAAGCTGCTTGCCCTCTTGTCGCAAGACGACAACGGGGGCGGCCTCAGCGTCACGATCGCCCCATCGACAGGGAGCAGCGGCGGAAATGGCGCGCCCGCTCCCGTGCTCACGATAGCGGCGAGCAAGCTTTCGGCCGCGGCGGAACTCCAAACCGCCGCAGCCTCGATCACCGACGCCGCCAGCGCCGCACTCTCCACCGCTGGCGACTCGCTCAAGCGGGCTGGCGAGAAGGTGCTGTTCAGCGGCGGTTCGCGCCGCGACATGGGCGGCCAGATCGGCGGCTCCCTGCTGCAATCAGGGGCCAAGAGCCTCTACAGCTCGCTCTATGACGGGATCGCCAAGTCGATCTTCGGCACGAGCGATGTCGGCAGCGGGATCAGCTCCGCGCTGTTCGGTTCTGGCGGCATCTCGGGCCTGCTCGGGCTCGGCGGCGGCGGAGGAGGAGGCAGCCTGCTCGGCGGCTTGTTCGGCGGGGCCGGGTTGCTCGGCAGCCTGTCCGGCGGCGGCAATCAGGATTTCTCCGGCGCGGTCGGGGGCGCCACCTCCGGCGGCGGCCTTGGCGGCGTCTTCGGCCTGCTCGGCGGCATCGGCTCGCTGTTCGGTTTCGCGAAGGGCGGGATCGTGCCGTCGGCGGCCGGCGGATGGGCGGTGCCGAGCCTCGGGCCGGGCGGCATCCCGGCGATGCTGCATTCCCAGGAAATGGTCCTCCCGGCCGATATCAGCCAAGGGCTGCAAGGGATGATCGGCGCCGGCGGCGGCGGCGGGATGGGGCACACCTTCAATCTGAACATTTCAGCGATGGATTCGCGAAGCGTCATGAATGCCGGGCCGTCGATCCTCGCGGCGATCAACAACGCAATCCGCTACGGCGGCCGGCTTTACCAGGGCTGACCGGCATGCAGATTTGGCTTCGCGCGGCGCTCCTGGCGCTCGGGCTCGCGGCTCTGTTCGCGGTGCGCGCGCCGGCGCAAACCTACATCGCGCCCGCTGTCGCCAGCTATCAGACGAGTGCGGCCGACAATGGCGAGCAGATCAGCTCGGCCAAGGGAACCGGCACTGCGGTCGGCGGCTCGGTCGCGAGCCTCGCCGTGGTGCTGCCGAACCCCGGCACGGTCGGGCCGAATTGGGTGATCAGCCTCGTCACCGACGGGCAAAATGCGCTCGTGCTGCAGACGACGGTCGGCTCGATCCTGGTCGCCGGCCAGGCGCCCGCGTCGTCACTGACCATGCCGCCCGATTTCGCCGGGCTCGTCGTGCGCTCGAACGGCGAGGCCGGCACCTTCTCGGCGACCTCCGGCTCGGCCTCCTACGCGGTCGGATCGTCCTCGGTGTCGGGGCCGGGCAGCTCGACTTCCGGCTATCTGCCGCAGTGGAACAACACGCTCGGCACCTTGCTCGGGGCCGGGCTCCCGGTCGCTGGAACCGGGGTCAACACCGTCGTCGAGACGGACTCCGGCGGCCACATCAACAACAATCTCGTCTCCGGGCTGCCGAACTCGCAGCTCGGCACGATGGCCGCGCACACCACCAAGTGCAACAACACCGGATCCTCCGCCACACCGCTCGATTGCTCGGTCGCCCAGATGCTGGCGATGCTCGGCGCGGTCACCGGCCCCGGCTCGTCGACCAGCGGCTATGTGCCGGGGTGGAGCGGGACTACCGGGCTCATCCTCTCGACCGGGTATCCGGTCGCCGGGACCGGCGTCAACACGATCCCGGAAACCGACAGCGGCGGCCATCTGAACGGCCTGGTTGTTCCCGCGCCGACCGCGAGCGTCCTGGGCGGCGTCGAGAGCCTCGTGGCCGTCGCGCACAAATGGATCGACGCGATCTCGACTGCGGGCGTCCCGGCGGCGACGCAGCCCGCGTGCGGCGACCTGTCGGATGCGGCGGCGAGCTGCAACACCGACGCGACCAACGCCGCCAATATCGCGAGCGGCACGCTCTCGACCTTGCGGCTGCCGGATCATTTCGAGGTGACCGGGACCGCGCCGACCGCGGCGGCGAATTGCGGGACCGGGGCCACGGTCGCCGGCAACGATGCGATCGGCCGGGTGCATCTCGGAACGTCGCCCGGCGGCTATTGCCAGATGACCTTCGCCGCGGCTTGGACGAATGCTCCCGTTTGCTCGGTCTGGGATGAATCGACCGGCGCGGTGCTCTATCCGCAGCCCTCATCGACGGTGCTGGCGATCGTCGGCGTCGCGACCCTCACCGCTGGCGACAACCTCGCCTGGTCTTGCAAAGGCTATCGCTGAATGACCATCCGCCGGCTGTTGCTCTGGGCGCTCCCGTTCGCGCTCGCCGCGGCGATCCTCGGTGTGCTGTTCGCCGAGGTCGCGCACGCGACCACACCTGCGGCCTCGCCCGCATGGATCAACGTGGTGGCGGCGTGCGGCGCTGATCCGACCGACACCACGGACTCGACGAGCGCCATCCAGACCTGCATCGGCCAGGCGGTCACCGGCAACTACCCGCTCTATTTCCCCTCCGGCAAATACAAGGTCAGCTCGCTGCTGACGATCGACTATGCCGGCCAGGCCGGGCTCGGGTTCCGGCTGATCAGCGACGGCGCGACCCTCGACGGGCGCACGGTCGCCAGCGGGCCGGTGCTCCAAGTCGAGTGCTCGGGAGGCACCCCGTCGAGCCCGACCACGTGCTTCTATTTTCACGAAGAGGGCTCGCTCTTCGTCCTCGCCGACACCCCGGCTTATGCCTTCGTCCTCGGGCTCGCCAACTTCGCCGACCAGCACAATTCCTTCAAGATCGACCACCTGCTGGTCAACAATTCGAGCACCAACGCCGCGTCGGGCGGCTGCCAATTCAACGCGGTCTATGACAGCGATATCTTCGCCGTGTGCGACGCCTCCGGGGGTGCGGCCGGCATCGCGCTCGAGCAGGTGCAGTTCTCGCGGATCTCCGGCGCCGGCAGCGCCAACGGCACCGGCGGCCGGGCGATGGTGCTCGAAAACGGCTACAGCTTCTCGGACACGATCTTCGGCTTCGACTTCGAGGCCTCGCCGATCTGCCTCTCGGTGACCAATTCGCACAACGGCAACAACACCTGGATCTCGCCCTATTTCAATTGCACGACCGCGATCAACGGCACGGGGTCGACGAACAATGTCCTGGTGAACCCGCAATATGCGAGCGTCACCAATTACGGGCCGCTCTCGACCGGCTTCTCGGTGATGGGCCAGGGTTCGCGGCTCAAATGGCTGTTCCCGACCGCCAGCACGTACACCGCGGCCCCGGTCGATGATCGCGAGGCGCTGAGCTCCTACAACGCGACCGGCGCCTCGCTCGCGGTCACCCTGCCGGCGATGGCCTCGATCAACACCGGGTGGTCGATGGGGTTCGCCTCGGACAACGGCAAGGGCATGACGATCGCGGTCCCGGACAGCGCCCGCATCGTCTATGGCAACAAGAGCCTCGCCTCGATCTCCCTGGGCGCCGGCAATTACGAGTATGTCCGCCTCGAAGCCGACGGCAATAATTGGCGAGTGCTGTCGATGAGCCGCAACACCGCGCTCTTCAACGGCTTCCAGCCGCCGCCCTGGCCGTCGAACTGGCTCTACCCGTCGACCTCGGGATACACCGCCCAGCTCGGCGACGATGGCGCGGTGCTGTCGCCCTACAACACTGCGGCCGGGCTGACGGTGACCTTGCCGGCGACCAGCACCATCCCGAACGGATGGTCGATGGGCTTCGCGACCGACAACACCAAGGGCATGACCATCAACGTCGCCGACGGGCATATCGTCTGGCCAGGATCCGGGGCGACGGCCACTTCGGTCAGCCTCGCGAACACCGCCCAGGGCGCTTACGAATTTCTGGTGCTGCAATATGACAATTCGGGATCGGGCTCAAACTTCCGCGTCATCGATGCGACCCCGGCGACGTGGCAGGCGCTGGGCGCGCTTGGCTCGGCTGGAATCTCGCGCTGGTCTTTCCCGACCGGCGCCAGCACCTATGCCGCGACCATCGCCGACAACGGCAATGTGATCAGCGCCTACAATTCGACCGCCGGAACCCTCACCGTCACCTTGCCGACCACCACGGGCCTGCCGATGGGCTGGACCATCGGCTTGACCAACGACAACGGCAAGATCGCCAACGTCCAGGTCAACGGCACCGCCGGCGGGCATATCCTGTTCCCCGGATCCGGTGCCACCGTCACCAGCGAAGCGCTCGCCGCCGGGAATTACGAGTTCATGGCGCTCCGCTATGACGGGACCGGCTTCCGGGTGACCAATATCACCCCGGCGACCGCGACCCTGATGGGCATGACCGGGGCCAATTTCTCGATCAACCGCTGGCATTTCCCGACCGCCGCCACCTATGTCGCGGCGATCTCCGATGGCGGCAACGCGCTCAGTTCGTACAACACCTCGGCCGGCCTCTCGGTCACGCTGCCGCCGGTCGGCACGATCTATCCTGGCTGGACCATGGGGTTCTCGCGCGACAACGGCAAATCCATGGTAATCGCGGTCAATGGCGGCGCCGGCGAGAAGATCCTGATGCCCGAGGGCAGCGGCGGCAACGCGCTCGGCTCGGTCACCCTCGCCAGCAGCAATTACGAGTTCATGCAGCTGCTCTGGGATGGCTCGAATTATCGGATCGTCTCGCTCACCCCGGCGACCGGCAACAATTACGGCACCTTCAAATTGCCGACCAGCTGCACCGGCATGGTGACCGGCACGCTCTGGAACAACGCCAACGTCGTCAATGTGTGCCCGTGATGCCCGAAGACGCTATTTCCCCCACCGTCATCTATGGCGAGCTGCGGGCGATCCGCGCCACCGTCGAGGCGCACGGCGTCGAGGCGCGGCGGCTCTCCGATCTGGTCGAGAGCGGCCAGGCGCGCCAGGATGACCGCATCTTCCTCGTCGGGCAGCGGCTCGGCGTCGTCGAAGGCGAGCTGCAGGGTTCCTCCCGCCGCTCGGGCTTCGTCGCAGCCGCAATCGCCAGCGGCATCAGCCTCCTCGGCAGCCTAATGCCGCACTGGTTTATCAGATGATGGGCGATCTGCCCGAAGACGCCGAGGTGGTTCGCTTCCCCGGCTCGCGCGGCCCGGCCGCCGGCGCGCCGAGCGTCGCCATCGCGATCCTGATCCTGCGCGCCCTCGGCCAACTGCTCGCGATCAGCGGCCAGCTCGCTATCCTGCTGCTGGCCGCGATCGGCGTCCTCGACCTCCTCGGGCGCTGATCAGGCCGCCGCCGCGGCTTGCTCGCCGCCGTTCCTCTGCGACGGCTGCTCCGCCACCCGATAGATCCCATCCGCGATCGTCACCCGCCCGCTCTTGACCTGCCGGTTGAGCTGGGCGACGACGAGGCCGGGCGGCCAGCCCAGCGCGGCAACCAGCGCCTCGCGGCCCATCCCCGCTCGATGCCGGCGCAACACCCCCAACAGATCGCCGCGCTTTTCCGCGCGCGGCGGCGGGGCGGCCGCGCCGCCGATGATCTGCGCCTCCGCCGCGGCGATCAGCTCGTCAGCCGCCGCAATGTGCGCGCCAGCCTCCCCGAGCGTCCCTTTGGTCGCCGCCGTGAGCCGCGCACGGCAATCCTTCAGCAACCCGATAATTCCCGTCATTCGACACCTCCGCTCTTTGAACGGGCGTCGTTTACCATCCGTTCGGCGGTATGTCGATGCGCCGCCAGTCGCCGCGAAAGGCGTTCTGCCAGCGCAGGATCGCCGCGCGCGTGTGCTCCCGGCAAGCGGCTCGGCAGGCCAGCGCCTCGATCCGGTCCTTCTCCTCGGCGTTGTCCGGGCCGAACCGGGGCTGAGCCCACAAATTCGCCAGCACCTGCTCGCCGCCGAGGCAGAGCGGAATGCGGTCATCGACTTCGAACTGCCGCCCCTCGCTTGCCGGCACCCGATATTCGGCGAACACCTCGCGGCGCAGCCGCCAATAGGCCGCTCGATCGGTCCTATAGAGGCGCTGCGTGCTGCTGTAGCCCCGATGGCAGATCACGTCCGGGTCGCTCGTCGCGACCGCTCCCGGCGTCAGCACCGCGCTCGGCGACGCGGCGATCAGGAACAGCGCGGCAACCGCCGTGCCCGCCACGTGCCAGCGCCTCCGGTGCGTTCGCGTCTCGTTGCGTCGCGTCACAGCGGCAAATCCCAGTTTCCAGATAGCGCCGTGCGGCCAGTTTCAATAGCTTAGATGGTCGGAGTGAGAGGATTTGAACCTCCGGCCCCTGCCTCCCGAAAGGCGTGCCCGGGCGGCGATTTCACGTGAAACATCATGCGCTTGCGCGATCACTCCCGGCGTCCGTGTCAGCCACGTGCCAAAACGCCCGGATCTCGGCTTCGTGGCCGGCGGGCAAAAGATGGGCATAGCGCTCGACCAGCTCGACCGATGACCAGCCGCCCTCGGCCTTCAGCGCGAGGATGTCGTGGTGCAGCGCGTAGTGCCAGCTCGCCCAGGTGTGGCGCAGGTCGTGCGGGGTGAATGTACCGATTTGTACCGATTTGTCGGCGCGCCTCAGCGCGCCGCGCCAGGCGGTTTTGATCTGGCCGCCGTAGCCGCGCTCGCGGCTGGTGCGGTAGGGCTCGCCGAGGGGTGTACGGAACACATGCCCGTCGCGTCCCGGCAACGCGGCCAGAGACACAAGGGCTCGCGCGGGCAGCCGAGCCGTGCGCCGGCGGCGAGACTTCGTCTGGTCGGCCCAGAAGATGGCACGCGCACCTTGTAGATCGACATCGCGCCACTCCAATCCCAAAGCCTCGGAAAGCCGCGCCCCGGTGCACAAGAGGAAGATCAGCAAGCCTTTCAAATGCGGAGCCGCAGCCTTTACAAGCTGCTCGGCCTCGGCCGGCAACAGGAACCGGGTGCGCCCCTGCGGCTGCCGCGGCGTCTCGACAAAGGGCAGATCGCACCAGCCGCGGCGCGCCGCATGGCGCAGCACCGCGCGGATCGGGATCACCACGCCGCGCGCCGCCGTCGCCGGGGCGGCGTCCGGCCGCAGCACCTTGGCGCGCACCCGGTCGATCATGCCCTGGTCGATGTCGGCGAGGCGTGCGGTGCCGAGCGCGCGCAGGATGCGGTTGAGCCGCGCCTTGTCGCCGGCGCTGCGCGGGGCTGTGGCCAGATAGCTCAAGGCGGCCTCGGCGAAGCTCTTAGCGCCACGACGTTGCCCGTGCCAGGCGTCGCGCAGGAGCTGCGCTTCGAGGGTCGCCGCTTCCTCGCGGGCGAGGGCCGGGTCGTCGCTTTGAGCGCGGCGTCTAACGCGCGTTCCGGCGACAGTGCCAACGATGGTGAGCGCGCCGGTGTCGCGCCGGCGGATGATTTTGAGGGCGATCGCAGGCTCTCCTCGATGGCGCGGATGGCGAGGTTATCGAAGCGGATCACCCGGCCCCGGCGCAACACCGGAATTTTCTCGTCGCGCACCATCTCGCGCAGCCAGCGCGGGGTGACATCGAGCTCGGCGGCGATCTCGGCCAGGGTGCGATAGCCGTCAGCCACTGCGGTCCAGGCGCCGGCTGAACGCTGCCCGCGCCGTCTCCGAATGGCCGTTCCAAAGCCCGATCGCGACCTCTTCGGGCAACTCCGCTAATCCGCCGAGGAGCGCCGCGGTGATAGCAGCGACCGCCGCGACCGCGGAGTGGCCGAAGACGAGAGCGCCGATTTGCTGCGCGAGGGCTAAGCTATCTTCGCGGTCCTCCTCCGTCATCACCCGCGCTCCTTCCTGGCCTGGTCCATCGCCGCGTTGAGCCGCCCCGCCTCGGCGGGATCGCCGCCGCGATCCGGGTGCGCCTTTTCGAGCTTGGTGCGCCACACCGCCTCGATCGCGGCGAGCGGCCAGCTCTGTTCGACGCCGAGGATGGTCCACCACGGAAGTTCGTCGCTCGCCGGCGGCGGCAGCATCGGGCGCGCGCCCTCGATCGCCTGCTCGCGGGTATAGGTGCCGTAGCGCTCGAAGGCCCGCAGCCCGGTCAAGGTCAGCGCAATCGCGTGCAGATTGTCCGGCCGATCATCATAGCTATCGCAGGCCAGCACCCGCAGGTCCGTCGGCTGGTTGCGCCGCGGCATCGCCCACCATAGCGCGACGCCCGGGTCAATCCGGCCTTGGCGATATGCGGGAGCCATCGAGATCACGTGCCCGCGGGCGCGCCACCTGTGCATTTCCTCGGCGATTTCCTGGTGCGCTTTGGCCATCGAGGTTCTGAACGGCGAGCGCTGGCGCGAAGCCGCGCGCAGCTTCCCCTGCGGCCAGCACAGCGGGAACTCGCTCACCTGGTCGAGTGAGCGGTACTCAGGCATCTGTCCCTCGCAGCAGGTTGTCGGCGGCCTTCAGCGCTTCCAGCGACACCAGCACGGCCGTCATCGTCGCCAGCTCGCGATCGGCCGCCTCTTGCTTCATCCGGCCGGCGGCAACCCACTTCGGATAGACCCGTTCGCGCAGCGCGATCTCGCGTCGGATGCAGGCGATTTGCGCGGGAAGGTCAGCCATCGTCGAGCACCGCGTCGATCATGCCTTCGTCGACCACCGTCTCGACGATCAGCCGCGCCAGATGGTTCGGGTGCATCCCGCGTTTGGCTGCGTGCGGGCCGAGGGCCTCGAGGATATCGACGGCGAACAGCACGGTGCGGCCCATGGCCTCCGATGGCCGCTGCGCTCGCCGGCGTCCGGCGGAGCGTTCGAGCGCGGTCACTGTGGCGTGCTTGACGCCGAGCTTGGTCGGGTAGCCGAGGATTGGCTTCGCGTTGCTCACCCCATCTCTCCCGGCTGCATCGGGCCGCGATCTCCTCGCAGCCTCGCCTCGATTGCATCGATGACCGCCCTCACCTCGCGCGGGTGGCGCTCGGCGTACTGGTCGAACAGCACCGCATTCATGTCGCGGCAGCGCTCGACGCTGCTGTCATCGCGCAGGGAAGCGATGATGCGCAGCATCTCGCCGCGCCACTGCTCGATCGAATTGACGCGCCGCTCGCCTTTGTTGTTGCGGATCAAGAACACCGGTCGCGCCAGCGGCGCCGGCTCCGGCGGCGGCTGGCCTTCCGCCAACGGCGCGGCCTCGCCATCGATAACGACGCCCCTATCGGGATGCAGAAAGGCGTGCCGCCCCTGCTCCTCATGGGCTTCGTCGACGCGGGCGGCCCCGATGTAAGCCGAGAGCGGCAGCGAGCGCGCCAGGCGGCGCTTTGCCGTCTTCGCGCACATCGCCGGAAAGCCGATCAGCGGCTCGTTCCAGGGCGAGAACGCCTCGCCGTCAGCGTCGGCGCCGGGGCGCTTCGCCGCGGCGCTGCGCGCCTTGATAGCGAGCAGCTCGTCGAGATCCATCACGACCACGATCGGGTCGCGGCCGGGTGCGGCCGCGCACGCCCAGGCTGCGACGATGCGGCGGGTCCAGCCCGCGCCGAGCTGCGGCTTGTGCCGCACGAAGGCGGCCGAGCCGAGCTCGTAATCAAAGGCGTCGCCCTCACGCACAACAGCGCCGGCGATCGTCAGCCCGACCCGCGCGCCCAGCGTGTTGAAACCCTTGTAGCCGGTCAGCCATTGCGCCTTCTGCACGCCCTTTTGCCGGAACGGCACAAGGAACCCCTGCCCGGTATGCCCATCGGCTTCGAGGCCGAGGACGGCGCCGGTGGTCGCCGCCTGGATCACCGATAAGGGCGTACACTCCAGGAGCTTCGGAGTGCGGTCGCACGAGATGATGACGCTGCGGATCAGCCGCGCCGCCGGCACTCCGGTCGGGCGCAACAGATCCGCAAACATCGGCTCCAGCGGTTTCAGCTGGCGCTCGATCACCGCGAGCTGCGCGCTGCTCATGCAAACATCTCCTCGACGGCGGGATCGATGATCACCGGTTTGAGCCGGACCTGCACCGAGGCGTGGCGCAGCTCGCGCGGCTCGGCATGCGGCGCGCAGATCAGCGGCGCGATCGGCGAGCGCTTGGCATAGACCCGACCGCCATCGACATGCAGCTCCGCGGCGGCGCCGAGACGGCCCAGCAATTTTGCCCTCAGCTGATTTTTGAGCTTGCCGGCGAATGCTTCCTGTTCGGCCGCCCAAGCATATTGCCGGACCGCCAGCGCAAGCTCCTCGTCGCCATGCGCCTCGACAACGGCGCCCGCTTCGGTCGCCGGATAGAGCGCCGCCAGCAGCGGCAGTTCGATCGGCGAGCCGAGCGGGTCGGGCTCCTTGCCGGCGACGACGCTGGCGAGGAAATCGCCGGCGGCATCCTGCAATTCCCGTTGCAGCGCGCGGTTGGTCTCGCGTTCATAGCATTTCAGCTCGTTGCCGCCGACCAAGGCCGCGATGACCCCCCGATCGGCCGTTGCGGAAAAGAGCTGGACCTGCATCTGGATCTCGACGTGCGGCGCCGCGGCGCTCTCCGACCAGGTGTCGCGCCAGCGCTGCCAGTCTATGTTTTTCGCCTCAATGATGACGTCGCCCTGATCGGGGACACGCATGCGGCCATCGATCGTCGCCCCGAGTGGGCCGCGGCGCAGGTAGATGCTCTCGGAGTTTTCCTCGACCTCGAAGCGGTAACGCCGCGCCGTCGCCCGCAAGATGTCGTCCTGCAACAGGGTGCCCCATTCGATCCGCTCGTCCGGTTCGGCACCGAGCGGCAGGCCTCGCGCAAAATGCTGCCATAGCATCCAGCGCGTGCAGTAGGGGCTCTGGTCGAACAGCGCCGCCGCCTGGCTGGCGCTGACCGTCCGTAAGGTCGGATCAGGCATCTTTCGGTCCTTCCAGGAGCGGCAGCCGCGGCTCGGCCGCCGCAGGGTGTTCGGCGTCCCAGGCGCCGAGCACAGTCAGCCAGCGCATCAGCTCGCGACCCTCGGGGCTCGCCTGCTTCTGCGGCGTCATCGCCTCGTAAAAAGCGGCAGCCTGCTGGGCGAGGCGGCGCAGGATCGCGTGCTCGGTGAACCTCACAGCGTCAGCCGGGGCAGCGGGTCGGGCATCGCCACCGCTTGCGGCAAGGCCGCGCGGTAGTTCGCGTTGCGCTCGATCCGCTTGGCGATGTCCTCGTCATAGCGGCCGGCGGCGACGATCGAGCCCCTGTAGCCTTGGTGGTTCGGCCCCAACCACGCCTCGTGCTCCTCCGACCAGACGATCCAGTCAGCCATCGGACGGTTCCTTTTCGGCCGAGAGATGCCGATCGATGATCGCCATCGCGCGACGGTGACTTTCCTCGATCGCCGCCACCGTGGCAGCGTGCTTCTGGGTCTCGACGAGGAGGGAGATCAGGAGGACGGCCATGTCGTACTCCGTATCCGGCAACCATATTCGGCAGTGCGCCAGGCAATCGGCCGGGCCTTTGGGCGAGATGCTCGTCATGTGGTGCTCTCCTCGGCCTGGATCGGCTGGGCCTCGCCGCAGTCAAGGCAAATGGCCCAGCCGCGCCGCTTGACCTCAATCGACTGACTGAGGTCGACGTTGACGAGCGCGCCAACTTCGAACACGCCCCACACGGTCACCTCGGCTCCGAGATCGCCGCCGCCGCAGCGCCGGCACGCCGCCTGAATGCGCGCGCTCATGGCGCGGGCCCCTCGTTGCGCCAGGCCTGCACCGCGCGCAGCCGCCGCAGCTTCTCGGTGATCGCCGCCTGGCGCTTCCCGCCGGTGACGGGCAATACCCGTTCAAGCTCGGCGATTGCGGCGGCGAGCGACGGTGCCGGGGGCATTTCCTCCCCCGGCCGTCCGCCCGAGCCGGGAGCCAAATCGCCCTCCGCACGGCGGCGTATCGGAACGTGGGGTTCGGTTACATGGTCGCCTCCTGGTTGGCGTCCGGTCGCATGGCGGCGTTTCTGCTGATTTCCGGCGTCCACCGCCATCGCGGATCGCTGGGGAATTTGGTCCATCACGGCCTCCACGCTCGACAGGGATGCAACAGCGGGCGCAGCACCCAGGCGACCAGCAGCACCACGGTGCACACCGCCAGCAGCAGCAGCAGCCACAGCGACACCACCGCAATACAGGCAAGATCGAAGAGCCGCCTCAGCCGGCCCTTCATGGCGAGCCCGCCAGGGCGATCGCCCAGATCAGGTAAAAGCAGAACCCGATGCTGCCGATGACCCCGATCACCGACCACCACAGCAGGTTGCCGCCCTGGTCGAGCGCTTTCTCGGCCGGGGTCCGCCCGTCGCGCCCGGGTCGCCGATCCGGCGCGGACAGCGTCTGCGGCTTCATGGCGACCTCTCCAGCGATTGCGCCGCGAGCCAGCCGCTCGCGGTCAGCTCGATCTCCGGCTCCTCGGGCAGCGGGATCGAGCGCAGCACGGTCAGGGTGCGCGCGCGGCCGGGGCGCCGGGCCAGATGGCCACGGAATTCGAGCGCGGCGATCAGGCGCGCCACCTGCGACATGCTCGCCAGGTCCAGCTCGCGCCGGATCTCGGCAAAGCTCGGGCTGATCCCGTTGGCCGCGGTCAGCTCCTCGATCACCATCAGGCAGTCGCGCATCGTCCCACGGGTGAAGCCGTAGACCCGCGCCTCGGCCGGGTCGGCGCTCATGGTCCGCGCTCCGCCAGATACCAGCCGCCGCAATATTCGCAGCGGTAGGCCACGGCCGTCCGCCGGGCGTGGCGCCGGGTCGGCCGGCAAAAGGCCACGGCGCGGCGGCGGGCGAGCGCCGGGCTGGCGAACCTGGCCTTGCCCTCGCAATGCGCCTGCCGCTTGCTGTTGAACGGGCGGGCGGCGCTCATCGGTGCGTCTCCGGCACCGGCTCGACGATCAGCCGGTAGGTCTGCCCGGTCCCGTCCAGCCGGAAGAGGCGCGTGTGGCGGAGGGTCAGACCGTTCGAGGTGTCGCCGCCGTCGACCATGACAAAGCGCAACTTGTCGATTTCGAGCGCGTCGGGGCCGGCGCGGCGGACGGATCGCAGCAGCGTAAACAGCAGCGCCATGCCGTAGCTCGGCTTGCGCATGATCGGCGCGCGGTCGCGCGCCCTGGCTTCGGGCGTGCCGTAGATCGCGGCCTCGACCGGCGACAGGCGCGGAAACCCGGCGCTCACAGCCGGCCTCCCGCCACCAACGTGGCGATCATGCGATCACGGGTTGCGCCGAAATTATCGGCCTCGTCGGCATCGAGGCCGAGTTCCTCTGCCGCGTCGCGCCGGCGACCGTGAAAGTAGTCGCAGAGAAAATCGCCGAGATAATTGAAGATCGCGTCCCGATCGCCATGGTGCTTCCGCGCCCACACATCGACGGCGCGCAGAAACGCCTCCTCGCCCCGCTCGATATCCGCCAGCTCGGCCTCGGCGCTGCGCCGGTCGTAAGCGCGCTCGCCGGCCGATCTGAGGCTCAATCCCGCAAATGACGCCATCTTCCCCTCCGTCGCGTTGACAGAGGGAATTTAGGTGAGACCGAAATTCACTGCAACCGAAAACTTCGCTCCTGCCGAAATTATTTCCGGCGATCGCAGGCGCAGCCGGCTCGGCGATGGCAGGCCTTATCCCGACTAATGCACGAGTCCCCGCATGCCTTCCCGGCCGAGCAGGTTTTGCAGCAGATAGCGGCGTGCTCGCGTGCCGACACAGGCGGTATCGCTGCGCCTCGCGTGAGAAGCAGAGGAAGAAGGACGGCGATCAGAGCGTAGCGCACCGCGCGGTCGGCGGCGGGCGGTGCGCTCACTCGGCGGCTTGTTGCGGTCGGTCGGCGAGCACGCGAAGCAGGTCCATCGCGCGTTTGCGCTCGAGCGCCGGGAGGCCCTCAAGAATGAGCCACGCTTCGGCCTCTATGTCTGGCGCCCGCAACAGGATGAGACCGGGGTGCGTTTGCAGCTCCCGCGCAAGCGCTTCAAGAAGCTGCTGCGTATAGCGCTGGTTTCCGTGTTCCAGCTCAGAGATTGTTGACGCCGTGGTTCCCGCCCGCGATGCCAGCTCTTCTTGCGTCAGCTTCCGAAATTTCCGCCATTGCTTCAGAAAATGCGGCAGCGCTGGCGGCCGGTCGGCGCTCTTGATCCGCTTCCTAGCCATCGCCGAAGCCTGCCTCGGCAGGCCAGCGGACGCCATTCGCGGGGACCGAAAAATTACATCTTGACCGAATATTCGGTGTCACCGATATTCGTCCAATGCAGCTTGCCGATTGGCTCCGCCGGGAGCGCACCAAACGTTTCGTGTTCGCTGGGCGCGTGGGGATCTCCCCCTCGCATCTAACGGACCTTTGCGAGGGGCGCACTTGGCCCGGCCGCGACGTTGCCGCCCGAATTAAAGAGGCGACCGCTGGCGAAGTGACGCCGGACGATTTCCTGCGAGCGGCTGACGACGCGCGCAGGGCGTGAACGTGCTTCTGCATCCCCGCGCCATAGCATGCGCACACGCACTGCGCCTGAGCGCAATCCTTACGCCCATCGTGGGTTGCAGCTTAGCGGCTCGCTGGACCGGCCCAGACCGGCAGCAGAGAACGAATCGGCGACATGGACCGAGATGCGCCACCGCCCCCCGGCGTGCGGCGCGGGCCGGCCCGGAGCGGACCAGTCGGGGGATCACGCTCCGGGCCGGGACCCGAAAGTCGCCCGGCGGGGTAACCGGGCGGTCAACAACGGAAGGGGAGTTCCGTCATGGCGGAAGATAGTAGCGACGGCGCGCGGATCAATATCAGCAAGCTCAAGGGCTTGGTGCGGCGCATCGATAGCAAGAAGGCGCTCGCCGATCTAGCCCGCAGCGACCTCGGAAACCTCTATCAGGAGGCCGAGGATTACGGCTTCAACCGCGCCGCGCTGAAGATGGCGCTGAAGCTCAGGAACATGGAAGACGACAAGCGCAACGACTTCCTGAGCGCGCTTGCCGCCTATTGCGACGAGCTCGGCGTGTGGGATCAGGGCGACCTGTTCGACCATCAGCCAAAGACGCCGAAACCCCGGCGCGAGGAACCGGTCGAACCGGGCTACCGGCTCGGCCAGCTGGTGTCAGAGCGGCGCGGACAACATAGCGAGGCCGCCCCGCTGAGCGCCGAGCCCGATGCGCCGAAGCGCCGCGGCCGGCCGCGCAAGACCGAGGAGCTGGTCCAATGAGGTCGCTCGGCTTCCTGCGCGGAACGAATCGCTGGAAGAAGACGCGGCCCACGGCGCAACAGCTGCGCGCGGCGGCCGATCTCTTCGCCCCGCGCAAACCGACCCCAGAGCGGGCGGCGGTCGATGACCGGCAATGCCGCATCTGCGGCTGCACCGACGAGCGCACCTGCGCGGGCGGCTGTCACTGGGTAGCGCCGGGCCTGTGCTCGCGCTGCGCAGGTGCCGCGGCATGACCTGGCCGCTTGTCGTCGAGATGATCGGGCATCCCCGAGGCAAGGGCGCGGTGCGTCGCGACCGCCTGCCGAATGGTTACTTCGTCACCCACCCCGACGAGAAGACCGCGCAGTACGAGGGAAATTTACGGCTCGCCGCGCAAAAGGCGATGGACGGCCGCCCGCTCTTTACCTGCGCGCTTCGCGTCCTGATCGAGGCGGATTTCCCGATCCCGACTTCCTTCTCTGGCAAAAAACGGCGCGAGGCGCTGCTCGGCATGGTCGCGCCGACCGTCAAGCCCGATTGGGACAACCTCGGCAAAATCTGCGACGCGTGCAACGGGATGCTCTGGGCCGACGACAAGCAGATCGTCGAGGGCCAGGTCATCAAGCGCTACAGCGACAAGCCGCTGCTGCGGATCAGCGTGTGGCCGCACCGGGCCAGCGATCTCGCCACTCTGTTCGCCGATGCCGCGCAGTGAGCGCGACAGCCCAGATCCGCGCCGCGGCGGTTCCGCGGCACACCCCTGGCAAGGAGACGACCTGGCCATGAAGACAAGGATTCCAGCCCTGGCGCTCGGTTGCGCCATTGGCCTCGCCGCCGGCGCCGCGCACGCCGCGCAAATCACCATCGCCAACAGCGCCGCCGGCTACTACAGCTTTTCCGGCACCGGGGGCGGCGCGCTGAACGTCGCCGGCGCAGCCGCGCACGGAACCGCGCTCTTTGGTTCCGACCTCGGCGGCTACACGCTGGGGCCGCTCGCCTGGCTCACCAGCGGAACGATCTCCGGCGGCAACTTTGCGATCCATGGCAGCCAGGCGCTCGCCTATCATGGCGTCGATGGCGACAGCCTCGCCGGCACGGTCGGCTGGTCGCTGCTCAAGGACGATTCGCCGAACCCCGATCTGATCGGCACGCTGACGATCAGCGCCCGCAGCGGCGACGCCACGTTCCTCTCGACCTTCGCCGGCGCTGCCGCGGCGATCGACATCGCCCTCGAAAACCTGTCGCGCGGGGTCTTTCTGTCGGCGCTGTCGCACACCACCGGCAGCGAGACGGCGGTGATCTCCTCGGGCGAGATCGTGGGCCGCCGGGCGGCCGTGCCCGAACCAAGCACGCTGGCGCTACTCGGCGTGTCGCTCCTCGGGCTTGCCTGGTGGCTGCGCAGACCGGCGGGCGCGCTCGCCGCATGAGCGCGACGGCGGCCGGGCTTGGCGCGCATTTCCGGCCGCCGCCGGCTCCCGGAGCTTTTACGCCTCTCCGGGACGGGCGGTTCCTGGCAAGGAACGCCCGAGCCTATGCCGCCGACGCTCTCGCTTTCAATCAGGTTCGGCGCGCCGCCGGGGCAAGCGCGCCGCACATTCCCGATCCGCCCCTTCCTGGCAAGGTTACCCACGATGAAACGCTTGTTGCTTTCGGCCGCCCTCTTTGGCCTCTCGGCCACCGCGTTCGCCGGCGCGGCCTATGCCGTGCCGTGCACCCCCGGCTACGTCTACGTCTGCGACTGGTCGGAGTACGTGACCGCCAATGTTCCGACCGTCATCACCTGGAACTTCAAACCGCAGCACGGCTTCACGCTCGCCGTTCCGGCCGCACAAAACGGGCTCAATCAATGCTGGGCCGAGGACGACTACGCGGCGATGGGCAATGCCGGCCCAAATCATGGCTTCCCGTTCGGCCATGATCCGGTGACCGGAGCCAACGTCGCCTACACCACGCCGCCAGGCTACATCCCGATCGGCGGCGTCTCGGTCTATTGCACCGGCCAGGCCTCCGTCTGGGTCGAAGCCCGCAGCTTTTAGGTTAACGCGGCCGGGCGGGACGCTCCCTCCCGGCCTCTTTTTTCTCTGAGGAGAGCGTATGGCCCTGCTAATCAAGGACGCCAATTCCGCCGTGCAGACGATCGCCACACAGAGCGACGCGCAGTCCAATTTGGTGCCGGAGCATGTCGAGGCGGCGCTCGTCGGCGGGGTCGCCACGCCGGTCAGCTCGAGTGCGCCGATGCCGGTGATCAACGCCGCCGCGGCGCCCGCATCGGACGGCTCGGGCACGATCACGGCCGGCGGCAGCGCGCAGACACTGTTCGGCGGGGCCGTCCCGACCAACGGCTATCTCGTCGCCAATCTCGACCTCACGCACCCGCTCTATGTGTGCGATGTCGGGGTGGCGACCGCCGGCGGCGCGTCTATCCCGGTTGCCGCCGGCGCGATCTTCGTCACACCGGACGGCTACCACCCGGCGGGTGCGGTCAGTCTTTACGGCGGCACCACCGGGCAGGCCTTCGCCGCCCGGCGCTGGTGAGCGCGATGCGCAGCTTCAACCACGCCTTCTCGCTCGGCGCCGGCACCGGGACGTTTCCGACCGCCGTCGAGGCGCTGCTCGTCGCCGGCGCCAGCGGCACGGTGCTGACCGTCGTTACCGCCGGCGGCGAAACCGTGGCGCTCGGCGCCGTCCCGCCCGGCCTCTATGTCGGGCCGCGCATCGTCGCGGTCACCGCCAACACTGGGTTCACGATCACCGGCTGGTGGAGCTAGCCGGCCGCACTGCTCTCGGGGAAGGGGAGATCAGAAATGAGCAAACTGACGCCGCGCCAGCGTGCGTATGCGACTTACGGGGTCAACGGCTATTGGCTAAGCCGGGAACTTGGTTTTCGGCTGGCGATTGCTTTCCGCAGCACGATGACCGCGGTCTGCGCTCTCGAAACTAGTTTCGTCGGGGGCGAGCCATGAGCGGATTTTGGCTGAAGCTAAAGCATGGCGCACCAGCTAACCCGAAGTGGCGCGCCGTCGCCGCAAAGGCCGGCTGCCCGGCCGGACATGTGTGGGCACTCTACAGTTGGGCGCTCGATTTCGCCGGGCAGCATGATGGATCGCTCGCCGGGTTCGACCTCGAGGAGGTCGCCGCTGGCACCGACTATCCGCTCGACCTGCTGCGGCGCATCTGGGATGTCTTTATCGAAAAGGCGATCGTCGTCGGCACGACGCTCCGCAATTGGGCTCAGCATCAAGGCGCCGGCGCGGTCAAGGCCGGCTATGCGGCGGCGCAGGCAGCGGTGCGCTCTGTCGCCAAAAGCACCGAGCGGGTGAGGGCTCACCGGGCACGACCCCGTCAACTGTCGATGATGCTGCCGATCGACGGCTCGCAGCACCCCGAAACTAGGTCAGCACCCGATAACGATGAAACATTTAGGGTCGGTGTTTCATGCGTTTCATCGAGCGTTTCATCGGCCGAAAACGCCCATGATATCAACGATGAAACGCGCCCCCTCTTAGATAAGAGAAGAGTAGATATCTCGCTTCGCTCGAATCGCGCGCGCGAGGTTGAAAACAATCTCGGGGAAGAAGGTCAGCACGCACCGACCCCGCTGAGCCCACCAGGCTTCGCCGAGTGGTGGGCCGCCTGGCCGCACAAGGTCGCGAGGCCGGCTGCCGCGCAGGCCTACCGCCGCGCCATCGCTCGCGGGGCCACACCCGCCGCATTGCTGGCGGGCGCCGCCCGGTACATCGCCACCAAACCGGCCGACCGGCAGTGGTGCAACCCGGCCCGCTGGCTCACCGAGGACCGCTGGCTCGATCAGCCTGGAGAGGTAAATGTTCGTACTGCCAATGGCGGCGCCGGAATTTCCAGCTATCGGGCACCGGACGCTCCTCCTCCAACAGTCGAATGCAGAGCGTACTACTGAGGAGCGGTGGTTTGCGCATGCCTACGATTACGGATGGCGGCGCGTTATGCTTGGTGCGTTCGAAGATCGCAGCCCGATCGACCCGGACCGTCTGTGGTTCGCTGCGCGGCTTGCCGGGCAGGCCGAGGCGATGTGGCGGCGACACTTCGGCAAGCCGCCGCCAGCGGCACGCCGGCCGGCGCCGACGCCTGCGGAAATCGCCTATGTCGAGGCGGCGTGCCGCGAGGCGAGAGCCAACATCGCGGCGTGGGGCGAGCGGAACGCGGCGGCGTTTGCGGCACCGCGCCGGGGCGATCCGGTCAAGCGGGTGCGCGACGAGCTGGGCGTCTCGGTGAGCGAGCAGGCGGTGGAGCGGGAGGCGGCCGATGGCTGAGCCGGTGGTGGACGATTTCGATGCGATCCGGCTGCGGATCTGCCAGCTGCGCAGCGAGGCCGGGGCCGGGCGCCCCTGTCACGCTCGGCTGCTGCGGCCGATGGCCGAGTGCTGGTGCTATGGCGCCGGCCCGGGCGGCCTGATCTTGCCATGTCCTCCGCCGCGGATCGAGGTGAGGGTCGAGCCCGCGCCGGCCGAGAGCGGTGGCAGTATGCCCTGGATGACCGCGCTCCCGTGGTTCCCGATCAGCTGAGCTGGCGGCAGCGGGCGCGCGCGATCGGGCTGCGGCAGCGCTCGATCGCGGCGATGCTCGGTTGCAGCGAGCGGTGGATCTCGGCGAGCCTGGGGCGGCCGGTCCCGGCGCCGCGCATCCGCCTGGTGATCACCGCGTGGGAGGTGATGACCCCGAGCCAGCGGGGCGAGTGGTTGTTCCGCGTCGGGCTCGGCGCGCTGTGCTGGCGGCAGCCGATCGCGACGCCGGGCGAGGACCTGGTCGTGTGCAACTGGCCGGAGCTGAGCCCGGAGCGAATAGATCCAGGGT
>JADEYI010000696.1_pt1 | contig 38574 bp, 33 predicted proteins | sample 8542331 | NCBI WGS metagenome assembly JADEYI01 (sample SAMN16510988, study PRJNA670497) | mine drainage metagenome | isolation source: biofilm near Copperflume 1 | place: Germany: Marsberg coppermine Kilianstollen | collected 2018-02 | reverse complement strand
TTGACGATGATGAGCGACTTCCGCGGCTCCTTCGCCGGCATGTCTTCACGCATCAGATGACCTCCCTGCTGCTGGGCTGCGGCGGACAGAGGCGCGTACAGGGCCGACGGCTCCGGCACGACGCTCGGGCGCGGTCCCGGGATGCGCGAGCAGCCGCACCGCTACACCGTACACGTCATCGATGGACGGCGCTCATCGCGCGCGGGTGACCTCGCACAGCGCTGGCCCGACACAGACGGCGGCCGATTGGACTGCCAGGGCAGGGCCGAACCGGCCCGGGCGATCGGTAGAGACAGCCGCGCTATACTGGCCGCCAAGGAGAGCGCGCATGGCCATTCCTCCGCTCCCTCTGCTGCACATCGTCCAGACCGCCACAACGGTGCCGGCCGTCGTTCCGCGCATCGTCCTGCTCGCGGCGGCCCTGCTGGCGGCGGTGCTCGCAGGCACCTGGATGCCGCGCCCGATGTCGCTGCAGCGCCTCACGCGCGCGCCGGCGATGCGCGCTTCACTCTCGGTACTCGTGTTCTTCGCGGTGTTGCCATCGGTGGTGCCGTACGACCACCTGCTGCCGGGGCTGCACCAGGACGACACGGCGGCCGCGGAGGCGGTACACGCCTCGCACTGCCACCTGTCACCGGGCTCCTGCGCGGATGCGCCGCTCGCGGCGGGCCCCGGCCAGCTCATCTTCAATGAGCCGCTGGTGATCGCGCCGGCGCTGCTGGCCACTCTGCTCGCGTTCTCGGTGCCCGCCATGACGGGCATCACGCTGCGACCGGAGACGCGTCCGCCCCTCGGCTGACCCTGCCGAATCAAAGAAGATGATTGCCCCGCGGCGCGAGGCGGAGGGCGCGGAGCGCGCCGCCCGTTGCGGCGTCAGCGCGGTATGGCAGGCAGGAGGTACGCAGTGTGGAATGTGCGCGTGATGCTGGCAGCCGTTGCCGTCGGCATCACAACGGTCATGATGGCCACACCGAACGTCGCGCTGGCGCATGCGCGGCTGAAGAGCTCGACACCCGCGGTGGGAGAGGTCCTGCAGACCTCTCCCACGCAGGTGGTGATCACGTTCACGGAAGATCTCCAGAAGGTGGCGGGGACGTATGGCATCCAGGTGACGAAAGACCGCGGGCAGTCGGTGACGGCCGGGCCGACCGCCATCGACAACACGGACCGGTCGAAGATGTCCGTACCGCTGCAGCCGAATCTTCCCCCTGGGCGTTACGTCGTGGACTATAAAAACGTGTCGGACGCCGATGGTGACAAGTACCACGGCTCGTTCTCGTTCTACGTCAAGGTGCAGCCGACGACGGTTGACCTGGCGAACGACGCCCAGATCGCGACGGTGAGCGCCGAGAATGCGTCGCCGGTTGCCGGGACGACGCCGGAGGCCGCGCCGACGGGCTCGGCGTCGCCGGCAGCGACCGCCGGGGTCACAGCGTCCGCCACGGGCACGGCGCCGCCGGCGACCAGCACAGGCGGCAGCAGCGACACCGGCAGGAACATCGGGATCGGCGTCGCCTTCGCCGTGATCGTGGTCGCGGGCGGCGGCTGGTTCGCGTTCGGCCGGAGGCGGTGATGCCGACGGCGGCCGGGGCGGTGTGCGGGGTGAAGCTGTGAGCGAAGGTAAACAACGGTTCCTGATGATGTTGGGGGTGATCGCCGTCGTGGTGGCGGCGATCACCTCTCCATATTTCGCCGGCACGGCGCAGGCGCACGCATCGCTCGTCAGCGCATCGCCGGCGAACAACGACAAGCTGACGCGGCCGCCGACGCGCGTCATCTTGCGGTTCAGCGAGTCCATCGAGCGCCGGCTGACGCAGATCCAGGTGCTCGACAAGAACCAGAAGCGCGTCGACACGAACGACATGGCGTTCGACAACAGCGACCCGACGTTCGCGTCGGTGGGTGTCAAGCCGCTCGACCCGGGGCTGTACTTCGTCAAGTGGAGCAACGTGTCGGCGATCGATGGACACGAGCTGAGCGGCCAGTATCCATTCGTGGTGCTGAACCCCGACGGGTCGTTCCCGGCGGGCATCACCGCCGGCGCGCTCACCGGCGCCACAACGAGCGGTGGCCAACTGCTGCCGGCGGACCTCGACTCCGCGCTCAAGTGGATCTCGCTGCTGTCGCTGGCGACGGTCGCCGGTGCGGCGTTCTTCCTCTTCGCCGGCATGCGCCCGGCCGCCTCGTTCCTGGAGGAAGAGGATTACGCGCAGGTGACGGACACCACCGAGCGGTGGCTGATCACGCTGTCGCACGTGCTGTTGCCGATCGCATTCATCGCGTCCGGGATCCTGCTGGTGATCACGACGCGACGGTTCTCGACTGATACGAGCCTCTGGTCGTACGTGACGACCGTGCGCGTCGGGCAGTTCACGCTTGCGCGCCTGCTGTTGATCGTGCTCGCGCTGGGAGGCTGCGACCTGCTGTTCCTCGGGAGCTCACGGCTCAAGCGCAACAGCGGCCTGGGGCTGATGATCGTCGCCACGATCGGGGCGCTGCTGACGTATTCCATGGTGAGCCACAGCGCGGGGGACACGGGCAAGTTCTGGGCGGTGAGCTCGGACTTTGTGCATCTGCTCGCGTCGGCGGCCTGGCTCGGTGCGCTGGCGATGATCTTCATATTCCTGCGTTGGCGCCGCCAAGCGCTTGGGGACGCGGCGCGCTGGCTCTACATCGCCAACGTGTTCGACCGCTTCTCGATCCTGGCGGCGCTGAGCGTCACGACGATCCTGGCGACGGGTACCTTCAACGGCCTCGCGGCCGTGCCGACCGCAGGCGCGATGATCCACACGACGTACGGACGCGTGCTGCTGGCGAAGATCGCGCTGCTGCTGCCGCTGCTGGCAGTGGCCGGGCTCAACGCATTCGTGTTGAAGCCACGCTTCGTTGCGGCCATCGACACGCTGTACCAGCAGGGTGGCACGGCATCCGAGAGCACGCGGGCGCACTGGACCCCGCAGCTACGGCGCCTGCGCGAGCTGCTCGTGCCGACGGTGGCGATCGAGATCGCGCTGGTGCTCGCGATCTTCGCCGCGGTTGGCGTGCTCACGCAGACGACGACAGCGGCGGGAGAGATCGCGTCGGAGAAGGCGGCGAAGACGCCTCCCACGAAATTCGACCAGAAGGCCGCGCAGAGCGGCCTGACCTTCGAACTGATCGTATCGCCCAACCAGGCGGACACCGTCAACGAGTACACGCTCGACATCCGGAACCCGGATGGCAGCCCGACGACGACCGTGACCGAGGCGCGGCTTCGCTTCAGCTATCCGGACGCGCCGAACGCTGTCGCGCCGTCGGAGATCCTGCTCACGCGCTTCAACCCCGGTGAGTACAAGGGCGCGGGCGTGTACTTCACGACGAAGGGCAACTGGCGCATCGACATGACGATCCGCCGCAGCGTGGGCGACGACGTATCGCACGCATTCTTGCTGCCGGTCGCGCAGGCGCCGGCCAACACGAGGGTGGGCGGCGGCAGCCCGTTCGAGCTGCCGTTCACGGTGTTCAACTGGAACCAGGTGTTGGGCGCGGTCCTCGCACTGATCGGCGGGCTCATCCTCGTCTATCGGCGGCAGATCCGCGTACCGCACGTGGGGTACCGTGCGACCGTGACGGGCGCGACAGCAGTGCTGCTCGCGGGCGCGGTGCTGGCGTTCGGCGTGGGCACCCACGGCACGGCCGCGGACCCGACGGCCGGTAACCCGGTGAAGCCGACGCAGGATTCGATCGCGCGCGGCAAGCTGCTGTTCCAGCAGAACTGTGTGCAGTGCCACGGCATCGACGGGCGCGGCGACGGTCCGCAGGCGGCGCAGCTCAGCCCCGCGCCATCAGATTTCCGGCTGCACATGCCACTGCACACCGACCCGCAGTTTTATGCGTTCATCCACGACGGGTACGCGGGCACGGCGATGCCGGCGTTCGGCTCGGCGTTCTCGCCGACGGACATCTGGAACCTGGTGAACTTCCTCCGGTCGGCGTTCACGCAGGCGCCATCGCAGTAAACCGAAGCTCCGATCGGCCGAAGGCGGCGCGCGATGGGACGCGTGTCGAAGCGCCTCGGCGAAGTGCAGTTCGTGAAGGGCCCTGCCGGGGATGAAGGGCGCGCCGCTGTGAGCGTCGAGACGCAGGCGGCTGCCCGGGGCTGCACAACGCTCAGGCGGGGCAGCCGTCGCGCGCGATGCGATAGACGTCGTAGAGGCGCTGGTGATCGATACGCCGCACGCAGACCTGGCCGGCGACGCCGGGGGCTGCCGCCATCGCGTCGAGCAGCGCGTGCTCGTTGGTCCCATAGCCGCGGTCGTACGCGCCGTAAATGATCACGTAGTCGACGATGCGCCTCCGCAGGAAGTCGCTGTACGCGGCGGCGGAAGGCCAACTGCGCAGGGCGATGGTTTCGGGGAAGAACTCAGAGTCGAGCACGGCGCCGTGACGGAGCGCCTGGTACATGCCGTACTTCGCATCGCCGGCGCGGAGGATCCGATAGGTGGCGCCCGGAACGAACCGCCCGGACTGGAAGAAGCCATCGAGCGAGGCGTCGGGCTCGCGCGTCAGGCCGCCCCAGGCGTACGCATCGTGCCGCAGGGGGACGAAGGCGCCGTTGAGGATGAGGAGCGCGGCCACGATCGCCAGGGGGGCACGCGCCAGCGGCGTCCGCTGCACCGCCAGGCCGATGAAGGGTGCGGCGACGACGAAGGCGCGCAGGCCAACGGTACCGAAGAAGTTTGCGACGATGTCCGGCGCGGTCACCTCCGCGAAGACCGGCGAGGCGAGCGTGAAGTAGACGGCCGGCGCCGCCGGTATGAGGGACAGGGCGTACCAGGCGAGGAGGCGCGGCCGCCGCGGCTCCCACGGCAGGCGCGCGATCACGAGCGCGGCCGCGATGGGCAGCACCACGGCGGGATGTGTCGCCTGGGCACAGCCGGCGAGCACAGCGGCGAGGAGCGGCCGCTCGGCGCGCCAGGCGGCGATCGCGAACATGAGGAAGGCGGCAGCCCAGAGAAACGGCATCTGCCCGAGCAGCGGACCCTCAAGGAGCACGGGATTCAGGAGGAGCATCGCCACCCACCAGGGGCGGCGCAACTCCGGGAACCCGATGAGGGTGCCCGCGACGACGCCGAGGAAACCCAGCACGAGCCCGAGCGTGACGGCCCAGTCGCCGAGCGGCGGCCGCACGATGGCGGCGGCCATCCAGGGCAGGAAGGCATACGGGAAGGCGTAGGCGTGGCCATGAGCGAGCACGGGCATGCGCAGGGGCACGCCATGACCACCCCAGAGCCGTTCGGACACGTACCAGACGTGCGCGTAGTCATTCATCGAGTCGTTCGTGAGAAAGAGCGGGTGGCGAAGGATGAGGGCGAGGAGCACCGCCCAGGCGGCGCATGTCACGAGCAACACCAGTTGTGCGGGCCGCGCCGCGGGGCGCACGAACAGCCTGGGCGCCGCGCGCCCGCTCCGTGCGTTAGACTCTCTCGGCATGCGCAACGTGGGACATGATATCGACGCGCCGCGCGGGGAACCAACTCTGGCCGCCGCGGATAGCGCTCCCACCGGCGCTCGCGCACGACTCCCCGGGTCAACGGCGCGGCTCCTGGCGCCAGCGGCGGCGGGGCTTCCGGGCGTCACGGTGCTGGCCGCGATCGCGATCGCGGCGTCGCCCGTATATGCATCACCGCTGCGGTGCGCGGTCGCCGTGCTGATCGCGCTCACGTGCTGGGCGCTGGCTGCGCGGATTCGGGGCCCGCGGCTGCTCGTGCTGCTCGGGGTCCTCGGCGCGGCGGTATCGGCATGGCTGCTCGCGCAGGCGTCGTATTACGCCGCGGCATGGTTCACGGCACCGGCGCTCGGGATAGGTGTGGGACTGGTATCCGGCGCGGCGGGCAGCCATGCGAAGGAGCGCCGATCCTGGACCGATGGCCCTGCGTTGCTGCTCGCCGCGTCGCTGCTGGTCGCGGGCGCGCTCGTGGGCGTGCGGGCCCTCTTCGGCCGCGACGGGGCGATGGGCGCGGGGGCCGCGTATATGGCGCTGGCGGCGGCGGCGGCCCTCGGCGCGACACCGGGGCGGCGCTGGCCGGCGCGGGCGCTCGTTCCGGTGGCGGCGTTCGCCGTGCTGCTGCCCGGTGTGACGGCGGCGTACATCGGAGCGACGACGCCGCGCGCAACGTGGTTCGGCAGCCTGACCAGTCATGGCCCGCGCACAGGCAACGAGGTCGCGCTCACGTTCGACGACGGCCCCAACCCGCCGTACACGGAACAGATCGCCGCGATCCTCGACGCGCACGGGGTGAAGGGGACATTCTTTACCGTCGGCAAGGCGCTCGACAAGCGCCCGGACGTATCACGGGCGCTGATGGCGGACGGACACCTGCTCGGCAACCATTCGTACCTGCACGACGCCGTGCGCTGGCTCGACCCCCGCTATCCCGAGCTTCAGCGCACCCAGGACGCCTTCAAGCGCAACCTGGGCGTCTGCCCGGCGTTCTACCGGCCGCCGCACGGGAGTCACACGCCGTTCATCGCGCACGTCGTTGCGGACCACGGGATGACGATGATCACCTGGGACGACTCCGCCGGCGACTGGGCGACGAGCGATGGGCAGCTCGTGGCGCGCCGCATCCTGAAGGGTGTGCGGCCAGGCTCGATCATCCTGCTACACGACGGGATCGACGGGAATATCGGCGCGAACCGCTCGGTGATCCTGGCGGCGCTGCCCATCATCCTCGACGGACTGAAGCAGCGGGGGCTGCAGCCGGTGCGGCTGGACAAGCTTCTCGGGAAGCCCGGCTACATCGCCTGCTGATGTGCCGCAGCCGCGGCCAGAGCGCGCGACGGTATGAGGGCGCGAACGGCGCGATGTCGGAGGTTGGAGCGGCGGACCGCGCGCCGCGGGCGCCTCCGTATTGGCTATCATGGATACTGGGCTATGAATGCATCGGCCAGCCAGCGGGTCGCGAAGGCGGTGGTCGTCGACGACGACGAACGGCTGCTGCGTGTCCTGAAGCGCGGGCTGCGCGTGCACGGGTTCGACGTTGAGACGTTCGCGGACGCGCAGGAGGCCCTCGCGTACATCGAAACGAAGAGCGTGGACGTGGCGGTGCTCGACGTGACGATGCCGGACTTCGACGGCGTGTCGCTGTGCCGCCACCTGCGGCGGACGAACGACATGCCGATCCTCATGTTGTCCGCGCGCGACACCGTGCCCGACCGCATCCTCGGCCTTGAGTCGGGCGCGGACGACTACCTGACGAAGCCGTTCGAACTGGCGGAGCTGGCGGCGCGCATGCGGGCGCTCTTGCGGCGCGCTGAGCGCACCTCCGCGCCGGACGAGACGCTGACCTACGCGGACGTGGTGCTGGACACGCGGCGCCACATGGTGATGCGGGCGGGGGAGCCGATCGAGTTGACGCCGACGGAGTACCGGCTGCTCGAAGTATTCATGCGCAGCCCGGAGACCGTGCTGAAGCGCGATGCGGTGACGCTGCAGGTTTGGGGGTACGACGGCGGCGACTCGAACTACCTGGACGTACACGTCGGCCACCTGCGGGAGAAGCTCGAAGCGGGGGGCAGGTCCCGACTCGTCCAGACGGTGCGCTCGTTCGGGTACGTGCTCAGGCAGACGTAGGTGTCACTCCGCTTCCGCCTGACCCTGCTCTACAGCCTGCTCTTCGCGGCGGTGCTCGCGGTGTTCGGCGTCGTCGTGTACCTGCGCATCTCGGCGCGGCTGTACGCATCGGTCGATGACTCGCTGTACGTGCGGGCGCGCCAGATCACTTCGAGCCGGTCGGCGGTGGCGGGCGGCTCGATCCAGTTGAACCAGTCGGTGCTGGACGAGATCGCCGATCCGGGCGTGTACGCGGAGGTGCTGAGTCCGGAAGGCGTCCCGATCGAGAAGTCGAGCAACCTGACGTCGGAACTGCCGATTGCGACGAAGAACAAGAGCGTAAACGGGCCGGCGCTCGAGACGCACGACACGTCGAACGACGAGCGGGTGCGGATCCTCTACCAGCCGCTCCCCGACGGCAACCGCCTGCTCGTGGCACGCTCGCTGCACCAGACGGACGCGGCACTCGACCTCATCCGGATCCTGTTGATCGGGGGCGGGGTCCTGGCGCTGCTGATGGCGAACGGGCTGGCCTACATCTTTGCCGGGCCGGCACTGCAGCCGATCCGCTCGGCGACGGACACGGCCGCCGAGATCGAGGCGACGGGCGACTTCTCGCGGCGGATCGAGGGGGAGGCCCAGCGGGGCGAGGTCGGCGACCTGGTGCGAACGCTGAACGAGCTGATCGCGAAGGTCGAATCGACGCTCGACGCGCACCGCGCGTTTCTGGCGGACTCATCGCACGAGCTGCGGCGCCCGCTGGCGGTGATGCGGGGCAACCTGGAGGTGCTGCGCAGCGGCGGATTGCCGCCGGAGGACCGCGAGCAGGTCATCGCGGAGACGGAGGCGGAGTCACGGAGGATGAGCCGCATCCTCGCGGACCTGCTGCTCCTGTCGCAGGTGGATGCACGTTTGATCCTTCAGCCCCAGCCCGTCGACCTCGTCGAGATCGCGCGCACGGTGGCGGAGCGCGAGCAGCAGCGCTTCCGCGAGCGCGCCATCGACGTGCACGTGCCGGACGGGCCGCTGCGGATCGAGGCGGACGAGCAGCGGGTGAGCCAGATCTTCGAAAACCTGATCGACAACTCGGCGCTCTACTCGGAGCCTGGGAAGCCGATCAGCGTCACCGTGAGGGCGGTCGGGCGGCAGGCGATCGCGGAGATCCGCGACGAAGGACCGGGGATGAGCGAGGACGAAGCGCGCCATGCCTTCGAGCGGTTTTTCCGCGGCCGCAACGGGCGCAAGCGCCACGGGGACGGGAGCGGCCTGGGGCTGGCGATCGTGCGCCACATCGCCGAGGCGCATGGGGGCTCGGTCGCGCTGCACACGTCGCCCGCGGGCACGACGGTGCGGGTCGAGCTGCCGCTTTCGAATCCATAAGTTCCCTTCAGGTTGCCTTCACCAAATCTTCATCGTCTCCTGCATAGCCTTCTCAAGACGCGCATCCGCCTCCGGGCGAGCGCCGTGAAGCAGCTAGAGGAAGGTGCATGCGAGTCCCACCCGCGAAGATCCACATCCCCGAAGAAGACCGGGCGCAGATCCTGGCGGCGATCGACGCCTGCCTGGCGTCGGGGCAACTGACGCTCGGGAAGCACGGCGCTGCCTTCGAGGAAGCGTTTGCGCAGACGGCGGGCACGAAGCACGCGATCGCGACGAGCAGCGGCACGAGCGCGCTGGAGATCATCTTCCGGGCGATCGGCGTCGCCGGCGGCGAGGTGATCGTGCCGGCGAACACGTTCTTTGCGACGCCTGCCGCCGTGGAGCACGCGGGCGGCCGCGTGCGGTTCGCGGAGTGCGACCCGGCGACGTTCTCCATCGACGTGGACCACGCGCGATCGCTGATGGGCGCGCAGACGCGCGCGGTGGCCGTCGTGCACATCGGCGGCATCATCACGCCGCGCATCGGCGAGTTGCAGGAGCTGTGCGCACGGGCGCGCGTGCCGCTGGTCGAAGACGCGGCGCACGCGCACGGGAGCACGCTCGGCGGGAGGCCAGCGGGCAGCTTTGGCGTCGCGGCGGCGTTCTCGTTCTACCCGACGAAGGTGATCACCGCGGGCGAGGGCGGCATGATCGCGACGGACGACGACGGGATCAACGAGCAGGCGCGGGTGTACCGGGACCAGGGGAAGGCCGGCTTCACGTCGAACTTCCACACGCTGCTGGGGAACAACTGGCGGCTCAGCGAGCCCCACGCAATCATCGGCCGCTCCCAACTGGCGCGGCTGCCGGAGTTCATCGCCGCGAGGCAGCGGGTAGCGGCCATCTACGACCGGCTGCTCGCGGGCACCGGCGTCGAGCCGCTGCGCATTTCCGAAGGCTCGACCTGCAACTACTACAAGTACATCGCGATGCCGCCCGCGGGCATCGACCGGGCGGCGCTCAAGAAGACGCTGCGGGAGAACTACGACGTCGGACTGAGCGGCGAGGTGTACGAGGCGCCGTGCCACCTGCAGCCGGTCTTCGGGCCGCAGGCCGCGGGCACGCTGCCGGTCGCCGAGGAGCTGTGCGCGCGGCACATCTGCCTGCCGGTGTCGGCGGTGATGTCCGACGACGACGCGGCGTACGTGGTCGAATCGCTGGTGAAGGCGCTGACCGAGCAGCGCGTGGCGGCGGAGGCGTAGATGAAGGTTGGAGTGACGGGCGGCTGCGGGTTCATCGGCTCGCACGTCGTGGACAAGTTGAAGGACGCGCATGTTGACGTACGCGTGCTCGACAGCATGGCGCGGCCGCACCGCGACGACGTCGAGTGCGTGGCGGTCGACATCATGGATCAGGACGCGCTGGACAGAGCGACGCGCGGGCTCGACGTGGTCTTCCACCTGGCGGCGGTGGCCGACGTGAACAACGTGGTGGCCGACCCGACGGGCTCGGTGGCGCTGAACGTGCTTGGCACGGCGCGCGTGCTGGAGTCGGCCCGCCGCAACGAGCTGCGGCGCGTGGTGCTGGCGAGCACGGTGTGGGTGTACAGCGCGGCGCCCGAGCAGCGCGTGGACGAGCACTCGTGCTTCAACCCGGCGCAGACGGGACACGTCTACACGACAACGAAGATCGCGTCGGAAATGCTCTGCCACGACTACAAGACGCTGTTCGGCGTGCCGTTCACGATCCTGCGCTACGGGATCCCGTACGGCCCCCGCATGCGGCCGTCGCTGGTGATCCCGATCTTCATCCGCAAGGCGCTGAGCGGCGAGCCGATGACGGTGGCGGGGGATGGCAGCCAGAACCGGAAGTTCGTCTACGTCGAAGACCTCGCGGAGGCGCACGTGCTGGCGCTGGCGCCGGAGGCAGAGAACGAGACGTACAACGTGGACGGCGCGGAGGAGGTGTCGATCCTGCGCATCGCGGAGACCGTGCACCGGCTCGTCGGCGGTAAGGGGATCGAGTTCGTCCCGGCGCGCGCCGGGGACTACGGCGGCAAGCAGGTCTCCTCCGCGAAGGCGGCCCGAGAGATCGGCTGGACGCCAAAGGTTGACTTCGACACCGGTATGGAGCGCACGGTGCGGTGGTTCCTGGAGCAGGAACAAGCGGTCCTGCGCAGCGCATGATCGAGTCGCCCATACGCCCCGGCCCCGCGCCGTCCCCGGCTCTCGCGCCGGAGCATGCGACGCGGCGCCCACAGCTCATCGCCGTGATGCCGGCGTTTAACGAGGCGACGACGATCGCCGGGGTGCTGGAGCGGCTCTATCCGCTGGTGGATCGCCTGCTGATCGTCGACGACGGCTCGTCAGACGCCACGCGCGAGGTCGTCTTCCGGTGGTTGGAGGACAAGCCGCACGCGCACCTGATCTCCTTCAACCGCAACCGCGGGATGTCGGCAGCGTACTACGCGGCGTTCTCCCACCTGCGGCGGATGGTGGAGACGCAGCAGATCTCCGAGGACGACGTGGTGCTGACGGTCGATGCCGACGGCCAGCACGACCCGGCGAGCCTGGACCTGCTGCTGAAGCCGATCGAGGACGGCGCCGACGCGGTGATCGCGCGGCGCGACTTCCGGCTGTATCCCCTGTACAAGCGAATCGGCAACTGGATCATGTCGGCCTGGGCCTCGGTCTGGTCGGGGCGGCGGTTCCAGGACGTGGAGTCGGGCTACCGCGCGTTCAAGGTGGGGCCGCTGCTCGACGCGCTGGCGTACTACAAGGGCTACAAGTACAGCGAGACGGTCGAGGTGGCGGTGATCCTGCCGCTGCTCGGCTACAAGATCCACGATACGACACTCGTCGACATCCCGGTCTTCCGCTCACGGACGCGGATGAAGGACGTGATCATCGACCTCGTGGCGATGCCGTGCGCGTGGTGGCGGGTGATGGCGACGCGGCATCTGCCACTTGGCGTCCCGCGCTGGCTTGCCTACTACGGCCTGCCACTCTTCTTCCTCGCGATGCTGGCGCCGGCGCTGGTGATGCTGACCCGGACGATCTACCTGGCGAACGACACGATCAACAACTACGCGCACGTCTGGTATATCAGCCGTTCGCTGTTCGAGACGGGGCGTATCCCGCTACGGTTCGCGGGGCTCGATGATGGACGCGCGTTTACGTTCCCATACGGCATGGTGCCGTGGACGGCGAACGCGCTGGTCTATCCCCTGTTGGGCGACTGGTCCGTGACGTTGTTCCTGGTGCTCGCCGGCGCCGCGGTCGCCATCGGCGCAACGATCGTGCGGCCGCGGCTGCGGGACCCTTGGCTGATGCTGCTGTTCCTGGTGAACCCATTCTTCATCGACGCGGTGGCGGGCGGGCAGTATTCGTTCCTGTGGGCGACGGCGGCGTTCTTCGGCGTGGTGTGGTCGGTGGAGCGGGAGCGCTGGCTGCTCGCGGGGATCCTGATGTGGCTAACGGCGTCCACGCATCCGATCGAGGGCGGGATGGCCGTCGGGGCGTACGTGATCTTCTGCGAACTGTACCGGCCTCGGTCCCGGCTGCCGCTGGTGGCTGTGTGCGGTGTCGTGCTGGCCGCGCTGACGCCGTTCATCTACTTCTCGCTGAACACGCCGGCGGTTGGCGACAACACGCCGGCGACCATCCTGATCTCGATCCTGCAGGACCTGCCACGGCGGGGACTCGTGATGGGCGCGCCGTTCCTGCTGGCAGCGGCGGCGCCGGCGATTCAACGGCACTACCGCTCGATCGGCATTGCGTTCCTGGCGGTGGCGGTGGGCGGCGTCGCGCTCAGCTCGGGCTTTGTCGGCAACACGGCGCTCGCGGACCTGCCGGTGATCGACAAGTTCGCGGGACAGGGCAGCTACTACGGGCTCATCCACGGCAACAGGGACGAGTACCGCAAGTACATGCGCAGCGCGGACTTTCAGCGGAGTGAGGTGTACCGGGTGCTGAGCCCGAACGAGCGTGAGCAGGGCGGCTACTACCTGCTGCGCGGCCACGCGGTGCTGGCCAACGAGTTCTTCAGCGAGAGCCAGCAACGCCACAGTTGGAAGCTCACGACGTACCAGTGCTACCTGGCGGCAAAGCGCATCGACCGCGTGGTAGTCGAGCGGGCGTACTTCGCGGAGTTCCGCACGAACGAGCAGCGCCTCCTGGATTCGCTCGTGACTGAGGGGGAGGCGCGCGTCACCTACCACAGCCGCCACGCCGGGCTTACGGTGTACGACGTGACGCCGTTCCGTGACAGCAGGCCCGCGCCGGCCTCGCTGAAGGCGTGTGGGAGGCTCTGATGCGGGGCCGGATCGCGGACGCATTCGCGGGCTCGCGGGACATCGTCCGGCGGGCGCTGCCGCTGCTCGCGATCGGCTTCCTGGCGGACGCGGCGTTCATCTTCATCTTCTTGATCGCGCTGCAGTCGTATCTTCCGGAGAAGCTGCACGCGAGCGCGGCGATCGCCGGGTACGCGCTCGCGGCGTTCGGCGTCGCGAAGCTGCTCTCGCAAGTGCTGAGCGGCATGGTGTCGGACCGGCTCGGGACGCGGAAGGCGATGATCGGCGGCACCGCGCTGCTGCTCATCGCCGACGCGTCGATGCTGCCGCTGGCGCACGTCGCGCCGTACGCGATTGTTGCCGCGGCCGCGATCGAAGGGCTCGGCTCGTCAGTGCTGTGGCCGGCGTTGTACTCGGCCGGCACGTCGCGGTTCGAGGCCGGCGAGAAGTCGCGCTTTACGGCGGTGCTGACGCTGGCGACGATGGCCGCCCTGCTCGCCGGGCTCGGCGGCGGCGCCCTGCTCAACATGTACGTGCCGTTCAACTTCGCGATGCTGCTGTCGATTAGCCTGGTCGCGTCCGCCTGCGCCATCGCGCTGCTGACGCCGGTGAGCGCGCGCGAGACGGAGGAACGGAAGACGGCGGAGAAGCCGTCGCTGCGCGAGTTGCCGGCGGTACTGCGCTCGCCACAGCGGGTGGCGTTCTCGGCGATCATCGTCGCGGAGTCAATCGCGCTCGGCGCGCTGACAGCGATCTTCCGGGCGTACGGGCGCGACGTGGCCGGCGTGTCGCTGACGCGCGAGGGGTTGCTGCTGGCACCGGCGGCGGTCCTCGGCGGGCTCGGCGTGATCGCGGGCGGTGCGCTGGCGGACCGCGTGGGCGCGCGCCGGGTGATGGCGCCCGGCTTTGTTGTGGCGGGCATGGCCGTGCTTCTGCTCGCGCACGTAACGCAGCCGGCGATGATCGTGGTCGCGGCGGCGGCGGGCGGCATCGGCTTCGGGCTGGCGGTGCCAACGATCGCATCGACGATGATGGCGCTGGCCGGGGGAGCGGGCGCACGCGGGGGGGTGATCGGCTGGTTCATGTCGATGGACGGCCTCGGCCACGCCGTCGGGCCGGCGCTCGCGGCGCTGCTGCTTCCGGAGCTCGGGACGAAATCGGTGATGCTCCTCGTCGGCGCGGCGTTCCTCGCGGTGGGCGCCATTGCGGCTGCGCGGAAGCTGACGGACGAAAGTGAACCCAGGCATGAAGACCAGACGTGGACAGCGGCGGCGGGCGGCGGTCCCACGCCGATGATGCACCGGGCGGAGGTTGGACGAAGATGAAACGAAGAGTTCTTGTGACGGGTGGCGCTGGATTCATTGGCTCCCACGTCGTGGAAGCGCTGCGCGCGGGTGGCGACGAGCCGCACGTGATGGACGACCTGAGCAAGGGCCAGGTGTCGAACCTGCCGCTCGACGTGCCGCTGTATGTGCTGGACATGGCGGCGTCGCCGCTTGAGCGGCTGTTCGAGATCCCGTTCGATGCGGTGGTGCACTGCGCGGCCCAGACGAACGTCATGCGGTCGCTCGCCGACCCGGCGCTCGACCGGAGGATCAACATCGACGGGCTGGAACGGGTGCTGGACGGCGCGATCGCGCGGGGCGTGCGCCGCTTCGTGTTCATCTCGTCGGGCGGGGCGGTCTACGGCGAGACGCCGGATCCGGCGAGCGAGGAGACGCCGCCGCGGCCGGAGAACCCGTACGGACGCCACAAGCTCGAAGGCGAGGCGGTCGTGACGGAGGCGCCGATCTCCGGCGTGTCGCTGCGGCTGTCGAACGTATACGGCCCGCGCCAGCGCTCCGACGCCGAGGGCGGCGTGGCGAGCATCTTCACCGAGCGCCTGACCGCCGGGTTGCCGCTGCGCATCTACGGGGACGGAGAGCAGCAGCGCGACTTCGTGCACGTGAGCGACGTCGTGTCGGCGATCATCCTGGCGCTCTCCGACGAGACGATGACGGGCGTGTGGAACGTCGGCAGCGGGACGCCGACGTCGGTCAACGAGCTGGCAGCGCTCATGATCGAGGCGTCGGGCGAGCACGCGGTGATCGAGCGCCTCGCGCCGCGCGGCGAGATCCGGCGCTCCTGCCTCGACGTCACGAAGCTGCGCGGCACGGGGCGCTGGGCGCCGGAGCACGCGCTGCGCGACGGGGTCTTCGAGATGACGCGCACGGCGGCGCGCGCGCACGCGAGGTAGCGCGGCCTCCGCGGAAGGAACCCCTTCCAGGCGCCGTACTCACAGGGAGAAGGTGCCAGCGGTGCGGGGCCGATCGCTCGCGGGCTGCACAAAGTGTTCACGCGGATTTAGAGGTGCGTTAACAGTTCGCGGCTAAACTCTGGGTGCAGGGATCGCCCGGGACATGCTCCCCCGTTTCGAGCGGTTCCAATGAGCGAGCCGGGCGCGCCAACCCCGCAGCATGCGCGTCCCGGCTCTCTTTGCGTCCGAAGCAACCCACGATTCCGGCAGTCGCGCAATGGCTGCCCGGCGTGTCATCGCCCCGGGGCGCGTCGATCCCTCCCGCTCACGTGGGCGTAAAGACATTGGTGTCTCCGTCCGCGGCGCGGGCGACGCGCCCGGGCGCACCATGCATCTCAACAACGGTCATCGCTTCGAGCACAGCGCGCTCGGCCGGCGGGTTGGCGATGAAGCGGCGCCCATCGCGCAGGCGGCCGATGATGATGCCGCGTTCCGGCGCACCATCGCGGTCGAACAGCACGGTGTACGTCTCCACCGTGGCCTCCCCGGAGGGTGTCTCTTCGAACGCAGGGCGCGGATCCGCGTCGACGGCTGCCTGGTCGACGTTGGGGTCCGTGCGCCGCCACGGACGTCCGGAGGGACGCGTCGAGTAGACGCCGACAGCGTGCTTCGTGACGTACCAGCCATTCGCCGTGACGAGGCCGATGTCGCCCGGCGCGGCGCGCAGGCGCTCGACCATCGTCGCGATGCTGTGCGTGACGTAGTTGTTGCCCGGGCCGCCGAAGTACGGCAGGCCGCCCGTGACGGTGAGGGGACGCGGGTCGTCCGGCGCGACGCCGAGGGCGTCGCGCGCGATCTGCACGGCCGACGGGAAGCAGCTATAAAGATCGAAGACGGCAACATCCTCGATGCCGACCCCCGCCATGTCGAGGGCCCGCCGGCCGGCGGCGCGGATCGCGGGCGAGCTGTAGTAGTTGACGCGCTCGGTGATGAACCAGTGGTCCGTGGCGTCACCGCACCCGAGGAGATAGACCCAGCGGTCTTCCGGCACGCCGAGCCGCCGCGCCTCACCAACGCTCGTCAGGATCAGGGCCGCGCCCTGATCCACGTCGATGATGGCGTTCATGTACTTCGTGTAGGGGAAGCCGATGTAGCGATTCGAGGCGCTGACCGTTGTGATCTGCGCCGCGGTCTTCGCCTCGCGGAACCAGGCGAAGGGGTTCGGCGCCGCGGCGGCCGAGAGCTTCGCGCACAGCCCGCCGAGCGCGGCGCGGTGCTCGTCGAGCGAGCGGCCGTAGTGGGCGCGCAGGGCGTTCTCGAACATCGGATAGATGTGGCTGGGGAGCAGAGCGCCGTGCTTCGCTTCGGCCGCGTCGACGCCGGGGCGCGGGTCGCCGGCGTTCGGCGCCGGGCTGCCGCGCGTTGACCAGCCGAGGTCGATGCTCTGCGCGCGCGCGCGCCGCGCGGAATAGACCGCCTCGGCTCCGGCGATGAGCACGAGGTTGAGGTCGCCGCTGTGGATCCGCTCGGCCGCCTCGCCGACCTGCCACTGCGGCGTGTTGCCGCCGATCTGCGTGTAGACGAGCTCGCGTGGCGCGACGCCGAGCGCCTTCGAAAGGTCGGCTGGCGGATCCTTCGAGGGCCACGACATGATATTGACGACGCGCACGGAGTCGAGGCTCTGGAGCAGGCCCGGCGGGCCGGCATCCGCGGCGGCGAGGCGCGCCGCCTCGGCCATGAGCGCGAGCGGCTCGCGCGGGCGCTCCGTGCCTGGGCGCTGCGTCACCTGGCCGACACCGATGATGATCGGAAGACGTTCGTCCACGACGGGCATTGTGGCGTGCGCGGCGCGTTCGTCCCAGCGGGCCGCACGGGCAGCGGAGACCACAGGCCAGGCGGCCGGGGCGTCATGGCCGGCTTCTGCGAGGCGCCGCTATACTGGCGGGGCGGGGCGCCATCGTCTAGAGGCCCAGGACGCCGCCCTTTCAAGGCGGAGATCGCGGGTTCGAATCCCGCTGGCGCTACCAACGTCCCCCCGGCCAAACGGTGATGCGGCGGCGCGAGTGCCGTGGCGTCCGCACGCTCCGCCCACGCGATACGCGGCGCGCCGTCCTGCCACATGCCCTCCCCGGCCCACGGCCAGGCACCGAGGCCGAGCGCTCCCCTACGGGGATAGCGCGCGCGCAATACGGGAGGCCGTGCCGTCTCACGGGGGCGGCTCCGCATGGGAGATTCGCAAGCCAGGCACAATACTGCACCACGTCAACCAACCCGCCTGCGACGGCGTCGCTGTACCTGGTTCCCGCGTGGAGGATCGATGCCCAAGGCGCCCGCCGCTGTGGATGCGAACGACTCGGCTCACGACGACGCGGACGACGATGCACGCGGGTTGGCGCTGCCCCCGGATGAGGATCTGTTTTCGGACGCCAATCTGACCAAGATCGTCAAGGAGTACATGCCGCTGGTCAGGCACGCGGTGAACCGCATCGCCGTGGGCAGCACGAGCGCCGGCATCCTGCAGTACGAGGACATGGTCTCGTGCGGCGTGCAGGGGCTGATCGAGGCGTACCACTCCTTTGACCCCGACAAGGGCGCGAAGTTCTCGACCTACGCGCTGCCGCGCATCCGCGGGTCGATCCTCGATTCGATCCGCGCGACACATCCGCTGCCGCGCTCGCTGCAGAAGTTCGGCAGCGACCTCGAGAAGGCGACAGCGGCGTTGCACGCGAAACTCGAGCGGGCGCCGACGCGCAACGAGCTGGCGGCGCAGATGGGGATCGCGCCGGAAGACTTCCTCCATTCGCTGCGGACGAGCAACCTCAAGGTAATCTCGCTGGACAGCCTCGCCGAGACGGCGGCAAGCGGCAACACGGAGAAGCTGTGGGAGATGGCCGACGAAGACCCGAACATCGACCCCGACAGCGTCGCCGAGGAGACGATGGTGCGCGTGAAGCTGGCGGAGGCCGTCGAGCTGCTCCCGGACCGCGAGCGGGTGATCGTACGGCTGTACTACATGAAGTCGCAGTCGCTCAAGAGCATCGGCCAGGCGCTGGGGATCTCGGAGTCGCGCGCATCGCAGTTGCGTCACCGGGCGATCCGGCGGCTGCGCACCGTGCTGACGCAGGAACTGCAGGACGCGGCGTGATGCAAACGACAGAGACGGCGCCCGCGCTCACGCTCATCGGCACCGGGCCCGAGGCGGACCGCTGGGCGAAGGCGCTGCGCGGCGTCGACGGGGTTGGGCTCGACCGGATCGCGCCCGGCGACGACGAGCTGCTGGCGAGCCTCTCGCGCGCAGGCGTCGATGCCGTCGCCTTCGTCGCGCCGGTGCCGGATCTGCCCGGCGCCATCAAGCGCGCGGTGCTCGCGGGCCGGCACGTGTTCGTGACGGGCGCGGCCGCGCTCAGCTCGAGACAACTCATGGCACTCGCCGACCTCTCGCAGCGCCGCCGGCGCGCGATCGTGTTCGACAACGACACCCTCGGCGACGAGCAGGTGCGATTCGTCCGCAAGATGACCTCCGGCGCGAACCCGCTGTGGCGTCCGCGGTATCTGCGCGCGCTGCGTACGGGCTTCTCCGGCGCCGCGGCGATGGACGCGCTGGCGGTCGCGGAGGTCGGACGCGTGCTCGCCATCGCGGGCGCGCTGCCGTCGCGGGTGAGCGCCGTGATGCCTCGCGTCGATGACGAGACAGGGGCGGCCGACGTGGCGTTGCTAACGCTGTGGTTCGAAGGCGGGCCGGTTGCGCGCATCGACATTAGCCTCGTCGAGCCGGCGCTGCGCCAGGAGCTGGTCATCGGCTGCGACGCGCGCACGATCGTGCTGCAGCCACTCGACCGCGAGGCACCAATGCTGATACAGGCGACCGGACGGCATCCTGGGCCGAAGTACGCCGGGCAGTGGGCTGAGACGGTGAGCGAGCACCCGGTGGGCGAGGCGCAGGACCGCGCCGCATGCGCGGCCGAGATCTTCGTAGCGGCGGTGCGCGCCGACGATGCGACGGTCACGAATGCTGAGGAAGCAGCGCACGCCGCACTCGTCTGGGAGCGCGCGCGCGCGTCGATGTCACGCGACGGCGAGCATCTGGCGGTCGCGGAGGCCGCGCCGGCCCGCCGCGCGCGGGCGGCGTTCGAGGTCATCGAGGGCGGTGGCCGCACGTGCGAGGCGCACGAGGCGCCACACCTGACCCTGGTAGCGCGCCGGTGACGCGCGGCACGCCGCCGATGCACGGTGACAGCAAACGACCGCCCCTCCGGCGGTCGTCTTCGCGGGACTCGGGACCGCGACCGGCTAGATGCTGGACGCGTGTGGCTTTGGGTCCTTGCGCTCGAACGGCCTGATGTCTTCGCCCTCGTGCCAGAGCTCCTGGCGCAGGACGGTAATCTCGCCGGGGGCGCTGATGCCGATCTTTACCCGATCGCGCTCGACGCCGAGCACGCGCACGAGGATGTTGCCCGAGATTACGATCCCCTGGTCTACCTTCCGGGTCAGAATCAGCATCGCCTGCGTCTCCTTCGCATGGCCGAGACATGCCCTCAATGGCTCAGCGGCCCGCGGCGTAACAGACGCCGTTGGGCCACTCATGTATCGGCAGGTGCGGGAGGGTTCTGGCGCCCTTCGACCGAGAGAGGGGGGCGGGCACCCACGGCTGGTTGGGTGGAAGCGGCAGGCGGGAGGCAGGAAACCGGGGAGGAGGGGGAGACGCCCATGCCCGAGGTCCGGCCGGGCGCGGCCGCCGCTACCGACCGCGAGGTCACGAAATGGTGGGCCCGGCAGGATTCGAACCTGCGCGCCACCGGTTATGAGCCGGGTGCTCTGCCGCTGAGCTACGGGCCCGCCCGTGGATTCTACCGCCTCGTCGGGGCGAATCCGCGCCAGGCGACGCGGCGGCGATTCGTAGGGAATGCGGAGGGCGCGCGTCCGGCGGCAGCAGCGGCCGTGGCCGTGTACTGACAGGGCATCAGGGCCGCGTGTTGGCCGGAGCGGTCGAGGTCGCACCACCGCTTGACGGCGCCCTGTGGCCGGGATCATTGACATCGGCCCGTGCGGACACGAGAATGAACGAGATTCAGTGAGCGGAGCGCAGATGGCAGCACCCCCGGTTTTGGACCGAAGCCAGCGCGCGGAACTGGCGAAAGCGGCACGGCGCGAGGAGATCCTCGCCGCCGCGCGACGTGTCTTCGCGACACGCGGGTTCCGCGGCACGACGATCGCCGACATCGCCGACGAGGCCGGCATCGCGCTCGGCACGATCTACCTCTACTACCCGTCGAAGGAAGCAGTGTTCGCGGCGTTGAACCAGCGGCTCGCGGAACTGATCGCGGGCGCGGGGCGCGCGGTGCCGCCGGAGCCTTCGATGGAGGCGACGGTGCGGAGGCGCGTGCACGAGGTCTTCGCGACGTGCTCGGCGAACCGCGACCTCGTGCGTCTCGCGGTGATCAACGTCGACCCGGGGACGGAGCTGACGCGGCGCATGCAGGCGGCGGCGGAGGTGCGCAACCGGCCGATCGCGAAGGAGATCGCCGAGGCCGTGGAGCGCGGGACCATCCGCACATGCGACCCGGCGATCACGGCGCGCCTGATCGAAGGGATCGTCAGCATCGCGGTGTACCAGGCATTCGTCCTCGCGGGCGGCGAGGACGCGGAAACGTACAGGGATACGTGCGCGGAGATGATTGTCGCGTACTTGCGGCCAGTGGTGGGGACGCCGGGTGACGGCACGGACATGCGGAAGGTAGAGGCACGGCCATGACGGCAATGGACAGGTTTGGCAGCACCGAACATCCACACTCGCTGCGCGAGCGGACGATGAACCTCGCGCTCTTGAGCTCGCTGACGACGTGGTTCGGCCTGGCGGCCGCCGGCATCATCGTGGTGTTCTTGGGGCTCGGCGTGGACGCGTACCGCCACAATCACAGTGCGGCCGAGGAGTCGCTCCTGAGCTTCTCCAACCCGGGGCACGTGGTGGCGGCGATCGGGCTGGTGCTCGCCGGCTTCAGCACGCTGATCGGTTTCAGCATCTCGGCGTTCCACGGCATCGAAACACGGCAAGCGATGTTGCGGCGCATGGCGCCCGTGACGGCGGCATGGGTGCTCACGGCGGCCGTGGCAGTGGCGTCGATCACCTACCTCGCGGCATCGGGCGCCACGATCGGTCATAGCCCCGGCGCGGGCACGACGGCGGCGACGACCGCCGCGCACGTCCACGGTACGGGGACGACCGCGGAGTCGGCCGGCATCGTGCAGGGGCTGCAGCAGAACGGGCTTGCTCCGGCCACGGCGCCGACGGCAGCGGCCAACGTGCCTGGCGCGCTGACACAGGGCGCGGACGGCAGCGGTCACAGCGCGCACGACAAGGGGAAGCAGCCGACCTACACGCAGATCGCGACGCTGACGGACGCGCAACTCCTGCCGCTGTTCCCGTCCGGCACCATGACGCTGGCGGAGATCCCGAAGCTTCGCCAGCAGCTCGAGGCGGTGCGCCAGGTCGCGCTCAAATACCCGACGCCCGACGCGGCGAAGGCCGGAGGCTACACCCGCACAACGAGTGACGTGCCGTTCATGGGCGAGCACTGGCTGAACTACGAGGTGATCCGGAGCGGCATCTTCGACCCGAGCCGCCCGAGCGGCCTGCTCTTCAGCAAGATCGACAGCAGCGGCACAGAGAAGCTCGTCGGCGTGTGGTACCTGGTGGTGCCGGGCGTCGGCGGCGTGACGGCCAGCGCGCCGCCCAGCAATACGTGGGCGGGCGACCTGGCGCTCTGGCACCAGCACAACGGGCTCTGCCTCGTGGGACTCTCGAGCGCGAGCGAGGGAGAGACCGCGGCGAGCTGCAAGGCAAAGGGCGGCAGCTTCACACCGAGCTTGAAGTGGATGATGCACGTCTGGGTGGCGCCGGGACAGGACAACCCGGACGGCGTCTTCGCCTATCTGAACAACGCCCTGTATCAGCAGCAGGTCGCGGCAGGGAACACGGGCGCGCCGGTGCAGCCGAACGGGACGATCGCGCGATAGGACGCGGACGCAATCGAGGCGCCGGACCGGGGGCTCGCTATGCGAGTCGCTCCCGCGTAGTGCGGGGGCATAACCCGTCGCCGCGGCGGCGGTCGGCGCACCAGCGTACATCGCACGGACTCGGCGAAGACGCCGCGCGCACGCCTCGAGCGGGCCGGCGTAGCGCGGAGCGCGCGCATACGCTACGCTGGCGGCATTGTCGAGCGGGCGCGCGCCGCCGTGGACGATGTCCTCGGGCCGATCGGAGAGCGCGCTTTTCCTTTTGATCGAGCGATGATTCGCGACGACCTCTCGGCGATGGTGGAGCGCGCGACGCGGGCGGCGATGGATGCCGGCGAGCTGCCGCACGTCGTCCTGCCAGAAATCACGATCGAGCGGCCGGCGCGGCCGGAGCACGGCGACTATGCGACGAGCCTGCCGCTGCGCCTCGCGCGAGCGGCGCGCGCGAACCCGCTGGAGATCGCGAAGAGGGTCGCGGCCCGGCTGCCGGCGAGCGACGCAGTCGCGGCGGCGGAGCCGGTGCCGCCGGGATTCATCAACTTCCGCCTCTCCGAGCGCTGGCTGGCACACCAGGTCGACGCGGTCCTCGCCGCCGGGCCGGCGTTCGGCGAGGTGGCGCTCGGCGGCGGCAAGCGCGTGCAGGTCGAGTTCGTCAGCGCCAACCCCACCGGGCCACTGACCGCGGGCAACGGCCGCGGCGCCGCGATCGGCGACGTGCTCGCTTCGGTGCTGCAAGCGGCGGGGTACCAGGTCGAGCGCGAGTACCTGGTGAACGACGCGGGCACGCAGACGGAGGTCTTCGGCCGCACGCTGCTCGCACGCTACCAGCAGTTGTTCGGCAAGGACGTCGCGATCCCGGCCGATGGCTACCCCGGGGCGTACATGGTGGACGTGGCGCAACGGCTGAAGGATGAGCTTGGCGACCGGTACCTCGACGCGAGCATCGACGCACCGCCGCCGGAGCTGGTCATCCGCGGCATCGACGTGATGGTCGAGGGGATCGAAGATGACATGAAGCGCCTCGGCGTCACCTACGACCAGTGGTTCCGCGAGCGCTGGGTGTACGAGGACAAGCCAGGCGGCCCGGCCGGGAACGTGTACGACGAAGCGATGCAGGCGCTGCGCGCCAAGGGCTACCTCGTCGAGAAGGAAGGCGCGCTCTGGTTCGCCTCGACCGAACTGGGCGAGGATAAGGACAACGTCGTTGTCCGGAGCACCGGCCGGCCGACCTACTTCGCATCCGACATCGCGTATCACTACGACAAGTTCGTGCGGCGTGGCTTCGACCTCGTGATCGACATCTGGGGCGCCGACCACCAGGGGCACGTTTCGCGCATGAAGGCGGCGGTCGAGGCGATCGGCGTGGACCCGGCGCGGCTCGCGATCATCATCTACCAGCTCGTGAGCTTCCGGCGCGGCGAGGAGCTGGTGCGGCTCTCGAAGCGCGCGGGCAACATCGTGCTGATGCGCGACATCATCGACGAGGTCGGCGCTGACGCCGCGCGCTTCTTTTTCCTCGCCAGGTCGGCGGATAGCCAGATGGAGTTCGACCTGGAGCTGGCGAAGAAGCAGGCGGCGGAGAACCCCGTCTACTACGTGCAGTACGCCCACGCTCGCATCGCGGGGATCCTCGCAAACGCGGCGGAGCGAGGCTTCCTGTCGGAGGGCGGCGACGTGACTCTGCTGACGCAGCAGCCGGAGCTGGAGTTGGTACGCAAGATGCTGCAGCTCCCGGAGCTGGTGCAGGTGATGGCCCGCAGCATGGAGCCGCACCACCTGCCGCACTACGCCCAGGAGCTGGCGACGGCGTTCCATGCGTTCTACACGGAGTGCCGCGTGCTCGACAGCGACGCGCTGCCGCTGTCCGCGGCGCGGCTGAAGCTGTGCGCTGCGGCGCGGCTGACGCTGGCGCGAGCGCTGCGGCTGATGGGCGTCTCCGCACCGGAGCGCATGTAGCACAGTGGAGGCCGGCGTGATCAACGCCACCCGCGGCGCGCGGCCCCGGCAGGACCGTCGGGGCGTCGCCCACCTCCGCGACGGATGGCCCGCCCGCGTTGCCCTCAGCGGGCTGATCGCAATCGCGGGGGTACTGCTCGCGTGCGGCACCAGCGGCGCGCGCGGGGTCATCGTCTACGAGGCCGCGCGGGGCGAGACGGTGAACATCTACACGATCGACCCGTCATCCGGCGCCACAACACAACTGACGCACGGGACGAAGTTCGACGGAAACCCTGCGTGGTCGGCGGATCGCGGGCGGATCATCTTTGCCTCGAACCGTGACGGCCAGGCGCAGACGGATATCTACAGCATGGATCGCTCCGGCGGCGGCGTGCGGCGGCTCACGGACACGCCGGACGCGGGCGAGTACAGCCCGAAGTACTCGCCGGACGGCAAGACGGTCGCTTACGTGCGGCAGTCGACCGGCGGCTGGGCGGTCTGGCGCATGGACGCGTCCGGAAGGGATCAGCGCCAGCTCGCGGGGCCGTATGCGTTCGCCGAGTTCCCGGCGTGGACGCACGACGGCAGCGAGGTGTACTACTCGGCCATCGAGACAGGCGAGGCGACCGGCCGAGCGTACGGGAACGCCCACATCTACTCGGTCAACGTCACGACCATGCAGGTACGCGCGCGCATCGAGACGAAGGGGCCCGACGTGTGCCCGCACTTCTCGCGCGACGGCGGGCGGCTGACGTACGCGGCGCCGGGTCCCAGCGGGAGCCTCAACATCTTCGCGCACGACCTGTCGAATCCGGACACCAGCGGCGCGCGCGACGCAGCACTGACCACCACCGCCGCGCGCGACGACTATGCGAACGCCTCGCCGGACGACCGGACGATGGTGTTCGTCTCGGACCGCGACGGCAACCCGGAGTTGTACCTGATGGACCGGGACGGTGCGCACCAGCGGCGACTGACGCACACACCCGACCTGAAGGAGAACGTGCCGGACTGGTAGGGGGCGGCGGCTCGCCAATGCAGAGGTGCGCGGCGCGACCCGGCGGCGGCACGACACGTCGCTCGCGCGGAGCTGGAGATGGCGAGCCGCGGGCGAGAGTTGCAGGAGCACACGGCGCCCCACTTCCGGCTCCGCGTCCTCGGTTGTATGATCCGATCCCACACCGTTCCCACCGGGTCCCGGCAGACCCCGCAGGTGCTGTATCCAGGAGTCGTATCTGGGCATGAAAGACTACAAGACGGAGCAGATTCGAAACGTCGTCCTTCTCGGCCACGGCGGCACCGGCAAAACCTCGCTCGCCGAGGCGGCGGCGTTCGTCAGCGGCGCCACCACGCGGATCGGAAGGGTCGACGACGGGACGGCGATCTCCGACTTCGAGCCGGACGAAGTCAGGCGCAAGATCAGCCTGAGCCTCTCGCTCGTCCCCTGCGAATGGTCGAACCACAAGATCAACCTGATCGACTGCCCGGGCTACGCGGACTTCGTGGGCGAAGTAAAGAGCGGTATCGCCGCCGCCGACCTCGGCGCCGTCGTCGTCGACGCGGTCGCCGGCCTGCAGGTGGGCACGGAGCAGTCATGGCTGCACGCCGACGAGGCGAAGCTGCCGCGCGTCCTCTTCGTGAACCGCATGGACCGCGAGAACGCCAATTACCAGCAGGCAATCGACCAGTTGCAGGGCCGCTACGGCAAGCGCATCGCGCCGCTGGGACTCCCCATCGGCTCGCAGGACAGCTTCGCTGGCGTGGTGGATCTGTTGCAGCGGAAGGCGTATCTGGGGGAGAAGGGCACGCCCGCGGACGTCCCCGCGGACCTGACGGACGCGGTCGAGGCGGCGCGCGAGCAGCTCATCGAGGCAGTGTGCGAGGCGGACGACGATGTGCTGGCGAAGTACCTCAATGGCGAGGAGCTGAGTGAGGAGGAGCTGACGGCGGCGCTCCGGAAGGGAGTCGCCAGCGGCGCCACGTACCCGGTGTTCGCGGGCTCATCGGCGAGGAACATCGGCATCTCGCGCTTCCTCGACGTGCTGGTGCAGTACTGTCCGTCGCCTGCCGAGGTGGCGCCGCGGCGCGCGCAGGGACGCTCCGGCGAGGAAGAGCTGACGGCCGACGCCTCGGGCGCGCTCGCCGCGCTGGTCTTCAAGATGGCGGCCGACCAGTTCGTCGGCAAGCTGACATACCTGCGCGTGCTTTCCGGGACGATGCGGGGGGACTCGCATGTGTGGAACGCGAACCACGAGAGCGATGAGCGGGTGGGCCAGCTCATCGTGCTCAGGGGGAAGACGCAGGACCACGTGCCGTCGCTGGCGGCAGGCGACATCGGCGCGCTGGCCAAGCTGGCGCACACCGTGACCGGCGACACGCTGTGCGCGAAGGAGCACGCGCTCAAGCTGCCGCCGATCGACTTCCCACGCCCTCCGTTCAACGTCGCCGTGACGCCGAAGGGCAAGGCCGATGTCGATAAGCTCGGGCCGTCGTTGCAGCGCATCGCCGAGGAGGATCCGACGCTCGTTGTGCACCGCGAGGAGATGACGGGCGAGACGATCATTTCCGGCATGGGCGAAGCGCACGTCGAGGTCGCGGCGGAAAGGATGAAGCGCAAGTTCGGCGTCGAGGTGGACCTGCACACGCCGCGCGTGCCCTACCGCGAGACGGTGACGGCAAGCGTCGACTCGGAGTACATCCACAAGAAGCAGACCGGCGGCCACGGCCAGTACGCGCGCGTCTCGATCAAGGTCGAGCCAAACCGGGGCGGCGGTTTCCAGTTCGTGGACAAGGTCGTGGGCGGCGCGGTGCCACGGAACTACATCCCCGCGGTGGAGAAGGGCGTCGCGGAAGCGATGCACGAGGGTGCGCTGGCACACTTCCCGATGGTGGACGTACGCGTGACGCTGTTCGACGGCAAGGAGCACCCGGTCGACTCATCGGAGATGGCGTTCAAGCTCGCCGGCTCGCAGGCGCTGAAGCAGGGCGCGCTGAAAGCGAACCCGGTGCTGCTGGAGCCGATCATGTCGCTGCGGATCCGCGTGCCGGAGTCGAACACGGGCGACGTGATGAGCGACCTGAACGGCAAGCGCGCGAAGGTGCACGGCATGAGCCCGGACGACGGCGGCACGACTGTCATCGACGCGGAGGCGCCGCTCGCCGAGATCCTGCGGTACGCGACGGACCTGCGCTCGATCACGCAGGGACGGGGCAGCTTCGAGATGCAGTTCGACCACTACGAGGACGTGCCGCAGCACATCGCGCAGAAGGTAATCGCGGAGGCCCAAAAGGCGCGCGAGGCAACCACGCACGGTTAGCCGCTTCGCCTGGCGCTCGCCAGGCTGGGCCGGTCCGGGCCAGCAGGCCATCTGATCACCTGACGGCGCCGCAGCGCTGCGTCGAACGCCCCCGCATCGAACCCCGGGCCGAGCCAGCCGAGCGCCCCGGCCAACCAGCGCAGGCCAGCTTGGACGGGAACTCCGCGCGGAACCGCTGGCTAGGACGGCTTTTCGAGCCTGACGATCTTCCAGATGCCGCCGACGTTGCGCACCCACTCGCGCATCGACACGGACTTACCGCCGCCGGTGTAGGTGACGTCGAAGATGGCGTCCCCTCCTTCCTGACCGTACGCCACGACCGTGTTCGCTTCCAGAGGGTCGGGCGCGCCCGCCAACAACGCCCCGACCTGCGCGAGAGCTTCGGGCGTGAGGTCGGACATGATCTCGGGGATCTTTCCGGCGCACGCCTTGTCCGCGTGGCCGCGCATGAACTCTTCCGCGGTCATCTATTCCTCCATCGCCAGGCCGGCGATCTTCCACTGGCCGCCGACATCGCGCCAGGTGGCGAGCGCTGTAAAGTCCTGGTCGCCTTCGAACTTGATCTTGAAGATGTGGTCTTCGCCCTGCTGATCGTGGCTCTGGATGTCGAACGACTTGAGCGCGGGCATCGCGCCCATGTTGCCGCCACCCTGCATCACCTGCGCCATCGCCTCCGGCGTGAGGTCGTTCATCACACGCATGAGGTCACCGATGAGGAGCGCCTGGCAGTTCTCCTTCACCGCTTCCTCGACTGACATGTCGGGCATCAACGTGCTCCTTCTACACTCAGGATCCAACACCATCGCCGGCCGCAGCAGTGGCACGCGGGCAGCGCCGCGACAGCCGGTCCCTCGCGCGGCGGGGGGCGGCTGTCGCCTTCCGAGCGACCGCCGCGATCATAGGGGCAGCGGGGCACTCTGTCAACGAATTACAGATTCGACATGAAGTCCGCGCCTCGCTTGACATGCCTGATCCGCCACGGATACGCTCCGGGCAGTGTCAACCGGTGATCGAACCTCCCCCGCACGAACCACACGGGGTCAGCGCGCACTCGTTGCTTCGGCGATCGGTCTCTTCGCCGTGGCGTCGGTATACCTGGCGCTCGTCATCATCACACACGCGATTCCCATCTTCTTTCCCGGCAATCCGGTGCGGATACCGGGCGGATCCGTGCTGCAGCCGCTGGTGCCGGGCATCGACCTGACGGGCAGCAGCGCGCCGCAGGGCCCGATCAACATCCTGGTGGTGGGGATCGACCGCCGTCCGTACGAAACCGCTTGGACGCGCACGGACACCATCGAGGTCGTCAGCATCAACCCGAAGACCAAGTCGGCGAACATCCTGGGGATCCCGCGGGACCTCTGGGTGGAGATCCCGTTGAAATCCGGAGGCTACTACCACGACCGAGTGAACACAGCGCTCGTACAGGCGGAGACGCAGAACTACCCGGAGGGCCCGATCGGCCTCATGAAGGAAGTCCTCCAGCGCAACCTGGGGATCAAGATCGACAAGTACGTGCTCATCGACTTCAACGGGTTCACGAAGATTGTCGATGCGCTCGGCGGCATCGACGTGAACGTGCCGACGGAGGTCTACGACCCGTACTACTCCGCATCGGAGAAGCCCGGGGCCTACAACCCGCAGCATTTCTACCCCGGCGTCCAGCACATGGACGGCACCACGGCGCTCGCCTATTCGCGGATCCGTTACAGCAGCGACGACCTCGACCGCATCCAGCGACAGCAACGCGTGATCTTCGCCGTGATCGCAAAGGCGAACTCGCTGGGTGTGCTCACCAAGGCCGTACCGCTGTGGAACGAGTACAAGAACGCGATCCGGACCGATATTCCGGACAGCCTGATCACGGGCTATGCGGTGCTGGCGAAACAGGTGGAGGGGAACATCCACGCCATCTCGCTGGGGCCGGCGACCGTGCCCTGCACCAAGGCCGGGGGTGCCGAGGTGCTGTGCTGGAGCAAAGCCTCGGTCGACCCGATTGTCCAGGCCGTCTTCGCGAACGAGACGCCGACCGCCGCTGCGTCGGCCACACCACCGGCGCCCGTGCGCGTGCAGGTGGAGAACGGCACGACGGCCAATAACCTGGCCAAGGACATCGTCCAGTACATCGCGTCGAAGGGGTATCCTGTCAACCAGCTCGAGACCACGAATGCGTTCGACGGGAAGCCACACACGCAGTCGGCGATCCTCGACGTGCACGGGACCAACCAGGCCAGCGCGCTCGAACTTGCCAGGTGGCTCAACATCCCGCCGGAGCGGATCCGCGTCGCGACCGCAAGCGAGCGCAGCGCCATCAGCGGCACGCCGGACATCGTGGTGCTGCTGGGCAGCGACGGCAACTTCGCCAGCCTGATCCAATCAACAGCGACGTCGACGCCCGGAGGCTAACCGGAGCGCTCCGCCAGGTACGCCTTCAGAGACGCGAGGCTGGGCGTCGGCGACGGGTGGACGTCGTTGAGCAGCCCCAGGTAGTAGCTCACGTAGTCACCGAAGGACAACGCCCAGAGCATCTCCTCAAATGGATGGCGGCCGGGGATCTGCACGACCTCACCGGCCACGCCCGCGCGCTTCATTTCCTCGAGCGTCGCGTCGACGCGGAGGCGCAGGCGGGTGTGCATGGACTCGTGGCGGAGGAACACGGCGTACAGGAGGGGCACGACGCGCCGGGGCAGGCCGTAGCCGGCGTGCGTGTTGTGGTCCATCTCGGGCAGCTCCTCGGCGATCGCCCAGCTCTTGGCGTTTTCGTTGACCTGCGTACGCCAGCGGTAGGCGACCGGCGCCAGCGCCTCGGCGCCCACGAACACCGGCAGGCGTCCCTCGAGCCGCCGCGCCAGGCGCTTCGCCGGGTTCACCGCCTCGTCGACACTGCGCGTGATCTGAGCGCCGAGCGCGCGCATGGACGCGAGCGCTTCGCCGCGCGAGGCGTCGAGCGCGGGGAGCAGTCCGAGCGCGGAGCAGATGCCCAGGAGCGACGCGAAGCTCCAGCCGAGCGCGGCGCGCGGTTCGCCCGTCCATGCGAACGTCAGGGCCGGCAGGCCCTGTTCCCGCGCGATCTCGAGCAAGCGGCCGCCGGTGGTGATGGCGACGCAGCGCGCACCGCTCTCGACGGCCTGTTCGAGTGCGGCGACGGTCTCCTCGGTATCGCCGCTGTTGGAGGAGGCGAGGACGAGCGAGCGCTCGTCGACGTACGCGGGCAGCCGGTATCCGCGCACCGTCAGGACGGGCACGGGCGCTCCGAGGTGCACGGCCAGCCCCTGCATCAGCGCGCCGCCGATGCCAGAGCCGCCCATGCCCAGGACGACGACCCGATTGACGTCTCCATAGCCTCGTGGCAGGTCGAGCCGCCGTCCGGCGTCCCACGCCTCTTCGACCTGGTCGGGCAGTCCCGCGATGCGGTCGATGAGGCCTTCGGGGTCCAGCCGGGCGTATGTCTCGGGGAGGTCGAGCAGCGAGTCGGACATGGACTCGTTGTAGGTCATGCACGATCCGGGGTCAATCGCCGGAGGCATCATTTCTGGACACTGGCGGCCGCGGGCGCGAGAATCGGCCTATGCGCCGACTGCTCGAAGGCTTCCGCGTGCTCGACCTGACGATCTGGCAACAGGGCACGTACGCGTCCGCGGTGCTGGCGGACCTCGGCGCGGACGTGATCAAGATCGAGGAGCGTCAGTCGGGCGACCCCGGGCGCCATTTCGACGTCGCGCCGGACCTGGGCTTGAGCGCATATTTCGAGGCGCACAACCGCGGCAAGCGTTCGGTCGCCATCGACCTGAAGCACGAGCGCGGGCGCGAGGCGCTGCTCGCGATCGCCCGGAACGCCGACGTATTCCTGACGAACTTTCGCGCCGCGGCCATCGAGCGCCTGGGGCTGGGCTACGAGGCGCTCGCGGCCGCGAACGCGTCGATCATCTACGTGCAGGCGTCGGGCCACGGCGCGTACGGCGACGAGGCCGATCTCGGCTCGTTCGACATCCTCGCGCAGGCGCGTGGGGGGCTGATGAGCGTGACCGGCGAGCCGGACGACCCGCCGCTGCCAGCGGGGGTGCCGATCGCCGACCAGGTGGGTGCGCTGCACGCGACGATCGCCATCCTGGCGGGGCTGCTGGGGCGCAACGCGACGGGCCGCGGCATGCGGCTCGACACGTCGCTCCTGGGCAGTCAGGTCTCGCTGCAGGCGTTCAACATCACGCGGCACCTCTTCACCGGGCAACTGCCGCAGCGCCGGGAGCGCGGCGGTGCGACGCCGTTCTGGCGCGCGTATCAGGGCAGCGACGGGTACTGGTTCGTGATCGGCATGCTGCTGGACCGCGCGTGGACGGCGGTCACGCGCGCCCTCGGACGCCCGGAGCTGGCCGAAGACGCACGCTTCGACACGTATCGCAAACGCACGGTCGATACCGCGGAGGAGCTGATCGCGGAGCTCGACGAGACGTTTCGCGCCGCGCCAGCGAGCGAGTGGGTGGCGCGGCTGAACGCCGCGGGCATGTTCGCCGCGCCGGTGCAGGATTACGCCGGCGTGGCAGCGGACCCGCAGGTGACGGCGAACGGCTACATCCAGCAGGTGCCGTACCCCGGTCACGAGCCTGTGCGCCTCGCCGGCACCGGGATCGCGGTCGACGGCGAGCCAGCGCGCATCGAGCGGCTGGCGCCGCAGCTCGGCGAGCACACGGAGGAGGTGCTGCTGGAGGCGGGCTACACATGGGACGACGTCGTGCGGCTGCGGAGCGAGGGCGCGATCGGGCCAGCGGGGTAGCGGCGCTGCGTGCCGCGCCCGTCAGGCGCGCAGCGGACGTCGCATGACCGACGCCGGCCGTCGTGTAGGCGCCCATCGCCGACGGTTGATCGACTGAGGACGGAGAGACGGGGAGACATACGATGCACATGCCGAAGGTCTTCGCTCCGGCACGCGGCTCGGACGAAGGGATCATCGAATGGTCGCGCCAGATCGAGGCCGCGGGCGTTGACGGTGTCTTCGTCGGCGACCACGTGACGTTCTACGGCTCAGGCAGCGACGCGCTGCTCAAGCTCGCGCCGATCGCCGCGGCAACGACGACGCTTGAGCTGCAGACGTGCGTGTACTTGCTGGCGCTGCGCCACCCGACGCCCGTCGCGCTGCAGGCGGCGATGCTCGACGAGCTATCGCGCGGACGGCTGATCCTGGGGGTCGGCATCGGCGGCGAGGATCCGGACGAGTGGTGGGCGTGCGGCGTCGACCCGAAGACGCGCGCGCGGCGGACCGACGAGTCGCTGCAGGTGCTGCGGAGCCTGTGGACGCAGGAGGAGACGACGTTCGGCGGCAAGTACTTCACGCTCAACCGCGTGCGCATGCGTCCGAAGCCGCACCGGCCCGGCGGCGTCGTGCTGCAGGTCGGGGGGCGGTCCGACGCGGCGCTGCGCCGCACGGCGCGGTATGCGGACGGCTGGACAGGCATCTGGGTGTCAACGCGGCGGTTCGTCGAGGCCGGCGAGAAGATCGCCGCGTTCGCGCAGGAAGCCGGCCGCGGAGACGCCGCGTTCACACGCGGCATGCAGTTCTGGATGGGCGTGGATGACGACCGCGCCGCCGCGCGGGCGAAGGTAGCGGGCAGTATGCAGGCGTTCTACCGGCTGCCGTTCGAGCAGTTCGAGCGCTATACGCCGTGCGGGACGCCGGCGGAGATCGCGGAGTTCATCGCGCCGTACGTGGAGGCTGGCTGCGCGCACGTCAACCTCGTGATCGCCGACGCGCCGGAAGCGATCGTCGAGCGCACGCTGGCGGTACAGGAAGCGCTGCGCGCGCTATGCGCGGGGAGTCCGTAGTTCATAGTTGTTTCGACGTGCCTAACCGACGATCGGGTGCTCGACCGTGATGAACGACGCGACGCGGCTATGGTCGATGAAGTTCTTTTCGTCCTCGACCGCAGCCGCGACCTCGGGTGACTTCATCGCGGCGCGCATGGCATCGAGGTCGTCGAACCATAGTTCGGCGGCGCCGTCATACGGGGGAGCGCCGCGGGCGTAGGTCTCTGGCACGACGTGGCACTGCACGTAGTGGCGCAGGCCGGGGATGGCGCCTGCGATCGGCGCGTGGACGTTGCGCCAGTACGCCTGGAACTGCTCGACGCTCATCTCCGGCTTCTTCGAGATGCAGTAGATCAGCTTGACCACGGTCGCCTCCGGCTGGTTCGTACGGGCCCGTCGCGCGCCCAGTCTGTCGAGCGCGGGGGTCGGCGTCAATCGGCCGGACCTCCGCGATGCTGGATGTCGGAGGCCGGGGTCCCGGTGGTGCGTGGTGCATCACTCACTACAGGACCCCGTCGAGCTCGCCGCGGAACTCCGCGTAGAGGCGCGCGATGTTGGGAGCGACGCGGTCGGCCTCGCCCCAGCCGGCGTAAGCGCCGAGGTCACAGGTGAGCACGGCCTCATCGAGCGGCGCGCCGGCGTCGTACGCCGCCCGCGCGTGGGCGTGCAGCAACTCAAGGTAGCCGAGCATCGCGCGGAGGTCGTCCTTCGTGCCGACCGGCCCGTGTCCCGGGACGATCGTGGCGGCGTCGACCTCGTCGATCACCCGCCTGCCGATCCGGAGCCAGTTGCCGATGTGTCCCTCGAAGGCCAGCGGCTGCACGAAGAAGAAGGCGACGTCGCCAGCGAAGAGGATACGCTCTTCGGGGAGCAGGACGAGGACGTCGCCACGCGTGTGCGCGGTGCCGAAGTGCAGCAGCCGGAGGCGCCTGCCGCCTGCGATCAGCTCCAGGGCGCCGCCGTCAAACGTGACATCGGGCAGGCGCAGCGATGCGCCGTCGAGCTCGCCGGCGAAGTTGGGCACGAAGGCCTTGAGGAGATCGAGCGGCAGGCCGACGCGCTCCATCTCTTGCTTCGCGCGCACGTGCGCGAGGATCTCCGTGTCCGGCGGGAAGCCGGCGTTGCCGAGCGTGTGGTCGACATGGTGGTGGGTGTTGAGGAGGCGCGTGAGGGGAGCGCGGCTGAGGCGCGACGCCTCGTCGAGGAACGCGCGCGTCATCGGGCGGGTAAAGAGGGCGTCGACGGCGCAGGCGTCGTCGCGGCCGGCGATCAGGCCGGCGTTGGCGATGCAGCGCCCACCGGTCGCCTGCACGTAGGCGAAGACGCCCGGCGCCAGTTCGGTGATCCCGGTCTCCCACTCCATCGTCGCATCAGCGGGCGAGGGCTCGGCGCACGGTCTCGCGCACGTCGCGCAGGCGGAAGGGCTTCGCGAGGACCTCGTTCTCGACGGTCTGCAGAAAATCGCGCGTCTCGGGGGCGACGGTGTCGCCGGTGATGAAGATCATGCGCCGGGCGAGCGGGCTGCCCCGGTCGCGGAGCTGCCTGTGGAGCTCGGAGCCGCCCATGACGGGCATCTTGATGTCGCTGATGATCAGGTCGAAGGGCTCGCGCGCGACGCGGTCGAGCGCCTCGCGTCCGTTTGTCGCGACGAGCACCTCGTGGCCATCCATCTCCAGCACCCCGGTGAGCAGCCTCTGGATGCTCTCCTCGTCGTCGACGACGAGGATGCGGCGGCGCTCGGGCGGCGCATCGGCGGCCGGCTCGGGGGCGGGCTCCGCTCGTCGCGGCGCCGCGGCGCCGGAGACGAGGGGCAGCTCGATGGTGAACGCCGTCCCGCGCCCGGTCGCGCTCTCGGCCCAGATGCGGCCGCCATGCTCCTCGATGATGCCATAGCTAATCGTCAGCCCCAATCCGGTGCCGTCACCCGCCTCCTTCGTCGTGAAGAACGGGTCGAAGACGCGGCGCAGCGTCTCGGGGCTCATGCCCGGCCCGCTGTCGGCGAACGACACCGACACGGCGCCGGCGCCGGACCAGGTGCGGACACGCAGCGTGCCGGCGGCGTCCTCGCCGGCGGCACGCATCGCCTGCTCGGCGTTGATGATGATGTTGAGGAAGACCTGCAGGAGTTGATTGGCATCGACCATCGTGTCCGGGAGCGCCGGGTCGAGCGCGCACTCCACCTCGATGTTGCGCACGCGCAAGTCGTAGTTCCGCAGTTCGAGCACGCGCTCGATCAGCGTGTTGAGGTTCGTCAGCTCCTTCTGTGCCCTGCGCCGGCGGGCGAAGGTGAGGAGATTGGAGACGATCTTCGATGCGCGATCGGCCTCCTGGTAGATGGTCTCGACCTGCCGGCGCGCACCGTCCTCGAGGTCGCCGAGGAGGAGGAGCTGGGCGAAGCCCATGATGCCGGTCAACGGGTTGTTCAGCTCGTGCGCGACGCCGGACACGAGCTGGCCGACGCTCGACATCTTCTCCGACTGGAGGAGGCGCTCCTGCACCAGGCGCGTCCGCGCGCGCTGCGCGTCGAGGCGCTCGATCGCCTTCGAGACGTCGCTGGCGAGCGCGAAGTAGAGGGCGAGCTGCTCCTGCGAGAGCGGGTGGCCGCGGTCGATGCGCAGCATGCCGGTGACACGTCCGCCGACGACGAGCGGCGCGTCCTCGTAAGCGTCGGGCTCCTCGACCGGGCGATCCGAGGGCTTGCCGAGCGGGATCACCCGGGGATCCTCGGCCGGCCACGCGGCGTGGTCCTCGCCCGCCAGCTCGACGAAGGCCGCGAGGGCCTGTACGTGTACGCCCTCGAGCACGGGTGGCGCGAGGGTGCCGGCGGCGAACACGGGCACGATGTGCCGGCCGTCCTCGCACAGCACGGCGACGGCGACGTCGAAGCCAAGCGCCGGGCGCAGGGCCGCGAGGACGAGCTGGAGCAGGTCAGCGGCGCCGAACCCGCCGAGGGGCGAGGCGGCATCCGGGCGGAGGGGAGGCGATGACACCATCTGGCGGCGATTATACAGGAGCGGGACGCGATGGATGAGCGGAGCACTGGCAGTGTTTCCGTTATGTCACCGCGCGCTACCGGCCGACGGGCCGCGCGGCGGGTATGAAGAATCTCTTCGATTCTCGCCTTCCTGTCTTCAAATCGCAACGTGGCGGTGCGATACTGTGCTCACCCTCGGCGCGAGAAGACGCGCCATGGCCGCAAGCACCGCCGTGGAGGGACCCGCCATGACCACGCAGACCGCGCCCGGCCAGGAGAACATCGCCGACGTCGTCCGCAAGGAGGTCGAGCGCACGATCCAGCGCTCTGTGCGCGGCATCGACGTGCTGTTGAACCGGGACGAGCCGGACGTCGGCATGACGCCGAAGGACGCCATCTACACGCGCGGCACGTTGAAGCTGTACCACTACCGCCCGCTCGTGGACGAGGTGTACCGGATCCCGGTCGTGCTCGTGATGTCGCTGATCAGCAAGCCGTACATTCTCGACCTGACGCCGGGCGTGAGCTTCGTCGAGTTCCTGCTGCGGAACGGCTACGACGTGTTCATGATCGACTGGGGCGTGCCGCGGCCCGAGGACTCGAAACTCAAGCTCGAGGATTACACGCAGGATCTGATCCCGGCTTGTCTCGAGAAGGTGCAGCAAGCGACGGCGGAGACGGACGTGTCGCTGATCGGCTACTGCATGGGCGGGCTGCTGGCGCTGATCTACGGCGGCCTGCACGACGACCATCCGATGAGCAACCTCGTGTGCATCGCGACGCCGGTGAACTTCGACGGCATGGGGCTGTTCAAGCAGTGGACCGACAAGCGCTGGTTCGACGTCGACCGCGTCGTCGACCGGCTGGGCAACATCCCGCCGGAGCTGATGTACCGGTCGTTCGAGCTGCTGCGTCCGGCCGACCGGCTCGTCGCGTACGTGCGGCTGTGGGACAACCTGTGGAACGACCAGTACGTCAAGCACTACCGGCTGTTCAACAAGTGGACGAGCGACCAGATCCCGTTCCCGGGCGAATGCTTCCGGCAGACAACGAAGGAGCTGATGTGGGAGAACAAGCTGATGAAGGGCGAACTGGAGGTCGGCGGCGAGCGCGTCGACCTGCGGCGGATCACCTGTCCGGTGCTGAACGCGATGGCCCAGCACGACCACATCGCCCCGTACGAGGCCACGCACGAGCTGACGACGCTGGTGGGCACCGAAGACAAGGACAAGGAGGACGTCGTGTTGAAGGGGGGACACGTGAGCCTGGTGGCAGGGATGAACGCCGTCATGCGGCTCTGGCCGAAGGTCAACGAGTGGCTGTCGGTGCGGTCCGTATGAGCGCGCCCGCATTGCAACTCCCACGGACGCTGCGCCTGTCCGATGGCTCGGAGACCACGCTGCGAACCCTGCGCCGCACCGACCGTGAAGCGATGCTCGCGTTCACGGCGTCGTTGCCGGAGCACGACCTCCTGTTCCTCCGTATCGACATCACCGATGCCGACGTGATCGACGCCTGGCTCGACAACGTCGACCTCGGCAGCATCGTCACGATCATCGCCGAGCGGGGGGGGCGCATTCTGGGATACGGCAGCCTGCACATGGCGAACGCGCAGTGGTCGCGGCACGTCGGCGAGCTGCGCGTGCTGATCGGCGAGGAGCTGCGCGGCAAGGGGCTGGGGCGCGCGCTGACGGAGGCGATCTTCGCGCAGGCGCTCGACCACGGCATCGAGAAGATGGTGGCGCAGATGACGATCGACCAGAAGGGCGCGATCGCCACGTTCGAGGAGCTGGGCTTCCGGCCGGAGGCGCTGCTGCGCGACCACGTGAAGGACCGCCTCGGCGAGAAGCACGACTTGCTCGTCTATTCGCACGACGTGAGCGGGTTCGAGTCGCAGCTCGACGCCTACGGGGTCACGGAGGCGGCGGGCGGGCGGTGATGCCTGTTATTGGGGCGCGATCACACGGTAGGGGCGGCCCCACGTGGCCGCCCGCGCAGCTCGACGCCTACGGGGTCACGGAGGCGGCGGGCGGGCGGTGATGCCTGTTATTG
>JADEYI010000695.1_pt1 | contig 38820 bp, 36 predicted proteins | sample 8542331 | NCBI WGS metagenome assembly JADEYI01 (sample SAMN16510988, study PRJNA670497) | mine drainage metagenome | isolation source: biofilm near Copperflume 1 | place: Germany: Marsberg coppermine Kilianstollen | collected 2018-02 | reverse complement strand
CTAGGGGTGTGCCATCGGTGGCGCGTCCACGTCCACCGGGTCCGCAGGCCAGCGGCGGTTGGGTCAGACGATCTCCTCGGATGGCACGAGGAAGTACCTCTGGTAGTCGAGGGCGCGCTCGCGCATGGCCCCGGGGTCGAGCCCGGTGTCGGCGAAGCGGTACCGGCTGCCCGCCCCGCCGCCGTCCCCGGGGTGGCGTTCGAGGAACTCCCTCATGCGGGCCTCGACGTCGGCGGTGAGCTCCCGGCCCAACCGGTCGTAGATGCCGCCGATGACGACGAACGGATCGGCGGTGAAGTCCTCGAACTGGACGTCGATGACCTGGCTGGCCGGGAGGGTCCCGTCGGTCCGGGCGGCCATCGACCGGTCCAGCCCGACGAAGATGTCGTCGGAGTACTGGACAGCCGCCGACGCCACCGAGCTGGCATCGCTGGCCATCCGGCGCAGGTGGGCGGCCAGGGCGCTGATCGAGGCGATGACCTGCAGTGGATCGCGGTGGGTCTGGATGATCACGGCGTCGGGGTACTCGGCCATCAGCGCCGGGAGGTGCCAGAGATGCGCCGGCGACTTGAGCAGCCATCGTTCGGCATCGTGCTGGGACTGCAGATGCTGGAGGAAGGCGCGGTGCCAGCGGTAGGCCGGGGCCATGTCCGCCTCGCGGAGCAGCCACCGGTTGTAGTGCGGGATCTCATACTGGATCGAGAACGTCATGGAACGGAAGTCGCCGGCGGTGATGCGTACGCACTCCTGGGCCAGGCGGGCCCCCATGGGGTGGAAGGCGCTGAACCCGGGGATCAGGACGTCGGCCATCTCCAAGACCGCCTGCGATTCGGCGATCCGGGGGTCGGTCTCGTAGGTGGCGGTGGCCGGTGGGGGACAGGGATTGTCGACCTCCCAGGTAAGGGGGGCGCGGTACGTGGGATCCAGCGCCAGGAGGTCGTAGAGGATGGTCGTGCCGGTGCGCGGCTGGCCGCAGATCACCACCGGCTGGGTGATGGTCCCCCTCGCCACCTCGGGGTGGGAGCTCCTCCATCCGATGATGCCCAATCGGTTGGCCAGGAGGTTGACGATCTCGGTCTCGGCGATGGTGGCACCGACGTCGTTGAGCTGGGCCGTGCTCCCGAGGTCGTCGAGCACCCGGTCGAGGCCCTCCTGCCACGTGGGATCGCCCAGATCGTCAGATGACGCCTTCTCGAAGGCGGCGTCGAGGAGCTGCCGGCGGTCGAATCGGCGAGCCGTCATGGTTGCTCCGCACTCGGGCATCGGCCCGGGCCGATGCCCGTGACCGGGACGATCGAATGGCTCGGGCAGTCCGCCCACGATGTGGACCACCCGTCCTCGACGCCTGCACCCATCGTCCCCCCTTGCTCGAATCGCCCACCTGGGCGCCCAGCCCTATATTCCTACGGTGCCCACGGGCCGGTCGGCTCGATGGATAGCACGGCCGGGTTCGCGGCCGTCGCCGATCGCCACCGCTACGGAAGGATCTTCGTCCTTGTCCTACTTCCAAGCCATCGTGATCGGGCTACTGCAGGGCGTCAGTGAGCTCTTCCCGGTCTCGAGCCTCGGCCACAGCGTGCTGGTTCCAGCCGTCTTCGGATGGCACAACCTGGTCAACGACCAGTCGGCCAGTGAATCGTTCTACCTGGCATTCGTGGTCGGGCTGCACGTCGCCACCGCCGTCGCCCTGGTGATCTACTTCTGGCTGGACTGGATCCGCATCATCAGAGGCTTCGTCCGCACGCTCCGCACCCGCACCATCGAGACGGCCGACGAGCGGATGGCCTGGTTGCTCGTCGTCGCCACCATTCCCGTCGGCCTCACCGGCTTCCTCTTCGAGCACAGCTTCCGCACCCTGTTCGCCAAACCGCAGCTGGCGGGGATCTTCCTGGCCATCAACGGGGCCATCCTGGCGGGGGCGGAACTGCTCCGCCGACGCCGGACCGCAACGGTGGCCGAACCGTCGCCGGCCCCCGGAGCCACCGCCAGTGCCGACCCGGCCGCCAGCACTGTCACCCGGCGGTTGGCCACGCTGAAGCTGACCGACGGCCTGAGCATCGGCGTGGCCCAGATCCTCGCCCTGTTTGCCGGCATCAGCCGCTCCGGGGTGACCATGGCCGCCGGGCTCCTCCGCGGCCTCGACCATGAAGAGTCGGCCAGGTTCTCGTTTCTCCTGGCCACGCCCATCATTCTGGCCGCCGGGATCTTGAAGGTGCCCGATCTGGTCGGACCGTTGGGCAACGGGGTGCGCGGGCAGATCCTGGTCGGGAGCGCGGCCGCCGGGGTTGCCGCCTATCTTTCGGTTCGATTCCTGATCCGGTGGTTCCGGACCCGGACCCTGTGGCCCTTCTCCATCTACTGCCTGGTGGTCGGCATCTCCTCCGCCATCTATTTCGCCTGAGACCAGGCCGTGCTGATCCGCATCCCCAGGGAGAGCGGTCACTTCGACCCCTGAGGGTCAGCCGTGGGCCGCCAGGCGCGGTGTGGCCCGTTTCCCGGGGGCCGTCTGGCCCGCCTCCGCGGGGGCCGTCTGGCCCGCCTCCGCGGGGGCCGGCGACAGGCGTCCGGACTCGGTGAGGCGGGTGCGCGAGCTGACGACGTGACAGTGCTCGATGAGGGCCTCGCCATCGGCTTCGCTCACCGGTGTGATGGTGCCTCCCATCCGCCAACCGTGGCCGTCGGCCGGACGGGACGAGCAGATCGTGTACCGCACCCGAACGGTGTGGACTCCACCGTCGACACCGGGAAGGTCGAGTTGGAGGCCGACCTCCGAGCCCACGTCGATGGGGACGGCGCCGATCACGCCGGCACCACCCGCGGTGAGGTCGACGATCCGCACCAGCGCCCCGTTCAGGACTCCGGCGACCTCGACCGGTACCCGGTAGTGGTGCCGCACCTGGTGGCGGCGGCCCACCTTGATGAGCGCGGTGCCGAGCAGGATGAGCTCCCAGGCCGCGAAGGCCAGTCCGGCCACCAGTGCCAGGCCCCGGAGCGGGGGGAGGGGGAGGAGGCCCGCCAACCCGAGGAGGCGGGCGACGATGGCCAGCACCACCGCGGCCGCCACGACCAGAACCAGGCGCAGCTGGCTGACCGCCGACCACCCGCCTCCGTCGATTCCGTCCTTGGGCGTGACCTTGAACGAGCTCCGGAAGGGACGGACGAGGGCGAAGGCGGCCCGAACGAAGATCCCCGTGGTCAACACCGTGGTGTACGAGCCGTCCCGGAGACTGGCCTCACCCCGGCACAGCATGGCCGAGGCGGCCAGGTCGAGGGCCATCCAGGGGACCCAGAACACACCGAACTGCCACAGGGTGGCGTGGAGGGGGACGCGGGCGGTCACCAGCATCACCACCAGCACCGCCAGCATGGCCAGTCGTTGGAGAGGGACGAAGTAGGCCAGCAGGGAGGCCAGGTAGCTGGCCCGCTGCTTGAGCGTGAGGCCGGCGGCGATCACCGGGTTCTCCGGCGTGCGCAGCACGGCGAGGTTGCCCCGGGCCCACCGGTCACGCTGCAGCAGGAACGACGCCAGGTCGTGGGGAGCCAGACCCTGCACCAGCGTCTCGTGGTGATAGCGGGAGTGCCACCCCTGGCCGTGGAGTCGGATGGTGGTGTGGAAGTCCTCGGCGATGGTCTCGGTGGCGATTCCCCCGATGCCCTCGAGGGCGTGCCGCAGGATCAGGGCGGCCGAGCCGCACCAGAACACGCCGTCATGGCGGTCCTTGCCCGGCATGATCACCTCGAAGAACATGCTCTGGTCGTGGCGCCCCGTCTCGAAGTGCTGGAACGAGTCATGGTTGCCGAAGTCATGCGGGGTCTGGACCACGGCCACGGCCGGGTCGTCGAAATAACCGACAGTGGCATCGAGGATGTCGGGCTGGGGGACGTGGTCGGCATCCAGGATCAGCAGCACCTGCCCGGTGGTGTGCGACAGCGCGTGGTTGATGTTCCCCGCCTTGGCGTGTTCATTGGTCGGCCGGGCGAGATAGCGCACCCCGAATCGCTCAGCCAGCTTCCGGACGTCGGGCCGGCGCCCGTCATCGAGGACCCACGTGGTGTGGGGGTAGGTGATCCGGTCGCATCCCACCAGTGTGGCCCCCAGGACATCGAGTCCCTCGTCGTAGGTGCAGACGAAGACGTCGACGGTCGGCCGCCATCCGATCGCGGGGCGGGTGGGCGTGGGAACCCGCCAGGCCAGGAAGGCGAACGACGCCAGCGCGGCCAGGCCGAACACCTCGCAGGCAAACAGCAGGGCGAAGAGCACCGGTTGGGACCCCTGCCGGGTGTCGATCAGCCGCCACACCAGGTACGTCGTCCCCCACACCAGCGCAACCGCCACCACGACGCGCAGCAGCCGCTCGCCGCCTTCCTCGCTCGACGTCACCTGCTGGGCGTGTGCCGTCATCACCAGAGGTATCGTCCGGTGCGGGGTGTCGCTTGAGTCCGCCCAGGTCGGAGGCGGTGCGGTGGGACGGTGCCGTGGCGGGTCGGGCCGTCGCCGCCGTCACGCCATGGCCTCCACCGGCTCGCGGCCAACCGGACCGGATGACCACCGGGCCGGACGACGAGGGTCAGATGAGGCGGGACAAGATGCGGTGGGTCGCTCAGCGCACCGCGTCGACGATGTCCACGATTACCAAGGCCAGCACCATGGCCCCGACCACCGCGTAGAGCGCGGTGAACGCCCACCGTTGCCGGTGGTTGGCCAACCAGAAGCGACGGATGCCCACGTAGTCGAACGTGAGGGCCACGATCCCGACGGGGATGCCGATGGCGGGGCCCACGCCCCTGGCCACGCCGATGACCGGCAGGACGAACGGGAGCACGACATACGTGAGCAGGCAGCGGAGGGCGGAAAGCAGGATCGAGGCACTGAAGATCCGGTGGGTCTCCGATTCGTCGATGGGAGCGCGGTCGCCCGGGACTCGCAGCAGCCGGCGCATGGCCTCGTCGGCCCTCGAGCTGGGGGGCGGAGAGGTCGGCCGGTTCGGTGCCAGTGCCACTTGATCCACAAACTCATGGTACGTGCTGGCCCGGTGCCCCACCAACCGGCCCGGGCTCCCGATTCGCCTGCCCCTCGCCCCACGAGAGGCCGGTAGCGGCGCCGATCGGGAGACGGAGCGAGCCGCGGAGTGGCCCAAGGGTCGGCCGGCGGAGCGACGTCTCAACCAGCGACGCGGCCTGTATCGTGCCGACAATGGGAACCGAGATGACGTCGAACGCCCCCAGACGACCGCGCTCAGCCCGTTCCCGCCCCCAATCCGACGGTGCTGAACCATCGACCAATCCCATGTGGTCGCCGACCGGGCCCGACGGCACGGTAGCCGCCGGATGGCTCCTGATACCGCTCCGCCTGTTCCTCGGGACCACCTTCCTCTTTGCCGGGCTCCAGAAGCTGGCCAATCCGGAGTTCTTCAAGACCTCGAGCGCCTCGTCGATCCATGCCCAACTGGTCGGTGCCTCCCACTCCAGCCCCATCCACGGGCTGACCAGTCACCTCGTACCGATTGCCTCGACGGTGGGCCTGCTCATCTCGATCGGGGAGGTGGCCATCGGCCTGGGAATCCTGGTCGGCCTGCTGACCCGGGTGGCGGCGGTGGCGGGCATGGCCCTGTCGCTCGGGCTCTTCTTGACCGTGAGCTTCCACGCCTCTCCCTACTTCACCGGTTCGGACATCGTCTTCTTCTTCGCCTGGACCCCCTTCGTGCTGGGCGGAGCCGCAGGCGCTCCCGCGTTCGACACCTGGCTGGCCCAGCGCCAACCGATGACGGCGTCCACAGAGGGGGGGCTGCCGCGGCGGGTGGTGCTCTCCCACGGGGCCCTTGCCGCTCTGGCGGCCGGTGTCGTGTTGGTCGCCGGCGGGCTGGCCGCCCTGCTCGGTCGCGCCGTGGGCGGTACCGCCGCCTCGGCCAGCGGAACCCGGACCCTCACGAGGGGTGGTCCGGGTTCGACCACCACGACCTCCCAGGCCGGAACGGGCGGCTCCACCACCCCCACGACGGGCTCGACATCGGCAGGGACCGCCATCGGATCAGCGTCGAGTGTCCCCATCGGCGGGTCGGCCAGCTTCACCGACCCGTCCAGCGGGGATCCGGCCCTGGTCATCCAGCGGGTCGCCAACGACTTCGTCGCCTTCGACGCCATCTGTCCCCATGCGGGGTGCACGGTTGCCTACCAGGCATCGGCCAGGATCATCGCCTGTCCGTGTCACGGGTCGATGTTCGATCCCCGGACCGGGAACGTCCGGAACGGCCCGGCCACCTCCGGGCTGACGAAGATCAATGTGATCAGGGGATCGAACGGGAATCTCTACGTGACCAATTGACCAACGGCCGGGTCTTGTACGGTGCCGTCATGACACCGGCATTCCGGTTCCGCCGGGCTACCATTGGTTGCCGTCGGTAGCCGAGGGCATCCCATGACCGCAACCACCCCTGTGCCGACCGGCACCTCGCAGCCCGATGCAGTGGACGGGTCCGCCGACCGGACCGACTGGGTGTCGTCGATCCCGTTCATCGGCGTCCACCTGGCTCCCCTGGCCGCACTGTTCGTGGTGGTGACCTGGCAGGACTGGGTGCTCTGCGCCCTGCTCTACCTGACCCGGATGTTCTTCATCACCGCCGGGTACCACCGCTACTTCTCCCATCGCAGTTATCGCATGGGCCGGGTGGCGCAGTTCGTCATGGCGTTCGGTGGCACCACTGCGGTGCAGAAAGGGCCCCTGTGGTGGGCAAGTCACCACCGCCTCCACCACCGCTACACCGATCTGGACGACGACGTGCACTCACCGCGAGACGGTTTTTGGTGGAGCCACGTCGGCTGGATCCTGTCGACCAGGTACAAGGCCACCGATCTCTCGACCATCAAGGACTTCGCCTCCTATCCGGAACTCCGGCTTCTCGAACGTCACTCGTGGATCGGCCCCTGGCTGGTGGCCATCGCCTGCTTCCTCCTCGGAGGGTGGGGGGGCCTGCTGATCGGTTTCTTCCTCTCCACCGTCCTGCTGTGGCACGGGACGTTCCTGGTCAACTCCATGGCCCATCTCATCGGTCGGCGCCGGTACGCCACCCCGGACACCAGCCGGAACTCGATGCTCGTGGCCCTGTTCACCGGGGGAGAGGGTTGGCACAACAATCACCACTACCTGCCGGCCTCGGCCCGTCAGGGATTCCGGTGGTGGGAGCTCGATCCCACCTGGTACGGACTCAAGGCCCTGGCCGCCGTGCACGTGGTCCGGGACCTCAAGGCGCCCCCGGCCCGGCTGCTCGACCAGGCCCGCGTGCGCGACGGCGCCTTCGACATCGGGATGTTCCGCTCGTACTGGGAGCGGGCGGCCAAGGTGACCGGTGAACGGATCGCCGACCTCAGCGCCCGGCCCCTGGCCCCGTCGTCGGAGGCCAGCGATCCCGGTGCACCGCCTTCCGCCTTCGGCCCTGACAAGGGGCTTCCGGTCGAGCCGCTGTCGCATCTGTCGGGGTTGATCTCGCGGGTACTCGAGTCGGCGGACCAGTTGGCTGACACCACCCGCCGGACCCGGAAGGGCGCCAAGGTCCCGAAGGCGGAGTCCGGGGCCACCGACACCGCCCCGGAATGAGCGCCGGGCGGTCGCCGGCGGCCACATTGGCCACCGCCTCGCTGTGGATCGTCGACCTCGACGGCGTGGTGTGGTTGGCCGGTCAGCCCATCGGGGATGTGGCCGCGGCGGTCTCCACCCTGCGAGGACAGGGCATCCGCGTCGTCTTCGCCACCAACAACTCTGCCCCCACGACGACGGAGCTGCTGGCCCGCCTGCAAGGGGCCGGCATCGCATCCGTGGCCGCCGATCTGGCCACATCCGCGGCGGCCGCCGCGTCGCTGGTTGAGCCCGGTCGGTCGGTCACGGTGCTGGCCGAGGGGGGCGTGCTCGAGGCCCTCGAGGCGCGCGGGGTGAAGAGAGTCGACGAAGGGCCGGAGGACGCCGTCATCGTCGGATGGAGCCGGACATTCGATTTCGACATCTTGGCCGCCACGGCGGCCGCGGCACGGCAGTGTGGTCGGCTCATCGGCACCAATGAGGACCCGACCCACCCCACCCCCGCCGGCCTGGTGCCGGGTTCCGGGGCCCTGTTGGCTGCGGTCGCCACCGCCTCCGGGGTGACGCCCGAGATTGCCGGGAAGCCTCACGAGGCGATGGCGGCGTTGATGAAGGAGCGGTTCGGATTCGGCGACAGTGCCGCCTCGGCGGTGATGGTCGGTGACCAACCGCGCACGGACGGCCGGCTGGCCGAACGACTCGGCATTCCCTTTGCGCTCGTCGATTCGGGGGTGACCCCGGCCGGGGCCCGGGGCTTCGACGTGCCGGTGGCCGTTCGGGCCCCGGACTTCGTGTCATTGGTCCGGGACTGCCTGGCCGGCGGGACTTGAAAAAAGTGCTTGCTGCGAGCAAGCACTCCAGGTAGAGTGGACAAATGGCCAACAAGGATCCGTTTCAGAAGTATCTCGACGCCGGCATCGCCTTCACCAACATGACACGGGCCAAGGCCGAGGAGTTGGTGCAGGAGCTGGTGAAGAGCGGCGAGTTCCAGGGCAGCGATGCCAGGGCCTGGGTCGACGATCTGCTCGAGCGCAGCCGCAAGAGCCGGGAGGCCCTGCTGGTCCAGGTCCGGCACGAAGTGTCCCGCCAACTCGAGAGCGTGGGCATCACCAGCCTCGAGGATGTGGCCAAGCAGGTGGCCACGCTCCTCGGCCGCACCGCCGAGGCCGGACGGGCCGCCACCACTGGCAAGAAGGGAGCGGGGAAGAAGTCGACGGCCAAGAAGTCTCCGGCCAAGAAGGCGGCCGGCAAGAAGGCCGGGGCCAAGAAGGCGGCGGCCAAGAAGTCTCCCGCCAAGAAGGCGGCGGCGAAGAAGGCAGTGGCCAAGAAGTCGCCCGCCAAGAAGGCTGCCGTGAAGAAGGCCCCACCGGCCGCCGGTCGGGACAGCGGGTCGGCGGACTGACCCCGTCCGCCCGGCTCCGGCTCGACCGGGCCCTGGTCGAGCGAGGACTCGTCGACAGCCGACCCCGGGCCGCGGCGCTCATCGAGCAGGGTCTGGTCCTCGTGTCCGGCTCGATCGCCGACAAGCCGGCCCGCCTGGTGGCACCGGCCGAGCCGGTCGAGCTGCTCGGGTCCCCGCCCCGCTTCGTCAGCCGGGGCGGTGCCAAACTGGAGGCCGCACTGCTTCGCTTCGGCATTGACCCCGATGGGGCACGGGCACTCGATGCGGGCGCCTCGACCGGGGGGTTCACCGACTGCCTGTTGCAGGCCGGTGCGGCCTCGGTGGTGGCCGTGGACGTGGGCCGGGGCCAACTGCACGAGCGGCTGCGCGCCGACCCTCGGGTGGTCAACTGCGAGCGCACGGATATCCGGGACGTCACCCTGGAGACCGTCGGCGGGCGCCCCGTGGACCTGGTCACCGCCGACCTCTCGTTCATCTCGGTGACCCGCGCCGTCCCGGTCCTGGTGGGTGAGGTCGCCGCCCCGGGGGCGTCGGCGGTGATCCTGGTGAAGCCCCAGTTCGAAGCGGGCCGGGTGGAGGCGTCCCGCGGCAAGGGGATCATCCGCGACCCCGCCATCCACCGGAGGACACTCGGCGAGGTGGCGGGCGCGCTCGGAGCCGCCGGAGCAGTCATCATGGGGGCCATGCCATCACCGATCACCGGGTCCGCCGGAAACATCGAGTTCCTGATCCACGCCGCCACACCCTCGGACGCAGGGGTCGGGTCGAAGGACGCGGCACCGGCACGGGAGGTCTCGGCCCTGTTGGACGCCACCGTGGCCGAAGGCGAAGCCACCGGGTCGAGGCGGTAGGGACCATGGCCCTCATCGCCTTCCATGCCAACTCCCAGCGCCCGGAGGCGACGGCGTTGGGCGAGCGCGCCGCCGCCTGGCTGGCCGAACGGGGCCACCAGTCGGTGTCCGCGCTCCAGCCCGACGGCTCGGTCTCCGCCGACGGAGCCGATCTGCTGGTCAGCCTGGGCGGCGACGGGACGTTGCTCCGCTCCGTGGAGGCGGCCCTGGCCAAGGGGATCCCCGTCCTCGGGGTCAACATCGGGAGGCTCGGCTACCTGACCCAGGTCGAGCCCGGTGGTCTCGAGGAGGCGCTGGCCGGCTTCCTCTCGGGGTCGCACCAGGTGGAGGAGCGGATGACGTTGTCGGTGGTCGTGACCGGGCCCGACGGCGAGCCCGTCGCCCATCGGACCGCACTCAACGAGGCCACGGTGGAGAAGACCGTGCCCGGGCACACGGTGCGCATCGCCGCCTCCATCGACGGCCGGCCCTTCGTCACCTACGCGGCCGACGGCCTCCTGGTCTCCACGCCCACGGGATCGACCGCCTACAACCTGTCGGCTCGCGGGCCCGTGCTCTCACCGCGGCTGCGGGCCATCGTGGTCACCCCGGTCTCACCCCACATGCTCTTCGATCGGGCCCTGGTGCTCGAGCCGAGCGAACAACTCCGGCTCGAGGTCCGCGAGCCCCGCTCGGCCGTGCTGGTCGTCGACGGGGTGACGGTGTCCGTGCTGGCCCCGGGAGCCGCCGTCGAGTGCTCCGAGGGAGACCAACCGGCCCGGCTGGTGACGTTCGGGACCCGCGACTTCCACGCCATCCTCCGGGCCAAGTTCCATCTCGCCGATCGGTAGGGCGAGCGCGTTGCCTCCCAGCCTGGTCGAACTCCGCGTCCGCAATCTCGGGGTCATCGACGACGTCACCGTGTCACTGGGGCCGGGCATGACGGCGTTGACCGGCGAGACCGGCGCCGGCAAGACGCTCCTCGTCGAAGCGCTGGGCTTGCTGCTCGGAGGGCGAGCCGACCCGTCCGTGGTCCGATCCGGCACCGACGAGGCAGTGGTCGAGGGGAGGTTCCTCGTCCCGGTCGGCTCACTTCCCCCCGGGGGCACCGATGTCGGCCTGTCGACGGGCAGTGGCGACGACGCCGACGGCGAGGCGGGGGTCGGGGTCGGGGGTGAGGCCGACACCGAGGTGCTCCTGGCCCGGTCGGTCATGCGGGGTGGCCGGTCCAAGGCGTGGATCGACGGCCGCATGGCGACCATCGGGGCGCTGGGCGAGATCGCCGGGAGGCTGATCGAACTGCACGGCCAGCACCAGCACCGGTCGCTCACCCACACCGAGGCCCAACGCGGTGCCCTCGATGCCTTCGGTCACATCGACCTCAGCGCCCTCGACACGGCCCGCCGCCAGCTGCGCCGGCTCAACCGGGAGTCCGAGGGGTTGGGAGGCGATGCCCGCCAGCGCGCCCGGGAGGTCGACCTCCTTCGGTACGAGATCGAGGAGATCACCGCGGCCGGCATCGAGGACGCCGACGAGGACGATCGGCTGGAGGTCGAAGAGGATCGACTGGCCGCGGCGACGGCCCACCGTCAAGCTGCGGCGGAGGCCCTTTCGGAGGTCTCCGAGTCGGACGAGACCAGCGCGCTCGACCGGCTGGCCGAAGCCTCGCGTGCCCTGGCCGGGCGGGTGCCGCTGGCCTCGATCGAAACCCGCATGCGCTCGATCATGGCCGAGGTCTCCGACCTGGCCGGCGAGCTCCGCACCGTGGTGGAGACCTGGGACGACGACCCCGAACGGCTCGAGGCGATCCGCGGCCGCCGTCAAATGTTCCATCAGCTCGAGCGGAAGTACGGGAGCAACCTCGCCGAGGTGCTCGCCTTCGAATCGAATGCCCGGGCGCGCCTGGCCGACATCGAGCTCGAGGAGGAGCGGGCCTCCGTCCTCGACGGGCAGATCCGATCCGCCCGGGAGATCCTCGAACACGCCGAGTCACAAATCGCCGCCGCCCGGAGAAAGAGCGCCCCCCGCCTGGCCGCCGAGATCGAGGCCACCCTGCACGGCCTGGCCATGCCCTCGGCCCGGTTCTCGGTCACCGTGGACGGGCCCGGGCCCGCCGACCAGGTCGCGTTCTCGCTCGGGGCCAACCCCGGCGAGCCCGTCCAGCCTCTGGCCAAGGTGGCATCCGGGGGAGAGCTGGCGCGCACCATGTTGGCGGTCCGATTGGCCGTCACCGACTCTCCGGGCGTGATGGTCTTCGACGAAGTCGACGCCGGGGTGGGCGGCGCCGCGGCCACCGCCGTCGGTGCCGCGCTGGCCGGTCTCGGGCACCATGCCCAGGTGCTGGTGGTCACCCATCTTGCTCAGGTGGCCGCCCTCGCCGACCACCAGTTGGAGGTGCGGAAGGCCGAGCGGGCGGGGAGAACCCGGTCCGAAGTGTCGGTTCTGGACGTGGAGGGCCGGGTCGTCGAGATCAGCCGGATGCTGTCGGGCCGTCCTGACAGCGCCTCGGCTCGACGCCACGCCCGAGAGTTGTTGGACGGGGTGTCGGAGCCCATCGGGCGGTGACGGGCCAGGGTTTCGAAGGTCGGCCGGGCGGAGGGGTCCGCACGTTGTGCCGCCCGATTCCGCTAGCCTCGACAGGTGCCCGACATGGATGGCCCGCCGGAACTGCTCTCGGAGCAATCGGTGGCCGACGCACCCTTCGAATCCCCTGCGTCACCCTTCGAGTCCCTTCCGGATGATTGGCCCGGTGCCGTGACGCTCGCCGGCTCGGCCGGCCGCCACGGTCTGGTCGGGGGCACCGCCAACGACACCAAGTTCATCTTCTTCACCGGCGGGGTGTCATCCTCGTTGGGGAAGGGGCTCACCGCATCGTCACTGGGTCGACTGCTCAAGTGCCGCGGCCTCCGGGTGACCATGTGCAAGCTCGACCCGTACATCAACGTCGATCCGGGCACCATGAACCCGTTCGAGCACGGGGAGGTCTTCGTCACCGAGGACGGGGGCGAGACAGACCTCGATCTCGGCCACTACGAGCGGTTCATCGACGAGAACCTCCACCGCGACTCCAACGCCACCACCGGCAAGATCTACTCGTCGGTGATTGCCAAGGAGCGCAGGGGCGACTACCTGGGCAAGACGGTGCAGGTCATCCCGCACGTGACCGACGAGATCAAGAAGCGGGTCAAAGGGCTCGGCACCGACGACGTCGACGTGGTGATCGTGGAGATCGGCGGCACCGTGGGCGACATCGAGATCGTCCCGTTCATCGAGGCCATCCGCCAATTCCGTCGGGACGTGGGCCGGGACAACGTGTGCTACGTGCACCTGACCCTGGTGCCCTACCTCGGTCCCTCGGGCGAGCAGAAGACCAAACCGACACAGCACTCGGTCACCGAACTGCGCAGCCGCGGCATCCAGCCCGACGTCATCGTGTGCCGGTCGGACCGGATGATCTCCGACGACCTCAAGCGCAAGATCTCCCTGCTGTGCGACGTGCCCATCGAGGCCGTGGTGTCCGCAGTCGACGCCGCCAACATCTACCAGATCCCCCTGGTCCTCCACGAAGAGGGGCTCGATCGCTACATCCTCCGGTTGCTGGGCTACGACGAAGCCTCCCATCCGATCGATCTGAGCGGGTGGGAGCACCTGGTCAAGCAGGTCGACGCGGCCGTCCGGCCGGTGCGCATCGGCATCATCGGCAAGTACGTCGACCTTCCCGATGCCTACCTGTCGGTTGTCGAGTCGCTCCGCCATGCCGGGTTCCACCACGGGGCGAAGGTCCAGATCGAATGGATCCAGGCCGCCAACGTCCCCGACCTCCTGGATCACGACGGCCTGCGGGCCTTCGACGGCCTGGTCATACCCGGCGGCTTCGGCGAACGCGGCATCGAGGGCAAGATCGCCGCCGCCCACTACGCCCGCGAACACGACCTGCCCCTGTTGGGACTGTGCCTCGGGCTCCAGGTGATGATCATCGACACGGCCCGGTCGCTGGCCAAGCTCGAGGATGCCAACTCCCGTGAGTTCGACGCCGCCACGCCGCACCCGGTGGTGGATCTGATGGACGACCAGAACGACGTGGTCGACAAGGGCGGCACCATGCGCCTCGGCTCCTACAGTGCCCGATTGCTTCCCGGGTCCCAGGTGGCCAAGGCCTACGGCACCGAGGTGGTGTCGGAGCGCCATCGACACCGCTACGAGGTCAACCCCCGCTACCGCGCCCGCCTCGAAGACGTCGGCCTGGTGTGCTCGGGCATCTCGCCCGACGGCCGTCTGGTCGAGTTCATCGAGCTCCCCGGTCACCCTTTCTGGGTTGGCACCCAGGCCCACCCCGAATTCAAGAGTCGTCCCGATCAACCCCACCCGCTCTTCCGCGAGCTGGTGGAAGCGGCCCTGGACCGGGCCGAGGGTCGGGATCCCCGCCTGCCCGTCATCGATGCCGACGGCTGAGGCCGGCCAACCGGGGCACGTCAGCGAGCGGCCCCGGTTCGAGATGGTTGATGAGACTGTGCTCCACCGGGGATGGATCATCTCCCTGACCAAGGCCACGTATCTCGATCCCGACGGGATGTCCTTCGAGCGGGACGTCGTGCGCCATCCCGGAGCGGTCGCCGTGGTGGCGGTCACCGATGCCGGCGCGGTGGTCATGGTCCATCAGTACCGGCCGGCCCTGGACCAGTGGCTCCTCGAGATCCCCGCCGGCACCTGTGACGTGGACGGTGAAGCCGACGAGGTGACCGCCCGGCGCGAGCTGGCCGAGGAAGTGGGGTACTCCGCCCGCCACCTGCAGGTGCTGACCCGGTGTGCGATCACGCCGGGGTTCTGCGACGAGCTCTCGGCCATCTTCCTGGCCACTGGGCTCAGCCCGGTGGCGGTCGACCGGCACGGGATCGAGGAGCGCTACATGGAGATCGAAGAAGTGCCACTCTCCCGGTTCGATTCACTGGTCGACGACGGGACCATCATCGACGCTTCGACCATCCTGGGCGTGGGCCTGGCCCAGCGACACCTGGCCGCCGGCCGGTGACCGGCCCGCGGTGAGCCCACCACTCTCGAACGGTGCCGAGGAGTACCTGTCGTGGCTGGCGGTGGAGAAGGGGAGGTCGCGCAACACCCTGGTGGCCTACCGCCGGGACATCGCGGTGTGGGAGTCCTGGGCGGCCGAAGCCGGGATCGACCCCGTCAACGCCGGCACCGAGGCCATCGAGCTCCATCTGAGCGAGCTGCGGGCCCAGGGCCGCAACCCGGCCTCGATGGCCCGGTCCACGACCGCCCTGCGCGGCCTGTTCCGCTTCCTCTTGAGCGAGGACGTCATCACCGGAGACCCGACGGCCGACGTGCGCTCCCCGCGTCTGCCTCGTCGCCTCCCCAAGGCCCTGGAGGAGGCTGAGGTCCTGGACCTGCTCGACTCGGTCAGCGGAACGGGGCCCAGCGATGTCCGCGATCGCGCCCTCCTCGAGCTCCTGTACGGCACCGGGGCCAGGATCTCCGAGGTTGTGGGTCTGTCCCTCATCGACCTGCAGGGGGACGACGGCCTGCTCCGGGTGTTCGGGAAGGGGGCGAAGGAGCGGCTGGTCCCGCTGGGCGGGCCCGCCCACATGGCCCTGGACCGTTGGCTCTCGATCTCGGGCCGGCCCCTGCTGGCCCCCGAGCGGTGGGCCCGGCGGAGCGACGCCGAAGCCGTGTTCATCAATACGAGAGGGGGGAGGCTCAGCCGACAGGGGGCCTGGTCGATCGTGCGCCACCACGCCGAACGGGCCGGCCTGGGCCCGCTGGTCAGCCCCCACGTGCTCCGCCACTCGTGCGCCAGCCACATGCTGGCCCACGGCGCCGACATCCGGGTCGTCCAGGAGCTGCTGGGCCACGTCTCCATCGCCACGACGCAGATCTACACCAAGCTCAGCCAGGACCACCTGCGCACCTCCTACGAACGGGCCCACCCGCGGGCTGCACTGTCCCAGCTCAAGTAGGATCTCGTCCGTGCCGAGCGATGCCCCCACAATCGACTACCGCCAACTCCTCGAGAACGAGAGGCGGCAGCTCCAGTCCGAATTGTCCGAGCTCGGGTTCGGCGACGGCGGGGGACTGGACTACGACCCCAACTTCGCCGACTCCAGCCAGGTGACCGCCGAGCGGGGCGAGGCCGGCGTACTTGCCGGTCAGCTGCAGGAGACGCTCACGGAGGTGGCCCGGGCCCTGATCCGCCTCGAGGACGGCAGCTACGGCCGCTGCGAGGAGTGCGGTGTGACCATCGAGCCGGCCCGGTTGGAAGCCATGCCCGCCACCAGGTTCTGCATCAACCACGCCAACCGGCCCTGATCGGACCCGGGCGCTGATGGCCTACGGGGGCTACGGAGGCGGATCCGGGAGTCCCCGCCGTCCGCGGCGGCGGTTCCAGCTCGACCAGCGGACCACGATCATCGTGGTCATCGCCGTGGCCATCATCGCCATCCTGCTGCGCACCCACAAGATCAGCCGGTTCGAGATCATCTACTTCTGCGTGCTGATCCCGTCGATCATCCTTCACGAGATCTCCCACGGCGTGGTGGCCCTCGCCTTCGGCGACGACACGGCCAAGCGGGCCGGGCGGCTCAACCTCAACCCCATCCGTCATGTCGACCCGGTGGGAACGCTGCTGGTCCCGGCCGTCCTCTCGCTGTCGGGGATCGGGGCCTACGGGTGGGCCAAACCGGTGCCGGTCTCGACCAACCGGCTGCGCAGCCCTCGGAACCACACCGTGGTGGTGTCACTGGTCGGACCGGTTACCAACTTCGTGCTGGCCGGGTTGGTGGGTCTCGCCTACGTACTGGTCACACCCCAGGCGATCAGGCAGATCGTTTCGACGGGTGGGTTCTACCCGCCAGGCCTGCTGAGCCAGATCCTCTTCCTGGCCGGCATCGCCAACATCGTGCTGGGCGTGTTCAACCTCATCCCGTCCCCGCCCTTGGACGGTGCGGCGGTGCTCGAGCGGTTGCTGCCGGCGCGCGTGCTGCCCGAGTACTACCGGCTCCAGCCGGCGCTCATGTTCCTCCCGTTCGTCCTCATTCTGTTCTTCCACAACCAATGGGCACAGCTGATCGGCCACGTCATCAACTGGTGGTCGGGCCTGCTGGTTTGAGGCGGGATCCCAGCGACCAGTCTGAGGTCCGCGCCATCGGGAGGAGCGCCATCGGGAGGAGCGCCACCGGCTGGGTGCGCCGCCATCCCGGCCTGGTGGTCGTGCTGCTCGTCCCCGTCGTCGTCTTCGCGGCTCCGCAGCTGACCGGCTCGACCTTCCTCGACGGCGACAACTTCCTCCAGAACTTTCCCATGCGGGCCCAGGTCGGTCTCGATCTCCGGCATCACACACTCCCGCTGTGGAATCCCTACCTGTTCAGCGGGACGCCCCTCCTCGGAGGCTTCAACGCCGGGGCGGCCTATCCCACCACCTGGCTCATGGCCGTGCTCCCCATCTTCACGGCATGGACGCTCAACCTGGCCATCGCCTACGACGTGGCCATCGTCGGCATGTACGCCTTCTTGAGGCGTCAGGCCATCAGTTCGACCGCCGCCACCTTCGGAGCCGCCGCCTTCGCCTTCTCGGGGTACATGACCGCCCAGCTCGTGCACATCGATCTCATCGCGGCGGCGGCGTGGCTGCCGTGGATGCTGGTGGCCGTCCATGCCGTCACCGACGGCCGCCCCGACCGGTCGCCGACCGCGATCCCGGGGTTGCGCCGTCGCCCGACCCGATTCTGGATCGGACTGCTGGCGCTCGCCGTGGGCATGTCCATCCTCACCGGGGGAACCGAGGCCATCATCGACAGCGGGATCCTCGCGGCCGTCTTCCTGATCGGTCGGCTGGTCACGATGGGCTACATTCAGCGGTCCCGTCTCACCGCCCTCGCCACCGCGGTGGGCGCCCTGGCCGTCGGGGCGGCCCCCGGCGTGGCCCTCGGTGCGGCCCAGCTGGTGCCCGGCCTGGCCTTCCAGTCGCAGTCGCAACGCGCCGCCACCACCTACACGTTCTTCTCGACCGGCTCGCTGCCCGCCCGCCTGCTCACCCTGGTGGCCGCTCCGTTCCTCCTGGGCACCGGGCGCGGCCAGCCCGGGTACGCCGGGCCCTACAACTTCCAGGAGGTGACCAGCTTCGTCGGGGTCCTGGCCCTCATCGCCGCCTGCTCCCTGGTGGTCCGACGCTGGCGCCGGCGGCCCGAGGCGCGCCACTGGTGGGTCTGGTACGTGGTGTTGGCCCTCGGGGCGCTGTCGGCGCTCGGGGCCCAGACGCCCTTCGGCCACGTGCTCTTCCTCTTCCCCGTGATCAGGAGTGAGCGTCTGCTCAATCGCAATCTGCTCCTCGTCGACTTCTCCCTAGTGGTCCTGTTCGCCTGGTGGGTGCACCTGCTCCTGCAGGACAGGGCGGACGGTGCCACCACCGACTCCGGTGTGGGCGACCCCCCCATGCCCCTCGGGCACCGTTGGCAGCCCGGCCGGAGGGCGGAGCTGATCGCCACGTGTGCCCCCGCCGCCGTCATCGTCGTGCTGTGCCTCTTCCTGTGGATCGACGGGCCCTTGCTCGAGCGCCTGCTCCAGACCCAGTTCCCGATCGACCGCACGGCGCGCTGGCAGGACGCCGGGCTGGTGACCCTGGGTGCCCTCATCGCCGTGGGGGCCACCTGGCTCGTCCTGGCCGAACGCCGCTTCTCACGCGCCCGCCTCCGCCAACTGTTGGCCCTGGTGCTGGTGGCCGACCTGATCCTCTTCAACGGCTTCGTCATCCACCCGCCGATCACCCAGTCACTGGCCCGCGGCCAGGGCTCCCTGGCTCCGTCGCTGACGGCTGCGGTGGGCGACGGGCGGTTCATCATCTACAACCCCGACCAGTTCTACGACAACGACCTCTACGAACTGGCCCAGACCGATCTCAACATCTTCAACCGCCTGGGCAGCGGGCAGGGCTACACGGCGCTCACCGATGCGAGTTACGTCAACGCCACCGGGGCCCACTACCAAGAGGACCTGAATCCGGCCACCCTGGCCGGCACGACCTGGGACCAGCTCAACGTGCGCACGCTGTTGACGCTGCCCTCGTACTTCGTGACCCCGATCACCACGGCCGGGCCATCGGGGGGTACAGCACCCGCCCCGGCGACTTCCACGCCGTTCCCACTCGACCTGAACCTGTACAACTCCGCTCCCACCCCCGAGCCACCACCGGTGACCCTCCGGCCGGGGCAGTCGCACCGCTGGTACTTCGGGGGCCTGCTGACCGTCGCCACCTGGGCCGTGCGCGTCCCCGGCGGGACGCCATCGGGCTGGAGGGTCGGCGTGCTGACCGCCACCGGGGCCATCCAATGGCTCCCGCCCGCTGATGTCACCGCCACCGGGTCGGCGGCCAACCGATCGCTCCGGGTGGCACCGCCCACACCGGTCCGGGGCGCCGGGCTGGTGATCCAGAACGAAGCCGGCGCAGCGGCGACGGTGGGCGTGCCGACGGCGCACACCGCCGAGGCCGGCGACGTGGTCCTGCGCGGCCGCATGCAGTACGGAGTGACCTGGCCGCACTGGAGGTTCTCCGGCACCATCGGGTCCTTCGGTGTCTTCCAGAACGCCGACCCCCTCGGTTGGGCGTGGGCCGGGGCCGCAGGGGGCGCAGCCGCGTCCGGCACGTCCGTGACGACGGCGGCCCCAGGGTCGGACGGCAACCAACAGATCGCCGTCCACGCCGTGGCGGCCACGACCCTCGAGCGCAGCGTGGCCTGGAGCCCCGGGTGGCGGGCCACCATCCGGCGGACCGGGCCGGCCATGCCGGGGAGCACGTCGGCATCGGCGACATCGACCGTGGCCGTGCAGCGCGACGGGGTCATCCAACGGGTGGCCATCCCCACGGCCGGGGACTACCTGGTCAGCTTCAGCTACGCGCCGGCGTCGGTGACCGCGGGCCTGATCGTCTCGGCCGTGGCCGCCGTGGCCTTCCTGATCTGGGCCGGTTGGGAACTGGTGATCGCCCGGCGTCGGCGGCGCCGTCTCAACCCGGAGTGAGCAGCCCGATGGCGCCGGCAGCCCGCTCGTAGGTGGCCGACGCCGTGATGCCGGCCTTCGCCGCCCCCAGTGACAGCAGGGCGGTGACCGCTCCCGGGTCCCCGGCCAGGGCCGCCCGCCGCTCCCGCAGCGGACGGAGCAGCTCCACCAGTGCCTCGGCCACGTCCTTTTTGAGGTCCCCGTACCGCTGGTAGGAGCCGGCCACCTCGGCCGGGGTGCGCCCCGTGGAGACGGCCAGCAGCTCCAACAGGTTGGACAGGCCCGGTTTGGCCCCCGGGTCGTAGCGGACCTCGCCGTCGGTGTCGGTCACCGCCTTTTGGACCTTGCGCACGATGTCCGGACCCTCGTCGAACAGCATGACGGTGCCCAGGGGCGAGTTGACCGATTTGGACATCTTGTTCTCCGGGTGCTGGAGGTCCATGACCCGGGCGGCCAGCTTGGGGATGGCCGCCTCCGGAACCACGAACGTGTCGCCGTACCGGCGGTTGAACCGGTTGGCCAGCTCACGGGCCAGCTCGACGTGTTGTCGTTGGTCGTCGCCCACCGGCACGCGCTCGGCGTCGTAGAGGAGGATGTCGGCGCTCTGGAGGACCGGGTAGGTGAACAGGCCGGCCCGGACCGAGTCCCGGCCCGCGCTCTTGTCCTTGAACTGGGTCATCCGGCGCAGCTCGCCCATGGTCGCCGTGCACTCGAGCAACCAGGCCAGCCGGGTGTGCTCGGCCACGTGGCTCTGGACGAACAGGGTGCACCGCTCGGGGTCGAGGCCGGAGGCCAGCAGGTCCAGGGCCGTCTCGTACGTCCTCGAGCGGAGCTCCTCCGGGTCGATGTCGAGGGTGAGGGCGTGCAGGTCGACGATGCAGTAGATGGCGTCGTACTCGTACTGGTCGGCCACCCAGTTGCGGACCGCACCGAGATAATTCCCCAGGTGGAGATCGCCGCTGGGCTGCAGACCGGATAGGACTCGGAGCATGGGGGGTCATCGTAGGTCGCCCTCGGAGGTGCACGAGAGTGGCGGCTCCAGCCGGTATCGTCGGAGACCATGGTCGCCAGCGTGTCCACCCCCGTGTTCGAGGGTCCCATCGACCTGCTGCTCCAACTGGTCAACGGCCACGAGGTGGACGTCTATGACATCCCGCTGGCCTCGGTGGTGGACGCCTTCGTGGCCGAGGTGGCCGGATGGGAGTCGGTGGACCTGCAGACGCTGTCGGAGTTCTTGATGATCGCCGCCGTGCTCATCGAGCTCAAGTCGCGTCGGCTGCTCCCCGGCCGGGACGACGTGGATCCCGATGAGGAGCTGGTCGGATGGGAGGAGCGGGACCTCCTCCTGGCCCGGCTGCTCGAGTGCCAGGCCTATGCCGCCGCCGCCGACGGATTCGCCGCCCTCTTCGAGCGGGCGGCGCGGTCGGTTCCCCGCACCGCCGGTCTCGACCTCGACTTCGTGGTCGACGCACCCGACCTCCTCGAAGGGGTCACTCCCGAGCAGGTTGCCGGCGCCTATCTGCGGGCCACCGCGGAGCGCCCGGTGCCCACGGTCGACCTGTATCACGTGACCGTCGACACGGTGACGGTGGCCGATGCCGTCGCCGAGCTCGAGTGGCGGTTGGAGGGGATGGGCCGGTCCACCTTCCGCCACCTGACCGGCCATCTGACCTCACGGATCGAGATCATCGTCCGCTTCCTGGCCCTCCTCGAGCTGTGCAAGCGGGGGCGGGTCTCCCTCGACCAGGGCCACACGTTCGGGGACCTCGAGGTGGAGTGGATGGCCGACGCGCCGGTGCCCGTGTCGGTGGGGGCCGGCCTCTACGACGAGTACGAGGGCTGAGGATGGCCCTCTCGCCCGAGGCCCGCGCCATCGAAGCGGTGCTCATCGTGGCGGTCGAGCCGGTGACGGCGGGCCTGCTGGCCGAGCTGCTCGAGGTGCCGGTCGAGCAGGTCGACCCGCTGTGCGATGAGTTGGCGGAGTCGTGCCGGGCGGAGGGTCGGGGATTCGAGGTCGTCAGGATCGCGGGCGGATTCCGCATCCAGAGCCACCCGGACCTGGCCCCGTATGTGGAGCGGTTCGCCAATGTCGGCGTCTCGTCCCGGCTGTCCGCCGCCGCCCTGGAGACGCTGGCCATCGTGGCCTACCGGCAGCCGGTGTCGCGGGCCCAGATCGCCGCTCTGCGCGGGGTGAACGTCGACGGCGTGGTCCGCCTGCTCGAGCATCGCGGCTACATCGCCACGGTGGGGCGGGCGGCGGGCCCCGGTCAGGCGTCCCTCTACGCCACCACCGACGCCTTCCTCGAACGCCTCGGCCTCGACCGGCTCGACCAGCTGCCGCCGGTGGAGGACCTGCTTCCGGGGCCCGAGACCCTCGACGACCTGGAGGAGCAGATGCGCCCGGTCGCCGATGGCTGAGGGGCCGTCGCCGCTCTCCTCCGGGGTCCGTTTGCAAAAGGTCATGGCCCGCACCGGAGTGGGCTCGCGCCGGGTGTGCGAGGAGCTGATCGTAGACGGGCGGGTCACGGTCAACGGCGTGGTCCCGGTGCTGGGGCGCCGGGTGGACCCCGACGTGGACCGGGTCGAGCTGGACGGCGTGCCCCTGCCTGTCCGGCCCGGGCTAATCCACTACCTGGTGAACAAGCCGGCCGGGGTGGTCAGCACCGCCGAGGACACCCACGGCCGCCCGACCGTGTTGGGCCTGGTGCCCGAGGAGCCCCGGGTGTTCCCGGTCGGCCGCCTGGACATGGACTCCGAGGGCCTGCTGGTCGTCACCAACGATGGCGAGCTCACCCACCGGCTCACCCATCCCTCCTTCGGGGTCCCCAAGGAATACCTGGTCGAGGTGCAGGGGGAGCCCACGGCGGGGAGCGTCCGGCAGCTGCGCCAGGGGGTGGACCTGGACGACGGGCCCACGGCCGCGGCCCGGGTGGCGGTGGTGGCGCCCTCCCTCCTACGGATCGTCATCCACGAGGGCCGCAACCGGCAGGTCCGCCGGATGTGCGAAGCCGTGGGCCACCCGGTGGTCCGCCTGGTCAGGATCCGGATCGGCCCGCTGGCCGATCCCTCGCTGAGCCCGGGGTCGTATCGGACCCTCTCCTTCGACGAGGTACGGGGACTGGCCGCCGCGGCCGTCCCGGTGGAGCCGGCAGAGGGCCCTGGGCCACCCGATTCGCCGGATGGCACCGCGGGTTCTCCCGAGCCCGCTGAGTAACATGCCTGGCTGATGCCCCCCACCGTCCGAGCCGTACGCGGCGCCACCACGGTCGACGCCGACACGTCCGACGCCATCACCGAGCGGGTGGTGGCCCTGCTCAGCCAGATCCTCGAGCGGAACGACCTGGCCGAGGAGGACATCATCTCGATCCTGTTCACCGCCACCGAGGACATCGTCTCCACCTTTCCGGCCACCGCCGCCCGTTCCATGGGGCTGGGCGCCGTCCCACTCATCTGCGCCCGCGAATTGGCTGTCGTCGGGTCCGTGCCCCGGTGCATCAGGGTGATGCTCCATGTCACCACCGAGCGCCGCAGGGACCAGATCCACCACGTCTACCTCGAGGGCGCCCAGGGACTCCGTGACGATCTCCCCGACTGACGACACCGGCGCCGGGCGGCCCGAATCGGCGACGCCGGAGGGTGAGCGGATGCGCCTACCCGGACGGGCCATGATCTTCGGGACGGGGCTCATGGGCGCCTCGATCGGGATGGCACTGCGGGAACGCGGCTGGCAGGTGGGTGGCGTGGACACCGCCGACGGAGTTGCGGCCCGGGCCGTGGAGCTCGGCGCCCTCAACGACGAGGGCATCGACCACCGGGCCGATCTGGTCGTGGTGGCCACGCCGGTCCATGCCGCCCCGCAGATCATCGCCGGCATCATGGGCTCCACCGACTGGAAGCCCGGCGTGGTCGTCACCGACGTCGGCAGCGTCAAGGGGCCGCTGGTGTCGGCCATCGACCACCCCTCCTTCGTCGGCGGACATCCGATGGCCGGCTCCGAACAGGTGGGGGTGGAGGGCGCCTCCGGGGACCTGTTCGTCGGGGCTACCTGGGTCCTGACGCCCACGGAGGTCACCGACCCCGCCGCCTACGCCCTGCTCCGGAGCGTCCTCGCCGACCTCGGGGCCAATGTGGTGGCGCTGGACCCGGCCCGGCACGATGCGCTGGTGGCGGTGGTGTCCCATGTGCCCCATCTGACCGCGGCCACCCTGATGGACTTGGCCGCCGGCATGGGCCAGGAGCACGCCGCCCTCCTGCAGCTGGCGGCCGGTGGGTTCCGCGACATGACCCGGATCGCGGCCGGACAGCCCTCGATCTGGCCCGACATCTGCGACGACAACGCCGAGGCCATCGTCTCGACCCTCGACCTGCTCATCGACGCCCTGGGGGCCATGCGCCGGCGGGTGGCCGAGCGCGACCACGAGTCGCTGCTCGAGATCCTGGGACGGGCGGCGTCGGCCCGCCGCACCCTGAGCGAGCGGGCACCCCAGCCCGAAGAGCTGGTCGAGGTGCGCATCCCGGTGCCCGACCGGACCGGTGCCATCGCCGAGGTCACCGTGCTGGCCGCCGAGCTGGGCATCAACATCGTCGACCTCGAGATCGCCCACTCCGTCGAGGGCGACCGAGGGGTGCTGGTGCTGGTGGTCGACACCCTCTCGGCCCCCACGCTGCTGGCCACCCTGTCCGACCGTGGCTACCGCGCCTCGAGCACCCCGGTGGGAACCTCCGGTTGAGCGCGGACACGCCCACCCCGGACCCCTCGAACAGCGGCGGCGAGAGCTACACGGTGCAAAGCGGCGCGCCGCTGGTCGGAACCCTCGCCGTGCCCGGGGACAAGTCCATCTCGCACCGGTCCCTGCTGCTGGCCGCCCTGGCCGAGGGAACCTCGACCATCTCCGGCCTGTCGCACGGCGACGACGTGGCCGGCACCAGGCTGGCCGTCGTGGCCCTGGGCGCCGAGGTCGAGGCCGATGGTCCCACGGTGATCGTCCACGGTGGACGATCGCGGCTGCACGCCCCCGACCGCCCCATCGACCTGGGCAACTCCGGCACCGGCATGCGCCTGTTGGCCGGGGTGGCCGCCACCCTGCCCGGTGCCACCACCCTGACCGGAGACGACTCGCTCCGGAGCCGCCCCATGGATCGGGTGGCCGAGCCCCTGGGCCTGATGGGGGCGAGGGTGAGCGGGGAGGGCGAGCGCTGCCTGCCTCCCATCCGGATCGACGGCGGGGCCCTGCAGGGCATCGACTACACACCGCCCATGGCCAGTGCCCAGGTGAAGTCCGCCATCCTGCTGGCCGCGCTGGGGGCGGAGGGGGAGACCGTGGTCCGCGAGCCGGTGGCGACCAGGGCGCACACCGAGGAGATGCTGGCGGCCGCCGGTGCGGCCATCACCTTCGAGCGGGTGGGCGGCGGGAGGGTGGTGCGGGTCCGGCGGAGCACCCTCGAGGCGGGATCCTTCACCGTGCCGGGCGACCCGTCCCAGGCCGCCTTCTGGGTGGTCGGGGGTGTGGTGGTGCCCGGCAGCCTGGTCACCGTGGCCGACATCCAGCTGGGCATCGAGCGGCTCGGCTATCTGGGCGTGCTCCGGCGGATGGGCGCCACCATCGAGATCGAGGAGTCCGGCAACGGGACCGGGTCGGTGACCAGCTACACCTGTGCCCTGCACGGCACGGTGGTCGAGGCCGCCGAGATCCCGTCGCTCGACGAGGTCCCGATCCTGGCCGTGGCCGCGGCCGTGGCCCTCGGGTCCACCCGCTTCCGGGGCGTCGGCGAACTGCGGGTGAAGGAATCCGACCGCCTCGCCGGCACGGTGGAGCTGGTCCGGGCCTTCGGCGCCGAGGCCGAGGTGGAAGGCGACGACCTCGCAATCGAGGGAACGGGGGCGCCGCTCCAGCCGGGCCAGGTGGACGCCCGAGGCGACCATCGCATGGCCATGGCCGCGGCCATCGCCGCCACGGCGTGCCGTCCCGGCTCGGTGACCACCATCACCGGGTGGGAGTCGGTGGCCACCAGCTATCCCGGCTTCGTCGACGACCTCGAGCGGCTGCGAGGAGCTCCCGGGGCCCCAGGATGAGCGCCCACGGCACCCGCACCCGGGCCCATCCGGTCATCGCCATCGACGGGCCGGCCGGATCCGGCAAGTCCACCGTGTCGCGCGCCCTGTCGGAACGCCTCGGCGTGGACCGCCTGGACACAGGGGCCATGTACCGGGCGGTGGCCTGGGCCGCCCTCGAACGGGGGATCGAACCGACGGATCGGTCCGCGGTGGCCGAACTGGCCCGGGCCCTGACCATCGGCATCGGCGAGCGGGTCGAGGCGGACGGAACGGACATCACCGAGGCCATCCGGGGCCCCCGGGTGAGCCGGGCGGTGTCGGCGGTGGCGGCCAACCCCGAGGTCCGCACCGTGCTGGTCCAGCGCCAGCGCCAGTGGGTCGCCGAGCGGGGCGGGGGGATCGTCGAGGGACGGGACATCGGTTCGGTCGTCTTCCCCCACGCCGACGTCAAGATCTACCTGACCGCATCGGTCGACGAGCGCGCCCGCCGCAGGCCGGAGGAGGGTGCGGACGCCGTGGCCCGCCGTGACAGGCTGGACAGCACCCGGACAGCATCCCCGCTGGGGGTGGCCGACGGCGCCCGGGTCATCGACACCACCGATCGGCCGGTGGAGGACATCGTGGAAGAGGTGGTGGCGTGGCTGTGAGCGGAGGCGGGGGAGCGGGGGTCGAGGACCGGTCCGAGGGGATCGCAGTCCGAGTCGACACCGGGTTCACCCCCATCTACCGCTTCCTCCGGGCGCTGGTCCACGGGCTCAACCGGCTCCTGTTCCGAACCACCGTGACCGGTGCCGACCAGGTTCCCGCCGTCGGTCCCGTGATCATCGCGCCCGTGCACCGCTCGTTCATCGACTTCTTCGTGGCGTCGGAGGTCACGAGCCGCAAGCTCCACTACATGGCCAAGGACAGCCTGTGGAAGAACCGATGGTTGGCCAGGATCCTCCCTCCCATCGGTGCCTTCCCCGTCCATCGCGAGTCGGCCGATCGGGAGGCGCTGCGTCGGGCCCAACACGTGCTCGACGCCGGTGAGGTGCTGATCCTCTTCCCGGAGGGGGAGCGCCGGTCGGGACCGGTCATCGAGGACCTCCACGAGGGCGTGGCCTTCCTGGCCGCCCGGACCGGGGCCACGGTCATCCCGGTGGGCATCGGTGGCTCGGCGTCGGTCATGCCCAAGGGCACCCGGATCCCGCGTCCCCGGCACATCCACCTCATCGTGGGCGAGCCCATTCCGCCCCCGGCACGCACGGGTGGCGGGCGGATCTCCCGCACCCGAACCCATCAGCTCACCGAGGGGCTGGCCGCATCCCTCCAGGATCTCTACGACCGCTCGGTGGCGACGGTGGGTCGCTACTGACGCACCCCGTTGCCGTTCGGCGCCGGTGGCCGCGGCCGTCAGCGGCGGCGTCGGTTGCCCCAGGTCACCCGACACCACGTGGTGGCGATCACCCGGGCGTACTGGACCCCGAACACCAGGTTGCCGCCCTTCTTCGAGACCCCCGACGCCCGCGGGTGCCAGACGGTGGGCCGCTCGGCGATCCTCCAGCCTCTGCTGGCCGCGGTGATCAGCACTTCGGAGGTCTGATACTGGTTCTGCACCAGGCGGGGCAGGATGTCGTCGAGCAACTCGACCTTGAAGGCGCGGTAGCCGTTGGACGAGTCGGACAGCTTCTGGGACAGGATGGAATTGACCACCCAGGCGTAGACCTTGACGCCGGCACGCCGGAACCGGTCGGTCGTCTGGTCGACGCCGAGCCGCCGCGAGGCGATGACGAAATCGGCGGTGTCATCGAGCAAGGGCTGCACCATGGTCGCCATCTCGGCGGGGTCGTTCTGGCCATCGGCGTCGAGGGTGACGACGTAGCGGGCCCCGTGGGCCGCCGCCAGCTCATAGCCGAGGTGGAGCGCGGCGCCCTGGCCCAGGTTGACCGGCAGCACGCAGGTGTAGGCACCTGAGTCGAGGGCGATCTGCGCCGTGTTGTCCGTCCCTCCGTCCACCACGACGAGGGTCGACACCTCGAGGTCACCGATCAGGGTCGGCACGACCTTGAGGACGTCGCCGACGTTGTCCTGTTCGTCATAGGCGGCGACCAGGGCCACCACCGGACCGACTCCGAGGTGGGGGTAGCGCTCGTCGAAGTCGGCCCGCGCCCGGTCCACGGCGAACTGGAGGAGCGCGGCGTTGCGCCGCCGTCCGCGGGAGTCAGGGAGGGTGAGCCAGCGAGACCGCTGGGTTGGCGCCACTACAGGACGTGTGGGTTGCCGAAGATGGCCCGCACCTTGGGTTCGAAGTGCGAGAGCGGCTCGGTGGGGTAGTCAGGGTCGAAACTGTTCTGGTCCCACTGGTCGGCGAACTGCTCCGCCAGCTCGTACCAGGGTTCCCCCCGGTAGCGGTCGCGCATGTTGGGGTCCATCTTGAAGTGCTGGTAGTAGTGCCGACCCTGGAAATCCTGGTGGACGAGAATCGTCTCGGTGACCTCGGGGCGCACGTAGGGCCGCAGGATCTCGGCGGCGATGCGCGGGTGGTTGGGCACCGATACCGCCTTGCCGATGTCGTGGCACAGGGCAGCCACCACCAGCTCGTCGTCGGCACCGTCCCGTTCGGCCCGGGTAGCCGTCTGCAGGCAATGGGTCAGCTGGTCGACGGCGAACCCGTCGACCACGTCGACCAGGGACTCGAGCATGGCGAGCACACGGTCGGCCACCCGGCCCTGGTTCTTCATGGTCTCGCCACCGATCACCGACCACTGTTCCTCGGTCGAGACATCCATGCTGGTGAACGAAGTTGTCATGGTGACAGTCTCGCGCCAAAACCCCTGGCGGTCACGGCGGCTACCCGGCCAGCCGCTCGAGCACATCAGCGGCCACGATGGTTCGATCCCCGCCCAGCACCCGGTTGTCCGGGTCGCCCCCGGCCGGGCCCGACCCATCGGGCGCTCCCGCAGGGGAGCCGTTGAGCAGCGAGAGCGCAACCTCGAGCCCGCGCAGCAGTTCGCGCAGCTCCGGTGGGGGAGGGAAGTACTCCTCCTCGACAGTGACCGGGCACCCCTCCACCCCGTCGACGGGGTCGAGGCGCGCCACCACGGCCTGAACCAGCGATTCGGGAGCCGAGGCGCCGGCGGTGACCCCGACCGTGCCGGACAGGTCGCCGGGCAGCTCGGAGGCGTCGTTGACCCGGACCACCCGGGGGCAGCCGAAGGCCACTGCCACCTGCTCGAGGGCCACGGTGTTGGAGGAGTTCTCCGAGCCGATGACGACCATGGCGTCGACCCTGCCGGCCAGGGCCTTGAGGGCCGCCTGCCGGTTGGTGGTGGCGAAGCAGAGATCGCTCCGGTTGGGCATCCACAGATCGGGGAAGCGCTCCCGGGCCCGGTCGACGATGCCCGACCACTCGTCGTGGCTCAGTGTCGTCTGGGCCAGCAGCGCCACCAACGGCGCTTCGCCGTCCCCGGAGTTGCCGTCCTCGACGTCGTCGAGGGCGTCCACGTCCTCGACCCGCTCCAGCAGCCGCACCGACGTGGGCGCTACGGCCATGGTCCCGACGGCCTCCTCGTGGCCGTGGTGGCCGACGTAGAGCACGGTGTAGCCCTTGCGGGCCCGGACCTTGAGCTCATGGTGGACCTTGGTCACCAGCGGGCAGACCGCGTCGACCACCACCCGGCCCCGGGCCCGGGCGGCGAGGACGACCTCGGGCGCCGACCCGTGGGCGGAGAGCATCAGGGGCGCACCGGCGGGCACGTCCTCCACGTCGTCGACGAACATCACTCCCTGGGCCCGAAACTGGTCGACCACGTGCTGGTTGTGGACGATCTCGTGATAGCAGTAGACCGGGGGCTCGAAGACCCGCACCATCCAGGCCAGGGCCTTGATGGCCTTCTCCACACCGGCGCAGAAACCCCGGGGCTCAGCCAGGAGCACTCGGTCGACCGTCACAGAGACAGGCTACCGGGGTGATCGGCGTCGTCCGCACCGGTGACGACGTCAAGCGGACGAAGGGGACCAGGTACCCTGGTGGTATGTCGGCGCCCCGGGTGACGACGGCACCAAAGGTCGTCGCCGTCACCGAATTGTCACCGGCAGACCTGTCCGGGCTGCGGCCCGGGGACGAGCTCCTCCTCCTCAACGGGCGGTCGCCGCGTGACGTCATCGAGTACAGCCTTCTGGTCGATGAGCCCGATCTGGACCTCGTCGTCCGCCGTCGCGGCCACGATGATCCCATCAGCCTCCGCGTGGCCAAGGAGCCCGGCGAGCCCCTCGGCGCCGAGGTCTCCTCCGCCGTCTTCGACCGGGTCCGGACGTGCGACAACCACTGCGAGTTCTGCTTCATCCACCAGCTGCCCCGGGGGATGCGCCGCAGCCTCTCCCTGAAGGACGACGACTACCGGCTGTCGTTCCTCTACGGGAACTTCACCACCTTGACCCGGTTCACCGAAATGGACCTCGAACGCGTCCTCACCGAACGGCTCAGCCCCCTGTTCGTGTCCATCCACGCCACCGATCCGGACGTCCGGGCCGACATGCTGCGGAATCAGCGAGGGGCCACCAGCCTCAGGTGGCTCACGGCCCTGCTCGATGGCGGGATCGAGGTCCATGGTCAGGTGGTCGTGTGCCCCGGTCGCAACGACGGGGACGTCCTGCACGACACCCTGGCCGGCGTCCTCGACCGCTATCCGGCCCTGGCCACCGTGGCCTGCGTCCCCCTCGGGGTCAGCCGCTTCTCCCACGAGAGCGCCATGCGACCGCACACCCCGCAAGAGGCGGGCGTGGTCTGCGATGCCGTGGCCGAGTGGCAGGAGACCTTCCTCACCGCCATCGGGCGACGGATGGTCTTCGCCGCCGACGAGTACTACCTCATGGCCGGCCGGCCCTTTCCTCCGGCCCGCACCTACGAGGGATTCCCTCAGCACGAGAACGGCCTGGGCATGGCCCGAGCCTTCGAGGCCGCCTTCGGTGGCGACGAACGGGCGGCCCTCGGCGTCCGGCCCGGCTTCTTCGCCGCCGTGGACGGCGCACCGGCGGCGGGCTACCGGGCACCGCGGGCATTGGCCACCTCGCCGTCACCGCCGACGCGTGCACCCATCGCCATCCTCACCGGAGAATACGGAGCGCGGGTGCTCGGCCCCCTCGTCGACTCCCTGGCCCGGGACGACATCCGGTTGGTGCCCGTCGTCAACCACTTCTTCGGGGGCAACATCGGGGTGTCGGGTCTCCTCACCGGTGCCGATCTGACCGGGGTGCTGGAGGTTCAGCCCGCGGGGCACCGCTACCTGCTGCCCGACTCGTGCCTGTCCGAGGGCCGATTCCTCGACGACCTCACCGTTGCCGACCTGCCCCGGACCGTGGAGGTGGTCCCGACCGACGGCCTCTCCCTGCGCAACGCCCTCGAGGGGGCGCCGGTGCCGGACGCGGTCAGCCAGCGCGTCCCGGTGGCCCTGGGCGCCACCCGATGACCACCACTGCTCCCGACGACAAGGTCACGACGAGCGAGCGGCCGCTGGTCGTCATCGCCGGCCGTCCCAACGTCGGCAAGTCGACCCTGGTCAACCGCATCGTCGGACGCCGGGCGGCAGTGGTCGAGGAGCGGCCCGGGGTGACCCGTGACCGCAAGGAGCTCGAGGCCGAGTGGTGCGGGCACCGGTTCACCGTGGTCGACACGGGCGGATGGCTGTCGAGCAACGACCCCCTCGATGCCCAGGTCACCGCGCAGGCGGAGCGGGCCATAGCCGACGCCGCCGTGGTCCTGCTGGTGGTGGATGTGACGGTGGGGGTCATCGATGAGGACCTGGCGGTGGCCCGGGTGCTCAAGCGATCGGGCCGGCCGGTGCGGGTGGTGGTCAACAAGGTGGACTCGTCCCAGCGAGAGGCCGACGCCTGGGATGCCATGGGCCTCGGACTGGGCCCGCCGTGGCCGGTCAGCGCCCTGCACGGGCGGGGGACGGGTGACCTGCTCGACGATGTCGTCAGTCTGTTGCCCACCCACGGTGTGTCCGTTGCCGCGGGCCGACCGGCGGCCTCGCCCGAGGGCACGGTCATCGGGGAACATGGAGCTGAGAGCGCCGGACCCGAAATGGACGGCGTGGCGCCGGACCAGGGGGCCGGAGGCCAGGTTCCCAGGGTGGCCCTCGTGGGTCGACCCAACGTCGGGAAGTCGACGCTGTTCAACCGCCTGGTAGGGGACGAGCGATCGATCACCCATGATGCCCCGGGGACCACCCGCGACGCAGTGGACACTGTGGTGGAGACCCCCGAAGGAACCGTGTGCTTCATCGACACGGCGGGAATGCGCCGCAAGTCGCGCACGGAACGGGGGACTGAGTACTTCTCGGTGTTGCGGGCGCTCGACGCACTCGATCGGGCTGACATCGCCCTCCTGATCATCGACGCCACGGCGGGAGTCACCCACCAGGACCAGCGGCTGGCCGAACGGGTGGGGGCGGCAGGCTGCCCCACCGTGGTGGTGCTCAACAAGTGGGAGCTCATTCCCACCGAGGACCGGAAGGGCATCCTGGTCGACATCGGGGACCGGCTGGCCTTCCTGGGCGAGGCGCCCGTCCTGAAGGTGAGCGCACTGTCGGGGCTGGGTGTGCACCAGATCCTTCCGGCCGTGGCCGCGGCGGAAACCGCCTACCACTCACGGATCCCGACCGGCGAGCTCAACCGCGCCCTCAAATCGATCCAGATGGCCCACCCCCCGGTGGGGGCCAAGATCCAGTACGCCGTGCAGGGCGCCAACGACCCGCCCACGTTCACCCTGTTCACCAACGGTCGACTCCAGCCCACCTACCTCCGCTACGTGGAGCGTGGCCTCCGTGAGCGCTTCGAACTGGGCCCGACCCCCATCAAACTGAGGGTCCGGGCCAAGGGCGCCAACGGGAGTGGGGGTCGGCGGCGGTGAGGCCCCGTCCAGGTACCGCCGGTGACTGGCGCCCCGGCGCTGCTCGGCCGGGGGGGACGGGTTCCACCGACCGGGGACGGCTGAGTCGTGCCCTGGTGTGAGCAGTGTGACCGGCGCATCGAGACCGACGAGCTCACCGCTGACGGCGTCTGTCCCCAGTGCGGAACCGAGCCGCTGGAGCATCGCCGGTCACCCTGGTACTTCAAGTTCATGCTGGTGGCCAGCATCATCTACCTGGGGTATCGGGCCTTCCAAGGGGTCACCTGGGTTGTCCACCACCTCTGAGCAGGCATCCAGCCACACCCGGTAGTGGGCCACCACCCTCCGTGCACGCCCGGGGTCACCCACACCCTTTTTGACATCACGGATGACACGACATGTGGTAGCAAGGTCGAGTCTGTGTCATCAAGGTGAACTCGGGGGACCCGCACATGCGTAAACGATCGATCCTGGCCCTGGTCAGCCCCATGGTCATTGCCGCCAGCCTGGCGACGGCGGGGCTGGTGGCTCCCGGGGTGAGCGCGGCGGCCAAGCCGGCCCTACCGTATTATCTGGCTCTGGGCGACTCGTACTCGGTCGGGGACCAGCCCGGCATGGGTGCGACGGCGGGATACACCGGCTACGTGGCCAAGAAGGAGAAGCTCCAGCTCGAGAACTTCGGATGCGGTGGCGCCACCACCACCTCCATTCTCGCCGCCAACGGCTGCACCGAGTCCGGATTCGGTCCTCCCGCGGCCTTTGACGCAGTGGCCCATCCCACCACCACCCAAGAGCAGGCGGCGGTCGCCTTCATCGCCGATCCCTCCCACCACGGCAAGGTGGCCCTCATCACCGTCTCCATCGGCGGCAACGACGTGACGGGCTGCAGAAGTGCGGGAAGCCTCACCCTGATCCTCGCCTGCGTCAACACTGCTGACACGGCCATCACCGCCAACGTCGGCTCGTTGGTCTCCGACCTGAATACCGCCCTGACGGCAGCGGGGGACACCGCCAAGATCGTGGGACTGACCTATCCGGACGTGATCCTGGGCGACTGGGTGTTCCCAAGCAATGCGACCAACCAGAGCCTGGCCGCCCTTTCGGTCACCGCCTTCGACGCCCTCATCAACCCGGCCCTCAGCGCGGCCTACGGGGCGGCCAACTTCGTCAACGTCACCCAGGCCCCGTACAAGAAGGCCGTTGCCGGCGATGACTCGGACGCCGCCTCCCTCGGCCTGCCGCCCGTCAACCTGCCGCCGTACGGGAAGATACCGCCCGCCGTGTGGGAGATCTGCAAGCTGACCTACTTCTGCTCCCTGGGCAACATCCACGCCAACACCAAGGGCTATCAATTCATCGGTCAGCTGGTGGTGGCGCACCTGCCCTGATCAGGCACTGGCGGAGCCAATGCCCGTCGCATCTCAAGTCAGGCTGTGCAGCTAGGAGCTCTGGCTATTAACTCTGTCGGAGTGGCGCGTTCGTCCGGCCCAGCAATGGCAGCCTGATGTCTAATTCTTTACGGTGAACGCGACAGCCGAACTCCGAGTGCTGTGGCCCGCGCTGTTGTAGCCCACGCTCACCACGGTGTAATTGCCGTTCGCCACGGTCTTCGTGTCCCACTTTGCCACCCATCCGATGAGTGTCGTTACTCCAGTCGCTATCTTCGCGTCGTGCAGGGTACCTCCGGTCGCGAGGAATTCAACCGCCGCCACCGTCGTTAAGCTAATTGCCTTTGCATCAAGACCCGTCACGCCCGAGAGAGTGGCACCGTTGGTCGGAGCGATGAGGCTCGTCGCCGGCTCAGGGCCGCTATCGCTCCGGCTGAGTGAGTGGATTCCAAGAACCGTGCCAACCAGACCCAACAGCAATCCCGAGATAGCAACGGCGGTGACAAGCAGACGCCCTCGGTCTCGTTCCATGGTCCTCCTTGCCGGTTGGAGCTGTCCGGGAGATCATAGAGTTCGGTTCGCTCCATGGTGAGATAGAAGGCCGAGCCCGAAGGGAATCCGACCTTCAAGGAGCTCCTCCTAGGCATCACTACGGACCAGCGCTGCGAGAAGGTCGAATGAACGGATAGCCCGAACCCGAGGGAGTGCCAGACTTGAGTAGGCTCTCGCAGGTCGCTCGACGAGGTCTTGTTAGCAAGAGGTCGGTGGGCGCCCATCGGACCAGCATCCTGCAGCTCGCTACAGGTCGCTGACCAGGGACGGGCTGTGGCGCAGCTTGGTTAGCGCGCTTGACTGGGGGTCAAGAGGTCCCGGGTTCAAATCCCGGCAGCCCGACGCACCGCTAGCTAGTAGTAAAGCAACGAGAACGTTGGGGGCGGGAGTTTCGGTCGGCTCGTTGCTAAATGGTCGTGACTACTCGTCCTCCCGACAACCTGTTCTCCATGGCTCTCATCGGAGAGGAGATGGGATTCGTGGTATACCCGGGGCAGCTGCCAGTTTGGCCGACGAGCTGAGGCGAGGTTCAGTCCGTTGCCTTCGACAGCTCGGGCAGAACGGGGTCGCCATGGGATCGTGGGTGAAGGATCAGACTATTCCGGAGTGATTGCTGCAGGCCAGGACAATCCCGGTCCGGTGGTACTGGGAGCCGCCGACTATTCGCCAGCGGTGTCGCTGCAGCGGTGGTCTTCGCCATGATCCCGACTATCGGGCTCACCCCGACCCCGGCTTTTGCCGCCACAACAACCATCAACGGCTGCACCATCGTCGCCCACCCCGACCAAACCCACTTCACCAACTGTCCGGGCGCCGATCTGTTAGGCGCCAACCTGGCGGGGGTCAACCTCTCCTTCGCCAACCTGTCTAACGCTGACATCGGCAATTGCACCAAGCCCCCGCCACTACCGCTAGTGTGTACCGCCGGCACGCTGACGGGCGCCGACCTGAAGTACGCCGACCTGTCTGGCGCCTCCCTGTTGGGGGTCGACCTCTCCTCCGCCAATCTACGTCAGGCGAATCTGTCGGGTGCGGCGCTGACCTTCTGCTTGCCTCCGGGGTTCGGCGGGTGCCACGTTGCCCAGTTCACAGGTGCCAAACTGACTGATGCGAACCTGTCACATGCCAGCACATCCTCGTGTCTCAGCATCGATTTCGGGATCCCCGTGGGGGTGGTTTCCTTTTGCGGTGGCGTGACCATGTCGGACGCCAAGCTGACCGGCGCCAACTTGACCGGGGATGACTTGTCCTTCGCCGTCCTATCCAATGACAATCTCTTGGGCGCTACCTTCACCAGCGTGACTTTCAGCGAATGCCCGCCTGCAACAAAGCCCCAGAACCAGCGATGCAGTGCAGCTGACCTTGCCGGCACCAAGCTTCGGTCTGTGGATCTGTCAGGCATGCTACTGAATGGCGTTGCGTTCGGTGGTGCCGACCTGCGGGGTGCCAATCTGTCCAATGCCAACTTGTCCCCCCTCGGGGACGCGATGATTGCGACAAGCTTGAGCGACGCGAATTTGGGACACGCTGACCTTCAGGGCGCCACGGGTGGCACAACCGCCTCCACCTCTGGAGTGGCCTGGAACAACACAATCTGTCCGGACGGCACGAACAGCAGCAGAGACGGCCGTACATGCGTTGGTCACGGTTTCTAGGACGTGAGCTACGGGTTCACGATCGCAACTGCAGTTCAAGAATCTTCGCCTGGGACGCAGGTTAGTTGAACGGCTTCATCTCATCGCCCGGACCATCGCTACCTCCGGGCGGTCTTCTGAGCTGACCTTAACTTCGCGTCTTTCGCTCACGTCCCACCTGGTCCGAAGTCGCTCCGCACAACGCAAAGTCTCAGATACCTGGGGGTCAAGAGGTCCCGGGTTAAAATCCCGGCAGCCCGACCACATGCGGTCGACCCCATTGGGTGGACCGTATTGGGTGGACCGTTTTCTACGCTGTGACCGCGGGTCGTGACCTCGAGGCGGACCTCGTCAGGGAACTCTGTCAGCTTTAGACCTCGTCATGGAACTTGGCGGGGACGCAGTCCCGACAGAACCGGCGGATCTTCTCGACGTCGAGCTCGGAGAGGACACTGGCCACCCCACAAAGCTAACGATCTCCGCCAGCCAGGGGCCTGGTTTCGAGCGTCACGTCGGGTCCCCTCTGTGAGGGCGCGGCCGCTCCATCAGTCGGAAGCAGCGCCACCGAGGTCTCCGATAGATAGCGGCGCTCGGGCATCGGGCTGGGCGAAGGTCGTCTGAATGGCGCAATCACCAGGTCGGTGCTGTTCACCTTCACCCGGATGAGCCAGCACGCTCCGCGTGTGCGTGCTGCAGTTCCTTCCTCCGACGCCCGATGGCCTCAGCCATGAGGACAAGGGGGGGAGCGCACAGCACGACGAGGCACACTTCGAAGGGGTCACGGAACCGGATCAATCCGTAAGCCAGGGCGCTGACCAGAGTCAGAACGCCGGCCGGCACCAGCAGGAACCAGTGTCGGATCCGGCGCCGGCGCAGGACGATGACCCCGGCCACGCCCAAAGGAAGGAACAAATAGAACACACTCAGCCCAGCCACAGAGGCCGGGACCGGTCGCCCCTCGTTGGCCTCGACGCGCGCCTCCTGAATCGGCTGATAGAGGTCCCACAGTCGACCGACCCTGGCCAGCACGACGACAGGCAAGCGCGTCCAATGGTGTTCCGCATACTGGATGCCCAGGTGCGTACCCCGTGCGGACTGAACCGACTCGTCGCCGGTGGAACCGACTCCGTCTGCACATTGGAGGCTCCACAGACCGAGCCCTGCGCCGCTGTACACCGCGGAACAATTGGAGCCGAGAAGCACCAACCCGTTACCAGTGGACAGGTACGTGCGATCCTGGAATGTGGCCAGGTTGCGGCCCACCCACGGGGCCAGCACCAGAACGACGACGAGCAGACTTGCGCCGAGGAGGACCCACCGTCGCCTGAGAGTCACCAGGTGGGCGGTGAGAACGGCCGGTACCAAAAGTGCCGGGACGAAAAGGATGAGCTCGGCGCGAACCAAAGCCTCCGCGCCGCAGGCCATACCGAGCAGCGCAGCGTTGGGCAGATTGGGTGCTCTCAGCATGCGCACCACCGCCAGCAGGATCAGGGCCATCAGCAGCATCGCCAGGGCTTCCGACATGACGATGCCGCTGGGGATCCAAAAATTGGGAGCTACCGCGGTCAGTCCGGCGGCCGTCAACCCGACCCAGGGGCCGGCCACGGCTCGTCCGAGCAGGCCGACGAAGAGGATCACGGCGGCGCCGACCACCGACATGACGAGCCGCTGGTTGGTGGTGCCTGCGTGGAGACCAATGACGAAGTTCACTGAACCCAGCACCAGCGAAGTCAGAGGCGGATGGGCTGCGGTCGGTGCCGTCCCGAACGGTGTGCGGAAGAAGGTCCCTTGCTTTAGTCCGTTGGCAGTGACGCCATACCAGAACGAGTCGTAGATGGTTCGGTTGTCGTACCGCGTCACCGTCATGACATAGACGACGCGAATGGCGAGGCCTCCTGCCACAATGCCGCAGAGCCATCTCCAGAACCGAGCCGGAGCCAATGTCCCGCCGATAGAGGGGGCGACTACCGAATCATCCTCTTCCGGCGGTGCGGCATCAGTGGGTACCGATGAAACGGCGGCATGCACTCCGAGAGTATGGCCACATCTGCTCCTGTGGTTCCATGCCGGACTCCTTCGTCGTCCAAGTCCAGTCAGGCGTTGGAAGACTCCCAGGATCGGGCAACGGAACCACCGGGAACGGATCACCCAGTTGTTGGGTACCGTCGTCCCCAGGAGGACTCGGTCCGACACCGGTTGTGCGGCAGAGGTCTAGCAAGGGGGAAGAGCCCTCCGGACAGGCCGGGCCCGCAGACCGGGATGCGCCAGAAGAGGCCGATTCCAGCATCGTGGCCAGACTCCGGCGCCTTGGCGTCGAGCCGCTTTACGTGCACCCGCCGTTCTGTTATACGTACGGGAGTCAGAAGGTCCGGATGGGGCGGAATCGGGAGAGTGTTGATGTCGAGCGGATCGCGTTTATGGCGTGTGGCGGTATGTGCCAGCACCATTGCAGGAGCATTGGTAACCCGTCCTCTTCACGCCGCCATTCATCGGTGGCCTGATGCCGTCATTCCGGT